>Ga0105238_10008389_pt1 | contig 10337 bp, 6 predicted proteins | sample KBSC34metaG_FD_81526 | JGI IMG/M metagenome (GOLD analysis project Ga0105238, IMG submission 81526) | Corn rhizosphere microbial communities from Kellogg Biological Station, Michigan, USA - KBS C3-4 metaG | ecosystem: Host-associated > Plants > Roots > Rhizosphere > Soil | place: Michigan, USA...
CTGCGCCACCAGCCAGGGATAGGAGCCGCCGGTGTCGCGGTCGCCGATGGTGATGTAGAGATAACCGTCCTTGCCCATCACCATGCGCCCGCCGCTGCGCGAGCCCACGCCGGAGCGATTGTCATTGGGGGTCTGGGGGCGGGCCTTGAAGATCACCGTGACGTCGCTGAGCGAATTGGACGCCTGGTTGAAGGTGGCGCGCGCCACCTGGATGCCGCTGATCATGCCGCGGTCAAAGCCGAAGAAGGTGAAAAAGATCCGGTGATTGCTGGCGAATTTGGGATCCAGCACCAGATCGAACAGTCCGGTTTGCGGCCAGCCCTTGGCCAGCCCGTCAATGCCGGAAACCGGGGCTGCGATATTGCCGCTCCCGTCGATGACCCGAAGAGCGCCCGGCAGCTTTTCGGTGACCAGGAACTTGCCGTCGGGCAGGAAGGCCAGGGCCCAGGGCGCATGAAGCCCGCTGGTGATCTCGGTCAGCTGATAGCCTGCGGTCTTGTGATAGGGCGCGCGGGTCTGCTCGGGATAAAGCGGCTTGTCGCGCACATTCTCGTTGAGGCGGCTGTCGACCGGCTTTCCTTCTTGCAGTGCGGTATAATCGGGGTTGTTGGGCACGGTGGGCGCAGCCGGGGCGCTGGCCGCGGGCGCAATCGTAACGGCGCCGGCCGCGGGCTTTTCCTCCTGAGCCAACGCATTCAGCGCCAGGATGGAAACGGAAGCGAGGCAGACGAACGCAGTTGCGAGATGGCCCTTCATGGCGGTGTTTCCCCGTTTTTGCTTATAGGCCTGTTATGGCAGGTCCTGCGCCGGCGCAAAAGTATGACGGTCAGTCGCGGCGCAGCACGACCAGAAGGCCGTTGGTGGCACTGCCGTCCCGATTATGTTCGTGGATAACGGTTTTCAGCATCGGCACGGAAAATCCGGTTTCCCCGGCCAGACGGCCGACATAGCCGGTGCTGTGCCGAAAGCAGCCATTCTGGGCGAGCTTGTCGTTCGCGGACACCGCAAAATCGCTGTCGTCGCTCTCATTGGGGAATAGCGTGAAGACAAACAGTCCTTGTTCCCGCAGGCACAGATGCGCCGCCTGGAACAGGGATCTGAGATCGCCGAAATGGATCAGGGTCGCAGCGCCCAGCACGGCATCATAACTGCCGGGATTGTCCGCCATGAAGGACACGAGATCGGCGCGCTCCAGCCGGTCATAGATCTGTTTCTGCCGCGCCTTTTCCAGCATGGCGTCGGAAAGATCGACGCCATCCAGCCGGCGGGCAAGGGGACGGACTTGCGCCCCGACCAGGCCGGTGCCGCAACCGATATCCAGGATATCCGGATTGGCCCGGGTGAGATGGTCCTTGAAGGCCTCGGCAACCAGCGCATGGCCGAAATAGTCTTCGCTGTCCCAGAAGCCGGCGCGGACCTTGTAGATTTTCTGCAGCTGCGCCTCTGATGCCCGGTCGGGCGTGGCGGCCTGGTCCAGATGCGCCAGGACCATTCGTATGCCGTGGGGATCATCGGGATCGCATTCCAGGCTGCGGCGCAGGTGATGCACCGCTTTTTCCTGTTCTACGGCATCGCGCCAAAGCATGCCAAGATTGTAGTGCGTGTTCGCCTTGTCCGGCTTCAACCGCACGGCGCGCTCCAGGCTTGCCAGCGCATCATCCCGCCTGCCCAGTTCCTTGAAGACATTGCCGAGATTGTTATGGGCATCGGCGTAATCGGGCTTCAGCGCGATAGCCCGCGCGTAACAAGCCGCCGCTTCCTCCAGCTTGCCCTGTGACTTGAGAACAAAACCAAGATTGTAGTGAAAATCCGGTTTGCTCCCATCGGCCGCGATCGCCTGGGCGATCAGTTGTGCGGCCTGTTCCGGTTGACCGGCGCGAAAAGCCTGGACACCGCTGGCATGCAAGGTGAGGGGATCCTGCGCGCCGGCGCTTGCCGCGGCCGGCTTGGCGGCCTTCTTCTGGGTTTTTTCTTCGCCCCGGCGCTGTTTGCGATTCATCGCATCCTCTTTGCGCCAGTTATGGCACATCGAGGTCCCGCCCGCATGGTTAAGCCTGCCGTCAGCGGCAAGCGGCGCTCAGCAGGCCTATCAATCCCGTGGTGGTCGCGGTTCCGGCCGGAACGTTACAGAAGAAAGGCGCCAGCGCGCGCGAACCGTCATGGATACCAGCCACGGTGCGGCCATCCGGCAACAGGAACAGGCCTTTTGCCTTGAGCTGGTCCCACTCCGACTGGGGCAGGCAGACGCGCGGTCCCAGCAGCCGGGAATCCGGCAGATGCTGCGGCGGGCGGCAGACGGTTGGATCATCGACGGCGGCGCTTTCGCTTGTCTGGGAGGCTGCCGTCAGGTCGGGCAGTGCCGGAATGACGATGACGGAAACGCCGGTCTCAATGGACGGCGCGCTGAGCATGTTGCGGTGTAACGGGCGCAGGGCCGCGGCGTGTGTGATGGGTTTGCGCGGCGGCTGCGGCACCTGCGCCACCGGAGCTACGGCCGGTTCGGCTGGGACCAGCAGGCGCGTCATGCTTTGCACGATCTGTGCGGCAGGGAGGGGCCTCAGCCCACCGGCGACAAAGGGTGCCATGACGGCAAACACACCCAGTCCCGCCAGCAGGAGAATCTTGCGGGCATCGACGTCATCCACATCGCGCCGGCGCATGATGGCGGTGATGCGCCGGTCCAGATCGGCGCCGGAAACACCGGCAGCGCAGGGCAGGGGCGAGCGGACATAAAGCCGGCAGACCTTGAGGATGGCATGGGCATAATCCAGCGGTTTGCGCCCGGCGCTCAGCACGGCTTCATCGCAGGCCTGTTCGCGTTCCTCCACCAGCCGCGCGCCGATGAACCAGACCAGTGGATGGAACCAGAAAACGGCTTCCACCAGCATATGCGCCGCTGCCATCAGATTGTCCCGCCGGCGCAGATGAGACAGCTCATGCGCCAGGATGGTGTCGATCTCGGCGCGGGACAGTTTGGTGGCCAGGCTTGCGGGCAGCAGGATGACGGGGCGCCAGATACCGACCAGGCCGGGCTCCAGCAGCTCCGATGTCGCCTTGACGGGAACGGATGCTTCGAATGTCAGCGGCGCCGCGCGGCGCACGACCGCCGACAACCTCAAGGCCTGAACCAGCCAGCGCCCGGCAATGACAAACGTGCCCAGGGCCCATGCGCAGGCGATAACCGCTATCCAGGAAAAGTGCTGCGGCGCAGGCGCCGGCATGGCGGCAAAGGGTGCGGTGGCGGGCTCGATCCTGGCCAGCAGTGCCAGCGAGCTGGCGGGAACGGGATGAGCGAAGGTAAGCCGCCCGACCTCAACCAGCAGGGAAAAGGGCAGCAGGAATTTCAGCGATGCCGCAAACCAGAGCCAATAGCGGACATTGGCGCTGTTGTTGCGGAAGAAGAAGATCAGCGCCGCGATCACGGCCGCCACCAAAGTGGATTGCCAGAGATGATCCAGGATCGTCACGGCTTTTTGCCTTTTTCCTCTTTGTCGTCTGCGAGCTGGCGCAAGTGCCGTTCGGCGTGCTGCACATCCTCCAGCGAGAGTTTTCCCGCCTCGACGAAATGCGCCATGATCGGTTGGGCCCGGCCGCCGAACAGAGCGAGGAATTCGTCGATCAGCCGGCTCTGGGCCTGGTCGCGCGACACCAGCGCGTCATAGATGTGCGCGCCGCCGATCTTCTTGACCCGGCCCACCGCTTTCTTGGCTTCCAGCCGGCCGACCGTGGTTTGCACCGTGGTGTAAGCGGGGCGTGATTTTGCAGGAAAGCGTTCCTGGATCTCGCGGATCGAGGATTGGCCGTGGCCCCACAGGGCCTCCATGACTTTGAGCTCAAGCTTGCTGAGCTTTGGCGGCGGCATCGCCATCCCCTGTCGATAAAGGCAAAGCTTAGGATGCAGGCTTGCTCCCGTCAAGCGACGATGGTAACAGTTACTACGTATGTGGTAATATCGCTTATATCTGTTGATGGAGGGGTGTGATGGCGCAAAAAGCCTTTATTTTGGCGGTTTTCCTGAGCTTTTCAGCCCTTCCCGCCGCGGGGCAGGAGCCCGCGATTTCGTCCCGTCCCGACGGCACGGGCGATCCGGATGCCACCACCTGCCGGACGGCACAGCCGCTTCCCAATTCGCGATTCTCCGGCCCCAGGGTCTGCAAGCTCAACAGCCAATGGGCGCTGCTGCGCAAGAACGGACAGGATATCAGCGCCGACGGCAGGGACATCATTCCCGACCCCAAGGGCAGCAATGTAGGGCCGATGACCTGCACCATGTCCGGCGGCGGTGCGACCAATGGCGGTCAGATGATCTGCCGGCCGCAATGAAGCGCCACATTGCTGTTGCGTTGCTGGCGTTGGGGCCGTGCCTGGCCGGCACGGCGGCTCGCGCCCAGGAGGCTTCAAGCCGCCCGGCCGAGACCGTCACGGTTACCGGCATCAAAGATGTCGAGAAGGCGGTCACCGACTATGTGGGCACGATGACGGTGCCCACGCATGTGGCGGGCAAGATGGCGCGCTGGCGCGATGGCGTGTGCCCCATTGTCGCCGGCGTGCGCCCCGAAGCGGTGAAATTCGTCACCCGGCATGTGAGGGATGTTGCCGCCCAGGTCGGCGCGCCGGTGAATGACAAGGCCGATTGCAAACCCAATATCGAGATCGTCTTCACCACCACGCCGCAGGCACTGCTGGACACGATCTTCATCAAATATCCCCACCTTCTGGGCGATCACGACAACAGCGCCCAGGCGACCAAGCTGGCGACGTTCACGCGGCCCATCCAGTCCTGGTATTCCACCGCGACCAAGGATTTGCACGGCCAGCCGCAGGTCGATGGCATCAAGACGGGCGGCGTTACCATGACATTGCAATTGCCGCCGGGCGGTTATGGCGGGCCCACCGGCGGCGCCTTGCCCATGTATGAGATGAATCTGCCCGGCGCGCGGGTCACCAATGTCACCGGCAGCCGAATGGGCGACGGCACCAGCAGTGAATTCAACCATGTGGTGATCGTGGTCGAGCCGGCCAGGCTGCTGGCCTATGAGATCGGTACCCTGGCCGATTACATCGCGCTGCTGGCATTGGCCCAGATGCCGATGCCGGAAAAATGCCAGGAATTGCCGACCATCATGAATCTGCTGGTGACGGGATGCAGCGCGGCGCCCACGACCCTGACCAGCGTGGACCTGGCCTACTTGCATGCGCTTTACAAAGTGACGGCCACCACCAGCTTCCACGGCCAGCGCGGCGAGATGGTCTATCAAATGAAGAAGAGCCTGGGCGGGGCGCAATAGCGCGCCGGACCTGTTTGTCTAGCTCACATTGATATGGAAGGGCGACCAGGAGGCGGTATCGGCTGCGGTCCAGGAAACGCCGTCAAAGGCGCGGATCTGCAGACTGTCGCCCGCGCTGCCGGCAATGAACGCGGTCTGGGCGAACTGTGCCGCGGTGATATCGATCACGGTGCTGGCGGCCTGTGTCTGGCCATTGACCGTGAAGTGCCCGCTATTGGGATCGCGGGTGGAATCCCACAGCTGATAGCGGGTCATGGTATCGCCGTCAGGATCGTTGACCGAAACAAGGCTGGACAAGGCCAGGATGTCGCCCTGATGGACGGCTTGATCGGCGATGCTCAAGGTCGGTGCGGTATAAGGCGTCACATTCACATTGAAGGGCGCCCAGGAGGCGTTGTCGCCCGCGCTCCAGTCCATGCCGTCGAAGGCGCGGATCTGCAGGCTGTCAGAGAGGGCGCCGGTGACAAAGCTGGTTTGAGCCAATTGCGCGGCGGTGACGTCGATCACGGTTCCGGCGGCTTGCGCCACGCCGTTGATTACAAAATGACCGCTGTTGGGATCGCGACTGGAATCCCATAGCTGGTACTTCGTCATGGTATCGCCATCGGCGTCGCTGACCTGGAACAGGCTGGTCAGCGCCAGGGTGCGCCCATGCATGGCGTTCACCGTCTGGGTACTGAGGGCCGGCGCGGTGTTGGCTGGCACGTTCACGGAAAAGGGCGCCCAGGCGGCATTGTCGGCGTCGCTCCAGCTGCTGCCATCAAAAGCACGGACCTGAAGATTGTCGCTGATCCGGCCCGCGACAAAGGAGGTCTGGCCGAGCTGCGGGGCAGTGATGTCGATCACGGTACCGGCGGACTGGACAACGCCGCCCACCACCCAATGACCACTGAGGGGATTGGCCGTGGAATCCCACAGCTGATAGCGGGTCATGCTGTCGCCATCGGCGTCGCTGACCGTGATCAGGCTGGAAAGCGCGATGGCCTGGCCGATTGCGGCATTGACCGGGGCTGTCGCGGCATGGGGCGCGTTGTTTGCGGGTATGTTGACGATAAAGGGCGCCCAGGAGGCATTGTCGGCCGCGCTCCAGTCCAGGCCATCAAAGGCGCGGATCTGCAGATTGTCGCTCACCATGCCGGTGACGAATGTGGTCTGGTCCAGTTGTGCCGCCGTGATGTCGATCACGGTGCCGGCGACCTGAACCACGCCGTTCACGACAAAATGACCGCTGCTGGGATCGCGGGTGGAATCCCAAAGCTGGTAGCGGGTGATGGTATCCTGGTCGGCATCGCTCACCGAAATCAGGCTGGATAAAGCCAGCGTCTGGCCATGCGCCGCCGTTCGGTTTGAGGTCGAACTTACCGGCGCGTGATTGGGCAGTATCGAAACTGCGATCGACGTCCATGGACCATTGTCGGGTGCGCTCCAATGCGTCCCGTCAAAGACGCGGATCTCGATCGTGTCACCTACTGTGCCGGTTATAAAGTCCGTCTGGAATTGGAAGTCACGCCAGCCGTTCACCTGGATCACAGTCCCGGCGGCCTGGGCGACTCCGTTAAAAAGAAAGTATCCGCTGGCCGGATCGGCTGTGAGATCGCGGAGCTGAAACACCATATCGGTGTAATCATCCTTATCGGCATCGCTGACCCAGAACGCCAGATCAAGATTCCGGTTCGCATGCTCCGATACAGGCTGGGATTTCACCACAGGCGTTGCGGTATTGAGCAGCGTGGTGCTGCCGTCGCCCCACTGTATCTCTTCAATGCCATACAGACTGTCCCCATAGTCCGCGAAGCCGCCGGGCCCGCGAAAGTACACATCGTAATGGCTATCATTGTAGGAATTGTAGAAGGTAATATTGTAATCCGAGGCCAGCCCGAAAAAATGGGCAATGTCGAAGCCTGTCCCGCCAATCAGGGTGTCGTAGCCACCACCGCCTTCGAGAAAATCATCGCCCGCGCCGCCATAGAGCGTGTCGTTGCCGATATTGCCGATCAGCCGGTCATTGCCATTGCCGCCATAGATCGACGAACCATCGGCCAGTGCATAGACGGTATCATTGCCATCACCGCCGCCGCCCACGCTGGAAGTGAGATATTTGTATCTGGTATCGTAGGCGTAAAGAACGTCGTCTCCGTCGGTGTAGAGGTTGAGTGGAACACCGATATCTTGGAGGATGCCAAAATCAAGCTCGGAAATATGGGCATTGATACCGGGGTCCGGCACCGCCGACATCAGGTCATTGGCAAGACTGTGCCCGCCTTCATCAAAACCAAGCTCGTCGATATTGGCTAGGTTGCTCGCGTCCAGCGGAGCGCCGGGCTGGGCCCAGCCGATGGTAAGGATCGCGTTGTAGCCGGTAAATATGGGCAGTCCGGTATTCACATCGTTCTGCACGAAGGTGTCATAGACCGAGACACCCGGACCTCCCGTCCCGGCCAGGGAGTACATGCCAAGGCCGTGTTCAATCTCGCGCAGGAACACCGACAGGGCATCGGTCTCGCCGGGCTGCAGCGCGCCATATTCATCCGTCTTGAACAGCATGGAGCGGATGGCGGTGGTTGTCAGATCGATAACGATGTCGGCGCCCGCGCCGTTGCTGTCCTGGCCGGTGCGCAGCTTTACCGCCGCGCCGGCGTCATAGACTTGTTGGCCGCCAAAGCTCGTGCCGGTGGCGACGAAATCGCCGGGACGGCCTTCCGCCAAAGTGTCGCTGCCGAACGCACTGTCATCGACCTTGATCTGCAGATCCAGCGTGACATTGGCCGTTGTCAGATAGCGGGTCCAGATCGCGGCGGCGGCGTTGGCCGTGTCCAGGATGGCCTGCTGCTCACCGGCGGACAGACCGCCCAGATCGGGCGAGTTGGCCGCGTCGAAGGAAACGTTGAACTGCACGGTCGTCGGGCCCCGTCAAATGCGTGTGCATCAAGGGACGGGCAGGGGATTGCCGCGGTCGCAATGATTCGGACAGGAGATTAACCAGCGCCCGATTTCGGGTTCCTTAACAAGCTGCTTACAAAGCCGCCGCCGGCCAAGCCATTGGCTGTACTCGGATTTGTCAAGGCCGTGGCGCTAGCTCACATTGATATGGAAGGGCGACCAGGAGGCATTGTCGGCAGCGCTCCAGCTGACCCCGTCAAAGGCCCTGATCTGCAGGCTGTCGCCCAGGGTGCCGGTGACGAAGCTGGTCTGGGCAAACTGGGCCGAGGTGATGTCGATCACCGTGCCGGCAGCCTGGGCCACGCCATTGACCTGCCAATGTCCGCTGCTCGGATCGCGGCTGGAATCCCACAGCTGGTACCGGGTCATGCTGTCGCCATCGGGATCGTTGACCGACATCAGGCTAGACAAAGCAAGTGTCTGCGCTGCGGTGGTGTTGACGTCATTGGTGTTCACGGTGGGGGCGGTGTAGGGCGTCGCAACCGTGACGGTGAAGGGCGCCCAGGAGGCATTGTCGCCGTCGCTCCAATCCATGCCGTCAAAGGCGCGGATCTGCAGGCTGTCGCTGGCGGATATGCCGGAGACAAAGAAGGTCTGCGCCAGTTGGGCAGCGGTAACGTCGATCACGGTACCGGCGGCCTGGGCCACGCCATTGACCTGCCAGTGTCCGCTATTGGGATCGCGGCTGGAGTCCCAAAGTTGATAGCGGGTCATGCTGTCGCTATCGGCATCGCTGACCGAGAACAGGCCGGACAAAGGCATCAGCCGGTTATGCATCGCAAGCTGCGGCGAGGTGGTCAGCACCGGTGCATGATTGGACACCGACACATTGAACGGCGCCCAGGAGGCATCGTCGGCGGCGCTCCAGGCGGCGCCGTCAAAAGCGCGGATCTGCAGATTGTCCGTCACCGTTCCCGTCATGAAGCTGGTTTGGGACAGCTGGGCCGCGGTGATGGTGATGATGGTTCCCGGCGCCTGCGTTGTGCCATTGACGACAAAATTGCCGCTATTGGGATCGCGGGTGGAATCCCACAGCTGATACTTTGTAATGGTATCACCGTCGGCATCGTTCACCGAGAACAGGCTCGACAAAGCGACGCTCTGCAGATGGGGCCTGGTCACATTGTTGGTCGTCACCACAGGAAGATGATTGACGGGCGGGGAGATGGTGAAGGTGGCCCAGGCGGCGGTGTCTGCCGCACTCCATAGCGCACCGTCGAAGGCCCGTATCTGCAGACTGTCGGCCGTGCTTCCGGTGACAAAGCTGGTCTGGGCCAGTTGCGCCGCCGTGATGTCGATGATGGTCCCGGCAGCCTTGTCCACGCCGCCCACCACGAAATGACCGCTGTTGGGATCGCGGCTGCCGTCCCACAACTGGTAACGGGTCATGGTATCGCCATCGACATCATTGACCGTGAACAGGCTCGACAGCGCCAGGGTCTGGCCCACGGCCCTGGTAAGGTCCTGGGTGGTCAGAGTCGGGGCGTGGTTGACCGGGGGCGAGATGCTGAAGGGCGACCAGGCGGCATTGTCGGCTGCGCTCCACAGCGCTCCGTCATAGGCGCGTATCTGCAGATTGTCGCCGACCGAGCCGGTCATGAAGCTGGTCTGGCCCACCTGCGCGGCAGTGATGTCGATGATCGTGCCTGCGGCCTTCGCCACACCGCCCACCACCCAATAGCCGCTGTTCGGGTTAACAGACCCGTCATAGAGCTGATACCGGGTAATCGTATCGCTATCGGCGTCGCTGACCGTAATCAGGCTGGACAGCGTCCGGGTCTGGCCCGCGGGCACAGAGAGATTCGCCGTTGCAACGACAGGCGCCGCGTTCTGCACGATGACGGGAACGGACGCCCAGGGCCCCAGATCATCCGAACTCCATATGACGCCGTCATAGACGCGGACCTGGATATCGTCCTTCACGGTGCCGGTTACAAAGGCCAGTCCGGTCGAGGTGGACATATTGGCGAACTGTGTCGGGTTGATGTCGATGACGGTGCCGGCAGCCTGAACAACGCCATTCAGAACGAAATGCCCGCTGTTCGGATCGCTGGTGGTGTCCACCAGTTGATATTCGTAGATCTGATTTCCCGTATAGGGATTGGTCCC
>Ga0105238_10008392_pt1 | contig 10335 bp, 10 predicted proteins | sample KBSC34metaG_FD_81526 | JGI IMG/M metagenome (GOLD analysis project Ga0105238, IMG submission 81526) | Corn rhizosphere microbial communities from Kellogg Biological Station, Michigan, USA - KBS C3-4 metaG | ecosystem: Host-associated > Plants > Roots > Rhizosphere > Soil | place: Michigan, USA...
CGGCGCTCCATTCCGCATCGTCGAAATCGGCTTTAGTCCAGCTATCGCCGGCGGAAGCCTTTGCCGAGACTTTCCAATCTTTCCCAGTTTCGATTGGGCCGAGACCTGAAATTGCCAGCCGTGCCGCGACGCCCGCTGGCCCATCGATATTCTTTGCCTGCACGGCAATGACGTTTTTCCCGGTTGTCAGGTAAGCCGTGACATCCTTGCTGTGAACGTTCTGCCAGTTATTAGCGACAGCCACATCAGGCTCGGAAGTATCCACCTGATGGCCGTTGATATAGACGATAAACGAGTTGTCCGCTGTGATCCACAAGACTGCCGACGTTGGCGCGGCAGTCAATGCAAATGCCCGGCGCAGATATACAGTTTGATTGGCATCGGCATTTGACGCCCACACCCAGGAAGCCTTAGGAGGGGCAGGCGCGTGCGCCGGAGCAGGAGGCAGCGGCAAGCCATAAGTCGGATCGATGTCCGGGACCTTTGCGTGATCGGCAGCTGCGGAGAGCAGCAGTGCGCCGGCAGCCATATAGGCCCTGTTTGCAAAGAACGTCATCAATATCTCCTTTGAGCGAAGGACCAATTGCATGGACACATCATCGCGCTTAGCAACTTTACCAGAATGCGCTGCCGGGAGACTACCAGGAAACCGGCAGGGATTTACTCATTTCCCGAAGCAGTGAGAAAATGAGCGTAAAAATGCCTTAAACGGAGGAAATTTAAAACGTTTCACGAAACCATAATCCTGTATGATATCGCTCGCAAAGGAATTACTATGCCGAAGTTGGCACGACGTATCACCCCTATCACTCTGGCGGCCGTAATCGCAACCGGATGCGGTTTTACAGCAGCAAAGGCGGTCATGGCAGCGGAGACCGACTGTCTGGTCCGCGACCCTTCCACCATGATCAAGGAGGGTTCGACCTACTGGATCTACGGAACGGGCACAGGCATAACGCAGTTTTCGTCGACGGATCGCCTCCATTGGACCAACCGGGGCCCGGTATTTCCGAAAGCGCCGGATTGGGTTGCTTCAACAGTTCCCGGCAATAAGGACAACAATGGCTGGGCTCCCGATATTCGGATGATCGATGGGAAGTACTACCTCTACTACACCTATTCTCAGTTCGGAACGAATATATCGGGCATTGGTGTGGCAATTAACAATACCCTCGATCCCAAGGGCTGGGTCGATCAGGGATTAGTCATCAGCACAGGCAAAGGCATCGGCTATAACGCCCTTGATCCATGTATCTTCCAGGATGCCGGCGGTGGCTGGTGGATGTCCTTCGGATCGTACTTCAACGGTATCAAGGTCATACGGATCGATCCAAAGACGGGCAAGCGAGTCTCGGACGATCAGAACATCTACCCTATCGCATCGCATCCACAGAGCTCGATCAACGCCATAGAGGCGTCTGCGATTTACTACCACGACGGCTATTACTATCTGTTCGTCAACTGGGATGCTTGCTGCGCAGGCAGCCAGAGCACATATAATGTCCGCATCGGCCGTTCCAAATCGCCGACCGGCCCCTATCTGGATAAAGACGGCAAAGATATGATTCAGGGCGGAGGCGCCCTGTTTCTGGGATCGCTGCCTGACTTCGGGTCCGGTTTGCCGTTCGACGACGAGGTCGGTCCAGGCCACGCAGGCATATTGAAGGACGGTAATGATTACTGGTTCAGCTGCCACTACGAATGGGCGCGCGACAAATCCGGCGCAACGACCGTTAACGTGTTCAAGCTATCCTGGGATGCGCAGGGCTGGCCCACCGTGCCCCAGCTTCCGCACAGCGACCCCATTACTCCCGGATTGGCTTACAAAATCACCAGTGAGGAGAGCGGATTCAACCTCTATGCGGCGGGATCCGAGCTGGTTCAGGAAAGCGATGACGGGACCAAACCCAATGTCTGGCGTATCGATCGCGCCGGCGACGGGTACTACAGCATCGTCAGCCAGGACAATGGCCTGTATATAAGCGCGATCTCTGGATCCAAGAAGCCCGGCGACTCTCTGGTTCTCGTCCGAGACGCCAAACAGCCTGAAGCGCAATGGAAATTGGAGCCTGGCGGAAACGGCTATTTCAAACTGACTAACAAGGCGAATGGCCTCTGTCTGGATAATCCCGGCGGCTCGCATAAGAATGGCCAAAAGATCGGCCAGTGGACGGACAACGGGCTCTCGCCGCAGCGATGGCGGCTCCTGGTTCAGGCCAACGAGCACGGTATCGTGCCGAACGCGACATACAAGCTCTCCATGGCAGCAGGAGGCCTCTGCGTTGACGTTCCCGGCGCATCCCACGAAGACGGAAAGAGAATCGGCACCTGGACCGATAATGGCCTCCTGCCCCAGCGATGGCAGATCAGTCCGGCAAAGCCCGGTGTGTACACCATAAAGAGCCAGGAATCGGGTCTTTACCTGACCGCCCAATTAGATAACAACCGTTCAAGCGGTATGGTGTTCCAGACGGCGGAAAACAAAAAGCCCATACAGCAATGGCAAATCAAGCGTGGATCGGACGGCGCGTTCAGGATAACAAACGTAGGCACAGGATTGCTGCTGGCCGTGCCCGGCAACCCGCCAGAAGCCGGAGCACAGCTTGAGTTGGAACAAGAAGGCAAGGGAAAGTCACAGGCCTGGGTGATTGTTAGGGAGTAGAAAGTCAACGAACACGTTCGCTCGTTAGGACCCACCCCATCCCCTCCCGAAGGGAGGGCGCGTTCGCCTAGGCAGAGGGCTTCTGACTCTTGGCGCATGGTCAAGAAATGCAAGCCAATTGTTGGGGCGAACGATCCTTCCCTTCGGGGAGGACGCAAGGAGGGGGTCCTAACACGCAAACGCTTATGGTTTTATCGTCTGTAAATGTAACCATGAAAAACGCAATCAAGAAAGTCATTGAGCGGCAGGACCTCACCGAAATGGAGGCGGCCGCAGCCATGACGCAGATAATGGACGGCGAGGCGACTTCGGCGCAGATTGCCGCTCTCATCGTCGCTCTGCGCATGAAGGGCGAAACGGTCGAAGAAATTACAGGGTTTGCCCGCATAATGCGCGAGTATGCTGTGCAGGTTCCCGTGAATACGGATAAAGTCATCGTGGACACATGCGGCACTGGCGGCGATTCCCTCGATACGTTTAATATCTCCACGGCAGCCGCGCTCGTCGTCGCCGCAGATGGCCGGCTAGCGGTCGCAAAGCATGGCAACCGTGCCGCCACCAGCAAATGCGGCAGCGCCGATGTGCTCGAAGCGCTTGGCGTTCGCCTGGATATTCCACCGCACCAAGTAGGCGCATGTGTAGAAACCGTCGGCATCGGGTTCCTCTTCGCTCCCGCGATGCACCCATCTTTCCGGTACGCGGGGGGACCGCGCAAAGAGATCGGCATTCGCACGATGTTCAACCTGCTCGGCCCCCTCACCAACCCGGCCGGAGCGCCGGTTCAACTGATCGGTGTCGGCGATGGCTCGGTTTGTGAGAAATTGGCTTATGTGCTTCGGAACCTGGGCAGCCGCCGCGCGCTATTGGTCCACGGAGAAGACGGCCTTGATGAACTCTCCACGCTTGGCGATACGCTTGTCAGTGAGCTAAAGGATGGCCAGGTAACATCGTATACACTCAATGCGGAGCGAGACCTCGGTCTGCCGAAATCTGGCATTGAGGAACTGACTGGCGGCGAAACCGCGGCAGAAAATGCCGACGTCCTCGTAAACGTGTTGGCCGGCAAGGACCGCGGCCGCCGCAGAGATATCGTCCTGCTGAATGCCGCCGGCGTCCTATTCGTGGCAGGAGTAACCGAGACTCTCGCCGAGGGTATTCAGCGAGCCGGTGAGTTGATCGATAGTGGAGCGTCGATGGCGACGCTGGAAAAGCTACAGGAGTTTACTCATGCCTGAGGGCACAATTCTCGATACCATTCTGGCGCACAAGCGGGATGAGGTAACTGCGCGCCGTGAGCGCTTGCCGGACACAGAACTGCGCAGCCGTCTCGCGGACCTGCCGCCGACACGTGGCTTCACGCAATCGCTGCGCAATCCCCGAATCGGACAAACGGCATTGATCGCGGAAGTCAAGAAGGCTTCACCGACCGCCGGACTGATTCGTCCGGACTTCGATCCGGTCGCGATAGCCGGGATCTACGAGGCAAATGGCGCGGCATGTCTGTCGGTGCTGACGGACGAGAAGTTCTTCCAGGGGCACGATACATATTTGCAAGAAGTCCGAGCCTCTGTTTCGATTCCGCTTCTGCGCAAGGATTTCACGATCGATCCCTACCAGATCGACGAAGCGCGTCTTCTTGGCGCGGACGCCATCCTGCTGATCGCCATGGCGTTGACGGCGCAGCAGATATCTGACTATCGCGCACAGGCCGAAGCTCTGGGGCTGGATGTGCTGGTCGAAGTTCACAATGAAGACGAGATGCATATCGCCGTGGCAAGCGGCGCAACGCTCATCGGCATCAACAGCCGCAACCTCAGATCGTTCACAACAGATCTTGGGATCATCGACCGGCTGGCCCCACTTGCCGGCAATGCGCTTCTTGTCGCCGAGAGCGGAATAAAGACATCCGCCGATGTCACCCGTGTACGCGCCTCAGGCGCCCACGCTGTGCTCGTGGGTGAAACCTTGATGCGTTCAGCGGACATCGGCGTGGCGCTGCGGGATTTGATGGGGTAAACCTCATCAAAAAATAATTTCATTTTGCCTTTCCGCTTTTCGCGCCGGCGCGCGAGTAACTAAGACATAACTGGGGCACAAGCCCCGTTCTAAGGAGCAATGTTTATGTCCAAGCAACTCGCATGGGGTGTAGAGACCACGGCCGCGCACGCTGCCGGGCAGGCAATGGTTACGGATCCGGAACTGGTCAGTCCACGGGACAGGCTGTGGACGGCCCTGCAAAAGGCTCAGCTACTGGGTCTGCGCTTTCTGCCAAATCAGAAATTGGCGGGCGGAATTGTCGACTTCTACTGCCAGGAAGCACAAATAGCCATCGTTTGCACGGCGCGTGATGGAGAGGGCAATTCCCGGGAACAGATGGAAGCCTTTTTCAGTATGGGCATTAAGACCCTCCGTTTTACACCCGCCGATCTGGAAAAGCGCATGGTTTACGTTTTGGAAACGATCGCCGAAGTCGCCGCAATTAGGCTGTCGCGGCGGCCACGCCGCAGCCGGCAATCCAGCTATATGCGGGAATAGAACGCAAGTGACCTTCGTCAAAATCGACGGTATTACCAGCTGGCAGGACGCGCGCGCGGCTGTGGATGCCGGCGCGGACGCTCTTGGCTTTTTCTGCGGAGGAGGAGGCGCGCGGTCGATATCGGTGGAAGATTACTGGTCAATCTCCATTCGCCTCCCTCCCGTAATCCAGCAAGTCGGCGTATTCGCAGGCGTTGCAGCCTCAACCGCGGACGATTGGAAGTCCGCTCCCAGGGAAGTCCTCAATCGCTTTCATCTCGTTGAGTACTACGACGATGCCGTATGGCCGCTGATTATCCGCGAAAACTGGGATATGCGCCGAAAGATCAAGGGCTTTCAGGTGACATCGGATCGGGATTTGCGGACCATCGCCGCCTTTAACGGTCTCGTGCAGAATATCCTTCTAAATATCAATGCCTGCGCTCCTATCGGATACAGAGACAGCGAGGCTTATGGCTGGGAGCTTGCCCGGGAAGTAAGGCAGTTCGGCAAACGAATCTACCTCGCCGGCGGCCTTTCTCCGGAAAACGTCGCCCGCGCCATGGCGCGGGCGCACCCCTATGCCGTTGACGTCATGGTGGCCGTCGAGACCGAGCCGGGCGTAAAAGACGAAGCCCTGATGCGCGCGTTCGTTAAGGCCGTGCGCGCTCAAGATAAACGTTAGCCGTTCGCATGAAGAATTTACCAAATGAGGGGTCTATGGAATAAAGGCTAAAACGGGCGAGCCAGGCTCGCCGGACGCGCATGGGAGGTCACAATGTTTATTGCAGGCAAAATCATTCTGAAGGGCGCCGTTCTCGCAACGGCCGCCACGCCATTGTTAAGCACGACTTCGGCCGACAAAACTGCTTCGGATGCGCCGAATATTCCAGTCATTTTGCAGTATAAATCGGCTGACGGCAGTTCAAATTTGATTGCAAGCGCCCAATTATCGGCTGCCGATAAGTATAAAACCTTCATCGTTCCGGGCGAACCGGCGGTTAAAGGTTATTCAACACCGTATTGGCAGCAGAATAACCCGCAGATGTCGAACATTCCAAAGTCGTATGAGATTTATTCCCTTTATCGTTCAGACGGCGTGCTGATCGGTCCTAACGGTGTGGCGCCGCTGCCTTCGATCAAGCCGGAAGTCAAAACCATAATCAGGAATATGCAGATACCTTCAGAGCCTAACGAAGCTCTGGCAGTTTCCAAAGAAGCTCTGGCGGCAAAGTCGATAACGGTAATAAAAGGCTCGAAATAGCCTCATCAAATCATTCCGGCTCACACCGTGCAGTTTACAGGGTATGCCTCATCGCGCCCGGGTAAAATAGCGGCAGCTTGCCGGAATGAAGAGGCGCTGCTTGAGTACACAAATCCTTACCGCCCTGCTCGATTTAACGTGCGAGAATGTTCTGTTGATCGCCTCCGGCGACCAATGGATGCTCCCGGAATTCGCCGCAGAGACAGACTTCTGGATAGCCGATGTCGCCACGGTAAACCGTGCCATACATAAAGAATGGAATATCGAGACGACAGTTTTGCGCTGTCTCGCCTCCTCGTGCCCGGACCGTATCGAAGTTTTCGTGGCATACGTCAAAGATCGGGATTGGCAGCCGCCGGCCGGTGCGTCATGGTTTACGGCATCGGCGCTGCCTTCGTTATCTTTTGCCGCTCCGGCTCAACTTGCTCTCCTTGAGCAATGGTTTGCAAACAGCACAGATCAAAAGCCGGATGTACAAGACTTGCCATGGACATCTCCGTCATGGTTTGATGAAGTCAAGATATGGATCGCTGATCAGGTCAAATACGATAGCGGCCAATCCCTTATGGGCGAACTGGAACAGGTTAAGTCCTGGGCAATCTCTTCGGTGCTCCGCGCTCGAACGGAGACCGAGACCCTCTATTTCAAGGCCGTTCCCACCCTGTTCGGTCAGGAGCCGGTAATCACTCAACAGCTTGCCCTCCTATTCCCCGAATACATTCCCAGTCTGGTTGCCGTCGATACGGCTCGTCACTGGATGCTGATGCGCGAGTTCGTGGGGAAAGAACTGGATGAAAGCAAAGCGCCGGAAGATCGCGCAGCGGCTCTTCCGGCTTTTGCGAAGATTCAAATCGGCTGCATTCCCTATGTGGATGAGTTGATCTCGTGGGGCAGCATGGATCGACGGCTGGCTTTAATGGCTAATCAAGTCGAGGCAGTAATCTACGAAATGACTGAGGCTGACGCGCGTGAGATATATGCCATTACGGACGAAGAGGCAGTCAAATTGCGGCAGCATGCGCCAGCGCTAAGAAGCATCTGCCTGGACCTGGCATCATTCGGCGTTCCGGAAACATTGATCCACGGAGACCTGCACGCCGGCAATATCATCGTCAATGAAGTGGATGGGCAAAAGCGCTTCTTGATCTTCGATTGGACGGACGCCGCAATCGGCCATCCATTCTTCGACATGCAGACGATGCTGCAGGGAAAATGGATGCAAGATCATCCGAACGCCGCCACGGTTCTGCGCGATGCCTATCTTGAACCATGGACCAAGATTTTGCCTATCGACACGCTCATCGCGGCCTTCGACGTCTCCCAAAAACTCGCCCCACTCTATCACGCCATCAGTTACCGTAACATCGCAGTCGGCGTGCCGCCGTCATCACGCTGGGAACTGTCGGAATTTGCAGGCCATTACCTGCGAACTCTGTTATCCCGGTTGTGATATTGATGCGCAATCAATCCCACCACGCCGTGAATAGTGTCACGCCAGGCTGAAGCTCAGGCAATGCCAATGGCATTCTGCTCCAGGGATGTCCCTCGCTTACTTCGCTTGGCGATAACGGCTTCATCCATTCAGTCACAGTGTCCAATTGTGCGGTCGCAAGAATGTATAGTCGCTCGGAATATGGCCACTCTTGCTCTTCTATCTCGTAGATCTCAACAAGGATGTCCTGAACGTCACGGCAATCGCGAATTTCCTTTAAGACAGCATAGAAACCTTTAGGACCAGGATGTTCGCGTTCCAGGAGGTTGCAGCCAATAGAACCATAGTCATCGTTGCCGTCGAAGAAATCTTCAAGTGACACAACAGGCAATGGAGTCCAGCGCCCCTGAGGCTCAAGAAGATTCTGAGCTTTGAACTTGCGGATCAGTTCTTCGCGCTTTGCTTTGTCCATGTCGTCAAAGGAACCTTTACAGTCACGATTTACACTTCGTGCATATCGGAGTAAGCAGGGAACTACAAATGCATTGTATTGTGAACTATGTGAAGTACTATTGCGGCTACAGTCAATATAATCCACGCTCCGGCAGTCAGCCTCATGGCCCAAATCCCTGTCAGAGTGCGTCTCGCTGCATATCCCAACGCTCCTGAAAGCACGGCGCAAATGCCGAATGTCATTATCAAAATCATCCCTGGCATTACATCAATGGACCAATTCAGTCTATTGATGATAAGGCTCAAGGCGTATGCTGCGATGCCGAATATCGATACGGTCAGGGCAAGAATACCTACTCCGGTTTCTTGCGACGCTTGAAATGGCCGTACATCACGATGCTCCGGCGAGAAACGCTGTATGAGCGTTCTCGTATTTGGAGAGACTGCGAGAGTAATATACATCAACAGCATGAGATTGAATTTCGGGCCGAAAATCAGAACGTACAGGATGAGGTAAACCGTGAGGCCCACTGACACTGATATGATCCAATCCAAAAACGGCTTATCTTCAATGTAAGCCCGGTATCGTTTCATCGTTGATCTTTGCCGTTGAGTGTCTGCCTGCATGTAAGTCTCTCGCTGTCTTTAAAAGAAATATGTGGTAAAAACAAAGCTTGATCGATCACATTATTGCATTTTCAGCTAAAACTCCAGACGATAACAATGACAAGCAGAATAGCGGTAACGATCCAATTACACGTCGCATGATGTAGTGTGCTGCGCTCCACACCGCCCTGGAAGTACTGGTGAGTAAACCATAGGCCTCCGATGGTCAGCGCCAATCCTGCGTAAAGAGGCACACCAACTACGCAATGAGCAAGACCGAATCGGATGCTTCGCCATACGCCATGCCGCCAGTTTCGCGTGCCATGGCGATAACTCATTTCCTCACCGCGAGCAAGCGATGGTATGCACACCGCAAAAAGGACTATGAAGAGTATCCCAAAGTATTTGATTGTTACGGGCATCAAGTAGATGTTGCTTGCAGTACCATGTAAATTGGGCAGCAGATACAGCCACGACCGATCAAGAGCCGGGAAGAGCTTCAGCAACGAGAACGCTGTTGCGACTGTCAAAACCAAGATCAAAATATTCTGCAGAACTATGCGTGGAGTAACCTGCCTCGCGACTGCCCAAGCTTCCACCAATTTGCCGCGCCGCATGTCCTTGGCCAAAGCCCATGTAATTAAAGCGCACCATCCGTAGCGAATGATATTCCACCCCGGTGAGGTATGTTCGCTAGCCGACGCACGGCCGGGCACTCCAACGACCATTCCATACCAGAATGCGACAAATCCCGCGAGGAGAACAAGGGACATTGCAATGGCTAACACAGTCGCCTTGCGCGACGCAATCATCTTGTCGCGCGCCTCGGATGCTGCAATTGCCTCTCTCTCCGCTCGCAGTGTGCGCGCAGCCGTTTGCGCAGGAAAGGGATCCATCCATGCGCTTACATCTTTACTGGCCTGCCGCGAAGCGCTGACGGCCACTCCCTGTTCGGAAGTCAATGCTGTTTCGGAGTTACTCATGTGGATTGCCTGTTCACATTTGGGATCTGCGATCTATCTTCGGTGAATATGACACTCAAGCGTCTGTGCGGTTGCATGGCAGAACAAAATCAGTCTTAGAAAACCTAAATCGAGAATTAAGCAAGCTGCCTGTCAGTATAGTACCTTGCTAAACTCTACAACAGAGCCCAGGTATACTATGTTTGATCAGTACGTACAGGTGTAGAATTTTGACTCGCATAAAGATCTGTGGAATTACCAACCGCGATGACGCGGAAGCGGCTGCAGCCTATGGCGCGGATGCCCTCGGCTTTATCGGTGTGCCTGCCAGCCCGCGATATGTGAATGAAGCGCGCTTCGATGAAATCGCCGTCCCCGCTCCATTGTTCGTAAAGCGCGTGGCCGTGGTGCTGCGCGCGGACGACGCCATCTCCTATCCTGC
>Ga0105238_10008393_pt1 | contig 10334 bp, 9 predicted proteins | sample KBSC34metaG_FD_81526 | JGI IMG/M metagenome (GOLD analysis project Ga0105238, IMG submission 81526) | Corn rhizosphere microbial communities from Kellogg Biological Station, Michigan, USA - KBS C3-4 metaG | ecosystem: Host-associated > Plants > Roots > Rhizosphere > Soil | place: Michigan, USA...
ATTCCCATTCCTCCTCCCCCTCCTCCCGGATTACCAAAAAAGACCCTTCCGTAAAAACACTAAAATCACTCCAACACGAAACAATTACACACGTCGCGCCTCCTATCGTGTCCGGAAATTGTCACCTGAATTTTATTCTGAGCAAATCCGTGAAATCCGTGTCCAACTTCCCGGCCCCATTTTCGGCCCCCCTTTTTGGGGAGCCGTTAAAGCTTGTTTTCCAGTTTCGGATAGCCAGCTTGTAAGGTTGAAACCGGTTACCTATACACAATGAGCAACGTCTTTCACAAAACACTCCAAATCCCATGAAAAATATCAAATCCTTGTTCATCGTCACCGCCCTCGTCCTCAGCGCCCTGCCCCTGATGGCCCAGCAAAAGCGCGTCAGCCCGCATGAGACCGTCAGCGCGGTCATCGATAAGAACCGCGTCACCATCACCTACGGCCGGCCTTACACCAAGGATCCCAGGACCGGCGAGGCCCGCGAGATCTGGGGTACGCTCGTCCCCTATGACAAGGTCTGGCGCACCGGCGCCGATGAAGCCACCATCCTCATCACCCAGAAGCCGATCATGTTTGGCGATACCACCGTTCCCGCCGGCGCTTACACGCTCTGGACGCTCCCGAAGGAGGACGGCACCGCCAAGCTCATCATCAACAAGCAGATCGGCCAATGGGGCGTCGGCTCCGGTTCCTATGACGAAAAACAGGACCTCGCCCGCATTGATTTGAAAAAGGACGTGACCGACAAGACCGCGGATCAATTCACCATCGCCATCACCAAGATTGCGGCCGGCACCGGCGGCGGCACCATCAGGCTGATCTGGGCCAACACCCAGTACACCGCGGATTTCACGGTCCAAAAGTGATCCACCCATCCGACATTCCACCCACACCATGAATACCAAAACTGTCCTCCTCGCCTGCGCCCTCGCGCTGGGCTTTGCCGGCACGACCTTTGCGCAGACTCCTGCTCCCAAGCTGGATTTTCCCGCAGCCAGCCCCGGCTGCACCATCAAGCAGCGCGTCGGTGTCACTGATATTGAGGTTGTTTATTCCCGCCCGGGCATGAAAGGCCGGGAGATCTTCGGCAATGTCGTCCCCTACGGCGCCGTCTGGCGCACCGGCGCCAACGCCGCCACCAAGATCACCTTCAGCACCCCGGTGAAACTGAACGGCCAGGATGTCGCCGCCGGCTCCTACGCTCTCTACACCATCCCCGGCGAAGATGAATGGACCATCATCCTTAACAAGGGCGTCGGCAAATCCGGCACCCAGTACGATGAAAAGGAGGACGTGCTCCGCTTCAAGACCAAGCCCGTTCAACTGTCGGACACGTCGATTGAAACCTTCACCATCGAGTTCAATCACATCCTCGACGACTCGGCGGTCATCAATCTCGTCTGGGACAAGACCGTGGTGCCCATCAAAATGGAACTCGACCTCGTCAGCAGTCTCTTGTCGCAGATCGAGACCGTCATGGCCTCCGATGCGAAGAATAAGCCCTACTTTCAAGCCGCCACGTTCTATCTCAACCACGATCAGGATCTGAAAAAAGCCAGCGCGTGGGTGGATGAAGCCATCAAACAGAACGAAGCCTATTACGTGGTCCATCTCAAGGCCAAGATTCTCGCCAAGATGGGTGACAAGGACGGCGCCATCGCTGCCGCCAAGCGTTCCAGCGAACTGGCCACCAAAGCCAAGGACAACGCCTACATCAAATTGAACGCCGACCTCATTTCCAGCCTGAAATGATTGCGTCCAGTTTTGCAACCTTGGCGACGGAGTGCGCCCGTCCCCGGGCGCAGCAATCTACGCAATACGAGGGTGAACGAAAATTGCGGCGCTCAAGCAAGCCCGTGCAACAATTGGACGGCGGCTGTGTCGGAGACCAGCCGCAGCGCATGACAATTCGTAAGACTCCCGGATTGAAAGACGTGCTGCGGCTGGCCTCCGGCACAGCCGCCGTCCATGTGCGCCGGTCTGTTTTTGGCCTCGTATGCGCGGCCGCTTTGTGTGCCGTGCTGCCGGCCCGCGCCCAGTCCGATTCACCCGCCGCCATCCTCCAGGATCTTCAGGACTTTCGCGAGATGGGCAGCGTCCTCTACGTTGCCGCCCACCCGGATGACGAGAATACCCAGCTCATCACTTACTTCGCGCGCGGACGGCATTATCGCACCGCTTATCTTTCGTTGACGCGCGGCGATGGCGGACAGAACGTCCTCGGCGGCGAGTTTGGCTCGGAACTCGGCGTCATCCGCACCCAGGAATTGCTCGCGGCGCGGCGGCTTGACGGCGGCCAGCAATTCTTCACCCGCGCGATGGATTTCGGCTTTTCCAAGAACTACCTCGAGACGCTGAACATCTGGGACAAGCAGGCGGTCACCGCCGATATCGTCCGCGTCATCCGCACGTTCCACCCCGACATCGTGGTGACACGCTTCTCCACCCAGCCCGGCGGCACGCACGGTCATCACACGGCCTCGGCGGTCCTCGCACTCGAAGCCTTCAAGCTCGCAGGCGACACCAATGCGTTCCCCAAGCAACTCGGCACGCTCAAGCCGTGGCAGCCCAAACGTATCTTCGTGAACGGACGCGGCAGCGATGCTGGTTCGCTGTCCCTCGACATCAGCGGCAACGACCCCGTCTCCGGCGAATCCTTCGGCGCCATCGCCGGACGCAGCCGCGCCATGCACAAGTCGCAGGGCTTCGATAATTTCCGTGGCGGCGGCAACCCCCGCCCCGAATCGTTCTCGCTCCTCGACGGCGAGCCCGCCACCAACGACATCATGGATGGCGTGGACACCACCTGGTCCCGCGTCCCCGGCGGCGCAGCTATCGGCAAGCTGGCCGATGAGCTCATCGCGGATTTCAATGCGACCAATCTGGATGCGAATGTTGACGGCCTGCTGAAATTAAAAAGCGCCCTGGCCGCCCTGCCCGCCGATCGCATCGTGGATGAAAAGAAAAAGAAACTGGACCACATCCTGCAGACCTGCCTCGGCCTCGAAACGGAAACCACCATGGCACAGGCTGAAGTCGTGCCGGGCGAAGCGTTGAAGTTGCACCACGCCGTGACCGTGCGCTCCGGCATTCCGGTGCGCTGGGTCGGCACCCGTCATCCGGCCATCAAGGAGGAGTTTGCTTCCACCGGGGCGCAAAATCTCACCACCGGCCAGCCGGCCAGCCGAGATGAATCCATCACCCTGCCCGCCACCACGCCGCTCACCCAGCCTTACTGGCTGCGCGAGGAACCCGGCGTTGGCATGTTCCACGTCGGGTATCCTGCGTTGATCGGACGCGCGGAAAATCCGCCCGCATTTCCCATCGAGCAGGTGTTCGAAGTCGGTGGCCAGACGCTCGTCGTGCCCGGCGAACCCGTGCAGGTAGAAACTCATCGCCGACTCGACGTCATTCCGCCCGTCTCGCTCCATTTTGTTTCCGACGTGAAACTGTTCGCGCCCGGTTCCGCGCATCCGGTGGCGATCGAACTCACCGCCGCCCGCGCCAATTCGTCCGGCACGCTCAAATTGATCGTGCCCGATGGCTGGAAGCTTTCGCCCGCGTCACAATCCTTTGACCTCGTGAACGTCGGCGAGAAGAAGCAATTCACGTTCACCCTCACCGCCCCGGCCACTCCGGCCAGCGCCACCATCACCGCCAGCGCGCAGATCGGCAAGGCGACCTACGATAACGACCGCACCGAGATCGCCTACAAACATATCCCGCACATCCTGCTCCAGCCCGCCGCGCGCATGAAAGCCGTGAGCTTTGATCTCGCCACCCGAGGCAAACACATCGGCTACGTCCCCGGCGCCGGCGACAGCGTGGCCGGGGCGCTGACCGAAATGGGTTACGCCGTCACCTCGCTCGCCGGTGCCGACCTCACCACCAACCGCCTCAAGGATTTCGACGCCGTGGTCATCGGCATCCGCGCCTTCAACGTCCGCAAGGACCTCGCGCCGCAGCTGCCCGACCTCTTCGCCTACGCCGAGGCCGGCGGCACGGTCATCGAACAATACAACCGCCCCGGCAACGACCTGAAGACCGACCAGCTCACGCCCTACAGCCTGCGCCTGTCCGGCGATCGCGTCACCGATGAAACGGCCACGATGACCTTCCTCGCGCCAGACCATCCCGCGCTGAACACGCCGAACAAGATCACGCAATCCGACTTCGATGGCTGGATCCAGGAACGCGGCATCTATTTCCCAAACCAATGGGATGAGCACTTCACTCCCATCCTCGCCTGCAACGACCCCGGTGAAACGCCCTTGAAAGGCAGCCTGCTCGTCGCATCGTACGGCAAAGGTTATTTCGTCTATACCGGCCTCGTGTTTTTCCGCGAACTCCCCGCCGGCGTGCCCGGCGCCTACCGGTTGTTCGCCAATCTGGTTTCCTTGGGCAAATGAATCCGGAACCGCCTGAACCCCATTCCGACGAGTCTCCGGGCGTGCCTGGCTTCCGCACCTGGCGCGGCATCTATCTTTTTGTGTTCGGCGTCTTCGTCCTCGTTGTCGCGCTGCTGGCGCTCTTTTCCCGCTGGTTTGCATGAACACGCTCGACTGGATCGTCCTCCTCGTGACCATGCTCGGCATCGCCGCCTATGGTGCCTGGCACACGCGCCATACCGACCACCTCGACACCTATCTCAAGGGCAGCAAGACCACCAAGTGGGGCACCATCGGCATCTCCGTCATGGCCACGCAGGCCAGCGCCATCACGTTCCTGTCCATCCCCGGCCAGGGCTTTGAAAGCGGCATCGGCTTCGTGCAAAATTATTTCGGCCTGCCGCTCGCGCTCATCATCGTCTGCGCCGTGTTCCTGCCGATCTACCGCAAGCTCGGGGTGTACACCGCCTACGAATTTCTCGGCCAGCGCTTCGATGCCAAAACCCGTCTGCTCGGTGCCGGCCTGTTCCTGCTGCAACGCGGCCTCGCGGCGGGCGTCACCATCTACGCGCCCGCCATCATCCTCGCGACCGTGCTCGGCTGGCGGCTGGATGTGACCATCATCAGCACGGGCCTGCTGGTCATCATCTACACCGTCACCGGCGGCAGCATGGCCGTGAACCTCACGCAAAAATGGCAGATGGGCATCATCTTCGGCGGCATGATCATCGCGTTTGCCATCCTTATCGCGCGCCTGCCGGACGGCCTCGGTTTCAGCGGCGCGGCCCATCTCGCCGGCGCGATGGGCAAACTCCAGGCCGTGGATTTTTCATTCAGCCCCGATAAACGCTACACGCTCTGGACCGGCATCTTCGGCGGCCTTTTTCTCTCGCTTTCCTACTTCGGCACCGACCAGTCGCAGGTGCAACGCTACATCGGCGGCGCCGCCCTGCGCGAAGGCCGGCTCGGCCTGATGTTCAACGCGCTGCTCAAGGTCCCCATGCAATTTTCCATCCTGCTGCTCGGCGCCCTCGTGTTTGTGTTCTACCAGTTCCAGCCTGCGCCCGTTTTCTACAACCGCGTCGAATGGCAGCAGCACGCCACCGGCACCAACGCCGTCGCCTTCCACGCCATCGAGGAAAAACACGCCGCGCTCCACGCCGCGAAACAGGAAAAAATCCGCCTCTGGCTGGACGCCTACAATCATCACCGGCCCACGGAACCCGCCGCCCGCGCCGACATGCTCCAAGCCCAGGCCGCGACCGACGCCGTGCGCAAGGAGGCCCGCGATGCGCTCACCGCCACCGACCGCTTCGCGGACACCAAAGATTCCGACTACGTCTTCATCGGCTTCATCCTCGAACAATTTCCACACGGGGCCATCGGCCTGCTCATCGCCGTGATGATCGCCGCCGCCCTCGGCTCCAAGGCCGGCGAACTCAACGCCCTCGGCACCACCACCACCATCGACCTGTGGCGCTACTTCCGCCCGCTCGCCGTCCACGACGAGGCCCGCAACGTCCGCGCCGCCAAATGGTTCACCGCGCTCTGGGGCTTCGTCGCCATCGGCTTCGCCCTTTTCGCCGGCTTCTCGGAAAATCTCATCGAGGCCATCAACATCATCGGCTCGATTTTCTACGGCGTGGTGCTGGGGATTTTTTGCGTGGCCTTTTTCCTCAAGCGCATCGGCGGCACGGCGGTGTTCTGGGCGGCGGTGGCCGGGCAGATCCTTGTGTTCATCCTCTTCTTCACGCTCCATATCAGCTACCTCTGGTACAATCTCATCGGCTGCGCCGCCTGCGTGCTGTTCAGTATTGTCTTGCAAGCCCTGCTGCCTTCACGCTCGATAACACAAAAGTTTTGACCACGGATGAACAAGGCCCAATCAATCCGCTTCCATAACCTGCGACGCGTACTTGCAAAAACGCGGCGCGCGTTTCCCCCTCTCCTGGAGGAGAGGGCCGGGGTGAGGACGGTTGTTCCACAAACTTGCTCCTCCGCGATCAATAAACTGGATTGCTCTAAAACATGACCCGCACCCCTGTCATCTGTTTTGGCCAGCAACCCTGCGGGTTTTTCCCGAAACGGTTCCTCGTCGCCAAGTTCCGGACCGCGCGCCGCCTGCAACAGGAGATCGGCGGCGAAATCGTCTTCTTCTATCACGACAGCGACCACGACCCGCGCGAAACCCAGACCGTCCTCCGCCATCGCCAGACCGACGAGCCGGCCATCCTGAATTTTTCTTTCGCCAACAAGACCCAGCGGAAATTTTCACCGCTCTATCTCAAGCGGGTCCCGCCCGATTGGCAGCCTAAGACCGCGCTCCAGTTGCCCAACTACGTTGAGCGGGGCCTCATCAATGTTTTCAAGGCCGCCTCGGGCGCTACCATCGCAGATTTCTGTCTGGATATGTACCGCCGTCTCGGCTTGCTCGATGGCATCCGCGTGGTGCGCTCTGGCGATCCTGCTTTCCGTCGTGCCGCCTGCTACATCCCGGAATTTTTCGTGGATATCCCCCACGAGGGCGAAACCGTCCGCGCCCGGCTGATGGACGGCGCTTTCAAGCTGCACGAAGGCGGAAATTCCTACGTCACCTTGCCGCTGACACCCTACACCCGGGAACAGATCAGCCCCACCCGCGACTCGCGCCTGCGCTGGATGCAATCCGTCATCCACTGCACACATTACGTTGCCGGGGCCGGCGAAAAAGCCTACCTTCGCCCGGAAGACGCGCCCGAGATCAATTTTATCACCCGCGACACCATTGACCGTTCCGATGAAGCCTTTACCGAAGTCCAAAACTGAACTGCCGCCCCTCGTTGCCTTCGGTGCGCATCCCGACGACATCGAATTCGGTTGCGGCGGCGTGATCGCCGCCGAGACACAGGCCGGCCGCAAGGTCCATCTTGTCCTTTGTTCGCGCGGCGAAGCCGGCACCCACGGCACGCCCAGACAACGCACTGCCGAAGCCAGGAATGCCGCAAAAATTCTCGGTGCCACCATCGAATTCATCGAGCTCGACGGTGATGCCCACCTCGAAGTCCGTGCCGTCCACGCCATCAAGCTCGCCGCTATTCTCCGCCGTCTCCGTCCCGGCATCGTCCTCGCCCCGAGCGTGGTTGAGAACCAGCATCCCGATCACTGGCGGCTCGGAAAAATCGTCCGCGACGCCGCCCGGCTCGCGCGCTACGGTGGTTTGAAGGAATTGCGCCGCACGCCGCCGCACGCAATCGACCAGTTATATTTCTATGCCCTGTCACCTGACAGCGAGCCGCGCGACATCTCGCCTGTGTTGATTGATGTTTCCGCGCCCAAAATTCTTTCCGCCTGGACCTCCGCGATGGCCGCGCACCAGTCGCAGGTCACGGCTAGAAATTATATCGAGCTGCAATTGACCCGCGCCCGCCTGCTTGGCGCACGCGCCGGCATCGGCCACGCCATCGCCCTGTTTCCCAACGACCCGCCCGTGCTCGGCTCGCTGTCACAGTTAAGCCGCAGCGCCCGCCGTTTCTGACCATGAAGATCGGCATCACCTGTTATCCCTCGGTCGGCGGCAGTGGCATCCTCGCGACCGCCCTGGGCGAGGAACTGGCGCAGCGCGGCCACGAAGTCCACTTCATCAGCTACGAACGCCCCTTCCGCCTGCCCGTGAACATGCCGCGCCTGCATTTTCATCCCGTTGTCATCAATGACTACGACCTGTTCAAATATCCCGATTACACCCTGCCGCTCTCGGTGAAGATGGTTGAAGTCAACAACAATCATCAGCTCGATGTGTTGCATGTCCACTACGCCGTCCCCCATGCCACCGCCGCCATCCTCGCCCGGGCGATGCTCCCACCGTCCCGGCAACCGCGCGTGGTCACCACGCTCCATGGCACAGACACCACGCTCCTGGGTCGTGACCCCGGTTACGGCCCGGCCATCTATCACGCCCTGGCCCACTCGGACGCCGTGACCACCGTCTCCGGTTTTCTTAAGGCGGAAACGCAACGCGTCTTGGGCTTCAACGGCCCCATCGACGTCATCCATAATTTCTTCACCCCGCGCGTACCAAAACGCTCCCGCGACGAAGTCCGCCGCGAACTCGGCCTGAAAGATGAAGCGCTGATCTTCCACTCCTCCAATCTGCGTTCGCTGAAACGCATCGATCTGCTGCTCGAAACCGTCGCCCGCATCCAACCGCGCGAATCGTTCAAACTCCTCGTCCTCGCCGGCAGCAGCTTTGCTCCCTTTGCGGGCGATGTCCGTCGCCTCGGTCTGGAGGACCGCGTGATTGTTCGCGAAAATGTCAGCGACATCGAAGATTATCTTCAGGCCGCCGATCTCGGCCTGTTCACCTCGGACACGGAGAGCTTTTGCCTGAGCATCCTAGAGGCGATGTGCTTCGCCTGCCCCAGCGTCGCCCGCCACGTCGGCGGCATTCCCGAGGTGGTCGCCGATGGCGCGACCGGCTTGCTCGTTGACTCCAGCAATGCCGATACCCTCGCTCGCGCCGTCGAAGGTTTGATCAAAGATCCGGCGAAGCGCCGCGTCCTCGGCCAGGCCGCAAAACAACGTGCCCAAGACCTGTTTTCCACCAACACCATCGTCACGCAGTACGAAAAACTTTACCAACGCGTCTGCAACTGATATCTGACCCATCCCAATTTTATTATGAAATACCGCACCCTTGGCCGTACCGGCTGGAAAATTTCTGAAATCAGTTTTGGCGCCTGGGCCATCGGCGGCGCCTGGGGCAACGTGGATGACAGTGAATCTCTCGCCGCCCTCCATGCCGCGCTCGATGGCGGCGTGAATTTCTTCGACACCGCCGATGTCTATGGTGATGGCCGCAGCGAACGCCTGCTGGCCAAACTCAAAAAGCAACGGAAGGAAAAATTCTACATCGCCACCAAGGCCGGTCGCCGCCTGCCCGTGCAGACGGTCGAAGGCTATAACAAAAAAAATCTCCACGCCTGGGTGGACCGCAGCCTCAAGAACCTCAACGCTGACACGATCGACCTGCTCCAGCTCCATTGCCCGCATCCGGAAGTTTTCTATCGCCCGGAAGTTTTCGGCATCCTCGACGACATGGTGAAGGCCGGCAAGCTGCGTCATTACGGCGTGAGCGTGGAAAAGGTCGAGGAGGCGCTCAAGGCCATCGAGTTCCCCAATGTCCAGTCCGTGCAGATCATCTTCAACATCTTCCGCCAGCGGCCGTCCGAATTGTTCTTTGCCGAGGCGAAGCGCCGCAAGGTCGGCATCCTCGCCCGCGTACCGCTCGCCTCGGGCATGCTGTCCGGCAAAATCTCGCGCGCCAGCAAGTTCGCGAAGGACGATCACCGCAATTTTAACCGCCACGGCCAGGCCTTCGACCGGGGCGAAACCTTCTCCGGCGTGGATTTCGATGTCGCCCTGGCCACGACCGCGAAACTGAAAAAACTCACCCCGCCCGGCGCCTCGCTCGCGCAACTCGCCTTGAAGTGGATTCTCGAGTTCCCCGCCGTCACCTGCTCCATCCCGGGCGCCAAACGTCCCGCGCAGGTCACCGAAAACATCGCCGCATCAGATCTGAAGAAACTCTCACCCGCCACGATGAAGCAGATCGACACGCTGTATCAAAAGAACATCAAACCGTTGGTGCATCATTATTGGTGACCTGACCTAATCTGCCTGTGGCAGGCTGCTTTCAATGACTGGTGGGGCGAGCGTCCCCGCGAGCCGCGAACCACTTAAGGTTTTGCCTTGCCCAATGGCGTGGCAGGAAGTTCCTCTCACTCAGACAGCCCATTCTCCAGTTGCCTCTATCATTTACCCGTCGCCGCCATTCCGCTAAAATATCCGTCTGTGAAATCAAAAGGTATTGTTTATCTCGTCGGCGCTGGGCCGGGTGACGCCGGCTTGCTGACCTTGCGCGGCGCAGAATTGCTCGGCAAGGCCGAGGTGGTCATCGCCGACGTG
>Ga0105238_10008394_pt1 | contig 10334 bp, 4 predicted proteins | sample KBSC34metaG_FD_81526 | JGI IMG/M metagenome (GOLD analysis project Ga0105238, IMG submission 81526) | Corn rhizosphere microbial communities from Kellogg Biological Station, Michigan, USA - KBS C3-4 metaG | ecosystem: Host-associated > Plants > Roots > Rhizosphere > Soil | place: Michigan, USA...
GATTTCTGGTCGATGGCCCACCGGTCAGACGCCGCGGAGCGATGAGCGAAGCAAGAGCGATCGCGAAAGCGTTTGAACATGCGGGCAGAACCGTCTCCCCGTCGTTTGTGGAGAACTACGCTCGACAGTCAGCGACGGAAATGTCTCGCTTCGCGAATCCGCTGGATGTGAATTACGAAGAAGTGCTCTCAGAACAGAATGTAGTGAGAGTCGGCGGTGAGAGTCGTTTGGCCTGGCACATCTATGCGGACGCCGGTCCGGAAGAGTGGTACGAGATGCTACTCGACGCTTACACCGGAGAGCTTTTGCTGCGACACAACCTTTACCTGTTTGAAGCGCAAGGCACGGTTTACACCGAAGCGCCTGACAAGGGCGCGCGCCAGCTCGTTTCATTCGTCGGCGATACAACTATCAACACGGCGGCCGGCTGGATGGGAACGTCGACCACAACCACCGGCAACAACGTCGAGGCCTATCTCGATACCAACGCTGACAATGTGGCGGACAATAACAACGGCGCGGGTCTGTCAGTCGGCCATGCTACATCGGCCACACAGGATTTCACCTTTCCGTTCTCCACAACAGTCGATCCGCGAACACAGCAGGCGGCTGTGGTGACGAATCTCTTTTACTACAACAACATCATGCACGACTTCTCCTACAACCTCGGTTTCACGGAGTCGGCGCGCAACTTCCAGGTCAACAACTTCGGCCGTGGCGGTACCGGAAACGACTCAGTTCGAGCGGAAGCCCAGGACGGCTCGGGAACAAACAACGCAAACTTCGCGACACCGCCAGACGGTTCGCGTCCACGCATGCAGCAGTTTCTGTTCACCTCGCCCAATCCTGATCGCGATAGCTCGGTTGATGGTGATGTTGTGTTCCATGAATACGGACACGGCATCTCAAACCGTCTCATTGGCAACGGCAGTACCGCTTTGAGTGGTACACAGTCAGGCGCGATGGGTGAAGGCTGGTCTGACTACTGGGCCATCACCATCAACAACGATGGCGCTGTTGGTGAGTACGTCACCAATAATCCGGCGGGCATTCGACGCGCTGCTTATACTGTTCCCGCTGCTGCCGTACACGACTCTTATGCAGACCTCGGCGCCGGAGTTCACGCTGACGGCGAAGTCTGGGCTGCAACTCTCTGGGATCTGCGAACGCAGCTTGGCGCCACGATAACAGACCGTATTGTGCTCAACGGGATGAAGTTCACACCGACTCGTCCGTCATACCTGAACGCACGTGACGGCATCATTCAGGCCGATCAGAACCTGAATGGCGGAGCAAATCGCTGCACAATCTGGACAGTGTTTGCACGTCACGGCATGGGCGTGTCGGCGGTAGGTAACGATGGCACTACGCACGTTGCCGCCACTGACGTACCCGCAGACTGCGGAGGCGCTTGTTCCTTCTCGATCAATCCAACCAGCGCGAGCTTTGCGGCGGCAGGTGGATCGGCGAGCGTGACGGTGACTACGCAAGCCGGCTGCAATTGGACCGCGGTGAGCAACAACTCGTTCATCACAGTCACGTCCGGCGCCAGTGGTACCGGTAGTGGCACAGTGAGCTACTCAGTTGCCGCAAACACCTCCACTGCTAGAAGCGGTTCATTAACGATCGCGGGTTTGACGCACAGCGTATCTCAAGCTGGTGCTGGAGGCGGCTGTACCAACGCGATCGTTAATCCGGGATTCGAAACCGGTACGACGCCGTGGACGATCAGTGGCCAGGTAACCCGCAGCACGGGCACGTTCCCACACAGCGGCACTGCCTACATGATCCTCAACGGAGTGAATAGCACCACCGGAACTCTGTTCCAAACGGTGACTGTGCCGACTAATGGTTGTACGAACCTGCAGTTCTGGCTAAACATCACAACGAACGAAGCGGCTGGCGCAGCAGTGTTCGATCGTCTCTTCATTGAAGTACGAAGTACGACCGGGACGTTGCTTGCAACGCTTGCGACGTTTAGTAATCAGAACAGCGGCACGGCGGGAGTGTACGTCCTGAGAGGACCATTCAACCTCAGCTCATTCGCTGGACAAACAGTGCGGATCCAATTCCGCGGCACGAATGACGTGACGTTGCCAACCGTATTCAGAGTTGACGACGTGTCACTGCAGTAACCCGGTTAAATCGCAAATCGGAGCGGAGGCGTCTCAACGTCTCCGCTCTCGTCTATAAGAAACGCCGAAGGCGTTCGCTAATTTCAGCCCAGGGTTCGAGGAACGAGAACCCTGGGTCCAGTACATAAAAGGCGTTCAAACCCTGTAAGGGTTCGCCTAAGACAAACCCTTTCAGGGTTATTTGCTTGTTATTATTGGGCGCCCCAGGGTTGTCGCGTGCGCTCCAACCCTGGGCTAAAATTAGCCAACGCCTTCGGCGTATTTCAAACTGAACCACTACCAAAGATTTACGTATTTGGGGGATCGATTAGAGCGGGGGCAAGTCCCTCTTCCTAACTTGTTCTATTCTCAGTTGCGCAAATCGTCAATGGAAACTTGAATCGAAAAATAGAACAAGTCAGGAAGAGGGCTTGCCCCGCTGGTTGAAAAAGTAACCAGCAACACCTAATACCTCACTACCGAACGCCTTCGGCGTTAGCATTTAGCTATTCTCAACAGTACTCTGCTGTGATATAAACATCGCGTTTTCTCGCTTCTACGTCGCGTCCCTCGCACCATACCGAGTCCTTGAACCGATCGTAATCTTCTGTAAGGACGATAAGAAAAATGCACAGAACATACTCGCCAATGTTTTTCCGGCTCGCATGCCCACTTCTCGTATTCCTCGCTCTTTTGTTCGAAACGAAGCTTTACGAACCGGACAATCTGCTATCATTCCGCCGATCAGGAACTAAACAATGAACCTTGTGGACAACGTTAAAAAAACTTCGCATCGCATCGCGCCCAATCTCTATGCGCAACTGCAAGAGCGTTGGACGCGCCGCCGGATCAACAAAATTACGCAAGCCATCATCAAGCGTTATGGTCTGAAGGTGCTTGCCGGACCATTTGCCGGAATGCTGTATGTGTCGGAACCAGGCGGCAGCAGTCTACCCAAGCTACTCGGCTCTTACGAAACAGAACTGCATCAGTGGGTTACCGCTATTATCAATACCGACTACGGAAAAATCATCAATGTGGGCTGTGCTGAAGGATACTATGCGGTTGGGTTGGCTTTGAAAGTTCCGGAGACGCGCGTCTTTGCATTCGATATCGATCCGCGGGCGCGGCAGTTATGTGAAAAGATGGCCAAGAGGAATGGCGTTTCCGAACGTGTCGAGGTGCGTGGTGAGTGTAATTGCGAGGGGTTGGATGCGTTGCTCGACGATCGCAGTCTGGTGATCTTTGATTGTGAAGGTTGTGAGCTGGGGCTCCTCGATCCCGGTCGAGTTCCAAACCTGCGCGTTAGCGACGTGCTGGTCGAGCTCCACGATTTTATCGACCGGAGTATTTCGCCGACGATAATTTCCCGTTTCGCTGATACACACGACATCTCGCTCGTCAGCGGTCTTGAGCGCGATCCTTCAAATTACCCGGCGCTGGAAACTTTCAATGATTGGGATCGCCACGTAGCCGTCGCTGAATTTAGACCGGAACGGATGCAGTGGGCCTTCATGCGCGCGAAGCACTCTGCGTAACCTCTGCGCCTCTCCGATAGGTGAAACGAATACGAAGACTTCTGCATATTTAAATGAGGAGCGTTAACATGGCGTGACTCTTAAATATGGCGCCCGCGATTTCTACTAACCTGCTGGAACTGTTCCTCGGCTCCCGATCTTCTAACTTCGATCAGTTCTCATGCCCCAGCCTCGGAGGATCTCATGGCTCAATCTGCAACCCCTACGACAACCAATCAATCACCCGCAGTTAATTACAAACAAGAGGTGCGTTTTGCAGTCGTGATGTACGGCGGTGTGTCCCTCGCGATTTATATCAACGGCATCGCGCAGGAGATGCTGCGCTGGGTCCGTTCAACCGCTAAATCGGCAAATAAGAATGTCGCGCTACTCCCAAGCAATCCTTCCGCCGAATGTGAGCTGAGTTTAAGCGGGACGGAGCGCGTCTATCGAAAGCTCAGTTACATCCTCGCTGCGCGCCGTACCGGGGAAGAAACTGCGGCCGAGCTCCTGGAAAACGCGGAGCAGAGCCTTGCAGATAATGCGGCCATTCGCACTCGTTTCGTTGTAGACATCGTGTCCGGCACTTCGGCCGGCGGGATTAACGGCATCTTTCTCGGCAAAGCCCTCGCTAACGGCCAGGACATGAGTGGTTTGGAGAACCTCTGGGTCAAAGAAGGCGATGTGCGGACCCTCATCAACGATAAGAAGTCAGTTGAGGGACCGGTAGTATTGCACGATCCTCCGGCCTCGTTACTCAGCAGCCAACGCATGTACTTCGAGTTGTTGAAAGCCTTCGACAGTATGGAGGCTACCGGCGCGAGCTCGGCGTCGTTTGTCGATGAGTTGGACTTGTTCGTCACCACTACAGACTTGTCCGGAGTGACCTTGCCAATAAGGCTTTCTGACGGTGTCGTCTTCGAACGTCGCCATCGCAACGTGCTCCGGTTTGTGTATTCCCATATAGACAATGACAAAGCCAAAGATCGAAACGACTTCGAGGCGAAATTCAATCCCTTCCTCGCCTATGCCGCCCGTTGCACTTCGGCGTTTCCCGCGGCTTTTGAGCCAATGTGCCTGTGCGACACCGACGCGATTTTGAAAGGTTATCTCCCGTATGCAAACAACGAGAATTGCCGATCCGATAGCAATGATTGGCAGCGCTTCTACAAAGATTATTTGAACCCGGCCGGAGTCAATACAGTCAAATTTCCCAGGCGCCCTTTTGCCGACGGCGGTTATCTGGACAACAAACCATTTACCTACGCTACGGAAGCTGTGGCGCGCCGCCAGGCCGACCTGCTGATAACGCGTAAGCTTATTTACATCGAACCATCGCCGGAGCATCCGGAGGAGGAGCCCGATCTCGACCGTAAGCCGGACGCCATCGAAAACGTTAGCGCTGCTCTGCTATCACTGCCTCGATACGAAACAATTCGCGAAGACTTGCAACGTGTACGTGAGCATAATCGACTCGTCGAGCGTGTGAATAGCATTCTCAAGAGTGTCGATATCGATAAACAAAAGGGCAAGGGGTGGCAAAGAAAGAGCTTTACTGACGCGCAGTGGAGCCAGATGAATCTGACTCAAGTAGTCGAGCACAAAGGTATTGGTTACGTTGCTTATCACAGGTTGGACGTTCATGCAGTCTCGGATGACCTGGCCAAACTGGTGACACGTGTAGCGGGATTCGACGAAGAGTCGGATTATTTCATGATCATCCGCAGTCTGGTGGGTGAATGGCGGTCCAAAAGTTATAGAGAACACGGTGACGAGAAGCCGTCACTAAACGAGTTCTTGTTTGAGTTCAATCTCAACTATCCGATGCGGCGGATAAATTTTCTGCGAACGAAAATTTCCGATCTCGCCGAGAAATATGGAAATGACCAGGACGCGCAGAATAAGTTACTCGAGATCAAGAAGGTGCTCAATCAAGCCTATAAGGACCTGCGTGGCACGGCCAGACAATTGCGATCTCGTCAGAAGCCGGCGACAGCGGGAGCTGCTAAAGCCGAGTCTGATCCGAGCCCGGCATACAAGGCTATTCAGGATTTGAAGGAGAAACTTGCCGAGGAAACCTGGAAGCAGCTTCCTGAGGATGTGCGCTCTAAGGCTACCGATCCGGTGCTCGAATACTTTCTGGGTGTGCAGTCAAATGGTGGCAAGATAACGGGCGGCAGCACTATCAAAGATCACTGCGACGCTCAAGCCCGGAAGTTGCTCGCGGACCCGGCCATCCTGGCCTTGTTCAAACCGATCGCAGAGGCGCTAAAGGAGCAGATCGGTCCGGTAAAGAAGAACGCCGATGACGTGTGCCGCAAGGCGCTGGGTATCGAGGATAAAGCTTCCGACGATGAAGCAAAGCCCCCGTCCACTGACGTGGAGAGTCACGAATACCTGGGCTATTACTATCAGAATTACGACGAATACGATCGAATCATTTTCCCTATCATTTACGGGACGGAAATCGGTGAGGCGGCAAAAGTAGACATCATCCGCATCAGCCCGGAGGATGCGACAGCACTGATCGATGAACGCGAGACTGGTTGCTACAAACTTGCAGGTACTGCCCTCGGCCACTTCGGCGCTTTTCTCGATCCACTCTGGCGCCGGAACGACATTATGTGGGGCCGGTTAGATGGCGCCGAACGCATCATCACGGCTCTGCTGCCGAATGATCGTGAGCTTGCTCGCAAGCTCGTCGGCGAGGCCCACGCCGCGATCGTGCATGAAGCTATCGCCAAGGTAGGAGCGAACGAAGCGAAAGATTTAATTTGTGAGGCCGGCATGCGCACCCGATCGGGTAATGCCGAGCCGAATCTCATCACGCAGTTTATCGACAACTTGAAAACTTACGACGGCGCCGGAACACTCACCACGCAGATCGACGGCAACGCCTTCAGGCAACACTACGTCGACACCTTTCCTGTCCGGAGTAAGCTGGATGCTGAGTCCACCGTAAAAACCGCCGCGCGCGCAACTACCGTAATCGGCAAGATGCTCGAGGGTCTTTCCTCGAGTCGCAACGTCAGCGCTAAACCTTCGCTTTGGATCGCGAGGTTGGGCCGGATCTTCTGGGCCCTCGTGGAAGTGGCGGTTCCGCGAAGCTTTCCCGAGCTCTTTTTCCGCCATTCGCTCAAGCTGATTTACTTCCTCGAGGCTTTGATGATTGTGGGGAGCACGCTTTTACTCGCCTCTGATGCTCAAAGATTTGCCATCACCGCGTTTGGCATCACTGCTGCTACCCACCTCGCCGTAACGATCCTTAGCGACTTGATTCAGAGCCGAAATAGATGGGCCACACTGGCAAAGACGATTGGCATAGTGATACTCGTGATTTTGATAACGGTCGGGGCCTTAGCAATCTCAGCAATCCTTGGAGCCGATTCCTTATGGGTGGCAATGGAGAAGACGAAGAACTGGATCGCAGGGTGGCAGAACCGTCTCATGTATGGTCTGGGCGCTTTCGTTTTTCTTGTTTTCCTTTGGGTCATACGCAAGGATCTGGGATCTCTGTGGCGGCGACAACTCGATACGCCTTCGTCGACTGCCTTCACCCCAATCGAGATCGTGCCACCATACGATGTCAATAAAGACAGAGTGCGTAAGCTGACATTGAGCGATCGCTATTTCATTCCTTTCCGTTTGTCAGATAGTCCACCGAATGGTTGGACACGAATGTTTCTTAAGAATTGGACAACGCGGGAAAAGGCTTCAGCGGTTTTTAAGGATAGAGAGCTTCGACTTATATCCAGGCTGGACGGTGTAGAAAAGATCTTTCCCGATTTGAAGAAAGCGATCGGCAAGACAAACCTTGACTATGTTGAGTCGCTTAAACAGGCGGAGGCAAAAATGAAAGAAGCCCAGGGGCAGGCTAAAGCGAGAACGAATGGAGAGTTGGATTTGAGAGAAAACATTAGTTCGACTCTCAAGCGACTAAATATCCCAACCACCGATCAATAATAGAAATCTCTCTGCGGCCCTCTGCGTATCTCTGCGACCTCTGCGTTAAAGGACATTTCAACGCAGAGATACGCAGAGGGCCGCAGAGGGCCGCAGAGGGCCGCAGAGGGCCGCAGAGAAAGTCCTTAAAGGAGCAGAATGAATTGGATGACGATCGAAACTCAGATTCGTATAGTCGGAATTTTGGCGCTCCTGTTCATACTCTATTCGCTATGGATGGGACAGATGAAAGCATCTGGCCTGCCTGCGGGTTACACCAGTCCGGTGCTCGCGCTCGAGCTCGCAGCAAGCGGCGCTGATATCGACGCGATCAACCGTTCCGAAGGGGCTACCGCGTTTATCAAAAAGCAGTTATCGAAGGATTCTGGCTACATTGCAATTTACGTTGTGTTCTTTTCCTGCCTGGCCCTTCTGCTTACTGAATTAATTTCTGACTGGACCAAATACCTGAGCCTCGTCGCAGTCGTGTGTGCGGTGCTGGCGGGCGTCTTGGATTTGTTTGAAAATCGCGGGATGTCTAAGGCAGTGTCAACACCGATCGGCTCCGCCACTGACTCTCTGGCAAATTCCATCCGCTATCCCTCACTCGCGAAATGGGCATTATTGTTCATTTTTTGCCTGCTGGCCGGCGTGATTCTCTCGAGGCTTCAGGGATGGTTGTTGATTCCTGGCTTAGCCTTTCTGATTGCGGCGCTTTTAGGTTTGAGTGGCGTGACTTTGAATTTGCTTAGGCCAAAATTTTACTGGGTGTTCCCAGTGGCGATTAGCGTATTGGGTGTTAGTATCATCTTCATTGCGATCGCTTTCACTATTTGGCCCCACAAGGTGCTGAACAAGTTTTTTGCCTAATTCATCTCTGCGTTAACCTCTGCGCCCTCTGCGTCTCTGTGGTTTAATGGTTTTTGCAGATAAGTTCACCACAGCGGCGCACAGGACGCAGAGATTGCGCAGAGAAAGGGTCGCCTTATGTTCCGAAACATTGCAACGGTCCTGATAGCGCTGATGTTAGTGACGAACATTCATCCGCTGGCCCAGGACAAGAGCCAAACCATCGTCGTTAAGCCGGGTCGATCCGTTGTGCGAAGCCAACATGCAATGGTAGCCAGCAGCCAGCCGCTTGCCTCGCAAGTAGGTCTCGATGTCCTCAAGCGCGGTGGCAACGCAGTCGACGCGGCGATAGCGATGGCGGCCATGCTCAACGTAACGGAACCGATGATGACGGGCATCGGCGGCGACGCTTTCATGCTCGTTTACTGGTCCAAGACAAAGGAGTTGAAGGGACTCAATGCGAGTGGGCGAGCACCAGCCGCTCTGAGTCCTGATTACTTTGCAAAGAAGAAAATCACGAAGATGCCGGAGTTCGGCATGGAAAGCATCACTGTCCCCGGCGCCTTCGATGGCTGGGTAACGTTATTGGATAAGTACGGGACCATGAAGCTTGCCGATGTGCTGGCCCCGGCTATTGATACTGCGGAGAACGGGTATCCAGTCATGGAGAAGGCTGCTGAAGACTGGAACGCCGAAGTGACAAAGTTGAAGAAGAATCCAGCGGCCGCAGCTAACTACCTGGTCGACGGGAGAGCGCCACGGCCCGGCGAGATTTTCCGGCAGCCAAACCTCGCTCGCACACTTCGCACGCTCGCGCATGGCGGTCGCGACGCTTTCTACAAAGGAGAAATAGCCACAGCAATCGTTGACTACTGCGAGAAGAACGGTGGCTTCATTTCACTGGCAGATTTAGCGGCGCAGAAATCAGAGTGGGTAGATCCGATCTCGACCAACTATCGCGGCTACACGGTCTATGAGATTCCACCAAACTCACAAGGTCTCACTGCCTTACTCACGCTTAACATTCTCGAAGGCTTCGATCTGGCGGCGTTGAGTAAACAACCTGTTCGCTACTATCACACCCTCATTGAAGCAACGAAACTTGCCTTCGCCGATCGCAATCGCTACATCGCCGATCCCGCTTTTTCCAAAGTGCCTGTCGCTGAGTTGCTGTCGAAAGACTACGCCGCCAGGCGACGCGCTCTCATCAATCCAAACAAAGCACTCGATTCACCTCCGGCTGGCGAGATCAACGTCGGCAGCGACACCACCTACTTTACAGTCGTCGACAAGGATGGCAACGCCGTCTCGTTCATCAACAGTCTTTTCGACTCGTTTGGATCGGGGATTGTCGCCGGCGACACGGGAATCGTACTTCATAATCGCGGCAGTTCGTTTTCACTCGATCGCGCGCATGCGAACCATCTCGAGTCCGGCAAGCGACCTTTCCACACGATCATCCCGGCGATGGTCTTCAAAGACGGCAAGCTGTTCATGTCGTTCGGCGTTATGGGGGGCGGCATTCAGCCGCAGGGACATGTTCAGGTATTGGTCAACCTGATCGATCTCGGCATGGGTTTGCAGCAGGCGATTGATGCGCCGCGGTATCGCTTTATGAACGGGCGGGACGTCTTGCTCGAGGACGAATTGGGGACAACCGTGATTAGCCGGCTATTGTCCCTGGGCCACCGGCGCGCTTCACCTCCCGGCGTACTGAGATCATCTATGGGTGGCGGTCAGGCAATCATGATCGACCCGGTGAGCCACACTCTAATGGGCGCATCCGATCCACGCAAAGACGGACTCGCGATCGGTTATTAATCTCTGCGGCCCTCTGTGTACCTCTGCGATCTCTGCGTTAAGTTGCCGTTTAACGCAGAGATCGCAGAGGTACGCAGAGGGCCGCAGAGAA
>Ga0105238_10008397_pt1 | contig 10334 bp, 11 predicted proteins | sample KBSC34metaG_FD_81526 | JGI IMG/M metagenome (GOLD analysis project Ga0105238, IMG submission 81526) | Corn rhizosphere microbial communities from Kellogg Biological Station, Michigan, USA - KBS C3-4 metaG | ecosystem: Host-associated > Plants > Roots > Rhizosphere > Soil | place: Michigan, USA...
CGGCAAGTTTGGGCCGACGCTGGCATCCGTCGGAAAGTAACTCAACCTGAAAACCCTGATCGCGCCGCGCGTGGGGTCACACCCGGTGAGTACGTGGACTACGCGGCCACCTAGGGAGCCATCGACATCTTCACAGTGGGGTTGGCCGCCGAAGTCGCCGAAGAAGGTATTCGCGTGAACGGAATGGTTCCCATGAAGCGCGGCGGCCAGCCGGAAGAAGTGGCCGCGGCCTCTGGCTACTGTCAGACCAAGCGTCGTTCGTCACGGGCACCATTTTGGATGTATCAGGGGGACGATGAAAAACAAGCGTAGTAGCCAGTGGTTTCAGACGCCGGGATATCACGGGATGGCTAGGCGGGCGTGGTTGCGCTCGGAAGGCTATCCGGCGGACGTTTTCGACGGCAAGCCCATCATCGGGATCTGCAATTCGTGGAGCGAGCTGACCAATTGCAACGCTCACTTGCGCGAAGTGGCGGCAGCGGTGAAACGCGGAGTCCTGGCGGCCGGCGGAATCCCGCTCGAATTTCCCACCATCTCTCTGGGCGAGATGTTCATGCTGCCGACCACGATGATGTTCCGCAACTTGATGGCGATGGATGTGGAGGAATCGATTCGCGCCAATCCCATGGATGCGGTTGTTCTGCTGTGCGGGTGCGACAAAACGACTCCCGCGCAATTGATGGGCGCAGCGAGTGCCGACGTTCCGGCGATCGTCGTACCAGGCGGGCCTATGCTGGCCGGCACGTTCCAAGGTCAACGACTCGGTTCGGGCACGGATGGGCGCAAGCTGTTCGATCTCTATCGCACCGGCAGGCTCAACGATGAAGAGTGGAGCGAGGTCGAAGGCTGCATCGCGCGAACCTCGGGCCACTGCACCGTGATGGGGACGGCATCCACCATGACCAGCCTGGCGGAAGCACTGGGGATGACGCTACCGGGGTCGGCGAGTATTCCGGCGCCGGATTCGCGCCATCTGGCGAATGCGGAGCTGAGCGGGCGCGCCGCGGTGGAGCTGATTGAAGCCGGCCTGACGCCGTCTCGAATTCTTACGCGTGACGCATTCGAAAACGCGATTACGGTTTTGATGGCGCTGGGCGGATCGACGAATGCAGTGGTCCATTTGATCGCCATCGCCGGGCGTGTCGGAATCCGGCTGACGCTGGACGATTTCGACCGGATCGCGCGGAAAACTCCGTGCATTGCCAACGTCAAGCCATCGGGCGAGTATTTGATGGAGGATCTGTTCCACGCGGGCGGTGTGCCGGCGGTGATGAACCGGATCGCCGGACTCTTGCGCGGCGACTGCGTCACCGTCAACCGGAAGAGCATCGGCGACAACGTTGCGACAACCTTCTCTCGGGACGACAAAGTAATCCGGCAGCTTTCAGCCGAGGGCGGGATCGCGATCCTGTACGGGAATCTGGCCCCGGATGGTGCCGTGATCAAGGTGACGGCGGCATCGGCGGAGTTGCTCAAGCATCGCGGACGCGCCTACGTGTTCGAGACGCGGGATCAGATGATGGCGGAGATCGATCGCGACGACTTGCCGGTGGATCGCAACAGCATTCTGGTGATGCGAAATTGCGGACCCAAGGGCGCTCCCGGATTTCCGGAATGGGGGCATATCCCGATGCCGAAGAAACTGCTCCAGCAAGGCGTGAGCGACATGGTCCGAATTTCGGACGCGCGCATGAGTGGAACGTCGTTCGGCACAGTGATCCTGCATGTTGCGCCGGAGTCTGCGGTGGGCGGTCCGCTGGCGATTGTCCAGACGGGCGACGAGATTGCACTGGACGTAGAGGCTCGCCAGCTGGAATTGGCGATATCGCCACAGGAGATGCAAGATCGGTTGAGCCGTTTCGTTCCTCCCAAGCGCCAATACGAGCGCGGCTACGGCAGGCTGTTCCTGGATCACGTCACGCAGGCCCATCTCGGTTGCGATTTCGACTTTCTGATGCCGGAGGTTACCAAATGAGATTCACCTGGTTCGTAATACTCGCCGGAGCGGCGTACGGACAATCGCTAAACGGTGTGATCGATATTCATGCGCATAGCGATCCGGATAGCACGGCTCGGTCCATCGACGCCATCGATCTGGCGAAGCTGGCCAAGGCTCGCGGTATGCGTGGCCTGGTGCTGAAGAACCACTACGAATCCACTGCCGCTCTGGCTTACATCGTCAGAAAAGAAGTGCCGGGGATCGAGATTTTCGGCGGGATCGACCTGAACCTCACGGTAGGCGGCATCAATCCCGCGGCAGTCGAGCGGATGACGATGATGAAGGGCGGCTGGGGGCGCGTCGTCTGGATGCCGACGTTCGACGCCGAGAATCAGGTGCGCGATTCAAAAGAGAACCGTCCGTTTGTTGCCATCGCGAAGAATGGCGAGCTATTACCGGACGTGAAGAAAGTAATCGCCATCGTTAAACAGCACAATCTGACGCTCGAGACCGGCCACTCGTCGCCGGAAGAGGGACTCATGATCGTGCGGGAGGCTCGTAAACAAGGCGTCGAACACGTCGTGGTGACGCACGCGTTAACGCCGCCGGTTCGGATGTCGATCGCACAGATGAAAGAAGCCTCGCAGCTGGGCGCGTTCATCGAACTGGTCTACGGGCGCATGAATGCAGCGGAGTGGGCGCGGGCGATTCGTGAAGTCGGCGCGGAACACATTATCCTGTCGAGCGACCTGGGGCAGCCGAATAATCCTCTGCATCCCGACGGAATGGTGCTGTATTTCGCGGCACTGAAGAAGGAAGGTATTACCGACGCGCAGATCGACTTGATGGCGAAGACGAATCCGGCGAAGGCGTTGGGATTGCAATAGCCAGCACAGGCTGAAGGCCTGCGCCACAAGGCAAAAAAGGGCAAAAAGGGGTCAGACGACATTTTAGGCCTCCGGCTAAAAGAGGGCGAAAAAAAACGGTCAGGCGAGAGGTTCGGCTCACCAGGATCATGGCAACGAGGCCAGGCTGCCTGGAAATGTCGTCTGACCCCTTTTTTTACCCCTTTTTACCTTTATGAAGCCTATCCCCGGCCGACGAACGGCATCTTGGTCGCCATGACAGTCAGGAACTGGACGTTGGCCTCCAGCGGCAGATTCGCCATATAGACCACAGCGTCGGCGACGTGCTTCAGGTCCATGCGAGGTTCGACCATAGTCGATCCGTTGGGCTGGACGATTCCCGCGGCCATGCGCTCCGTAAGCTCCGTGGCGGCGTTGCCGATGTCGATCTGCCCGCAGGCGATGTCGAAATTGCGGCCGTCGAGAGAGATGGATTTCGTGAGTCCGGTGATAGCGTGCTTCGTCGCGGTATAAGGCGCAGAATTCGGACGAGGGGCGTGGGCGGAAATCGAACCGTTGTTGATAATGCGGCCGCCGCGAGGCTGCTGGGCCTTCATCATCCGGATCGCTTCCTGCGCGCACAGGAATGCTCCGGTCAAGTTAACCTGGACAACCGAGTTCCACTGCTCGTAGGTAAGCTCTTCCATTGGAACGCCCGGGGCGCCGATTCCGGCATTGTTGAAGAGCACGTCCAGCCTGCCGAACGCTTCTTTCGTTTTGGCGAAGAGCGTACGGACGGAATCCGGATTGCCGACATCGGTAGGCACTACCAGCATCTTCGACGAAGACGCGGTTTGCTCCAGTTGTGCGGCTCGGCGTCCAGCGAGAACGACTTGGAATCCTGCGGCGTCGAGCGCCATGCTGGCCGCGCGGCCGATTCCGCTGCCGGCGCCGGTGACGATGGCAACCTTAGAGGGCATTATGCGCGCTAGCCGATCCACGCAGCAGTGCCAGGCCGGATGCCATATCGCCGGCCATCGGAAGGATGGTGCTGAGGCGCGTAAGATCCAGCACCTCGCGCACCCGCGGCTGCGCGCCTACAAGCACAAAACGGCCCTCTGGCTTAGCAATCACGGAGGAGTAAATGGCGACGATAAATCCAATGGCGGTAGAACCCACCGAGGCTACTTCGCGGAAATCGACCAGAACCTTCCCGCAACTATGCTGCTTGAGCTCGTCACCCTTGCTGCGCAGGTACTCCAGTTCCACACCGGTGGTGAAGCGTCCCTCAAAACGAAGGGTGCAGACGTCGTCGGTTTGATGAACTTCGATCAGCATGGACACTGGTATCGTATTACAATCGTCGGTTCGCATGCGAGTGCTGGATGTAGGATGCGGGATCAACAAGAAACCGGGCGCGATTGGAATCGACCGGAATGCAGCCTCGCGCGCGGACGTTATCGCGGAACTGGATAGCTTTCCTTACCCTTTTCGCGATTCTTCCTTCGATGCGCTGCAAGCTATCCATGTGATCGAGCATCTATCCGACGTGATTCGCACCATGGAGGAATTTCACCGACTGGTGCGCGACGGCGGCGAGGTGTTCATCGTAACGCCGCATTACACGGATTTCAGTTCCTTCTGCGATCCCACCCATCGCTGGCACCTGAATAGCTTCTCGCTGCGCTATTTCGGTCCGGATAACGCCGGGTACGGGTACTATTCCACAGCTCGATTTCAAGAGAATTCCGTGCGCGTGAAGCTACTAGCATTTTGGAGGTACCTGGGGTTCGAATGGCTGGTGAACACGTCCCCGCGATATCGGCGTTTCTGGGAACACTACTTGTGTTACGTAGTGCGCGGCAAAGTGATCGAATGGCGATTGCAAGTGATTAAATCGTGATTCTGAGCGCCTTGGATTCGCTGCGAGACGCCCGACGTCGGCGGTTGTGGGATCGCGATAAAGCCTCAGGCCGGCGCGGTGAAGATCTGGCACACCGGTTCTTGCGCAAGCGGGGCTATACGATCGTCGCGCGGAATTACCGGCTTTCCTCCGGCGACGCCGAGGCGGATTTGATCGCACGCGACGGCGAGGATCTGGTGATCGTAGAAGTCAAGACGCGAGCAACGGACGAATACGGTCCGCCGGAGCAGGCGGTGAATCCGGAGAAACGACGGCATTTGATCCGAGTGGCGCGGGAATATTCGCGGAAGACCGACACGCCTTGGGAACAAGTTCGCTTCGATATAGTCAGCATCGTACTGCGCGAGTCTCCGGAAATTACTCTGCTGCGGGCGGCATTCCGCTAGAATCAAGTAATTCATGGAAGCCGAGAAGCGGCGCCTGCACGAAGCCTGGCGACGGGAAGAGCATTGGCGGCGCTGGGGTCCTTATCTATCTGAGCGCGAATGGGGAACGGTTCGCGAAGATTACAGCGAAGGCGGCAACGCTTGGGAATTTTTTCCCTTCGAGCATTCCCACATGCGCGCTTACCGCTGGGGCGAAGACGGCATCGCCGGAATCTGCGATAACCACCAGCGGCTGTGTTTCGCGCTGGCTTTCTGGAACGGTCGCGATCCGATTCTCAAAGAGCGGCTCTTCGGTTTAACCGGCAACCAGGGGAATCACGGCGAGGACGTGAAGGAGTATTATTACTACCTCGATTCCACGCCCACGCATTCCTACATGAAATGCCTGTACAAGTATCCGCAGGCAGAGTTTCCTTACAAGCAGCTGCTCGATGCGAATGCCGGCCGGCCTCGTCAGGAGTCCGAGTTCGAACTGGTGGACACGGGAATTTTGAACCAGAACCGCTATTTCGACATCTTTGCCGAATACGCGAAGGCTGATTCTAACGATATTCTGATCCGCATCAGCGTGGCGAATCGCGGACCCGACGAAGCGGTGCTGCACCTTCTGCCGACGCTGTGGTTTCGCAACGTATGGACGTGGGATCCGCGGTGCTCGCGCCCGGTTTTGTCCGCAGCGGACGGTGGGATTAACGCTCAACAGGAAGATTTGGGTTTATACCGGCTGACGCTGGACGGAAATCCGCCGCTGCTTTTCACCGAGAACGAAACCAATGCGCAGGCGCTCTGGGGATTGCAAAATGCCCGACCCTACGTGAAGGATTCCTTTCACCAGCGTATTGTGCACGACCGGCAGGATGCCGTGAATCCGTCGCAAACCGGCACCAAAGCGTGCGCCTGGTACAAATTCGACCTGGCAGCGGGAGAAACCACAATCGTACGGCTGCGGCTGACGCGGATGATCGAGCCATCCAGGCTGGTGGCCTACGTCGCCGAGGATTTCGATGGCCTGTTCGCCGAGCGTATGGCCGAGGCCGACGAGTTTTATGCCTTCTGTCCCGACACGCTTTCAGACGACGCGAGACAGGTCCAGCGGCAGGCTTTCGCAGGGCTGTTGTGGAGCAAGCAATTTTATCACTTCGTAGTGGAAACGTGGCTTAACGGCGATTTGGGCCAGCCTCCGCCGCCCGCTGCGCGGCTCACCGGACGAGATTCGCAATGGGTTCACCTGTACAACGAAGACGTGATCTCCATGCCCGACAAATGGGAATACCCATGGTATGCGGCTTGGGATCTGGCATTCCACGCGGTGCCGCTAGCGCTGGTGGACCCCGAGTTCGCGATGACGCAGCTCAAGCTGTTTCTCCGCGAGTGGTACATGCATCCGAACGGACAGATCCCGGCCTACGAGTGGGCATTGAGCGACGTCAATCCGCCGGTGCATGCCTGGGCTTGCTGGCGCGTGTACCAGATTCACCGTAAACTCACGGGCCAGCCCGATTTCGCATTCCTCGAAAGCGTTTTTCACAAGCTGTTGCTGAATTTCACGTGGTGGGTGAATCGCAAGGATTCCACCGGCAATAACATTTTCGAAGGTGGATTCCTCGGGTTGGATAACATCGGCGTCTTCGACCGCTCGAGACCTTTGCCCTGGGGCGGTTATCTGGAGCAATCCGACGGCACCAGTTGGATGGCCATGTTCTGCCTGAACATGATGAAGATCGCGCTGGAGCTGGCCACCAAGGTCAACATCATTTACGAAGATGTCGCCAGCAAGTTCTTTGAGCATTTTCTGTATATCGCGGCGGCCATGAATGGCATGGGCGACGGGGGGCTGTGGGACGAGACGGACGGATTCTTCTACGACCGGCTGCGTCTGCCGAATGGGCAATCGATTCCCATGAAAGTGCGCTCGATGGTGGGACTAATTCCTCTATTCGCAGTGGATACGATCGAGCCCCAGATCATCGATCAGTTGCCGGGATTCCGTCGGCGCATGGAATGGTTCGTGCAGAACCGGCCGGATTTGTGCGGAAATATCGCGTCGCTCTCGCGCGAAGGCATGGAATCGCGGCGATTGCTGAGCGTACTGGCCCGGGGGCGGTTGCTCCGCGTGCTCGAACGCATGCTGAGCGAGGACGAGTTTCTCTCGCCGCACGGGATTCGGGCACTGTCCAAATACCATCAGCAGAATCCGTTCGTCCTGCCGGTGGACGGGCAGCAGTACCGCATCGACTATGAGCCGGCCGAATCGAATACCGGATTATTCGGCGGTAATTCCAACTGGCGAGGACCCGTGTGGTTCCCGGTGAACTTTCTATTGATCGAATCGCTGCAAAGGTTTAACCACTACTTCGGCAGCGACGTTTTAGTCGAGTTTCCCACTGGATCGGGCGAGAAGGCATCGCTTGGTCACGTGGCCGGAGAATTATCGCGGCGGCTGTCGCGCATATTCTTGCGCGACGCGCAGGGACGCCGGCCCGTGTTCGGGGGAGCCGAAAAGTTTCAAACCGATCCGCATTTTCGCGACAATCTCCTGTACTACGAATACTTCCACGGAGATAACGGCGCGGGCCTTGGCGCGAGCCACCAGACCGGATGGACAGCGTTGGTGGCCAAGCTTCTGCAGCAAAGCGGCGAATAGCGGCTGGTACCATGAGTCTTGGCAACACCGTCTCAACCTTCGCGGAAGGCGCCTAATCTCTGGGCTATCGCCAGCGTGACTTACGGAGCGGTCATCCTGGTTACGATTCTTTCCATCGTGGCGTATTACTATGCTTCGCCCAAATTCCGGGACTTGCAAACCGGTGACACGACGCGAATGGTAACTGTCGGATCCGTCTGGATGCCCTTGTATCCCGGGTCGACCATCGTCAGCACCAATTCTTCCCCTCGGGATGGCGGCACTGAGAGCACGCTGAATTTCGAAAGCAAGGATCAGGCCAATCGACTGCTCTCGTTTTACGAGACGGCGCTCAAGAAAGGCATCTTTCGATTCGAAATTGTAAAAAAAGATGCCGAGGGCGGCGGCTCCGTTCGAAGCGTGGTTCACCAGGGCAAAACTACAGTGGTGGTGACGATTCACGCCGCGGGCAACAGCTCGCAAGTCGAGATTAAGACCCTCGATAAAGATACGCGGAATTAACTCCGATAGAAGTATCCTGGAGGTTTGTGACCACACCTGATCCCGCACAGCAGCGCCGCTCCTTCCTGCTGGTCGTTTGTTGCACCGTCATCGGCGCAGCCGCCCAGGTCTTGATCAAAAAAGGGGCCGACGCGCTGGGGGCAAATCCCACCATGGTGCAGACAGCACTGGCGATGCTGCTCACGCCCGCGCTGTTTGCCGGCTATGCGATGTACGGCGTCAGCACGGTGCTGCTGGTGCTTGCTCTGCGACACGGGCAGTTATCGTTGCTGTATCCGGTATTCGCGATGACCTATGTGTGGGTCACCATCTTATCGGTGGTGGTGTTTCATGAATCGATGAATCCGTATAAGCTGGCCGGTATTCTCACGATTGTCGGAGGCATCGCTGTATTGGGAAGAGGGCAGACAGCATGACCAATACGCCCTTCTCGTCTATCGCGTGGGTGCTGGGGGCTTCCTTTTTCGGCAGCTTCGGAGCATTGTTCCTGAAGATGGGCGCCGGACGATTGAAGGGAAGCCTTTCCTCGGTGATCACTAATTGGCGGCTGATCATGGGCGTCGCTTTCTACCTGTTCTCGTCGGTCTTGTTCGTGCTGGGCGTGCGAAAAGGCGAGCTGAGCGTCCTTTATCCCATGGTCTCGCTGGGTTCGGTGTGGACGCTGTTCTGGTCGAAACTAGTGCTGGGCGAACCCTTCACGCGCGCGAAGTTCGTGGCGCTGGGAATGATCCTATGCGGGATCGCATTGCTCGGCCTGGGAACTCGCTAGATCCGCCGAATCTATTTAATGTGCCCCTCGGTGAAGTCGCGATTATTTTCCTCGCAGGAATACTCGATCAACTCTTCGCCCGGCTTCATGCGAGTGAACACCCGCTGATTCTTCCACGGTTTGGTGTAGTACACCGGATCATCGATCGTCACTTCATACGCCATATGATCGGCATCCGTGTATTTGAAAGTTTGGATCACGTGCATTTGGTCTGAGTGCGGATGCCCGATGGTATCGAGCCGGGTTTTGCCATTAAAACCGACCGTGTCCACCACCAGCGTGTCGCCGTCATACCGTCCGATCGAGTGGCCGAACCAGGTGGGCTCCAGGTCCTTCGGGTGGCCGCGCCCGTCCATATAGATAACGTGGAACCACGTGCTTTGCTCGAACAGAAACGCCATGTACTTGGAGTTCTGCATGATCTGGATCGGATAGCCGCCCACGTTCACGGAACGCATCATGCCGAACGGCAGGCAGTGGCCGGTGTAGTCGAACTTGGCGGGGTCGTAGTTCTTAAAGTTGTCGGCCCCAGCCGTGGTGAACGGTAGCGGGCCTGCGCCCTTTTGATCCTTGCGGTCCAGGCTCATGTCGGGAACATAGGGATGATCCCAGACACCCTGGAAGTCAGGCTTTTCGTCCGGCATGCGCGGGATTTTGGCGTTCTGGCCCCACGCCATCGGGATGATCAACACTATAGTGAGCGCTGCGAGCAGTTTCATCAACATGTCCCCCCCTGTCGATTCTACTCACTTCTGCTCGAAAATGTCAGCCCGGTTGACCCGCTCGCCCTTGAAAAACACCGTCGAGATGCGCTCGGTCGCCGAGATGTCCTGGAGCGGGTTGCCGTCCACCAGCAGCAGGCTGGCCTCGTAACCTTTGCGAATCAAGCCGATGCGCTGATCGGCCCGCAGCAATCGAGCCGCGTTGAACGTCGCGCCCTGCAAGGCGGCCGCAGGTGGGATTCCGGTCTGCACCCAAAGTTGCAGCTCGTGATGGATTCCTGGTCCGTGGACCACCATTGGAGTTCCGCCGCCGGAGCCTGCGACTAACATGACACCGGCGCGATACGCCGCGGCGAGTTTCTGCTGGGCCACGTCGGATCGAATAGATCGGGCACGGAGCGCTTCGCGTTGCGATTGGGCGGAGGCGAGACTGTCTTTCACTTGCGCGAACCATTTTCGGGGGACGACTTGCTGCACCAGGGACCGATCCAGCAAATCGGTCTTGCCTTCGACGTATGCTTGCAAGGCTTCTCCAGCCGCAAGCATCGGCTCGTAGGTGTTACCGTCAACAACTTTGGTGGACGGAGACACATCCGCGAACACC
>Ga0105238_10008399_pt1 | contig 10333 bp, 8 predicted proteins | sample KBSC34metaG_FD_81526 | JGI IMG/M metagenome (GOLD analysis project Ga0105238, IMG submission 81526) | Corn rhizosphere microbial communities from Kellogg Biological Station, Michigan, USA - KBS C3-4 metaG | ecosystem: Host-associated > Plants > Roots > Rhizosphere > Soil | place: Michigan, USA...
ATCGTCGACTCCTTCAGCGTCGCCGAGAGGATCGGGGCGACATCCTTGATGCGCCACACGCCGTAGACGATCGCGATCAGGATCAGTGCGAGGAGCGCGCCGAGCCCCGCGGTCTCGGACGGCGTCGCGAAGCCGCCGTAGAGCGCGATCATGACGCCGATCAGCAGGATCACGAACGGCAGCACGCGCGGCAGCATCTCGACCTTCTCGCGCAGCGTGAAGCGGTCGACGTCGAGCAGCGCCGACGCGGTGCCGTGCGTCGAGTGCGCCGCCAGCGCGCTCTTGTGCTCGCGGCGGTAACGCAGCATCGCGTAGGCCGCGAAGAGGCCGACGAGAAGAAGCCCCGGCCCGATGCCGGCGAGGAACAGCCGGCCGAGCGATTGCTCGGCGGCGACCGCGTACAGGATCATCGTGATCGACGGCGGCAGCAGGATGCCGAGCGTGCCGCCGGCGGCGATGATCCCGGCGGCGAAGCCCGGCGAGTAGCCGCGCTTGCGCATCTCGGGGATGCCTGCCGACCCGATCGCCGAGCACGTGGCCGGGCTCGACCCGGCCATCGCCGCGAACAGCGCGCACGCGAAGACGTTGGCGATGCCGAGGCCGCCGGGGATGCGGCCCATCCAAGCATGCAGCGCCGCGTAGAGGTCCTGGCCGGCGCGCGATCGCCCGATCGCCGCGCCTTTCAGGATGAAGAGCGGGATCGACAGCAGCGTGATCGACGCCATCTCCTCGTAGACGTTCTGCGTGATCGTGTCGAGCGACGCCGCCGGCATGAAGAAGGCCATGAAGACGACCGCGACCGCGCCGAGTCCGAACGCGATCGGCGCGCCCGACATCAGGAACAGCAGCGTGACCGCGGTGAAGGTCAGCCCGAGCGCGAGCATCGACATCAGCCGCCTCTCGCGATCTCGCGCACGCGGTTGGCGCTGGCGACGACGTGGATCACGAGCTGCAGCGTCAGCAGCGTCATTCCGGCCGCCATCAGCACGTACGGGATCCAGAGCGGCGGCCCCCACGTCGACGACGTCGTCTGCTTGTCGACCCACGCCTCGTGCAGCAGCGTCCACGACTTCCACGCGAAGAAGCCGCAGAACGCGAGGCAGAGCGCGTCGACCGCGACGCTTCGCATCGCGTTCGCTCGTCTCGATAGCAACGTGGAAACCGCCTCGATGCCGACGTGGCCGCGGATCGACTGCACGAACGCGCCGCACAGGAAGGTCGCGCCGACGAGGAGGAAGACCGCCGTCTCGTCCTGCCAGTCGGTCGACGCATGGAGGAAGTAGCGGGTGAGAACGCTCGACGTCAACACGACCGACGCGGCGAGCAGCGCGAGCATGCCGATCGCGGTCATCACGCGATTGACCTGCGCGAGCGCGCGCGCGAGCGGCAGCAGCGCGCGCGGCGTCGCCGGATCGATGGCGAGGGTGAAGGCCGACGCGGTGCCGGCCGGCGCGACCTCGGCGTCGGTGGCGACGTCGAGCGCCGCGTCGGCCGCTGCCGCGCGTGCGCTCGCGGCGCCGGCGAGCGGCCCGCTCAACGGGGCACCCTCGCGCTGCGCGCGGTCCCGCCAGGCGGGACGGAGCGGCCCCTTCGGAGCGGCCGTGCGGGGCCGCTCACGCGATCAGCTTCTGGGCCGACTTGAGGAGTGCGGCCTCGGTTTCGCCGCGTGCGCCGTAGTCCTTCCAGGCGGTATCGCGCGCGATCGCCTGCCACTTCTTCACCGTCGCCTCGTCGAGGTCCCAGACCTTGGCGCCGGCCTTGGCGTAGACGTCGGCGGCGATCTTGTCGTCGGCCTTGGCGGCGTCGGTCGCGAACTTCTCCTGCTCGGCGCCGACCGCCATGACGATGTCCTGCTGCGCCTTCGGCAGCTTGGCGAAGACCTCCTTGGACATCAGGAGCGGCTCGAACATGAACCAGTACGCCTTGTTGCGGCCGCTCGTCAAATGCTTGGCGATCTCCTCGAGCTTGAACGAGATGAAGCTCGTCGAGGAGGTCATCGCCGCGTCCATCGCGCCGGTCTGCATCGCCGCGTAGATCTCGTTCGACGGCAGCGTGATCACCGAAGCTCCGGCCTGCTTGAGCATCATGTCCATCTCGCGGCTGCCGCCGCGCACCTTCATGCCCTTGGCGTCCTCGGGCTGCACCAGCGGCGCGGCGCGGCTGGCGACGCCGCCGGCCTGCCAAATCCAGCTGAGGACGATGATGCCCTTCTCGTCGAGCACCTTGGTGAGCTGCTTGCCGACGTCGCTCGTCTTCCACGCCGCGCCGACGTCGTAGCTCGGCACCAGCGCCGGCATCAGGCCGATGTTGGTCTCGGGCACCTCGCCGCCGGCGTACGAGAGCGGATACAGGCTGATGTCGAGCGCACCCTTGCGCATCGCCGAGAACTGGGCCACCGTCTTCATCAGCGACGAGCCGGGATAGACCTGCGCCTTCAACGCGCCGTTGCTGCGCTTCTCGATGTCGGCGGCGAAGCGCCGGCAGAGGCGATCGCGGAAGTCGCCTTCGTTGATCGTGCCGCCGGGGAACTGGTGCGAGATCTTCAGCGTCCCGGCCTGCGCGCGGGACGTGCCGGCGAGCGAGGCGAGGCCGGCGGCCCCGACCGTCTGCAGAAGGTCGCGTCGTGTGATGCCCATGAGAGTCGTCTCCTGTCTCGTTCTGGTCGACCCATTCTGGCGATCCGGCGGCAATCCGGATATCGGGAATCCCGCGGAGCGCGTGCGGGAAACTCCTAGACTGGAGCGATTCGACCGACAACGGGAGCCGGGATGCAGAACGCCATCGCCTTCTGCGACAACGACGTCGTCGTCGTCGCCTGGAGCTATGGCACCAAGCTCGCCGGCTGCATGGGCTTTGCCGTCTACCGGATCGACGCCGCCGGCACCGAGACGCCGTTGCCGTCGATGGCGGTCTTCCCGGGCTTTGTCGCCAGGCGAGGGCAGACGACGGCGTCGTTCCCGGTCCAGAAGTTCTACTGGAAGGACCCGTACGCGCGCCTCGTCGCCGACCGCGTCGGCTCGCGGCGCTTTCGCTACAAGATCGTTCCCCTCGCCGGCACGCCCGGCAAGCTGAAACCGATGAAGGTGGCGTTCGTGGTCTCGAACGAAATCGCGATCTCGCCCGTCGTCGCGCCCGGCGTCGCCGCGGTCTTCAACCGCGGCCTGATCTCGACCCAGCGGGTCTCGAACGCGTTCGGCGGCAAGGCCTCGAAGTCGAAGCTGCTCGCCGCGATCGCCAAGCCGCAGGGTGCGCTGCGAACGAGTCTCGCCGGCGACATGATCCCGGCGCTGCTCGCCTTCGTCGGCCGCGCCAGGGCCGGCGGCGCGCTCTACGCGGCGCTCTACGAGCTCGGCGACGACGAGCTGATCGGCGCGCTCGAAGGCGCCGGCAAGCGCCTGCACCTGATCCTCTCGAACCCGGACGCCGGCGACGCGCAGAGCGCGAGCGCGCTGAGCGACGGCAACGCGGCGTCGCGCCTGCGGCTCGCGAAGACGGCGGGCCAGCTGATCGACCGCATGCTCGCCAACGGCCAGATCGGCCACAACAAGTACGTCGTCTACGTCGACCGCCACGGCACGGCGAAGGCCGTGCTGTTCGGCTCGACCAACTGGACGTCGACCGGCCTGTGCGCGCAAACGAACAACACGATCGTCTGCGACGACGTCGCGCTCGCGCGTCGCTACCTCGACGACTGGAAGCGGCTCGCCGCCGACACGCTCGCTGCCGGAGGCGACCCGGCCAAGCTGCAGGCGGCACCGCTGAGGACGTGGGGTGCGACGGCGAAGACGATCGCGTTCGCCGGCAGCGCGAAGGCGACCAGCTGGTTCTCGCCGAACACGCCCAAGCTGCGCGCATCGATCGCGAGGGAAGTTCCGCCGCCTGACATGAAGGAGGTCGCGCAGCTGATCGCGGGCGCGCAGCAAGCGGTCCTCTTCCTCGTCTTCTTTCCCGGCTCGCCGAGTGTCGCCACCTGGGCGGCAGCGGCGCAGAAGGCGAACAAGAACCTGTTCGTGCGCGGCTGCGTGACCAATCCCACCGCCGCAGAGTCGTTCGCCTACGAGCTGCACGGCACCGGCAGCAAGCAGGATCCGCGTGTCATCCAGGCGCAGGCGCTCGACGACGACGTCCCGCCCGGCTGGAAGAAGGAGATCCTCTCGGCCGGCTTCGCGGTGACGCACGACAAGATCATCGTCGTCGATCCGTTCTCGCCGGCGTGCGCCGTCGTGACCGGCAGCCACAACCTCGGCCACCGCGCGTCGTTCAACAACGACGAGAACCTCGTCATCGTCCGCGGCCAGCGCGCGATCGCCGCCGCGTACGCGACGCACGTGCTCGACATCTACGACCACTTCTCGTGGCGCTGGACGCTGCAGAACCGCGCCCGCGCCCCCGGCGCGCCGGAGGCGACGCTCTCGCTCGACTCCGATGCCTGGCAAAGCCGCTACTTCGACCGCCAGGGCAACATCAAGGTCGCGCAACTGCGCTTCTGGTTGAGCGCGCTGCCGGCGCTTTGATGGCATGCCCGAGATCGAACTCAAGCTCGGCTTGACCGAGGCCGCCGCCACGGCGGTCGGAGCGACGCTCGCCGCGCGCGGCGCGGAGACACTCGTGCTCGAGTCGCACTACTTCGACACCGCAGATCGCCGGCTCGCGCGCGCCGGTCTCGCGCTCAGGCTGCGCCGCACCGGAAGCGTCTGGGAGCAGACGGTCAAGGGCGAGGGGGCGTCACCGATCGAGCGGCTCGAGGAGACGGTGACGTTCGAGCCGCCGGCCGCCGGCCGCGCACCGTCGCCCGATCTCGCGCTGCACGCCGGCAGCGCCGCCGCGCCGCTGCTCGAGCGCGCGCTCGGCGACGATGCCGACGCGCAGCTCGCGCCGGTGTTCGCGACCGCGATCCGCCGCGCCGCGCTCAGGATCGAGACGCACGGCGCCGAGCTCGAGGTCGCGCTCGATCGCGGCGTCGTCCGCGCCGGCGAGCGCTCGCTGCCGCTTGCCGAGCTCGAGGTCGAGCTCAAGGACGGCGACGTCGGCGCCCTCATCGCGGTCGGCCGCGCGAGCGTCGACGCGCATGGCATGTGGGTCTCGACGATCCACAAGGCGTTGCGCGGCGCTCGCCTCGCCGACCCCGACGCTGCGCGCGCGACCAAGGCGCGCCGGCCCCAGCTCGAAGCCGCGGCCGGCGGCGCCGCGCTCTTTCGCGCGATGCTGCAGAGCTGCCTCGACCAGGTGCTCGCCAACGCCAGCGTCGTCGCCGACGCCGACGCCGATGCCGAAGCGATCCACCAGCTGCGTGTCGGCCTGCGGCGGCTGCGCACGTTGCGTCGCGAGCTCGGCGCCTGGCGCGGCGCGCTCGGCGACGCCTGGCAAGCGCCCGCCGACGCGCTCTTCCGCGCGCTCGGCGTGCTGCGCGACCGCGAGACGGTCGCGGCGTCGCTGCAGCAGCGGCTGCGCGCCGCCGGATCGCCGGCGCCCGCCCTCGCCGCCGAAGCCGGCGACGTCGACGCCGTCGCGGCGGTGCGCGCGCCGGCGTTCCAGCACGCGCTGCTCGACCTCCTCGAGTTCGTCCTCGAACCGAGCCCCGAGCGGGCGGTGCGCGATGGCGACGACCCGGGTCGCTTCGTCGCGCGCCGCCTCGACAAGCTGCACAAGCGATTGCGCCACGACGCGGCGCGCTTCGACGAGCTCGACGAGCCGTCGCGGCACGCGGTTCGCAAGCGGCTGAAGCGCTTGCGCTACCTCGCCGAGCTCGTCGCGCCGCTCTACAAGGAGCGCGGCGTCAAGCGGTTCGTGAGGACGCTCGAGCCAGCGCAGGACGCGCTCGGCAGCTTCATGGACCTCGTCGTCGCGAGCTCGCTCGCGCACCAGATCGTCGAACACGGCGATCCGCGCGCCTGGTTCAACGTCGGCTGGCTGAAGGCGCAGCAGCCCGACGCCGTCGCGCGCTGCACGAAGCACCTGCGCGACGTCGTCGACGCCGAGCCGTTCTGGGGCTGAGCGCGGTCCGCGCGCCGGCTCCGCTCAGCGCACGCGTGCGCCGGCGAGCGACCGATCAGATCGCGGCCGGCGTCGTGCCGCGTCTCCTCGGGCACGATCGCCACCGTCCTTCGGTGAACACTGCCGTCAGCTCGCGTGCCGCGTCGGCTGCGTTGTCCACAGCAGGCGTTGAACAAGGCTGTGCACAACCTCTGCGGAGCTAGCGTGCACTGCTGCTGCGTGCGCGCCTTGCGTTGGCGTCAGACGCGCCGCGGGACCCGGGGCTCGCCGATCGCGCAATCGAGCGCGGGGTCCCAGCTCGCCAGCGTCGCGGCGGCGCGGTGGGTCGAAGACAGGAACGCGAGCAGGTTCGCTTCCGGATCGCGCGCACGGCGCACTTCGTCGTATGCAAGCAGCCATTCGCCGAACGCGGGCGACCACCGCGCGCCCGCCGGCTCGACGGCGGCACCCGCGTAGCCCTCCGGTTGCGGATACGCATAGGCGAAGAACGCCGCTTCGGGGAAGGCGTCGTTGCCGGGCCAGAAACCGGCGCTGCTGACTTCGTGCGAATACGCCTCGCGGACGACGTCGTCGGGCAGGTGCGGGATGCCACCCGGGTGGCGCGGTGCGGTGCGTCCCGAGAAGCGCGTCACTGCGAGGTCGAAGCTGCCCCAGAAGAAATGCACCGGGCTCGCCTTGCCGAGAAAGCCGGTGCGAAAGCGTCGCAGCACGCGGTCGGCGTGCGCGAGCGCGCGGAAGAACAAGCCGACCGCCGCCGCGTCGTAGCTCGCGTGCGCCGTGTCTTCGGCGAACGGCGTCGCGTCGTCCACCTCGTTCGGCGCGCCGTGGATCGCGACGTCGACGCCGATCTCCGCGAGCTCGGCGAAGAAGCGGCGGTGGAACTCCGCGACCGCCATCGGCGCGAGCGCGAAACCGCGTTCGGCTGCGCGCGAGCTGCGCACGACGAGGCGGTGGTCGACGAAGTCGAAGTCGACCTCGAACGCGTCGCCGCTGCCGACGTGGATCGCCGACGTGCCGAGGCCGCGCGCGGTGACGTAGAGAGGCACCTGCCAACCATGGTTGAGCCAAGGCGTCAGCGCGAGCCGTACCTTGCCGACGATCTGCGTCCAGCGGTGCAGCGTCGCGCCGGTGTCGCGCCACGCCGCGTACTCGAGACGGGGCCACGCGCTGCGATCGGCGTTCATGCCTGGTGCCTACTGCGCCTTGATGCCTTGCCGCTTGACGACGGCGGCCCAGCGCGCGGCGTCGCGCCGCATCAGCGTCGCCATCTCCTCGGGCGAGCTCGGCGCGACCTCCATGCCCTGTGCAGCGAGAGCGCTCTTCACTTCGGGAAGCGCGAGCGCCTTCGTCATGTCGTCGTGGATCCGCGCGACGATCTCGCGCGGCGTCGCCGCGGGAGCGAGCATGCCGTACCAGAGCTCGGCGAGGACGCCGGGGTAGCCGAGCTCGGCGAGCGTCGGCACGTCGGGGGCGAGCGTCGAGCGGCGGTTGCCGGCCGCGGCGAGGACGACGAGCCTGCCGCCCTTGACCTGCGCCATCGCGACGTGCACCGGCAGGAACATCAGCGGGACGTCGCCCGACAGCACTGCGTTGACCGCGCCCGCGGTGCCCGAGAACGGGATGTGCGTGATCGAGACCTTGGCCTCGAGCTTGAACAGCTCCATCGCCATGTGGTGCGGTGTCGCGATTCCGGGCGACGCGTAGTCGAGCTTGCCGGGGCGCGCGCGCGCTTCGCGGACGAGCTCGTCGACCGAGCGCAGCTTCGACGACGCGCTCGCGACGAGCAGGAACGAGCCGGTGGCGCAGAGGCCGATCGGCGCGAGGTCCTTGAGCGGGTCGTAGCCCATGTTGTCGTAGAGCGCCGGGTTGATGACGAGCGTGTTGACTCCCATCAGCAGTGTCAGGCCGTCCGCCGGCGCCTTGGCGACGGCGTTGGCGCCCAGGTTGCCCGACGCACCCGGGCGGTTCTCGACGACGATCGCCTGCCCCCACGCCGCCTGGAAGTGCGGCGCGAGCGTGCGCGCGAGGATGTCCATTCCGGTGCCGGGAGTGAACGGGACGACGATGCGCACCGGCTTGCCCGGCCACGACTGGGCGACGGCGCGCCCGAGCGGCGTCGCCGCGAGCGTTCCCGCGGCGAGCGTGACGACGAGCCCTCTGCGGCGAAGCGACGCGATGGATTGCAAGCGGTCTCTCCTCGGTGGTGAATCGAACCTTCAGCGCGTCGGCGCGCGCAGGCCGGCGATCTCCTTGTAGCGCTCGGCGATGCGGGCGAGCTCGTCGTGCGACACGACGTCCTCGATGCGCGCGAACGGCTTGTCGCCGCTGCGCTCGTGCACCTCGCGCAGGATCGCGTCGGGCGGCGTGCTTCGGTTCGCGAGCACGATCTTCGCGGTCGCCGGATTGCGGATCGCATCGTATTCGGCAAGCGCTGCGGCGCCGACGCCGCGTGCGGCCAAGCGCTCGGCGAGGCAGACGGCGTCGAGGATCGCCTGGCCGGCGCCGTTCGAGCCGCGCGGCACCATCGGATGCGCGGCATCGCCGAGCAACGTGACGCGGCCGAAGCTCCAGCGCGGCAGCGGGTCCTGGTCGACCATCGGATACGCGAGCACCGTCTCGGTCGAGCGGATCAGCCCGACGACGTCGAGCCAGTCGAAGCGCCACTCGGCAAAGCGAGGCAGGAAGTCGTCGAGGCGGCCGCGTGCGGTCCAGTCGCGCTGCACCGGCGCGTCCGCTTCGAGCTCGGCGACCCAGTTGACGAGCTGGCGGCCTTCGCGATCGATCGCGTCGCGGATCGGATAGATCACCATTTTGCCGACCGAGAGCCAGCCGGCGCGGACCATCGTCGCGCCGCTCAGAAAGGGCGCGTGCGCGACGACGCCGCGCCACATGTTGACTCCCGACCAGCGCGGCGGGCCCTCGTCGGGATGCAGATGTCTGCGCACCGCGGAATGGATGCCGTCACAGCCGACGACGACGGCGCCTTCGACATCGGGAAGCGGCGCTCCCGACGGTGCGCGAAAGCGGACCCGGGCACCGTGATCGCCGCGGTCGTCGACGCCGACGCAGGTATGGCCGGCGACGACCGCATCGGCGCCGATGCGCTCGCGCACCGCCGCGAGCAGCACCGCCTGCAGGTCGCCGCGGTGGATCGAGAGCTGCGGCGTCGCGTGGCCGGCGAAGCGCCCTGCCGGCTCGGCATAGACGAGCTGGCCGAAGCGGTTGAAGAACGCCGCCTCGCGCGTCACGACGGCAACGCGCTCGAGCGCGTCGAGGACGCCGAGCGTCTCGAGGATCGCGGTCGCGTGCGGCAGCACGTTGATGCCGACGCCGAGCGGCTGCAGATCGGCGGCGGCGTCGTAGACGCGACACGCGATCCCGGCGCGCTCGAGCGCGAGCGCGAGCGTCAGGCCGCCGATCCCCGCGCCGACGACGACGACGTCGGTGGTGCCGCTGCGCGCCGCTTCTCGCGTCACGGTCGACCGAGGCTCAGCCTTCGGCGAAGATCTCGCCGCACCGCGAAGTGCTCTTCATTCCCTGCGCGTCGTAGCGCACGACGACGCTGTCGATGCGACCGCGCCGGTCGCTCGTCAGCGCGAGCTTGCAGACGCGCTCGTCGAGGCCCTCGACGCCGGGCCGGGCGTACGGCACCGCCGAGATCCAGTCGTATTCCATGCCGCCGTCGGGTTTTTCGCTGCGCGTGCGGGGACGTCCGTAGCGGTCGAAGAAGTCGCCGACCGACATGCCGATGACGCGCTTGTTGACGATCGCCTGCACCTCCTCGTCGCCCTTGAACAGCCCGCACGCGGCGAGCGTCGCGAGGAGCGACGCAGCAGCCGCCACGCGCAACGCAAGCGAGAGGCGCAGGGCGAAGGTCGTCATGCCCGAGATGATGCACGTTCGCGGGGAAACCCGCCGCATCGCGCTGCGACGGCGCCGAATAATCTCGATCGCCGCACCAAGGGAGCCGACCGATGCCTCGCACCGCCGCCCGCGCCACCCTCGTGATCTTCGTCGCGCTCGCCGCGATGGTCGTCGCTTCCGCGTCGCGCGCGCAGACGGCGAACAAGCCGATCCACATCGTCGTCACCTTCACGCCCGGCGGCGCGCCCGACATCCTCGCGCGGCTGATCGCCGATCGGCTCGCGCCGGCGTGGAACACGCAGGTGATCGTCGACAACAAGCCGGGCGCCGGCGGCAACACCGGCGCCGACTTCGTCGCCAAGGCGCTTCCCGACGGCACGACGATCGTCGTCGGCACGGTCGGCACGCACGCGATCAACGGCGCGCTCTATCCGAAGATGCCGTACGACATGGTCAAGGACTTCGCGCCGGTGAC
>Ga0105238_10008403_pt1 | contig 10332 bp, 9 predicted proteins | sample KBSC34metaG_FD_81526 | JGI IMG/M metagenome (GOLD analysis project Ga0105238, IMG submission 81526) | Corn rhizosphere microbial communities from Kellogg Biological Station, Michigan, USA - KBS C3-4 metaG | ecosystem: Host-associated > Plants > Roots > Rhizosphere > Soil | place: Michigan, USA...
CCCAGGCTTCAAACCGCCCATTTTTGGGCTCACGATCGGCACACGCTGCCGCAGAGCCATCTGGCCATAGGCGTCCTGGAAGATGCAGTTGATCTCGACGGTATCCAGGTTGCGATCCCCGGCGTTCGTGATATTTCCGGAAATCTCCACCACCATCTGGCTGAAGTAATTCTTGGAGCCCTTCATGTTCACGTGGGCCAGCTTGAGATTCCCGACGTAGGCGCGGCCCTCCGGGCTAAGCGGCGCGTCCGCGGCCGGCGTACGCGGGGCAAACTCCAGGTAAGCGACCACGGCGCCTCCAGCGATCACCAGCGCGGCCAATATGATCAGCGGAACTGCCGGCAAGGAACGCTTGCGCGGAACGCCGGCATAGAGTGGAAGGTCATTGGCCACTGATAGTCATCTCCCCGATCAATAAAGCCGGCGAAGCGATAGAGCTGCGGAATTCGAGATTCGAGGCGACCTGCTCAAGGTTCATCAGCATCTGTTTGAGATTTCCGGCGATCGTGATCTCGGAAACAGGATACGCCAGTTCGCCGTTTTCGATCCACAGGCCGGCGGCACCCGAAGAGTAATCGCCGGTGACCGTGTTGGCAGAAGCGCCGATCAATTCCGTCACATAGAGCCCCTGGCGGACACCCGCGATCAAATGCTGTTCGGAGCGCGATCCAGCTTCGATATAGAAATTTCCCGGGCCGACACCAGCGCTCCCGGCTAATCCACGTGACGCGTTAGCGGTGGTCTTCAGGCCGAGCTTCCGAGCCGTGTAGGTATTCAGCAGATAGCTCTTCAGCACGCCGCGCTCGATCACGACAGTCCGACGGGAGGCTATGCCTTCGTCATCGAAGGGCGAGCTGCCGAACAAGCCGGGCATGGTGGCGTCGTCGATGATGGTCAGCGCTTCGGATGCGATTTTCTCGCCGAGTTTGCCGGCCAGGAAAGATGCGTGGCGATAGATCGCTCCGCCGTTGACGGCATCAAACAGATCGCCCAAAAGATTACGCGCGGTGCGAGGCTCAAAGATCACCGGGACTTTCTGCGTCGGCACTTTGCGGGGATTGAGGCGGCGAAGGGCGCGTTCGGCAGCGCGCCTGCCTACTTCCTCCGGGCTTTCGAGACCCGAAGCCTTGCGCGCCGAGCTGCTCCAATAGTCGCGCTCCATGGAGCCGTTCTGCCTAGCCACAGGGACCACGCTCAGGCCGCAGGATGACGTCCGGTACTCGCCTGCAAATCCTAGCGAGTTGGCGAAGACACGGGAACCCAGGTAGGAATCAAAGGAGGCTCCTTCCGAGTTGGTGATGCGGGCATCGGCCGCCAGGGCCACTTCTTCGCCCTTCATCGCCTGGGCGATCTTCCATTCGGTTTCCATGCGGGAAATCGAGTCGTCGTACAAACCTAAGTCACCCTGGAACTTCCCGAGGTCGGCCTGCTCCGGGAGTCCAGCGTGGGGATCTGGAGTCGTAATCCGGGCCATTTCCAGAGCGCCACGCACCATGGTTTCAATGCCTTGCGGCGATAAATCGGATGTTCTAGATGAACCGGTAAGGTTGTCCACCAAAACCCGAATCCCCGCGCCCCGCGATCCGGCCTGCTTCAGGTTTTCGACCTCCCGCATCCGGACGCTGGCGGAGAATTCCTCGCCCTCGGCGATGGTGCATTCCGCGCCGGTAGCGCCCAGTTCCAAGGCTCGCTTGGCCGCGGCGACGGCTATGTCGAGTAATTCACTCATGCTGCGGTTCCACCCACGGTCATCTTGTCGATCTTCACGGTGGGGATGCCGACGCCCACAGGGACGCTCTGCCCTTCCTTGCCGCAGACGCCGATGCCTTCATCGAGCTGGAGATCGTGACCTACCATGCTGACGTACTTCAAGGCCTCGGGACCGTTGCCGATCAGCGTCGCGCCCTTGACCGGGCGGGTGAGCTTGCCGTTTTCGATCAGGTAGCTCTCGGTAGCCTGGAAGACGAAGTTGCCGCTGGTGATATCCACCTGCCCGCCCCCGAACGTGGCGCAATAGATTCCTTTAGGCACACTGCGGATGATCTCTTCTGGATCGCTCTGCCCGGCCAGCATATAGGTGTTGGTCATGCGCGGCATGGGGATGTGCTGATAGCTTTCACGGCGTCCGCTCCCGGTGGAAGCCGACTTCAGCAGCCGAGCCGAAAGCGTGTCTTGCAGATACCCGCGCAGGATGCCGTTCTCGATCAAGACGTTCTTCTGGGTGGGAACACCCTCGTCGTCCACGTTGAGCGATCCGCGCCGACTACCGATAGTCCCATCGTCGATCACGGTGCAGAGGGGACTGGCGACCTGTTGCCCGATCCTGCCGCTGAACGCGGAGACTCCCTTGCGATTGAAATCGGCCTCGAGGCCATGACCGACGGCTTCGTGCAATAAGATTCCGGGCCATCCTGGCCCCAGCACAACCACGGATTCGCCCGCGGGGGCATCTACGGCGGAAAGCTGCACGATTGCCTGACGCGCGGCTTCCTTGGCGAAGTGTTCAGGCGTTTTCTCGTTCAAGAAGAAATCGAGAGTAACGCGGCCGCCGCCACCCGAATAACCCTGCTGGGGAACGCCATCGGTCTCGCGAGCCAGCGCAGCGACGCCCATCCGCGCCATGGGCTGACGATCAAAACTGAGGCGCCCATCGCTCGAAGCCATCAGGACTTCGCGAACACTATCCGCATAGTTGGCGATCACCTGAAACACGCGGCTGTCGTACGCGCGGGCGGCGGCATCGGCACGCTTGACCAGGTCCACACGCTCGGCCAATCCCACTTCGTGAGGCGCCTTCAGCATGGGATAAAGATTGTGCTTCAAGGACTCCTCGAAGCCCGTTTTTACGATGGTGGCGGGCCCGTGGGCGATCAGCGCCGCCACGCGCGCGGCCTTGCGGATCTTCTCCGGGCTGAGGTCGTCGCTGTAGGCGTATCCAGTGCGCTCGCCCGCAATGACGCGAATACCAACGCCCAGCGTGACGCTCTCGCTGGCGCTTTTGACGATCCCTTCATCGATGCCGATGGAACTGGTGGAGAGATATTCGAAATACAGATCGGCGTAGTCTCCGCCGGCTGAGAGCGCTTCGCTCAGGTACCCTTCCAGATCATGCTCGGTGATACCGAATTTGGCGGCGAAGAATGAAGGCGATAACCCCATGCTTTGAGCCTAGCATGCGGTCCTGTATACAATAGTCCGGAGAAGAGGAGAGTCTTGAATGAATCGACGCAAAGCAATTGGATCCATCGTGGTGGGTGCGACAGCCACGGCCGCGACGGTACGCATCGCAAAGGCCGCTGGCGCTGAAATCGACATCTTGGTGGAACACTGGAAGAAGTCGAAAGACTTGACGCTGAAGACGGCCGAGGCCATGCCAGCGGAGAACTACGACTTCAAACCGTTTCCCGAGGCTCGCGCATTTGGCGCGGAGCAGCAGCACTTGGGGCAGGCGGAAGGCTTCTATCTCGGACGGCTGGGCAAGGGCATGCCCCCGGCGGCTCCGATGAATGACATCACCAAGGCAGCGACGGTGAAGTATCTGACGGCGTTGTATGACTGGTCGATCGGTGTAGTCGGACAGCTCACGCCAGCCGATCTGACCAAGACGTTCGGTCAGGGGAAGCAGGCCGCAACTGGTCTAGAACTGCTGTACCAGGCGATGATCCACACGGCGCATACGCGCGGCTACGGCGAAATGTATCTGCGCATCAAGGGCGTGGTGCCTCCGATGTACAACGTCTAGCGTATATTAACTACGGATTCTTCGCGCAGCGGAAGCCGACGTTGCGAGCCGAGAAACGCTCAGGAATGCTGACGGCATCGTAGGCGAAGCTTGGGTCGAGTGCCCTATCGAAGGCGCCGCCTCGCATCGTAATCCAGGGCTCCTGGGCAGTTGCGGGCGGATTCATCACTGCGGCGAACATGGCGACGGCGGTGGCGCTGGGAGTGACCTGTCCGTCCACCATCTCCCATGCGTTGCCAATGATATTAAACAGCGGACCCGTCATGGAACGCACCGGCATTAACTCATGCGACGCCGCAGGATTGTCGCTCACGTTCGCCTTGGAAGTGTCTTTCTGATCGCCCCACGGGAACAGCGCTCCCTGCGTTCCTCGCACTGCGCGCTCCCATTCGAGTGACGTCGGAAGGCGCTTGCCGATTTTCTGCGCATAGGCGCGAGCCTCGGCGACGGTGACCCCGACCCTGGGGAGGTTCTCCGTCCCGGGCTCGACGCTGCATCCCATCGCTTTGCAGAAGTCGGCGTTGGACACTTCGGTTTCGTCGATGAAGAACGCGGCGAGTTCGGTGGATTTCTTGTTTTCGCCCGCGAGGAATGTTCCGGCAGGGATGTAGACCATTCCCGGAACAACGGGCGCCGCGGGGGGCCGCAACATCCATAGCGCGATTCCAGCAGCGATCACGAGGGCCGCGCCGATACCGATCCACATCGGCAGACGGCTTTTCTCTACCGGAGCAGGGACTGCCGCTCTGGGAGCGGATTGCGTTGCCGATTTCTTTTCGCCCGCGAGGATGCCGCGAAGTTCTTCCGAGATGGCCTGAAAAATCTGCGGGCGATCCTCCGGCTTCTTGGCGGTGCAGCGCAGCACTAGATCGCGCACGGCGGGAGGCACGCCGGCCTTCTCCATGGCGGCTACTTCCACGGTCTGGTTCAGAATCTGGAAGAAGACCTGCTCCATGGTCTCGCCGCGGACGCCGCGCACGCCGGTAAGAAGTTCGTACAGCAGCAGACCATAGGCGTAGATGTCGACCAGGTGCGAAGTGGGATTTCCGGAGATCTGCTCGGGCGACATGTAGTAGGGGGTGCCCATGGCCATGCCGGTGCGAGTGAGCGATAGGTCCGCCGTCTTGGCAATGCCGAAATCCATCAGCTTGACGCGGCCGTTCGGATCGATGTGAATATTCTCCGGTTTGATATCGCGATGGACGATGGCGCGGGTGTGGACATACTGTAACGCGTCGGCGATATGCACGGCGATCCGCAGCCGATCGTTCATGCTGCCCAGACGGCTGCCGCGAATGGCTTCTCGCAGGTCTTCGCCCTTCAGATACTCCATCACGATGAAAGGTTTGCCGTCGAACTCGCCGTAATCGAAGACGCTGACGATGTTTTCGTGCTGGAATCCGCCGGCCAGCTTGGCTTCCTGCAGGAAACGCGCCTTCGCGTCGGCGTCCTTGCAGGAATCGTCGGTCAGAATTTTCACCACCACTGCACGGTCGATCACCGTATCGCGGGCGCGATAGACATGCGACATCCCGCCGCCCAGAAACTCGAGCAGCTCGTACTTACCTAACGTCGCGGGAAGCTCCATGTCTCCTTACTGTCTTACTCTCCGGCTCCGCCGAACTCGACGACCAGAAAGCGCGCCACGGCTTTACCGGTATTCCGGATCTCAGTAATTTGATCGGCAGGCGAGCGCAACACATTAGCGGCGGTCAAACTCCGCCTGGAGCCGCTGGTAGCCGAAGCCCCATTGGCGCGGGTAACTGCCTCCGCTACGGTACCTTCGAGCGCGATCAGCAGAGGCGGGATATCCGCCGGGGGAATCGCCAGGGTCGCGTTGGGAACGATCTGCAGAATGCCGAAATGCGTCTGATCCGTCTCAAATTGGATCTGCAGATTCGCTCCGAGCCATTCCGCGCCAGGCTCATGGCAGTGGAGATATTCGCCCGAGAGCACCTGGGCGCAGACATTCTTGGGACCGCTTTGGCGCTGCAGGAATTCGACAACGATCTCGCCGTTCCCCTCAGTATGGTTCGTGTCCGCTCGCAAGAAATGAATATCAGAATCAGCGATCCAGACGTAATCCGCAGCGTGGCGATGCGGCGGCCCAACTTTGGCTTCGAGAATTCGGACACGCGAGTCTTCGTAAATGGTGTTGTGCTGAGCGGCCGCGCAAGTAGGACCAAGCAGGATCGCGCAAACGAGCTTGGTCACCGCTTGTATCCGATCTTGCGCAGGAATCCGTGCCGCCATTCGGCGCCCGCGGCGTCTTCCACACCTTTGGGCGAACTGCCGTCGATCACACCGAGTACTCCGCGGCCCTGCTCCGTCTGGGCCAAGATCATCTCGACAGGATTCGCGGTGGCGCAGAAGATGGAGCAGACCTCGGGGATCTCGCGAATCCGACCGAGCACGTTGATCGGGAAACCGTCGCGCAGGGAAACGACAAACAAATGACCGGCCGCGATGGATTGGGCGTTCTTTACTGCGTTGGCCTTCAGGTCATCATCGTTGCCATCGACCCGCGTCAGGCAGTGGCCCGACGCTTCATTGAACGCAATGCCGAATTTGATCCCTGGAGCCGTGTTCACCATGGCTTCGTAGAGATCCTCGACGGTCTTGATGAAATGGCTTTGCCCGACGATGATGTTGCCGCCTTCCGGAATTTCGAGTCTTACTGTCAGCAGCTCCATCCACACCAATATAATGGATCGTGGCGATCCCCCTGATCCAGCACATTCGCAAGCTTCCGCACGGCCGTGCGACGCTCAAGCATCTGCTGCGGGAGCGGTCGCGAGAAGGCACCACGCGGGCGGATCTGGAACAAGAGCTCGCGCGCCTGATCCAGCGCGGGGACCTTATCGAAACACGCTCAGGGCACTACACTGCGACCGGCGTCAGCCGCGAGTTCGCCGTGGGCCGCCTCAACGTCCACCGCGATGGCTATGGCTTCGTGATTCCAGACGTGCCCGTCCCCGGCCTCAAGGGCGACGTGTATATTCCCAAGGACTCGGCTGCACGCGCGATGCATGGCGACCGCGTGGTGGCGCGTATTTCCCGCATCGAACGCGACGGCAAGGCGGATGGCGAGATCGTGCGCGTTCTGCGGCGGGCCCATCTCTCGGTTGTGGGGGAGTTTAAGATTCGGCGTACTGGCTTGTTTGTCGTTCCGCACGAAGACCGCATCAAGCAGTGGATCGAAATCCCGGAAGACACGGCTCTTCCCGCACGCCAGACGACGATCGACCGCGTAGGTGCTGCGCCGATCACGATCAGCTCTGTTGAAGATCTGGATGGCCTGGTGGTGACTGCAGAGATCCTGGATTTCGGCGACGATGGCGACCGCCCAGTGGGCCGCATCGTGGAGATTCTGGGCCGGCCGGGAGATTTCGGCATCGACGTCGAAATTCTGATCCGCGCGCATCACATTCCACACCGTTTTCCCGATGACGTATTAGCGCAGGCGAAAGCGATTCCCGGCCCGATCCCGCCCGAGGAACTCGCCCGGCGCCGCGATTTTCGCGAGCTCGACATCGTCACCATCGACGGTGAAACCGCGCGCGACTTCGACGACGCCGTTTGGGTTGAGCCGCTCGCCAACGGGAACTGGGCGCTGCAGGTTCATATCGCCGACGTGAGCCACTACGTGCGTCCCGGTTCGCCGATCGACCGGGAAGCTCTGATGCGTGGGACCAGCGTGTACTTTCCGGATCGCGCCGTTCCCATGCTGCCGCTGGAGCTATCGACCGATCAGTGCTCGCTGCGTCCGCACGAAGACCGGCTGGTGCTGTCCGCTCTCCTGGAGATCGATCCCCAGGGCGACGTAATCCATCAGGAGTTCACTCGCGGCGTGATCCGCAGCGCCGAGCGCATGACGTACACCGCGGTCCACGCAGTTCTCGAAGGTGATGCTGCATTGCGGGAACGCTACGCCAAACTGGTCCAGCGTTTCACCTGGATGCAGGACCTTGCGAAGATCCTGAACCGCAAGCGTGTCCGGCGTGGCTCGATCGATTTCGACCTGCCCGAGCCTCTGCTCGAATTCGACGAATTCGGCGAAATGACGGGCGTCACACGTGCGCCGAGGAACTTCGCGCATCGCATCATTGAGGAATTCATGCTGGCTGCGAACGAAGCGGTGGCGTCGCATCTGGAGGCGCTGGAGGTTCCCAGCATCTATCGCATCCACGAGCGTCCCGACCCCAAGCGCGTTTTGGAATTCGAGGAAATCGCGACGCATTTCGGCTACTCGCTTCGCGGCGGCGCGGCTCCCGTCAAGCGGTTTGGCGATCAGACCATCGCGCTGGACGATGTAAACTTCACTTCGCGCAATTACCAGAAGCTGGTCAAAAAGATCGAAGGCAAGCCCGAGGAGCGCATTCTCAGCTACCTGATGCTCCGCTCGCTCAAGCAGGCTCGCTATAGCGATCGCAATCAAGGCCACTTCGCGCTTGCGGCTCCAAGCTATACGCACTTTACTTCGCCCATCCGGCGCTATCCCGATCTAATCGTGCATCGCGTACTGGGCGCTCATCTGGACCAGGGACGTTACGACGCTGACATGCGGGCGATTGCGGAATCGACGTCAGAGAGCGAGCGTCGCGCCGCCGAAGCCGAACGCGAACTGGTGGAGTGGAAAAAGGTTAAGTTCATGATCGACAAGGTGGGCGATGAGTTTGCCGCCATGATCATATCCAACACGCGGTTCGGGTTTTTTGTCGAGCTCGAAGAGCTGTTTATCGAAGGGCTGGTCCCCTTGGATAGTCTTCCCGGCGACCGCTACATGTATCACGAGAATGTTCGCAAGATCATCGGGGAGCGCAGCCGGCGTCAGTTTTCGATCGGCGATAAGGTGCGGGTGCGGCTGGATCGTGTGGACGGAGTGGAGAAGAAGTTGCAGTTCTCGGTGGTCGCAGCAGCGGACGGTCAAACCAAGCGTACAGAGAAGACACTAGTAACGACGGCGCTAAAGCCCGCTAAGTCCGCGCGCAGATTGCCACACAAGTCTTCGCGCAAAGGCCCTCGCCGCGGTCCGAAGCGGCGACGTTAGCGCTTCTCGATCGCCGCCCGAGCTTCTCGAATTTGCTCTGCGTGCCGGCGCGAGTGGGAAGCAATAATGATCAGCGCCTCCACGCCGTTCAACGGTCCAAAAGCCGGATGCATGGAGGCCAGCGTATACAGATCCGCAGCACGTTCCTGGGCGAACTGCAGAGAGCGCCCGCGGGCGACCTCGAACTGCTCCAGCCCCTCCGCCAGGCTGGCGAATCGGCCTTTTGGCAAGACGGTCTCGGGGGCTTGTCTGCGCGACGAACGGTCCACAATCCGGGTCGCAAGCGACGCTTCCTTCGCTTTGTCTTCCGGCGGCGCTTCCGTGTACTCTCCGCCAGCAAGCCGTTTCAGAAACATCTCCTCGACCGTTGCGACGTGCTCCACGCAGTCCAGCACCGACCAGCGCTCGGCCTCAGGCCGGGTCTTCGCCAGGGATTCAGAAACGCCGGCTACCGCAGCACGAAAGTCTTCCCTGCTTTGCTCAAGCATGTCGACGATTTCGGTTCTCTCAGCTGGGCTCATGGCGAGATTCTATCTCAATACAAGCTCGGCTCGCCGGGCGGCCGCGTCTTCCAGCGCCGGTGAACCCACAGCCATTGATCGGGATGTGCGCGGATGACTCGCTCCAACTCGGCATGCATGCGCTGGGTATCGGCTGCGACATCACCGCGACTCATGGGAACCTCGGGATCGAAGCGAAGAACGTACTTCTTCTCCTGATCGGACCACAAGGCGTATCCAGGTACCACCGCTGCGCCAGTGTGGTGTGCGAATTTGACGAAGGCCGTGCCAGCGCAGGCTTTCCGGCCAAAGAAATCGATGAACACGCCCTCCGACGGGGTGGTGTTCTGGTCAATCAGGATTCCCACCGCGCTTCCCGCGGACAGCGCCCGCAGGATCTCGCGCGCGGCGTCCTTCTTCTGGATGATGTGATTACCTGAGAGCGCACGACGATTCTCCACCCACGCATTCACCCGCGGATTGTCAAGAGGACGGACCACGATGTGCATCGGCGCGGTCATGATCGCGTGCGTGAATGCGCTCAACTCCCAGTTGCCCAGGTGCGCCGTGGCAACCAGCACGCCACGCCCCTTGGCTTGTGCGGCAGTAAAGTTTTCCAGGCCATCGTAGCGAATCCACTCATGAACGTTTGCGCGAGTGATGGATGGAAAGGCGGCAACACTCGCCATAATGCGGCCAACGGAGAGGAAGACGCCATCGGCGATCTGATCGGGATTTGGGACTCCCGCGAGTTCGAGGTTACGCAGCGCGACGCGACGCAGCCGTGGCACGCCCCAATCGAGTGCTTTGGCACAAGCGCGGGCCTTCAGCTCGAACGACGTCACTCGATCCAGCCGCCGCCTAGTACGAGTTCGCCCGAATAGAATACCGCGCCTTGGCCTGGCGTGACCGCGCGCTGGGCTTCGTCGAAGCGGATCTCGACGCGGGCGGGATCGGATGTGGGCAGAATCGTGGCAGGCGCGGCCGCATGTTTGTTGCGGATCTTGACCTCAGCTCGCACCGGCTCCGAGGGTGCGGCG
>Ga0105238_10008407_pt1 | contig 10330 bp, 7 predicted proteins | sample KBSC34metaG_FD_81526 | JGI IMG/M metagenome (GOLD analysis project Ga0105238, IMG submission 81526) | Corn rhizosphere microbial communities from Kellogg Biological Station, Michigan, USA - KBS C3-4 metaG | ecosystem: Host-associated > Plants > Roots > Rhizosphere > Soil | place: Michigan, USA...
ATGGCGGCCCCGAGGCTCGACCGACGGCGCACCGCCCGCCGGGGTGTGGCGGTACGTCAGGCTGCCGGTGCTGTGCGCGCTGGTGAACCCGCTGGCGCTGGCGCAGCTGTCGAAGCTTCCGGCGTGCGAGAACTACTACCGGTTCAAGTATCCGTTGCTGCCCGCCGTCTGGCTGGGCGCCGCCGCCTGCCTCGCCACCGGCCACCTGGTCTTCGTCGCCGCGGCTCGGGCGCGCGCCGCGATGGTGGCGGTGGTGGGGATCGCCGCCATCGCGGTCTTCGGCCACCTGTCGGCGCGGCTGAACGACATCTTCACCGTCATGCAGGCCGAGCTGGCCGATCGCTCGGGTCCGCCCCCGCATCCCAAGATGCGCCCGCTCGTCGACGCGTACACCTGGCGGGCAATCGACGACACGCTGAAGGCCAGCGGCAAGACGTTCGGGGGCCTGGTGTCCAGCGACTTTCCGATCTCCCACGTCCTCAACGTCCTGCGCGGGTCGGACGGCCCGGGGCAGATGTTCTACCCGCCCCTCACCACGCCCGGGCACTGCGTGTTCTGGACCCGGCCCGAGGACGACGCGCCCTTCGCCTGGGTGCCGCAGCGTCCGGCGCTCGAGGCGGCCCGGGCGGCGCTGACCGCCGATCCCACGAAGCTCTGTCAGACCCACACTCCCGCCTGGGCCGTCGTCCCTCACGTCCTGTGCCATCGCTGCTACTAGTGCGCGCCCCGGGCTGCGTCTTGCTGTCCCGGGGCGACGTGCGATAAGAAGCCCCGATGTCTGGGCCTGCCCGACGGATCTCCGACACGCTCTCGCGCGTGGCCGCGACCGCGTCGAAGGCGGTGCTGTGGGTGGCCGGCTGCCTGACCTCCCCCGCCGGGGCCGCCCTGATGCTGCTGGTCTTCGTCGGTCTGTTCCTGATCGACGGCCTGCTGGGCGTCGACTTCGGCCAGCACTGGGACGAGTGGTACCACGGTCAGGGGGTGGCGGGCTGCGTTCAGCGCATGTCGCTGCTGCCGGACGGCCTGTCCTACGGCGGCCCCTACTTCACCCTGGGATTCCCGGTGGTGCTGGCTCACCAGTGGCGCAACGTCATGGAGATCCTCGGCGAGATGCGCACCCAGCCGTTTCGCGTCGATCCCCTCGCCTTTCCATCCGTGGCCCGCTTCAAGGCCGAGGCGGCGGCCCTGCTCGGCACCAATGGCTATCTGGTAGAGGTGCGCAGCGTGTTCGTGAGCCTCACCACGCTGACCGTGGTGTGGATGTATCTGGGTGCGCTGCGCTGCATGCCGCGACGGCGCGGCGTCGCGCTGGCCACCGCTGCCTTCATGGCGTTCTCGTGGGAGCTCGGCTACCACGCGCGCTGGATCGCCGTCGATGCCCCGCTGGCCCAGTTCTGCGCGCTGGAGCTGTTCCTGTTCGTCGCCGCCTGGCGCGCGCCCAGCGACGGACCGGCGGGACGCTGGTACTGCGCGGCCGCGGCCGCCGCCGGCGCCGTCTTCGCTTGCAAGCTGACGGGCCTGTTCGCCTACCTGCCCATCTTCCTGTTTCCGTTCGTGCGGCAGAGCTCGTGGCGCCTGTTGAAGCGGATCCGCTTCGCGCTGCTGGGGACGGTGCTGTTCGTGCTGACCAGCTTCGCCCTGAGCCCGGAGTTCTATCTGGACCCGCTGCACCTCATCAACGTCTTCCGCAGCGGCAGCGCCGACTACAACACCACCTCGACCTCCTACCCGCATTACGTCGGGGTGGCCGAGCACGCCTGGCGCATGCTGATGTGGTACTTCGCCGTGTTCCCCTCGCCCTACCTGGTGGTGGCGCTGGCGATGTCGGCGGTGGCGCTGGTGGGGCTGGCGGCGCTGCTCCGGCGCGAGACCCGCATGGTGCTGACCTGGATGACCTTCCTGGTCACGTTCATCGTCGTCTTCACCCACAACCATCTGCTGATCGTCCGCCAGTACCTGATGTGCACCCCGTTCCTGGCCCTCTGCTTCGGCAAGGGGTGCGCCGTCCTGTGGGACTTCTTCCGCGAGCGGGATCGGCGTCTGGCGGCCGGGTTCGTCACGCTGATGGCGCTGTTCCTGGGGATGAACGCCCTGTTCGATCTGCGACAGGCCTGGCGGGTCACCCACGACACCACCGACACCATCGACGACGATCTGGCGAAGGATCTGCTGTCGCACCGCGCTCCGGTGCGGATGAGCACGCCCGTCTACGGTCGCATCCAGGGCCGCATCGCCCGCGGCTACGACTGTCGCGCCGCCGATCTGAAGGACAAGAACATCGACCACTTCATCGCCTACCAGGCCGAGCACGAGTGGCCGGCGAACCGCCTCTACGTCTTCAACAAGGTGTACGGCGCGGCCGAGGCGAACATGAACTTCTACTCGTTCTGGCTGGGGCGGCTGCACGCCGTCCGCACCGTCGACGTCCCCATCAGCGCCATGGTGAAGCTGGGTCGCGTGATGTCCGGCGACATGGACTGCTACCCCAAGGGGCATCTCCCTCCCCTCGGCGCGCCTGGCGCGGCCGGGGCGCCCGGCCACAAGTAGTAACGGGAGCAGACGCGGTCCTCCGACCGCGCTTTGCTGACTACTTCACGGCCGTCAGGACCAGCTCTTCCCCCTCGGCGCGACCGGTCCGCATGGCCAGCGGCTCCCAGAGTTGCTGGACCTGCGCTCGCAGCCACAACGGCAATCCCGGCCACTTCCCCCAGGTGTAGTGGCCCTCGCTTGCGATCTTGGTGCTGGCGATCTCGTTCAGGGCCACCGCGCGGGCGGTCGATCTGACGCTGACCTCGCGAAAGCCGGTGGCGCGCGCCAGCGCCTCCAGGCTGGACGACGTGAACAGCAGCAGGTGCCGGGGCGGATCCAGCGCCAGCCAGCTCGAGCCGTGACGCCCGAGCAACATGGCCCGCGCGTTCGGGGTGACGGTCACCAGGCGGCCGCCGGGGCGCAACACGCGCCGCGACTGAGCCAGAAAATCGGCCGGATCGTGCACGTGCTCGATGACGTGGCTCGACGTGACCACGTCGAAGGTGTCCTCGGCGAAGGCGGCGTCCGCCAGGGTTCCGTGCCGCACGTCCAGACCCCGGCTGCGCGCCACCTCGACGGCGCTCGGATCCACTTCGACGCCGCTCACCACCCAGCCCAGATCGGCGAGGATCTCCAGCGACTGGCCGTCGCCGCACCCCACGTCCAGCAAGCGCCCCTGCCCCTTCTCGGTGGCCGCGGTGTAGCGCACCAGCAGATCCAGGTGCTCGCGCAGTCCCGGGTACAGGGCAGCCAGCCCCGCCACCAGACGCGCGCCAGGCCCAGGCAGCCGGCTGGCCGGGAAGCCGTAGCGTCCGGCCCCGTGCTCCCGCGCCAGCGCGCGGACGATCGCGTGGACGACGCGCGCCAGGCCCGCGCCACCGTGCGTGTAGTAGTTGCGGTAGGCCTTGCCGACATCCGCCAGCGTGGGGCGTGGATCCAACCACAGGCTGCCGCAGGTCGCGGAGGAGCACTCCTTCACCGTCCAGGTGCCCGAGGCACCGAACAGGCGATCGGTCAGGTCCTGATAGCGGATCTGCCCCGGCGCCTGGCACAGGGGACAAACAGGCTGGGGCTCGGTCTGGATGACGTCCGCCGGGTTCATGGCGGTTGCCTTCTTAACACTTTTCCCATCGGGTTTTCCCTCACGGCGCGGCCGGCGGCGGCGGCGATTTTCCACGCAGTCCGCGAAGCTCGCGCGCGAACAGCGCCGCCGCGACGGCGCCCAGCGCCGCGCCGACCACCAGCACGACGACGTTCTGGATCAGGCTGGCGGTCACCACCGCCTTCGAGTCGACGCCGAACGCCGCCAGGGCCAGCGCGGCGAACGCCTGCTGCGAACCGAAGCCCGCCAGCCCCATCGGCAAGACGGTGGCCAGCGACAGCAGCGGCACCACCGCCAGCAGCGGCCAGAACGGGAGCGGCATCGGGCCGCCCTGAGCGGGGAGCCAGACCGTCAGGCACGAGATGGGCAAGCTGATGGCCCCGATCAGCGCGGCCAGAACCAGCTTGCCGGGGGCGCGGGCCACCTCGGCGCTGTGAACGACCCACACGCGCCGCAGGCCGTGCAGGCGCGCCAGCACCCGCGCCACCGGGGTCAGAGCGCCGCCACCCCAGGCCGGTCCGTCGACGGGCCCCGGCCACAACGTGCCGAGCACCGGCAAGGCGAGCATGAACGCGCCCAGCAGCAGCGACGCCGCCGCGTACCCGATCACCACCACCAGGGCGCGCGGCGCGTCCGTCATCAACAGCGCCACCCCGGTCACGCCGCCGAACACCATCATCGCCCCCAGGCCCAGGATCCGATCGAGGATCGAGGCCAGCACCAGCCGCGCCGACAGGTCGGGATCCAGCGCCGTGACCTGGCCCCGGCCCAGCCCCAGCAGCAAGCCCACGCGGATCAACTCGGTGGCGGCCATCGAGCCGGGCAGGAACTGACCGATGGCCTGCGACAGCAACGTGGCGCCAGCGACCCGACGAGCAGGGACCGACACTTTGAACAGCGCCAGCAGCAGGCCGCAGCGGACGATCCCCAGGATGGCGACGGCCAGCTGCGCGGCCGCGCTACCCAGGATCGAGCCGCCGCGCTGGCGAAACGCCGCCGCGGCGTCCTGCCACTGCAGCAGCCCCAGCGCGCGCATGCCGGCGAAGCAGACCGCGCTGATCCCCAGCATCCCCAGCAGAGACAGCAGGCGCCGGCGGCGGGTCAATCAGTACAGACCCACCGCGATGAGGGCGCGGGCAATCAACGTGTCGAGCGGCCGCTGGCGGCGCACCGGCCCGGTCAGGGCGAGGCGCACCCGCCTGAGCGGCCGCGCCTTCGCCGCCACGAACTCCGCCACCACGGCCTTCCGGTCGGGAGGCAGGAGATCACCGAAGTTTTCCAGCAAGGCCACCGCCTGGCGGTGCGGCTCGTAGAACCGGCCCGGCGCGCGCAGCAGGCGGCGGAGCTGCGTCACCACCGCCGCCAGCGGACCCTGGGGCAGCCCGATGACGTTCCCGGCGTGCAGCCGGTAGTCGACCGAGGGAGACGGGTCGTAGAACACCTCGCCCAGCGCCGACACCACCAGGTAGCACCACCAGTCGTGAACCACCACGCCGCTGGGCTCGGGCAGGCTCGACACGATCAGCCGGTAGGCGGCCGCATTGAAGACGGTGGTGCAGCCGATGGCGGCGTTCTCGAACAGCGCCTGGCTCCACCCCACGCGGTCGAACGGCGGCGACAGCCCGAGCGGCCGCAAGTCGTCGTCGACCAGCCGGGCACGCGTGAAGTACAGCGCCGGGACGGCGGGCCGCGCCGAAAGATGCTCCAGCGCGCGGGCGAGCTTGTCGCCGTGCCACACGTCGTCCTGATCGCAGAACGCGACGGCCTCTGCCTCCGCCTCGGGCCGGCGCAGCAACGTGAGGAAGCTGGCCACCGCGCCCAGGTTCGGCCCGGCCTCGAGGTGGACGCGACCGGGATGCCGGGCGGCGAACGCCTGCAGCAGCGCCACCGTACCGTCACCCTCACTCGACCCGTCGTCCCGGACCACCAGCCGCCAGTCGCCGTGGGTCTGCCCGGCCAGGCTGTCCAGGAGCGCGGGGAGGTGGCGCTCGCCGTTGTACGTGGACAGGAGCACGGCGACCGTCATGGGCTCGGCGGGCAGTGTTCATCAGGAACTGCGCCAGTTCAACCACTTTCGCGGGCCGAACGAGGCCCGGCGAGGCCGCGCAGCGTGGCGGGAGGCGGCAATTCGAGCCCGGGGGCGCCCCTCCGGTGGCGGGGAGCTGTGCTAACCTGCCGGCCTTCGCGTGCGCGTTCTCGTCGTCGTCCCGGCATTGAACGAGGAGCGGTCGGTGGGACCGCTGGTGGCGGACATCCGCGCCGAGAGCCAGAAGCTGGGCATCGAGATCGTCCCGGTCGTCATCGACGACGGCTCGACGGATCGCACCGCCGAGGTGGCGGCGGCCGCTGGGGCGCGGGTGGTGCAGCTCCCCAAGAACCTGGGCATCGGCGGGGCGGTGCAGACCGGCTTGCGCCTGGCCTGGCGCGAGGGCTTCTCGTGCGCCGTGCAGGTCGATGGCGATGGACAGCATCCGCCCCACGAGCTGGGGAAGCTGCTGGCCCTCCTGAAGGAGACGCCGGCGCCTGACCTGGTCGTGGGCACGCGCTACGAGGATCGGCAAGGATTTCAGTCCACCTTGCTTCGCCGCATCGGCAGCGGGTGGCTGCGCTGGGTGCTGCGCCACGTGGCCGGCGTCCCCAGCACCGATCCGACCTCCGGATATCGGCTTTATGGGCCGCGGGCGCTGGCGCTGTTCGAGCGCACCTATCCCTACGACTACCCCGAACCCGAATCGCTGGCGATGGCGCGCGCGGCGGGCCTGACCATCCGCGAGGTGCCGGTCATCATGCGGGCGCGCATGGCCGGCACCAGCAGCATCACCAGCTGGCGAACCGCCTACTACATGCTGAAGGTCAGCCTGGCGGTCACGCTCTGCTACGTGCGCAGCGTGCGCCGGCCCTGGCCGAAGGCGATGTGATTCATGGAAGTCGAGCGTTACTGGATCTTCGCGCTGTGCTGCCTGGTGATCGTGGGCTTCCTGGTCCGCCTGCTGTTGCGCGAGCGGGTGTCGCTGCAGCACAGCCTGGCGTTCCTGCTGTTCATGCTGGGCGTCGTCGTCACGGCGGTGTTCCCCGTGGTGACGTCCCGGGTGGGCCAGCTGATGGGCTTCGCGCTGCCCTCGAACTTCTTCTTCGCGATCTTGATCGGCGTGCTGGTGCTGCTGCATCTGGGGACGGTCATCGCGCTGTCACGGCTGGAGTCACGCACCATCGCGCTGACGCAGGAGCTGGGGCTGGTGCAAGAGCAGGTGGCGCGGCTGTCGGGCGTGGCGCCCCACCGGGGTAGCGCCTCGGAGTCGGCCGCGCACAGCGCGCCGACGACCGAAATGGCGAACGCGGTGAGCGGCCGCACCGACAAGCCGGCTCCCTCCGGCGCCTCCTCGACCTAGCAACAGACCTCAGGCCTCGGGCTTCGGGGTCGAAATGATGGACGCTCTCCAACGAGAGCCTATTCCAGACGCCCGAGGCAGCCTCGGGCCTCTGGCCTCGGTCGAAGATCTGGAGCAATCCTTCCCGCCTGAGCCAACAGTTTGTCCTCGCCCCGCGAAGCGGGGAGAGGATAAAGGAGAGGGGTCCGCGCTCCATCGCGACGCTGCTCCCCTCTCCCGGCGGCCTGCGGCCGCCGACCGGGTCCCGCTTCGCGGGGCGAGGTGCAGAAGAGATCTCGTCACGCCTGCGTCAGCCAACGACGAGATGTGATGAATCGTCAGGCCCGAGGCCATCTGTGGTTTTCTTTCTGGGCCTGCTAAAAAGTCGTTCGTGCGCCTGGCCTTCGTCGTCGTCACCTACTTTGCCGAGCGTTACGTCGTTCCGCTGCTGGATACCTTGCGCGCGAACACCGACCTGAAGGACACCGCCGTCATCGTGGTCGAGAACGCCTCGACCGACGGCACGCGGGCCCTGCTGCGCGCCGAGGAAGAGACCTGGCAAGCACGCACCGGCGGCCAGCTGCGGGTGCTGCTGCAGGACCGCAACACGGGGTTCGCCGAGGGGTGCAACATCGGCCTGGCCGAGGCGCGGCGGCTGGGCGCGCCCTACGCCATGTTGCTGAATCAGGATCTGGAGCTGTCACCTGACTGGCTGCCGCCGCTGCTGACAGTGATGGACGCCCGGCCGCAGGTCGCCGCTGCACAGCCGGTCATCGTGTTGCACGACGAGCCCGATCGGGTGAACACGGCCGGCAACGCCATTCACTTCTGCGGCTTCGGCTTCTGCGATCGCTACCGGGCCCCGGTGGCCGAGGTGATGCCCGATCCGGACGAGATCCGCTCGGTGCCCTACGCCTCGGGCGCTGCCCTGCTGCTGCGCCTGTCGGCGCTGGAGCAGGCGGGCGCCTTTGACGAGCGGCTGTTTCTGTATCACGAGGATTGCGACCTTCAGATCCGCCTGCGCCAGATGGGCTACGACGCGGTGGTGGTGGCAGCCTCGCGGGTGGCGCACAAGTACGACGCCGGCTTCTCGGCCCGCAAGATGCTGTTCTTGGAGCGCAATCGCTGGTTCCTGCTGCTGAAGGACTGGCCGCTCTCGCGCTTGATCGCCGCGGCGCCGGCCCTGCTGGGCGCCGAACTGGCCGTGCTGGCGCTGGCGGCGAAGGGCGGCTGGCTGGGCGGCAAGCTGAAGACCTACGGCGAGATCGCGCGCGCGTTGCCAGGCGTGCTGGCGGACCGGCGGGCGGTACAGGATCGGCGCTCACCGTCGGCGACCGACGGCGACTTCCTGACCGGCGCGCTGGTGTTCGAGGGCTTCGATCACCCGCTGATCACGAAGGTGGCGAACCCGGTGCTGTCGCGCTACTGGTCGTTCGTCCACCGCGTGCTGGGCGTGGCCTAGCCACACACCACTTCCCCGTCTCCGTACTCGTACTCGTCTCCGTCTTCGAACGGCAGACGAGGACGAGGACGAAGACGAGGACGAGGACGAGGACGAGGACGGGGGGAGCTATAGGACGACGCGATCCAGGCGTAGGAGTTCACCCAGCGACCACGCCTGGAACGGACACCCACCCGCCTTGAACGGCGGTTCGGCATCCGCCAGCTCCGACACATGTCCGAGCCCCACTTCGCCCAGATGCGCCTCCAGCGGCTTCAGGAAACGGGCCCGCGCCTCGGCGCGCGCCGCCGCGGTTTTGCCCCGCACGCGCACATAGGCCTCGACGAAAGGCCCCATCAGCCACGGCCACACCGTACCCTGGTGATAGGCGCCGTCGCGCTCCGCCACGCCGCCGCCGTAGTGACCGACATAGCCTGGCTCCCCCGGAGCCAGCGAGCGCAGGCCGAGCGGCGTCACCAGCGCCGCCTCGACGGCGTCGACGACCGACCGTGCCTGGGGCCCCGACAGCAGCGGCAGCGGTAAGCCGCCCACCGCGAAGATCTGGTTGGGCCGGAAGGTCGGGTCGTCGCGGCCCGGCTGATGCTCGATGTCGACCACGTCGAACAGGCGGCCGCGCGCCCCGTCCCAGAACCGCGCGCCGAAGCTGGCCTGCCCGTGCGCGAACGCCGCCGCCCAGCGCGCCGCGGACGGCGTCCCCCAGCGCGCCGCCAGCGCCAGCGCGTTCAACCACAGCGCCTGCACCTCGACCGGCTTGCCGATGCGCGGGGTGATCTCGCGGCCATCCACGCGCGCGTCCATCCAGGTCAGCTGCTGCCCGGCCACACCCGCCGCCAGCAGTCCATCGTCCGCCGCCGCGATCCCGAAGCGCGTGCCGCACGCATACCCATCCAGGATGGACTCGACCGTGTCGATCAACCGGCGCCGCGTGGCCCCGTCGACGGTGGCGCCCGCCGCCGCCAGCGCCTCGGCCACGGCGACCGCGAACCACAGCGAGGCGTCGACGGCGTTGTAGGTGGGCTGGCTCGCTCCATCGGGAAAGTAGTTGGGCAGCATGCCCTGCGACAGCAAGCCCGCCCAGGCCGACAGGACCGCCAGCGCCTGATGCGTCCGCCCGCGCGCCAGGCACAGGCCTCGCATCGACACGAACGTGTCGCGCCCCCAGTCGCCGAACCAGGGATAGCCGGCGATGACGGTGCTCCCCGAGCCGCGCGCGACCAGGTACTGCTCGGCCGCGCGATCGAGCGGTCCGCCCAGCGCCGCGCGGCGCGCCCGCTCGTGCTGGCGCGCCCTCTCCAGCGTCTGCCGCGGCGATCCCTCCGGCGCATGCTCCGCCGAGAGCACCAGCGCCGCCTCGCCGTCGCCGAGCGCGAACGTCCAGACGCCGGGCGCTCCCAGATCCTCCTCGAAGTCGAAGCCGCGGGCGCGCTCCTCGTCGTACTGGAAGCGCCGGTACCAGAGCGGCTGGTGCTGGTAAGCACCGGTGGACGACACCACCACCGCCGGCGCGCCCGCGAACGGGCGCAACCAGACATCTGGTTCACGCGCCTCCGCAGAGAACGAGAATGCGGCGGTTTCGCGCAGCAGCGCGTGGAAGTCGCGACAGGCGAGAAAGGGACGCACCCGGAGCCGCACCTCGGCGTCCGCAGCCGCGGTCTCCAGCAACCGCCAGCAGAGAAAGGCCCGCGGCTCGCCGGAGCGCATGAACAGCTCGTGCTGGATGCGCGTCCCATCGGGCAGGCGGAAGGTCCAGGTGGGCCACGGTTCGAGCGAGAAGCTCTCCAGCAAGCGCGCGCCGTCGCCGGCGGTGACGTCGGGCCGATACCGCTGCGTCGACAGCGACCAGGACGCCCCCGCCACCTCGACGGTGAC
>Ga0105238_10008408_pt1 | contig 10330 bp, 12 predicted proteins | sample KBSC34metaG_FD_81526 | JGI IMG/M metagenome (GOLD analysis project Ga0105238, IMG submission 81526) | Corn rhizosphere microbial communities from Kellogg Biological Station, Michigan, USA - KBS C3-4 metaG | ecosystem: Host-associated > Plants > Roots > Rhizosphere > Soil | place: Michigan, USA...
CACCGTGACGGTCACCGTGGCCGATGCGAGCGGCGGCACCGGCACCGCGACGGCGAGCGTCACCGTGACGCCCGCCAACGTGACCGCGCTCGACCGCAGGATCATCGCATCGTCGGATGACGCCGAGGAGAAAGTCGCCCAGAGACCCGTCCTCACCGACGGCGGTTTCGTCTTCGGGGGTAGTTCTCGGCGCGCTCGCGCCGCTCGTTCCGCCGGCCAACACGCTAGCGAACACTGTCGCGGCACCCTACGTCTGCCCCGAGGACTGGCAGGCACCGTCGCCCGAGGACGCCTACACCCGCGGCGATCCCGTCGGCCCGTCGGCGGACCTCACGCGCATCCTCAATATCCCACGGCGACCCGCGCTGACCATCCCATCGCCGGAGGCCGAGACCCTCGTCGAGTACGTCACGACGAAGTACGCCCTGCCGCGTGACGCCGCGGTCGAGTCGATCGCGCGCGACACGGCGCTCGCCCGGCGCTTCGACGAAGCCGCGAAGATCCACCTCGAAGCGCGTCAACTGAAGGACCCGAGCGCGGAACCGTGCAAGTGCCGCGCGCTCTACCAGCAGGGGCGCTCGTCGGTCGAGGCGTGTGTGACGCGTCTGCTGCCATTGCAGGCCTGGGCGCTGCACGAGATGAGCCTCGCATCCGGGCTCGTCGGAGCTCTGGCGGTCGGCGCGGGAAAGAGTTTCCTCGACCTGCTCTCGCCGCTCGCGATCCAGGACTGCAAGTGCGCGGTGATCCTCGTGCCGTCGACGCTCGTCGAGCAACTCGAAGACGACTACGTCCTGCTCTCGCAGCACTTCCGCGTCCCGTCGTTGGTGGTCCACCGCGGCAAGAACCAGGAACCCAAGCGGCACCTGTCGGGCACGGACCCGAACGTCGTCGCCCACCTGATCGCTTACACGCGCCTATCAAGCACCGATGCGTCGGACCTGCTAACACGCATCGCGCCGGACACGATCATCGCGGACGAGTGCGACACGCTCGCCGACACGACGTCGGTGCGCACGCGGCGGTTCCTCCGCGTCTTCGCGCTGCGCCCTAACACGCGGTTCATCTGCTGGTCGGGCTCGATCACGGCGTCCAAGATCCGCGACTACGCGTCGCTGTCGGCGCTCGCGCTGCGCATGACCTCGCCGCTGCCACTCAACCCGGAGACCACGGTCGAATGGGGTGGTGCGCTCGACGCGGGGGACATGCCCGCGCCACCCGGCGAACTCATGAAGTTCTGTCGCCCGGGCGAGGAGGTCCGCGCCGGGTATCAGCGCCGCCTGCGCGAGACTCTCGGCTTCGTGAGTTCCACGTCGAGCGAGGTCATGATCGAGGAGACCGGCCAGCGCGTCGAACTCGACGTCTCGGTCCGCGAAGCGCCGCCGTTGCCGGACATCATCAAGGAAGCTCTCGCGAAGGTCCGCATGTTCCAGCGGCCCGATACGCTCGCGCCCGACGGCCAGAGCATCGACGACGAGGAACTCACCGACGTCTTGGCGCAGGCCAAGTGCGCCGCCGAAGTCGCGAGTGGCATGTTCTATCGCTGGATCTTCCCGCGAGGCGAGCCCCGTCCGCTGATCGAGGACTGGTTCAAGAAGCGCAAGGCGTACTTCCGCGAGGTCCGCGAGACCCTGATGCTCGACATCGAGTTCATGGACTCGCCGCACCTGCTCGAGCGCGCCGCGATGCGCTTCCACGGCCAAATTCCCCGCGGCACGCTGGAGAACGGCATGCCCGACCCGCGCGAGCCCGTGTGGCCGTCGCAGCACTGGATGGCGTGGTACGAGATCCGCGACAGGGTCGAACCTCAGAGTCAGGCGGTCCGCCTCCACGACTACCTCGTGCAGGACGCGGCGCAATGGGCGCTGGCGAGTCCGGGTATCGTCTGGTACTCGATGAACGAGTTCGGCATCTGGCTCGCGCAGGTGTCCGGCCTGCCGATGCATGGAGGCGGCCCCGACGCCGGCCGCAAGATCCTCCGCGAGGACGGGTCGCGGTCGATCATCGCGTCGATCAGGAGCCACGGACGCGGGCGTAACGGCCTGCAGCAGCGCTTCTCGGGTCAACTACTGACCCAGATGTTGGCGTCGTCGCGCATGTTCCAGCAGTGGCTCGGACGCCTGCATCGTCGAGGTCAGAAGAAGCGCGTGGTCCGCACCGAGGTTTACGCGCACACTCCCGAGCTCCGCAAGCAACTGCGTCAGGCACTCTCCCAGAGTCGCTACGTGCACGAGACGCTGGGCGAGCGTCAGAAGCTCCTGGACGGGTACAAGAACGACGCCGAGGACGACTTCGACTTCGAGGACTGACGAATCTGGGAACACGTCGTTATTCCCCTGGGTTCCTAAGCCCGAGGATAACCGATGAAAACCGCTGATTTTAGTGTCAAGGCTCGCGAGCTCGGCTACGCCAGTGCGTACGGCTTCGACGGCATCAACAAGAACGTCATCCTGCGCCTGGCCGCGAAGAACAAGATCCAGTCGATCATCCACGGCAAGTGCACCTACTACTCCATCGTCGAGATGGAAGCCCTTCTCGCGAAGCGCGGCACCACCGTCCCGCCGGGGCACACCAGTGTCAAGGCGCTCGCCGCCGCGGCCAAGGTTAACCGCGGGCATCTCGGGCGTATGCTCAAGAACGCCAAGGTGTCCGGGGCGCTGATCTCGGTCGACGGTCACAAGCCCGCGTTCTACTTCGACCCGCTCGATCCGAAGGTCGTCAAGGTCCTCAAGGACATCGCCGCCAACAAGGCGAAGGCTGCCGAGGCCACGGGCACGCCCCCGACGACGAACATCGTCAACGTGAACGTCGCGCCGAAGACCAAGAACGCGTCCTCCGACGTGGAGGACCTGCCGGCCCTGGTGCGCAGCATGTTCCAGGCCGCGAACACCCGTGCCGTGGCGCAGCACAACAACCTCCTAGCGCTGGTCCAGCGCGCAGAGGCCGCCGCCGAACGGATCGAGACCGCCGTGGCGACGCTCAAGCCTTCGAACGGTCACGCCCAGACCGTGTCCGGCGTCGACCCTGACAAGGTCACCTACCCGGGCTGATTTGGAATGCGACCGCGCGTCGGCATCGTTCTATAGCAGCCGACCAAGCATGTTGTTTGGTCCGCCAGCGACGAAAGCAAACGAGAATGAGTTACCAGGACGACCTGCTGAACGAGATCGACGAAGCCAAGCCCATTGGCGGCAACTACGCGCCGCGGCTCGCGGTCGGACGCCACAAGGTGGCACTCAAGAAGATCCAACTCAAGAAGCCGGAGCGTGCCGGTGGTCAGCCCCGGATCGAGGCCGAGTTCATCGTGATCGAGTCGAGCGGTTCGACTCCGCACGTGGCAGGCGAGACCCGCGGATGGCCGTGGTTCATCGGCCTGAACGGCGATGCTGGCCAGTACCAGAAGGCTCGCATGGGCGAGTTCACGACCGCGGTGAAGACTTCGCTGGGCGATCCGCGCCCGGGCAAGGAAGTCAACGCGGACCTGCTCTCGCCCCAGCAGAAGGGCAAGGGTCTCGTGCTCGTCTGCGACGTCACCCCGGCCATGAAGGACGGCAAGCCCGTTCTGTCCAAGAAGGGCGAGGTCGTGAACAACATCTCCTGGACGCCGGTCGCGCAGACCATCGAGGCGGTCGTCGCCACGCGGCGCCAGATCGAAGCTCGCGAGGCCGCGCAGGCCACGGGTGCCCAGCCGGTCGCCGCGCCGGTTGCTCAGACCCCGCCGCCCGCGGCACCGCCCACGCCTCCAGCCCAGCCGGCCGCCGCGCCCGCAACCGGTGGCGGCATGGGTGCCCTCGACAAGGTCCTGGGCTTCTGATGGGTGATGGGGACGACATCGTCGTTCATTCGAGCGACTACTTCGGCGCGACCGAGCCACTGAACGGCCGCGACGGCTGGTCTCTCGATGACTACGTGTACTTCGACGGTCCCGAGATCGGGCGGTTCACGTATCGACGGTTTAACGCGAAGACCAAGCGCGTCGAGGAGCGCGTGATCGAGAGGACGCAGCGAGTCGTGCGTCCGAACTAGAACACCACGGCAGCGCCGGGAGCGGGTAGGTCCCTCCACTCCACGCAAATCCCGGCCGGCGCTGCCACCTTTTCTCGCTAGGCACTGGTAGTGCAGTCGTGTGCATGGGTTTCGCTGTCGTTTCCTCATGCACTGACCGTGACCGGGTTCGATTCCCTGGTGGCGAGACCGACGCCGGCGTGTCCGGCAAGTGAGCCTAGGTCCATGAGCACCCCGATGATCTACTTCGGCAACGCCCAACACGCGGTTGCCACCACGATGCGTGACATCAAGAAGAACCGTCTGAAGTTCCCGGAGCGGTTCCACAGTCACGAGCGCGAGGAGCGTGTCTCGGCGGATGCGCCGCCCAAGGTCGTCACGATCCCGGCCGACGCCGTCGTGCCCCAGCATCTCGGGCGCATTTACGGTGTGAAGTGAGGAACCTCGCCGACGATGCCGCGATGAACGCGTCGTACGGCAACGTGATGCTAGTCGAACGGCGGGCACCGTCACGCGTTCGCATGCACACGCTAGCGACCCGACGTCACGGCTGGACTCCGTCGCAGTTCGCTGAGTGGGCTCGAGGTCGGACCTTCGAGGACGCATGAGCGGAGCCGAAGACGACATCAACGCGTTGCAGAATCGCCTACGATTCGCGACGAACATCGATACGGTCAAGTCCAACGCAGCCGCGATCAAGGAAGTCTACGACAACCTGCGCGCGCAGTTGAACGTCGTCGCGGCTCTGCGTCAGGCCAACCAGGCGATCTGCCCGCACCCGAAGAAGAAGCACGGGTGCGATGGCGAGACCTGGTGTGACGATTGCGGATGGAGTGTCGGATGACCGATCGCAACCACTCGACCGACGAGGAGATAGCCGCGTCCAATCTAAAGAACGAGAATGCGCGCCTCAAGTTCCTGAACGAGGTCTACCAGCAGGAACGCGACGAGGCGGTCCTTCGTCTGAAGGATTTTCGCGATGCCCAAGGCGTCGGCAATGATGTCGTGCTCGATGTCGAGTTGCGACAGCGCGCGCTCGACGAGATGATCCGGTCCCGCGGCGTCGAAGACCCGTGCCGGCGTTGTCGCGGCGTGGGTGTCGTCATGTACGGCTCGACGGCGACGTGGCGCGGTGGGATGGGCGGCTGCGCGATGACGAAGGACGTCTGTGACGCGTGCTGGGGTAGCGGCGATCGCTACCGCCATGGCGTCGACCTGCGCAAGTTGCGCGACGAGGAGAACCAGCGCGTCGCCGAACGTGCCGTGTCGGAGCTCGCGCGCTCATGTGGCGCGACGTTCCCGGGCACTGCGTCGCGCGCCGTGTGCCTGATCGTGGGCGCGCTCGACAAGATCGCCGACAAGCGCGGCAAGCCCGCGGCCGACTGGCTGCCGGAGATGGCCCGCGGACTCGCGAACACGCTACGTCGCGCGATGAACGTCGCACCCGTGAAGGAACGGCAGTAATGGCCGGCGAGACCGAGATCGTCGTCAACATGAACGACCCTGCGGCACGGGCCAAGATGCGTATCTTCTGCGCGGACTGCGAGAAGCGCGTCCAGATCGTGTGGCAGGCGACGAACCCGGATAGCCCGTTCTACAACTTCGTGCACGTCCGTTGTCACGGTGTGGATCGTCTCGTGACGTTCAGCGTTCAGTTCACGCGACGCGCGCACTTCATGCACCTCGAGACCGTCGACATCTTGTGGTCGGAACTCCACGACTACGGCAACCTCCAGCAGTTGCTCGAACAACAGGAAGCCAAGGCGCAAGAACACATGGAAATCGCCAGGGTGATCGAACGCGTTCTCAAGCAACAAGATCCACCCGCTGACGAGGTTCCAGCATGAAGGCAGAGCGTCTCGCGTCGATGATATCGACGGGTATCGCGGCAGACTCCGAGACGTGGCGCATCCAGCACGGCAACAACGCGCCGCCGGTGGTCTGCGGCAGTGTCGGTTGGCTCGATCGCACCGCCTACGCGTGGCTTCTCGCCGCGCGCGACGCTCGTCTCTCGGGACGCGACGCCGAAGCTGAGGCGCTGGAGAACAACGTCCGCGAGCGCCTTGGTGGCTCGATGCGCCCGATGCGCGGCGCCTTCCTGACCAAGGAGCAAGCCGCCGACATCTTCCGCGAACTCATCACCGAGCGGAAGCGTGTGATCATCGGCGCGAACCTGCAGTTCGACCTCCTCGTGATGGCCGTGCACTGGGCGCGCCTCAACGTCGACCTGATGCCGGAGATCTTCGCGCTGCTGGCGGACGACGGGGTGTTCGACATCCAGTTCGCCGAGATGCTGCACGCGATCGCGAACGGCAACCTCGGCAAGGACCCACGTACCGGCACCAAGTTGGTCAACCCGGAGACCAAGAAGCCGGGTGGCTACAGCTTGGCCACGTGCGTGGACCTCGTGCTCGGCCGCACCGACGCGAAGGCCAACGACGAGTATCGCCTGCGCTACCACGAGCTCGACGGTGTGCCCTACGAGTTCTGGCCGCCGCAGGCCAAGGACTACCCGGTCGACGATGGTCGCAACACGGCCGAGACTGGCCTGGCGCAGGCCGGGCATCTCCCCAAGGTCTCGCACGCGCATCGCTGGGGCCCGCCCAGTGTCGGTCCCGATGGTCTGATGAACCAGGGCGCATGCCTGGACTGCGGGACCGCGTCGCTGACGTCGACGTGCCTGGTCACGCGTCCGCATCGGAACCTACATGACCTCGCCCGCCAGACACGCGCCGCATGGGCGATGTACCTGGCCGCGTCGTGGGGCTTCCACGTCGACCAGAACGTCGTCGACGTCATCGAGCGCGATGCCCAGGCGACCGCCGAGAAGGGCATCAAGCCGTTCGTCGAGGCCGGCATCATCCGCCCGGACGGCACCGAGAACCGCTCGAACATGAAGCGTCGCATCGCCGCGGCGTACGGTTCGACGGAGACGTGTCCGGTCTGCCAGGGTTCCGGCAAGGTCCCGAGCCCGGTCAACCCGAAGTCGAAGATCAACTGCTTCCTGCTCGCCGAGGACGGCGAGACGCGCCTCAAGACCTGTGATGGAACCGGGTACGTCTTGTCGGAGGACACGCCGCGCTCCGACGGAGAAGGCGTCTCGTACGGCGGCGACACCCTGCACGAATCGGGCGACGACCTCCTGATGATGCTCGGCGACTACACGGAGGACCGCAAGACGCTGAGCGTCTACGTGCCTTATCTTCGTCGTGCGCGCATCCCGGTCGCCGGTCACGGGCTCGAGTGTCCGGTCCTAACTCAGACCGAGGACGCGAAGAAGATCCCGCGCTGCACGTGCCCCGGCCCCTATCGCGACGTCCCGCTGATCCTCAAGCCGAACCCGATCCTGGAAACCGGCCGCGCAGCGTATCGCGGCTCCATCCAGCAGTTCCCGCGCTGGCCCGGTTACAAGTCGCCGGTCACGGGCGAATGGGTGCCGAGTCTTCGCGAGGCGATCTGCGCGCGCAAGAACTGGCTCCTGTCGTCGACGGACTTCGAGGCCGGCGAGCTCGTCACGCACGGCCAGTCGTGCATCTGGATCACGGGCAGTTCGAACCTCGCCGTCGCGCTCGTCAACAAGGTCAAGCCCCATAACGCGCTCGGGGCGACGATGATCGGTATGTCCTACGAGGAGTTCGAGCGACTCCTCAAGAAGGACCCGCGCTGCAAGAAGGCCCGCCAGACCGCCAAGCCGCCAAACTTCGGCTACCCGGGTGGCATGGGGCCGGTCAAGCTCGTCCACCAGCAGCGCAAGGGTGACGTCGACACGCCGTGCGAACGCGGTCCGCAGATGATCCGCCTCGAAGACGGTAGCGAGGTCCGCGGCTACAAGGGTCTGCGGTTCTGCATCATGATGGATGGCGCCGAGGCCTGCGGCATCCGCAAGGTCACGTCGTGGAACGACCGCAAGATTCCACCGACCTGCGAGCATTGCATCGAGTGCGCGGCGCGACTCAAGCAAGTCTGGCTGCGCCAGTGGCCCGAGAACCAGGCTTACTTCAAGTTCGTGACGGACTGCTGCGACAACGGCATGCTCGTCACGCCGGCCATGCTTCGTCGCTGGCCCCACCTGGAAGGCGTGTTCTTCCCGGGTCAGCGTCTTGCGCCCGGCGAGATCATCCAGCATCGCACCGGGCGAATCCGCGGTGGCCTCGAGTTCTGTGAGTGCGCCAACGGCTTCTTCCAAGGCCTCCTGGCCGACATCGCCAAGGACGCGTTGTTCCGAGTCTCGCGCGAGTGCTACGACCGGACTGTCCGGGTGCCGGACATGATGTATGTCAACAGCAAGAAGTCGGCGTACGCGGGCGGGACTTCGCCACTGTTCGGTTCGCGCGTGATTCTGTTCGCGCACGACGAGTTGATCGTCGAGCACCCCGAGGCGATGGCGCACGACGGTGCGATGCGCGTGAGCGAGATCATGGTCGAGGAGATGCGTTTGTACTGCCCGGATCTCGCCCCGGCATGCAACGCGGAACCGGCGCTGATGCGTCGTTGGTCCAAGGCCGCGGCACCGAGGTGGTTGCAGGGTGGCGACAAGTGCAAGGGCCCCGGCGACACCCTCATTCCATGGGATGACGCAGCATGAGCCAATTCAGCGAGTACATCTGCGACGGTTGCGGCAAGGCCTACACGCCGAAGACCTGGTCGACGAACGAATTCTTTTACGGCGCGGAGAAGCGCCTCGATGTCTGTGCTGAGTGCACCGATAAGATGTATCGCGCACTCAAGGACAAGGGAGAGTCCGCGGTCGAGGTTCTGACGGTCGAACGCGATCGCGCTCGCGACGAAGTCACAAAACTCGTCGAGGAGAATCGGAAGTTGCGCCTCGAACGCGACAACCTCATCGCGGAACACGCGAAGGTGGTCATGGAACGCGACGAGTTCGAGGAGCGCCTGACAGTCAGCGACGACGATCGCGAGGACCTGATTCGCCAGGTCGACGACTACAAGACCAAGAGCGTGACGTTGGAAGGGCGACTCGTTGGTATGGAGACGGAAGCGACATGTGCGCGACGGGAGCGTGACCAACTCTACGATCGCTCTGGCGACCTCATGGACGTCGTGCTGGGTCTCATGGGGTGGATGTCCGAGCGTCCGCACTCGCTGAACGACGAACACGACCTCGAAGCCATCACCACCTTCGTCGATAACTTTCCGAACGAGCCCCTGCGCTTGGGGCCGATTCCGCGAGGCTTGAACATCTGGACCGCCAGAGCAGAGGCAGAAGCCCGGAATGGCCGCGGTCCGGGTCTCGTTTCTCGGACATGACCAAGTTCGTCGCCATCCTGCTGGCTCTGTCCGCCTGTCGACCGGCCTGGCGGGCGCGGCGCGAGGACGCCGTCGAAGCGTTCTTTCGACGCCCAGGCGCCGTCTATTCACGAGCTACGTGCGAAGTCGACAACGGTGGTGGTGCCGTGTTCTGCGTCGCCGATGGGAAGCCCTGGATGTGCGTGTTCCCGAACTCGTGAACCAGCGGTGCCCAGTGCGCGCCGCTGTCCTGCCCGAAGCCGGAGGACCAGTGAAGATTCTCGCGCTCGTGCTCGCTCTGGCAGCCTGCCAGTATGGCGATAACCTCCCACTTCCGGCCGATGCCGCGGTCGATACGCACGTCGACGCAGGTACGGACGCGATGTCGGCGGACCTGGGCGTGACGTGGGGCGACGCGCTCATGTATTGGTCGGTCGCGTTCTGTCAGTACGCGAACCGCTGCGCGCCGGACTTCGTGCGCTCGAACTTCGGCGATCGTGTCGGCTGCGCGTCGTTCACCCAGTACGCGAACTGTCACGACGGCCCGATCAACTGCGACGCGCTGTTCCCGCGCGAACGTGACGAGTACGTGACCGCGTGTCTCGCGGCCGAGGCAAACAAGGACTGCAACCGGCTCGACGACCCGTATGACTGCGTCGTCGCCTTTCACCAGTAAGGATTCACATGAAGGACAAGACGTTCGATCAACTCATCGGTGGCGGGTTTTTCCTGCTGTTCGCGGTCGCGGTTCTCTACGCAATCTTCGTCACGGGCTGTTCGAAGGTCAGCCCGATGAACTACACCAACGGCGTCCCGAACTTCGACCTAGTCGATCCGGGCGTGTATCGCTCGGGTCAGATCACGACATCCGAGGGCTGGGACTACATCGAGCGCATCGCCGCTGGTCGCAAGATCATCGTCGTCAAGCTCAACTACGAGAACGAGGGAACCGACGCGCTCGCCGTGTCGCGCGGCATCGAGGTCGACTATGAGTCGATGCAGCCGAAGGGTGACCAGGACCTCTGGGACGACATCCACAGCGTGTTCATCCGACCGGACCAGCGGACGATCGACCAGGCCG
>Ga0105238_10008409_pt1 | contig 10329 bp, 4 predicted proteins | sample KBSC34metaG_FD_81526 | JGI IMG/M metagenome (GOLD analysis project Ga0105238, IMG submission 81526) | Corn rhizosphere microbial communities from Kellogg Biological Station, Michigan, USA - KBS C3-4 metaG | ecosystem: Host-associated > Plants > Roots > Rhizosphere > Soil | place: Michigan, USA...
CATATTTCGCGAACAAGTTTTTGTGTTGGTACGTTCCTGCGTTGCGTTCAGCGCTGCATCACGCGCCGGTAGGCGTCTTCGAAGGACAACAATCGGCCCTCTATCCAGGCTTGAGCATATTCAGACTCGGTCAATGCGGATCGCCCCAGGGCAGTGTCCCGGTCGAGCTCCTCGGGATCGGCGGGATTGTAGGTCATGCCGAGGATTGTGCGCAGGTTCTCCGATGACGACAGATACGCAATACCATGGCGGAAATCTCCTTGAGCGCAGGCGAGGTGCCCTGTCTCTTTTACGCACCATGCCAGAACACGGTTGTTGTTCACCTCCTGAGAAATGACGGCGGCCTCAGTTAGCGCGTTGCGGGTTTCGTCAAACCGGCCGCTCAACCGGTACACGGTTCCGAGGTTCAACAGCGTAATTGCCGTGCCGGAGCGGTCGGAGATGTTTCGGCAAATCACGAGGGATTCACGGAGGTATGTGAGCGCGTTTTCGTACTCACCCCGGTATCTGGCAACAAGCCCCAGGTTGTTGAGTGCATCGGCAACACGTTTGATATTGCCTTCTTCGCGTCTGCAGGCCAGACTTTCGGAGTACAAATCCCAGGCGGTTTGCCAATCCCGTTCTTCCATGGCGATATTGCCAAGGTTGAGCAATGCGCTGCCCACCAGAACGGAATTATTCAGTCGGCGAGATCGCTCAAGGGCTTCGTGCAGGTAACGCTTTGCGCCTTCGTAATCTTCCCGGAAATACGCCATTGTTGCAAGGATTTGCAGCGATGTCGCCATGCCGGTATCATCGTCAATCTCTCTCCAAAGCTCAAGGGCCTTGCCTGCTGCAGACTGAGCGCCCGCAAAGTCGCTTCGCCCCCTCGCCATCGATGCGCAGGCATTCAGGGCCTTAGCGCGCAGCCGAATATCCTTGCTGGCGGCGGCATCGTCTGTGGCGAGAATACGTTCGATCCAGGTCTGGCCCTCCACTGTGTACCCACGCACTTCCCAGAAAGGAGCCAGGGCCGATGCCATTCGCAAACCTGTCTCGATCTCTCCGGCTTCCAGTGTCCAGCCCAGGGCAGCGCGGAAGTTATCGTGATCGGCCTCGACGCGGCTTAGCCAGACCGGCTGATCCGGCCCGGCCATCTCCGGTCCTGCCGTTGCAGCAAGCGTCTCAAAGTAGGCGGCGTGCCTGCGCCTGATAACGGCTTCAAGGGCGATGGGGCGCTGTTCCGCCGCGAATTCCCGCAGCGTCTCCAGCATCCGGTATCGCATCTCCTCACCGCCTGACCGGTCTCGCGATTCCTCTGCGACGATCAGCGACCGCTCCCGTAGCTCAGTAATGGCGTCCAGTGTCTGCATGACATTCGACGTAGATTGCTCATCGGGGCAGACGGCTGCCGCCGCTTCAAGCGTCCAGCCGCCGCGGAATACGGAGAGGCGTACAAAGAGCTGCTGGAGCTGGGCGGGCAGCTGCAGATAGTTATATTCGAGCGCTGCCCTGAGTGTCCGGTGACGTGGGGCGATGTCTCTCCGGCGGCTTACAAGCAGATCAAAACGATGATTCAGCTGCTCCAGCATCTGTGCCGGCGTGAGGGTTTGAGCCCACGCGGCGCATAGCTCAATGGCGAGAGGAATGCCTTCGAGGCGCTCGCACACACGGGCCACGGTAGCCGCATTTTCGCGTGTTACGGCAAATGACGGCCTTACAGCCTGGGCACGATCGACGAACAATCGCACGCTGTCGATCTTCATCAACGCCTCCACCGTGATCGGCTTAATGCTGTCCAGCATCGTTCCGGCCGGTGCGGGCAGGGGAGGGACAGGCGCTTCCCGCTCGCCTTCAACATTCAGCTTCTGGCGTGACGTTACCAGCAGATTGAGCAGAGGAAGGCGTCCAAGAAGTTGACTGACGATTTCGCCGGCGCCATCGATCATATGCTCGGCATTATCGATGACGATGAGCGCTTGCCGGCCGGAGAGCGCATCAACGATTTGTTCAACAGCAGGCTTGGCGGCGCTGCGTGGCAGTTGCAGCAGGTCGCATAGCGCTGCGGGGATCATTGCGGAATCGGTGAGGTCTGCGAGGGGGAGAAACCACACTCCGCCCTCATACATCTTGGATAAGCGGCCGGCAGCTTCCAGGGCAAGGCGTGTCTTTCCCGCTCCACCTGTGCCGACAAGTGTTACAAGCCGCGCTCCCTCGCCACGGAAGAGATTCTGCACATGGGCGATTTCCTCATCGCGCCCAAAGAAGCGAGTTAGCGATACAGGCAGGAACGCCGTTCCGGTACGCGGCTCCGCAGGCGCGGCGGCCGGCTCGGAACGCATATGCCGGATTTCTTCTATGAGGTCCCGGGCAGGCTTCGACGGCGTTTCGTTAAGTTCTCTAGCAAGCACTCGTTCAAGTTCGCGATACTGCCGGATAGCCATTGCGGTTTGTCCGCAGGCGGCTAGCAGCCTCATCAAGTCGCAATGCAGCTCCTCGGAAAGCGGATCGACAGCCAGAGAGCGTCTGGCGTATTCCAGAGCTTTTTCGAAATCCCTGCGTGATTGATAGTGGTGGACGAGGCGGCGGGTGGCATCGAGAAACAGATTCAGAAACCGCTGGCGTTCGCCGATGATCCAGTCCTCGTAATGCCCGGCGAGGAGATCGCCCTGGTACAGCGCGACGGCTGCAGCGAGGTTCTCAATGTTCAGAGCTGCATCTTGCCCTGTGGCGGCTTGAAGATGCCGCTCGAATTGGGCTGCATCCGTTACGACCGAGTCGGGGTTCAGGCTGACATACTGGCGATCTGCGATGACCACCGACCCACGGCCTGTGTCTGCTGTTTCCAGCTGTGTGCGTAGCCAGCCGATTGCCTGCGAAAGCCGGTTTCGACCGGCATCGAGGTCGGCATCCGGCCAGAGCAGATCGACCAGCTCTTCGCGAGATCGACGGCGGCTTAGATCGAACGCCAGATACGCGAAGAGGGCCGCCGTCTTTTGTGTTTGAAATCGCTCAAGCACGCGGTCGCCGGACCGGGCGCGCAAGCCGCCGAAGAGTTCAATGTTCCATAGCGCCGCTGACGGATCCATGAGATCAGGATATCACATTCAGCGGCGATTACGATAGCGCGCATCTACCTGCTTAGATTTGAAAGTATCCGGCTTTCATCCGCCTTGACGACAATCTCCGCCTGGCCTGGCGAAAGGCCGTCCTCGTCGAAGAACTGCAGCGTGTTGTCGCCGTTCTTGAGCCAGCACTCCGGAAGGTAGATGCTGTCGATGGGAGACAACTCAGGATAGCGCCCTAGGTTGTGCCCGTTCAGCCAGATAAAGCCGCGAGACAATCCCGTCCACTTGATCCGGTAAATGGGATGCGGCCCAACAGCCGACGGCGGTTTTGCGTTGAAATGCCCCTCGAACCACGCCGGGACGCCCGGTGCTTCACCCGGCTTGAGGGCCTTCCAGGATGCCGATGTGGCGGCAGGAGGTGTCTCGCCGCCCCGCATGCGCCAGCCCTTTACGGCAGGGGCGCTTTGGAGGTCGCCGCTCAGAAGGTTGATCGACCAGAAAAGGCCGCCGGGGCCGCCCTCGTTCTGCACGAGGATGGCGAGAGAGTTCGGGCCGTTCTCCTGCCATGCCGGATCCAGGTCGATCGAGAATGGCTGATTGACGCCATGATGCTCACCCAGCTTCTTACCGTTTAGGTAGACGAAGGCGTCATCGTCCACGGATTGGACCTGAATGAGGTGATGCTTGCCGGGGGCGGCAGGCAGCGATGCCCTGACCCATGCAAATCCCGGCTGATTGCCGAACATCTCCTGGTTCAAGGTATAGTCGGCCCAGCCGGCAGCATTCGTATCGACAGTTGTCGCGGCATACTTTCCAGCATCGGCTTCGCCGGCGTCATCGCGAATCCATCGCAAGCCTGTAACAGCCACTGATGCCGCCGGGGTTGGGCTTACCGTAACGGGGCCTGTGATCCCTTTGGGGTTAATCGTATCCAGAGGCCCATAGTAGTTGAATAATTTGTCGCGGCCATAGTGCGCAACGAGAAACGCGAGCGACGAATCTCCGGCCGGCAGATCCAGTTTGAGAATACGGCCGCTGAATGCATCTCCCGATTTCGCGTTGGTGGCGCGCTTGCCGTTTACGAAACAGGTAAGCCAATCGTTGGCAGAGGAGAGAAATAGATCATAGGTGCCCGCTTTATCTACATGGACATGTGCCCGGTACCACGCATAGGCATCCTGCGAGCCGTCTGCGCCCATGACCTTAGGATCGGGCGTTGAGAGCCAGGTATGGTCATCAAAGCCGGATTGCGCTTCCGGCGTAGACGCGTCGGCTCGCCATGAGGTGAGCTTAGGCGCTGCAGGGAGGGGTGCGGCCGGTGTGCCGACCACATGAAGAGGATACGTTCCATCCGGAGCATAATCGACGACTGATGTGGCTTTATCGCCCTGGTGTGTTTCAACCGCTACCTGCAGCTGCCCCTTAACAATCTGGGCCTCACCCACATATCTTGGTCCGACGATGATATGTGTCGCGCCGCCTGCCGGCACAAACCAGGTTCTGTCTGCCATGGCCGTGCTTTCGGCCAGCACCTTGACCGTTTGAGCGCCTGCCCGAAATGCAGCCGCCGAGGGTTTTGTGTCGCCGTATTTCAACGCCACGGAAACGCCGCCGGCCTGGGCCGTTACTCCTGCAGGAGACAGCGCCTTCACAGGGACTTTGCCCGTATCGAACACAAGCTGCGCAGGTTCGCCGGACGAACCGTGGATAACGATCGTCGTTACCGGGCCGTTATGCACAACCCGAAGTATCCTGGCCGCGCCGACGGCAAGCTTGATGCCGGGAGCTATCTGCGCGCCAAGCACGAAGGGAGCGGTCTCACCCGGTTGAATGGATATCGGGCCGGAAACGGGATACAGTTTACCGTCCGGGGTTTTGATTTGCTCGCCATGCGGCGACCCTGTCTGGTTCTGAATAAAGAGAACGGTGCCGCCCGGCCCTGTACGCGCGGTCAGCAGCAGCCCGGTGTCCGAGATGTTATATTCGAAGCCACCGGCCGCGGCTCCTGAGTTCGCGAAGATATCCGGGAAGCTTGTGGCGAACTCCGCCGCGCGTTTGACGAGGTAGTAGTCATCGCGCAGGTCGCCTGCCTGACCGATTGGAGAGCCGAAATCGTATGCGGACGCGTTCTCGTTGCAGTTCAGCGTGCCGAAAGATGTGCCGCCGGCCATTTCATAGTGCGTATAGCCTGCGCCGCCGTAGGCAATCACGTTCCATGTAGAACGTTCCAATCTACGCCCACGGTCAGGATCGACTCCGTAAACCGCCACCCATCCTGTCCAGAACTCAGTGCTGTACCACGGACTTTTCCGTTGTCGTGTGTCGAACGGAGCGTCGCCGGCGGGGTTGTCGCTGTGGTTGAGGCCGCTGAAGAACAACGGCACCGTGAACCCGATTTTCTTTGCAAAGCTGAGGTAGTGCCGGAAGTATGCATCGGGCAGGTCCGTGCCGCTGCCCCGCAGGTTCTCATTCTCCAGCTGGATCATGATCACGGGGCCGCCATGCGTAATCTGATTGCGCTCGACGATCGGCAGAAGCTTTTGCCAGTACGGCTCGACGGCTTTATAGAACGGAACGTTGTCTGTATTCGGCAGCAACCCCGGCTTGAAACGGAGCCACATGGGAAGGCCGCCCGAGTCGGCATCGGCGTTGACGTATGGTCCCACGCGAACGATCGCGTACATGTCCAGCTCTTTGATGAGCTTGAGGAAGGCGTCGAGGTCGCGGTTATCGCTAAAGTCGAACTGTCCTTCGCGCGGCTCATGGAGCTCCCAGAACGGGTAAGTCTGGACTGTATTGTATCCGGCCCGCTTGATCCGCAACAGGCGGTCGCGCCATAGCTCGCGGGGAACGCGACTGTAATGCATGTCTCCGGAAACGATAAACAGCCTCTTGCCGTTTACCATGAAGCCGCGGTTGTCGAAGTCGATAAACTTCTTGGCGGCAGCCGCCGGCGGGAAGATCTCGTCATTGGTCCCGGGCCAGCCGAAGGCGTGAGCGGGATGAGGAGCGAGCACGGCGGCGATGCCGAAGGCAATGGCAACGCTGCGGATGTAGGAATAGTTCATAGTGTTATTAGTTAATAAAGATTGGCAAAAATTGTTTGCTTGCCCTGGCGGTTGAAATCACGGGCTGGCAAAATCACAAAGTCCGACATGCCCTGGCGGCTAAAGCCACGGGCTAGTAAGGTCACGAAGTCGGCCTTCGCCGACTGAAGAGTATGGCTTATGCCATTCTGCAGTGTCCGAAAGGACACTTTGTGACCTTATCAGCCCGTGAATTTATTCGCCAGGGCAAGAACGACGCTTGATATGCCGATTTCAACCGCCAGGGCAAGCAAACAATTTTTGCGTTCGCCTGGTCTTACCCCGCCAGCGTCAAATCCGTCCGGCTCTCGGGCTGGTTTACTTCCAGTTGAACCTGAGTTGGCGACTGGCCTTCTTCATCGAAGATCTCCAATGTGTTTTCGCCGGGTTTGATCCAGCATTCGGGCAGGTACAGGCCGTTGATGGCAGCGCGTTCGGGATAGCGGCCCAGGTTGTGACCGTTAAGCCAGATGAAGCCGCGGGAGAGACCGGTCCAGGTCGCGCGGAGAATGGGGTGGGGACCGGCGCCCATTACCGGGCCGGTAAACTTGGCGCGATACCAGGAGGGCACTCCAGGATTATCCGCGGGTTTCAACGGTTTCCACGTGGGCGACTTATCTGCGGGCGGGGTCTCTCCACCGAGCATTTTCCAGTTGCGGATCGCCGGGCCTGCGCCGAACTCGCCACCGAGAACGTTCAGCGACCAGAAGATACCGCCGGCGTCGGCGTCGTTCTGCACAAGGATCGCGACGTTGTTTGGTCCGCCGGGCTTCCATGCGGCATCGAGGTCGATGTTGAATGGAACGCCCACGCCCTTATGGTCGCCAACCCGCTTTCCGTTCAGGTAAACGACACAGTTATCGTCCACGCTTTCGAAGTGCAGTCTGTGGTGCGAACCAGCCAAATCCGGAAGCGAAGCGCGCACCCATGCCCCGGCCTTCTTGCCGTTGAATACATCCTGGTTCAGCGTATAATCCGCCCAACCGTCCCCCTTTGTGTCTACCACGTCTGCGCCGTAAGTGGCGGCATCGCCCTCGGCGTAATCGCCGGCGTGCCAGCGCAGGCCCGTAACCGGCGCCGACTTCGTGTCGTCCATATTCAGGGTGACGGTATCCGTAATCCCTTTGCGGTCGATCACATCCACCGGACCGTAATATTCGACGAGCTTATTGCGGCCATAGTGCGCAGTCAAGAAGGCAATGGGCGTGTCGCCGGCGGGCAGGGTGACATGCAGTCGCCGTGGGATCGGGCTCTGATATCGCTGCTGCACCGATGTGCTGTCGACACGCTTGCCGTTGACGAAACATGTTAGCCAATCTCCGGCATCGGCGAAAACCAGCTCATACTGACCAGCCTTTGGAGCATGTACCGTGGTGCGATACCAGGCGAAGGCATCGGCAGAGTTATCCGCGCCCATGGGCAGCGGATCGACGCTCTTGAGCCACTTGCTGTCGTCGTAGCCCGGCTGGGCTTTCGGGACGGTCGAATCAGCCTCCCAGGACGTTAGCTTCGGACCTGCGGTGACATTCGCTGCTTGGCCATGTACAATCTTCAACGGATGCACACCGGCGGCGGAATAGTCCAGCATTGGATATGCTTTGGTGGGGGCAAGCCCGCGGATTTCAGCTGCGATCCGCAATCTGCCCGCCTGCGGCGTAATTTCGCCAACATAGTCGGGGCCGGTGAGAATATGGTTGACGCCGTTGACGGTGGTAAACCAGGTGCGGTCCGCAAGGGCGGAATTCACAGCCAGAATGTGCACCGTCTGGTTTCCGACCTTGAAGATATAGGAATCGGGCTTATCCGCCGGAAACGTGGTCTTCAGGACGATCTGACCGGCGGTTACTGAAAGCGCATTCTTGCCTGCGGGCTGCTTTACAATCGAGGCGGCAGCGTCGGCTTTGAACCGGATCTCGGCAGGTTCTCCGGGAGAGCCGTGGACTACTATCGTGGTGTTGTTGGCCCCGAGCGATGTCACACCCAGAATGCGAGCCGCCGAAAGTTCGAGCCGGACATTCGGGGTGATGGCGTAATTCTGGACCAATGCAAGGATTTCATGCGGCTGTAAGGTTATCGGTCCGGCCGCAGGGTAGAGGGAGCCGTCAGCAAGTTTGATCTGTGCGGATTGAATGTCGCCGGTAAGATTGTCCAGGAAATACATCGTGCCGGCCGGGCCGCGGCGGCCTGTAAGCCGGACGCTCGTATTGGTGAGAACTGCGCCGTAACCGTCGTTGGTAGCACCCGAGTCGGATAGGATCCGTGGGAAGCTGCCTGCAAACATCGCGGCCCGCTTTACGAGGTAATAGTCGTCGCGGAAGTCGCCGGCCTGCCCGATAGGCGCGCCGAAGTCATATGACGCGCCGTCCTCATCGCAGTTGAGAGCGCCGAAGTCGGTGCCGCCGGCCATCTCATAGTGGGTGTATCCCGCGCCGCCGTATGCAATGATGCCCCATGTTGCTCGATCGAGCTTGATGCCTCGATCATGCTCGACGCCGTAAACGGCGATCCAGCCCGTCCAGAATTCCGAGCTCATCCATGGGCTGTGCCGCTGCGATGTGTCGAACGGATCGTTGCCGGCGGGGACGTCGTTATGGTTGAGACCGCTGAAGAACATGGGGACGACAAGCCCCTGATCCTGCGCAAACTTCAGGTAGTGCTTGTAGTATTCGTCGGGCAGTCCTGTTCCCGTGCCGCGGCTGTCCTCGTTCTCCAGCTGCACCATAATTACCGGGCCGCCTTTGTGGATCTGGTTTGCGGCCACGATCGGCATCAGCTTGCGCCAGTATGGCTCAACGGCGTCGTAGAACGGTTTATTGTCCACCATCAGCATCAGGCCGGGTCTATTGAACCTGAGCCAGTTGGGAAGACCGCCCATGTCGGCATCGGCGTTAACGTATGGGCCGATACGGACGATCGCATACATATCGAGAGACTTCACGAGCTTCAGGAAGGCGTCGAGGTCGTGCTCTCCCTCAAATGTGAATGTCCCTTCCTTCGGCTCGTGATAGTTCCAGAACACATAGGTCTGAATCGTGTTGTATCCGGCGCGTTTGATACGGAGCATTCGATCGCGCCACATGGCGCGAGGAATGCGGTTGTATTGCAGGTCGCCGCCAAGGATGAAAAGGCGCTTGCCGTGTACGAGAAAGCCCCGGTTGTCGAAATCGATAGCCGCCTTCGCCGCAGGCGCGGGCGGAAAGATCTCGTCGTTTGTGCCGGGCCATCCGAAGGCATGCGCCGCGTGAGGCGTGAGCGCTGCCGCTGCGCCAAGAAGCGCAGCGGAGGCTCGAAAGAGGCGAGAGTTCATGGTGCTATCCTGCCAGCGTTATTCCCGTTCGGCTTTCGACGGGGTTGACCTGTATCTGCATCTGAGTGGGCGATTGGCCTTCTTCATCGAAGATTTGCAGTGTGTTCTGTCCGGCATTCAGCCAGCATTCCGGCATGTAGAGGCCGTCGATCGGCGAGCGCTCCGGGTAGCGGCCAAGGTTATGGCCGTTTAGCCAGATTGATCCGCGCGAGAGGCCGTTCCAGTTGGCGCGCAGGATAGGGTGGGGAGCGCCGGGAACGGGTGGAACCGTGTTGAAGGTGGTTGTATACCAGCTTGGCACGCCGGGAGCTTCGCCAGCCTTCAGGACTTTCCAATTCGGCGACGTGGCGGCTGGTGGTGTTTCGCCGCCGCGCATGCGCCATCCCTGGATTGGCGGGCCGGAATCGAAGTCGCCGCCAAGCACATTCAGCGCCCAGAATATGCCACCGGCATCGGCCGCGTTCTGGACGAGAATTGCCACGTTGTTGGGGCCGCCCGTTTTCCAGGCAGCGTCCAGGTTAATGGTGAACGGAACACCTACGCCCTGATGATCTCCGACCCGCTGACCGTTCAAATAGACGACGCAGTTGTCATCGACGCTCTGGAACTCAAGTTTGTGGTGGGGAGCATCGACATTCGGCAGCGTTGCCCGGATCCAGGCAAAGCCTGCCTTCGCGTTGAAGACATCCTGATTGAGCGCGTAATCCGCCCATCCCGCGCCCGTTGTATCGACTGTCGCCGCGCCAAGAGTTGTGGCATCGCCTTCGCCGGTATCGCTCGGGCGCCATCGCAGGCCGGTAACAGGGGCTGACTGCGCGCCTGTCGCATTGAGCGACACAGCGCCGGCGATGCCTTTCAGGTCAATGGTATCCATGGGGCCGTACTGGTC
>Ga0105238_10008410_pt1 | contig 10328 bp, 7 predicted proteins | sample KBSC34metaG_FD_81526 | JGI IMG/M metagenome (GOLD analysis project Ga0105238, IMG submission 81526) | Corn rhizosphere microbial communities from Kellogg Biological Station, Michigan, USA - KBS C3-4 metaG | ecosystem: Host-associated > Plants > Roots > Rhizosphere > Soil | place: Michigan, USA...
CGGGCGGGAAAACTTCCCGTCCGCAGATGCTGTTGCTGGAATCGCTCGCGCAATCTGCATATACGATGCTGAAGCAGGCGAACCGCAAGCACGACCTCGTGGCGGTGCAGGTCACCGACCCGCGCGAACTCGAATTGCCCGCGCTCGGACGGCTGGTATTTCAGGACGCCGAAACCGGCGAAATTGTGGAGGTGAACACCGCGGACGCGCGCAAGCGGGCGGCCTTTGCGGAGCGCCAGGCGAAATCACAGGACCAGCTTGCGCGGTTGTTCCGCAAGGCCGGTGTTGACGCCATGCAGTTGCGCACGGATGAACCTTACGGCGCGACACTGGGCAAATTTTTCGAGAAACGGGAAAAGCGGAGAATGAGAGGCTAGGCTTCGCGCTGCTTAAATGACAACAAATTCAACAACCCAGGTTGCGACGGACATCCGCGACATCAAGCCGCCGGAGGCCATCCCGAACGGCTGGGCGTGGCTCTGGTGGTTGCTCGCGGCGCTGGCGGTCTTTGTGCTGGTCTCGCTGCTCTGGCGGCAGTTGCACAAACGGATGACGCGCCTGGTGGCCGTGCCGCCGATTCCCGCCCATATCCGCGCCCGGCAAAAACTGGCCGACGCGCTTGTCTACCTCGCGCAACCGAAGACCTTTTGCACGCTGGTTTCGGACACGGCCCGGTTTTATCTCGAAGAGCGCTTCAATTTTCGGGCGCCGGAACGGACGACCGAGGAGTTTTTGCGGGAGTTGAGCAGCACCAGGCTTTTGTTGCCGGAGCAGAAGGAAAGCCTCGGAAATTTCCTGGCCAGTTGCGACCTCGTGAAGTTTGCGAAATATGAGCCGGGTGAAAATGAATTGCGCGGGCTGCATTCATCCGCCCTGCGGCTGGTTGAAGAAACCGCGCCGCGGGAAATGCCGGGTCCGGCACCGGCAGCCCAAGGTAAATTGCCGTCATGACGTTTGCGTATCCATGGTTTTTATTGCTGCTCCTGCTGCTGCCGGTCCTGGCGTGGCTGAAGGGCAAACGCGGCGCGCCGCCGGCCTTTGTGTATTCGTCGGTGCAACTGGTACGGGCGATGCAGAACATCAGCCGTTCGCGCGCGGGCGGTCTGCTCGGCTCGCTGCGCTGGCTGGCGCTGGCATTGTTCATCGTGGCGCTCGCGCAACCGCGCATTTTGAAAAGCACGACGGAAGTGAAGGCCAGCGGCGTGGATATCGTGGTGGCGCTCGACATGTCCGGCAGCATGATCTCGGAGGATTTCGAAGTGCGTGGCGAGCGCGTGAACCGTTTCAACATGGCGCGTACCGTTTTGAAGGGCTTCATCGACCAGCGCCCGAATGACCGCATCGGCCTGGTGCTGTTCGCCTCGCAGGCGTTCATCGCCACGCCGCTCACGCTGGACCATGATTTTCTGCAGGAGAATCTCGACCGGCTGGAGATTGGCACGATTGACCAGAACGCCACGGCCATCGGCGACGGCTTGGGCACCGCCGTGAACCGGTTGCGCGACCTGAAGGCCAAGAGCAAGATCGTGATCCTTATGACCGACGGGCAGAACAATTCCGGCAAGCTCGACCCTCTGCTGGCGGCGGAAGCGGCGGCCTCGCTCAACGTGAAGGTTTACACCGTCGGCATCGGCATGCGCGGCCAGGCTCCGATGCCAGCGCGCGACATGTTCGGGCGGAAAGTTTATCAAATGGTGCCGGTCGATGTAGACGAAGATACTTTGCAAAAAATCGCCGACCGGACCGGTGGCAAATATTATCGCGCGGACAACGCCGAACGCTTCCGGCAGATCTACGCGGAAATCGACAAGCTGGAGAAGACCGATGCCAGCATAAAAAAATACACCCAGTTCAACGAACTGTTCCCGTGGGTTGTCGCGGGCGGGCTGGCGTTGCTGTTGATCGAACTGGTGTTGTCACAAACGGCGTTCAGGAGGTTGCCATGAGATTTGAACACCTGAAAATCCTTTGGTTGTTGCTGCTGGTGCCGCCGGTGCTGGTGCTATTCTTCTGGTGGGGCGAGCGTGTGAAGCAAAAGCTGCTGACGCAATTTGTCGAAGCGCGCCTGCTCGCGTCACTAACGGTCGGCATTTCACCCACGCGTCGGAAATTACGTTACGCCCTGGTGATCGCCGCCGTGGTGCTTTTGCTCCTGACCATCGCCCGGCCGCAACATGGATTTGACCTGGAGGAGGTCGAGCAGCGCGGCCTGGACGTGCTGGTGGCGGTGGACACGTCAAAGTCCATGCTGGCAACGGACATCACGCCGAACCGCCTGCAGCGCGCCAAGCTCGCCGCGCTGGAAATGATGCAGACTGCCAAGGCCGACCGGCTAGGTCTGGTGGCGTTCGCGGGCGATGCGTTCCTTTCGTGCCCGCTGACAATTGATGACGTGGCGTTCCAACAAGGTGTGCAGGCGCTGGACGTAAATTCCATTCCGCAGGGCGGCACGGCGCTGGCGGCGGCGATCAACACCGCTCTCGCCGCCTTCAAGGAAAAGAGCCATTACAAGGCGCTCGTGCTGTTCACCGACGGCGAGGACAACGATGAAGGTGCGGTCGAGGCCGCGCAAAATGCGGCAAAAGCCGGGCTGAAGATCTTTACCATCGGCATCGGCTCCGCCGAAGGCACATTGGTGACGGTGCCCGGGGCTGATGGCAGCACGGATTATATCCGCGATGAGAAAGGCCAGGTCGTGAAAACCAAACTGAACGAACCGTTGCTGCAAGAGATCGCCACCGTCACGGGCGGGTTTTATCTGCCGTTGCGCGGGGGGAACACGATCGAAACGCTGTATGAACGGGGTTTGGCGCCGATGCCAAAGTCCGAAGGCAAGGAAAAGCTGATTCGCCATTATCATGAACAATTCAAATGGCCGCTGGCGGCGGCCATCCTGCTGCTCCTCGCGGAATTTTTCCTGCCGGAACGGGTGCGCAAGATCCCGGCGCGCCCGGCGGTGGCGGTGGGGCTCATGCTGCTCTTTTCGGGCGCGAACGGTCTGGCCTCGCCCGCCAGTGCGCTGCGCGATTACCAGTCGGGCCGTTATACCAATGCGTTGGAAGAATTCACGGTACTGGCGCAGGTGCAGACGAATGACCTGCGCCTTGTCTTCAGCGCGGGCGATGCCGCGTATCGCGCCACGAATTATGACCTCGCGCAGAAATTGTTCCAGCAGGTCACGCTCTCGCCGGATTTGAAATTGCAGCAGCGGGCATTTTACAACCTCGGCAACACGCAGTTCCGGCTCGCGGGCCAGGCGAAGGATCTTGATGGTTTGCAACAGGGTTTTGAGACCGCGGTGAAGATTTATGAACGCGCGGTGGCGCTGGATAAAAACGACTCCGATGCGGGCTTCAACCTGGCTTTCACGAAAAATGCCATTGAGCAGATCAAGCAGTTCCGTGAGTTGATGCGGCAGGCCAAGGGCAGTGCCGATCTGGCGGTGCGCCAGCGGAATTATCATCGCGCCGTGGAGATCATGGAAGGGCTGGCGAAATACCAGGTCGCCGCCAAGCAATTTGAAGATTACACAAAAAAACTGAAAGACATCGATGCGATTGCGACTCCTCATCAGCCTTAGCTGCCTGTTGTTTGTGGCGTGGCAGAAAGCCGGCGCGCAGCTCGCGCCGGCCGATGACTTTTTCCACAGCGGTGCACGGTACTACATCTCCAACAGCATCCCGCAGGCGAAGGAAGTGGTGGAGCAAGGGCTCAAACTATACCCGAATGACGATAAATTGAAAAAGTTGGAGCAGTTGCTTAATCAACAACAGCAACAGCAGCAGCAACAAAATCAGTCGCAACAGGATCAATCCCAGCAGCAAAAGTCCGACGACCAGAAAAAGCAGCAACAAAGCAAATCTCAGGATCAACAGAAGCAAGACCAGCAGAAGCAGGATCAGCAAAAAAAAGACCAGTCCGATCAGAAAAAGGACGACCAGCAAAAGCCGCCGGAACAACAAAAGCAATCACCCGACAAGGAGAAAGCCGACAAACCGGAGGACAAAAAAAAGGAAGCCCAGCCGGTCAAACCCGGCGAGATGACGCCGGAAGAGGCGAAGCGCCTGCTCGACGCGCAAAAAGGTGGCGAACAGATGTTGCAATGGAAGCCGCCCGAGAAGCCGCGCGACCCCTCGCGCCCGGTCAGGGACTGGTGACGGCGGCAAATCTTGGAAAAGTGGAATTGAAAATTACCCCGAAGATCTGATATAGTTCTGATATGGGACGCCAATGGCTGCATGCTAAACGACTGGTCGCCGGCCTCAAAAAGGGCCGGACGACAGGCAAACTTGTCCGCGAAATCTCCGTTGCCGCCAAGATGGGCGGCGCCGACCCCGCCATGAACGCGCGCCTGTTCACCGCCGTGGAAAAGGCCAAGAAGGAAAGCGTCACGAAAGACGCCATCACGCGCGCCATCAACAAGGGCGCCGGCATCGGTGATGACAAGCTCGTGATGGAGCACGTCGTGTTCGAAGGCCGCGCGCCGCACAATGTGCCGCTCATCGTCGAGGTCTACACCGACAATGTGAACCGCACCGCGCCGGAAATCCGCGTGCTCTTCAAAAAAGGCCAGCTCGCCACCGCCGGCAGCAACAAATTTCTCTTCGACCACGTCGGCCTCGTCGAGGCGCATCACCCGGACGCGGGCATCGACCGCGAGACCGCCGCGATCGAGGCGGGCGCGAACGAGGTGGAAACGCTCACGCACCAGCAGAACGACGACATCCCCGAAGGAGCCGCCGGCGCAAAATTCATCTGCGAGCGCACCGCCGTGGCCGCCGTGGCCAAATGGCTTTCCGCCAATGGCTGGACCGTGGTGACGAGCGAGATCGGCTACGTGCCCAAGCAGTTTCCCGACCTCACCGAGGTGCAGCAGTCCGAGGTCGGCGATTTCCTCCAGGAACTCGACGAGCACGATGACGTTCACCGCGTCTGGGCGGCCGTGAAGTAATTCAATCCAAACAAAACGCCGCGTTGAATTCTCAACGCGGTATTTTTTTGCTGCGTCACGAAAAATTTACAACGGGCTGCGCTTCAAAGACGGAAGCTCGTCCACCGCCAGGTCGTTCATCGCGTGGTCGGCCGGCAGATTTTCCCCCGACCAAAGTTTCTGCGACGTCCAGCGCGCGGCGGGCGCGCTCCAAAATTCATCCGTCGCCGGCAGCCCCAGCGGCAGCAGCCCGGCCGCGCACAGATACAGGCTCCCGGTGGAGATATAATTTTCGCCGAGCGCCGGCTGATGGCCGCAGAAGCCGATCTGCAGCCAGCCGTTCGCATCAAAGGTCCCAGGCGCTTCCATCATCCTGCGGATGACTGCGGTCAACGCGCTGCGAACTTGCGCCGGCTTCACCTTTTCCGGCAGCTCATGCATCAGGGATATTTGCGCCAGGATCTGGAAGGCCCCGAACCGGTAGGTGGTCGAGCGGCCGATGGATGGGAAGGTGCCATCCGGCGCGACCAGCCGCTCCTGAACCTCCGCAAACCGCCTCGCCCGTTTCAGCTCCGAGGCGTACGCCGCGGTAAAACGCGCGTCATGTTTTTTCAGGACCGCCAGCACCTCGAGCAGCATCGGGTGGATGACAAAACTGTTGTAGTAGTCGAAATGAAAATCCTCGCCGTCGCCGTAAGCGCCATCACCGGCATACCAGCCCAGCATCTTGCGGACGCAATCCTCCAGCCGGACGGCGAGCGTGGGCTCGCCGGATTCCAGCAGGATGGCCTCCACGGTGGCCGCGAACATCACCCAGTTGTTGTGGTCGGGAGTCGGAATTTTGCGCGACGATTTCAGCGCGGCGATGACCTGTGCCTTCACGCGCGGCTCCAGCGGGTCCCACAAAATTTTTGGCGCCCGCAAAATGCCTTGCGCCATGAATGCTGTGTCCACCAGCGCCTGTCCGCCCTCGGAAAAATTCAGGAAGTCCGGGGATTGCGGGTCGGTGGCCGCATCCAATGCCGTCCGCGCCAGCTTGATGAATTCCGCCTGCAGTTTCCCCTCGTCGCCCGAAACATTTTCCAGCGCCAGCCAGGGTGCGATGCCGCAGAGCAGCCGGCCAAAGGCTTCGAGGTGCGTGCAGCTTTTGCGTTTGGCCCCCGGTTGTTCCTCCACCGGCATCTTCAATTTCAACTCGCGCCGCGCCAGGTTTTCCAGGACCGGTCTCGCGATTTTTTCCATGACGGAAACCCAATAGCTCCGGTCATCACTTGGCGCGGGGGATGCCACCTGGTTTTCCCCGGCGCGCAACGGCAGTCCGGTGGCGCTCAATGCGCCGATGACGGCGGCAGATTTGAAAAATTCTCGGCGGGTTTTCATTCGTCACCATTGTTCGAATTGCCCTTCTTTTCCCAGCTCCGCCGCGCCTTTTCCGGCAGGTTCCGGTCCACGACGGCGTAAAAAGTCTTGTCGCCGAACTGCCGGTTGGCCGCGTGCTCCAGCTCGATCGATGGCGCCACACCGAACCGGTCGTGCGCCTCCACAAAAATCGTGCCGCCTTCCGGGCGCATGAAGCAGAGATACAGCGGACACCTGCCCGGATGGGCGGCGACCAGTTCGGCGACCTTCGCCATGTCGTCCGGTTGCAGATGCGCCATCTGCAAACGCAGGTGGACCTGCTTCGTATATTTCTTCGGCGCATCCTCCAGCGCCATGATGTCCTGCGGAAAGATCTTCGGCTTGTCCTCGCCCGTGCTGATTTCGCCGATGACCAGCAGCGCCTTGTTCGGCTCCAGCAACGGACGGAACTTGTCATAATCGTTCATCACCAGCAGTTGCACCGAGCCGTCCAGGTCCTCCAGCGTCACCATCGAATACGGCTTGCCGGATTTTTTGGAAACGCCATGGCTCACCGCGGAGATCATCCCGCCGATGCGCGTCAGGCTGCGGTTTGGCAGCGCTGCGAGCTGCGAGGTGTTGTGCAGGGAAAACCGGTTGAGCAATGGCGCCAGCGGCGTGAGCGGATGGCCGGTGACGTAAAAACCCAGCAGCTCCTTCTCGTGCGCCAGCAGTTCGTGTTGCGGCCATTCCTCGAGATTGCTGATGGCCTCCGGCATCGGCGGCGCTTTTTCCTCCAGCGCGCCGAAGAGCGAACTCTGGCCCTTTTGCTTGTCGGACAGGATGCTCGCGGCGCGCGCCAGCGTGCGCTCGATCTGCGCCGTCAACGTCGCCCGCGTCTGCCCGAACGTGTCGCACGCACCCGTTTTGATGAGCGCTTCCAGCGTCTTGCGCCCCACCGAGCGGCCGTCCACGCGCTCGCAAAGTTCCGCCAGCGTTTTGAAATTGCCATGTTCCGCGCGCGCCTTGAGGATGACCTCCACCGCGCCTTCGCCCACGCCCTTGATCGCCGCCATGCCGAACCGGATGGCCTTCCCGTTTTGCGCGGGCGCGAAATAAACGCTGCTCTCGTTCACATCCGGCCCCAGCATCTCGATGCCCACTTCGCGCGCCTCGGCGATGTATTCGCTCAATTTTTCCGTCGCCGCCATGTCGTTCGTCATCATGGCGCAGTAAAATTCCACCGGGTAATTCGCCTTCAGATACGCCGTCTGGTACGCCACGATCGCATACGCGGCGGCGTGCGATTTGTTGAATCCGTAGCCGGCAAATTTTTCAAGCAAGTCGAAGATCTGGTTCGCCTTGGTCTTGGGGATGTTGTTCTTCTCGTGGCAGCCCTTGACGAAGGTCTCGCGCTGCTTCTGCATCTCCTCGACCTTCTTCTTGCCCATCGCGCGCCGCAGCAAATCGGCGCCACCGAGCGAGTAACCGGCCAGCAACTGCGTGGCCTGCATCACCTGCTCCTGGTAGATCAGGATGCCGTAGGTCTCCTTGGAGATGGATTCGAGCAACGGATGCTCGTACTCCACCTTGATCTCCCCGTGACGGCGCTTGATGAAATCCGGGATCAGGTCCATCGGGCCGGGACGATACAGCGCGACGAGCGCCGTGATGTGCTCCACTGAGGTGATCTGGAATTTTTTGCACAGGTCGCGCATGCCGCCAGATTCCAGCTGGAACACCCCCAGCGTTTCCGCGCGGTTCAGCAGGTCGTAGGTTTTTTTATCGTCGAGCGGCAGATTGTCGATGGGGACATCGATGTCCTGCGTGCGCTTGACCATCTCGCACGTGTTGCGGATGACCGTCAGCGTTTTCAACCCGAGAAAATCCATCTTCAGCAGGCCGAGGTCGCCGACCGGCCCCATCGCGTATTGCGTGACGAGGGTGCCGCTTTCGTCCAGCTTCAGTGGCAGCAGGTTGACCAGCGGCTCCGGCCCGATGACCACGCCGGCCGCGTGAACGCTCGCGTTGCGCGTCAGATCTTCGAGGATGAACGCCGTGTCGATCAACTCGCGCGTGACCTCTTCGCTCTCGTAAGCCTCCTTCAGCTCCGGCACCTGCTTGAGCGCCTTCGCCAAAGTCATCTTCAATTCGGCGGGAATCAGTTTCGCCAGCCGGTCGCCGTCGCCGTAGGACAATCCCATCACGCGGCCCACATCGCGCACGACGGATTTCGCGCCCATCGTGCCGAACGTGATGATCTGCGCCACGGCATCGCGCCCGTATTTTTCGCGGACATATTCGATGACGTCCGCGCGGCGGTCGTCCGCGAAATCGATGTCGATATCCGGCGGATTGACGCGTTCCGGATTCAGGAAGCGCTCGAACAGCAAACCGTAGCGGATCGGGTCCACGTTTGCGATCTCCAGCAGGTAGGTCACGATCGAGCCGGCGGCGCTGCCGCGCGCCACGCACGAGATGCCCTTTTGACGCCCGTGCCGGATGAAGTCCGCGCAGATGAGAAAGTAGGAGATGAACCCCGTCTTCTCGATGACGCCGATCTCCAGTTGCAGGCGGTCGATGACCACCTTGATCGCCGCGGCCACCTCCGGGTCGTTGAACGTATGTTGTTTTTCCTCCGCAGGCTTGAAGGTTGGCAGGCGTTTCGGGTCATCGACGCCCGTGACGATGAATTCCTTGCCCTCCGCCTTGGCGTGCAGCGTGTAGCGGCGGAACAAACCTTCCGCGAGTTGCAGGCGCAGGTAGCCTTCGCGCGTGAAGTGCTCCGGGGGATGAAACACCGGATAGTGCAATTGGCCGAACTTGATCTCCAGGTTGCATTTTTCCGCGACCTCCCGCGTGTTCTTCACCGCCTCCGGCACCTCTGTAAAGCGCGCCTGCATCTCCGCCTCCGAACGCAGGAAAAACTGTTCCGGCACATAGCCCGCGCTCATGCGCTTCGGGTCGCTCAACATCGACTGCGTGCCGATGCACACCAGGCAGTCGTGCGCGTGCGAATGCCCCTTCTCGATGTAATGCACGTCGTTCGTCGCCACGCATTTCAGGCCGAAATCCTTGGCAAAGGCCAGCAACTGCCGGTTCACCTTGGCCTGTTCCGGGATGCCGTGGTTCTGCAGCTCGAGGAAAAAGTTTTCCGCGCCAAACGTCTGCTTGAACCAGTCCACGGTCGCCCGCGCTTTGTCGGTCTGGTCCTTCATGATCAGATCCGGGATTTCGCTCGCGAGGCAGCCGGACATCACAATCAACCCCGCGCTGTGCTGCGCGAGAATGTCCTTGTCGATGCGCGGCTTGTAATAATAGCCCTCCAGGTGGGCGGACGTGGTCAGCTTGATGAGGTTTTTGTAGCCCGTCTCGTCCTTCGCCAGCAGGCCGAGGTGATGATACACATCGCGCGTCCCGCCGCCCCCCTGTTTCTTTTCCAGCCGCGACCCGGGCGCGACATACATTTCGCAGCCGATGATGGGCTTGATGCCCTTTTCCCGCGCGGCCTGGTAAAATTCGATCGCCCCGTGCATCGCGCCGTGGTCCGTGATGGCCAGCGCGGGAAATTTCAGCTCGTGCGCCCGTTCCATCAATTTGTCCAGACGGCAGGCGCCATCGAGCAGGGAATACTCGGTGTGCAGATGCAGGTGGACAAAATCAGCGTGCGACATGCCCATAAGTTACCGTCCGGCGACAACGTGGTGCAAGCCGCAGATTTCCACATTCCTGGAAGGCGGAGGCTTTGCGTCGGCGGGCTTGTCGCGTGCAGCGCAGCGTCGGCGGATCCTACTCATCCCCGTTCCCTTATTTTTAAAAATGTCACCTTGATTCACCTTGATTGGGTTTAATTTGACCAAATTCCCATCCCTCCGCGCCTCACCCACCGCTGGCTTTGCACACAGACTGTCCGGAAACCGGCGTTTCCGGGGTGGGGACGGCTCGTCCCCACAATCCGTCCGGGAACCCTCCATCTCCTCTTGCGCCTCCTCCTTTTTAGGAAAAATTTCACCTTGATCAACCTTGATTGGGTTTAATTTGGCCAAATTCTCATCCCTCC
>Ga0105238_10008413_pt1 | contig 10327 bp, 8 predicted proteins | sample KBSC34metaG_FD_81526 | JGI IMG/M metagenome (GOLD analysis project Ga0105238, IMG submission 81526) | Corn rhizosphere microbial communities from Kellogg Biological Station, Michigan, USA - KBS C3-4 metaG | ecosystem: Host-associated > Plants > Roots > Rhizosphere > Soil | place: Michigan, USA...
TCCCAGTCCTCGACCGAGCACTCGAGCAGCGTGCCCTGGTGCACCCAGCCCGCGCAATTGAAGAGGACGTCGACGGCGCCGGTCTTCTCGACGAAGGCGCGCACAGCGTTGTCGTCGAGCACGTCGAGCTTCTCGCGCTGCACGGCGGCGTTGCTTGCGAACGCCGCGTCGAGGAGCTCGGTGCGGACGTCGGTGGCGATGACGCGCGCGCCTTCGCGCACGAATGCTTCGACCGCCGCGCGTCCCATGCCTTGCGCGGCGGCGGTCACGAGGGCGCGCTTGCCCTTCAGGCGATCGGCCATGGCGTGCTCTTCGATGGGGGTGGTAAGCTGCCCGAACTGGCCTGACCACTTTACCAGATGCCGCTTCAAGCCGTCGACAGCCGCCGCCTGTACCGCCAGATCGCGGACCAGATCGCAGCGCTGATCGAGCGGGGCGAGTATGCCGCCGGCGCGCGCCTGCCGCCCGAGCGGGATCTCGCGAGGCAGCTCGGCGTGAGCCGCCCTTCGGTGCGCGAGGCGCTCATCGCGCTCGAGGTCGAGGGCTACGTCGAGGTGCGCGTGGGCTCGGGCGTATATGTCGTGGGCTCGAGGATCACCGGGGGAGCGCGTGCGATGCCGGCGGACTCGGGTCCGTTCGAGCTCATCAAGGCGCGCTGGCTGATCGAGAGCGAATGCGCGGCGATGGCCGCGAAGGCCGCGACGAAAGCGCAGGTGCGCGCGATGGAGCAGGCCCTCGAGCGGATGCGTTCGCAGCGCGAGCAGGGCGTGATGCCGCTCGACGCCGACCGCCAGTTCCACCTCTGCATCGCCGAGGCGTGCGGCAACAGCGCGCTCGCCCTCGTCGTGCGCACGCTCTGGGACCAGCGCACCGGAGCGCTCTTCCGGCAGCTCGAGCACCACTTCGATACGCCCGAGCTTTGGCAGCACGCGATGCGCGAGCACCGCGCGATCGTCGAGGCCATCGCGCGCCATGACGCCACCGGCGCCCGCGCCGCCATGCGCCGCCACATGGTCCACGCCGGGCGGCGTTTCAGCGCAAGCTGGGAGCAGGGCAAGGCCAGGAGGTAATTGGGGACGTACCCCATTCCCGCCATTTCCGAGGAACGACCATGCTGCGCGAAACCCCGCTCTACCTGCGCCTCAATCCCGCCGACGACGTCGTGATCGCGTGCCGCGAGCTCGAAAGCGGCACCAACCTCATGCAGGAGAAGGTCGTCGTGCGCGAGCGCATCCCGGCCGGGCACAAGGTGGCCACGCGGGCCATCGCGGCGGGCGAGCCGGTGCGGCGCTACAGCCAGGTGATCGGCTTCGCGACGCAGGCGATCGAGCCCGGTGCCCACGTCCACGTGCACAACCTCGAGGTGCGGGACTTCTCCCGCGACTATGCCTTCGGCGAGGCGTACGAGGCGACCCGATTCGTCCCGGAGCCCGCCACGTTCCAGGGCATCGTGCGCGCCGACGGACGCGTGGCGACGCGCAACTACATCGGCATCCTCTCGACGGTGAACTGCTCGGCGACGGTCGCGAAGCACGTCGCGCGCGCGTTCGAGGGCGACGCGCTCGCGGCGTATCCCGGCGTGGACGGTGTCGTCGCGCTCACGCACACGAGCGGCTGCGGCATGGACGTGGGCGGGGAAGGCATGGACCTGCTGCGGCGCACGCTCGCGGGCTACGCGCGGCACGCCAACTTCGCGGGCGTGCTCGTGATCGGCCTCGGGTGCGAGGCCAACCAGATGGACGCGCTCTTCTTCACGCAGGGCCTGCGGCAAGGGCCCCTCATGCGCGCGATGACGATCCAGGGCGAGGGCGGCACCGCGAAGTCGGTCGCGCTCGGCATCGAGGCGGTCAAGGAGATGCTGCCGCTCGCCAACGACGTGAAGCGCCAAACGGTGCCCGCGAGCCACATCGTGGTCGGCCTTCAGTGCGGCGGCAGCGACGGCTATTCGGGCATCACCGCCAATCCCGCGCTCGGCGCGGCGGTGGACCTGCTCGTGAAAAGTGGCGGCACCGCGATCCTCTCGGAGACGCCGGAGATCTACGGCGCCGAGCACCTCCTGACTCGCCGCGCCGCGAGCCGGGCGGTGGGCGAGAAAGTGGTGCAGCGCATCCGCTGGTGGGAGGAGTACACGGCGCGCAACCGCGGCGAGATGAACAACAACCCGTCGCCGGGGAACAAGGCGGGCGGGCTCACCACCATCCTCGAGAAGTCGCTCGGCGCGGTCGCCAAGGGCGGCACCACCGGGCTCATGGAGGTCTACGAATACGCGATGCCGGTGACCGCGAAGGGGCTGGTCTTCATGGACACGCCCGGCTATGACCCCGTGTCGGCCACCGGCCAGGTCGCGGGCGGCGCCAACATGATCTGCTTCACCACGGGGCGCGGCTCCGTTTACGGCTGCAAGCCGTCGCCCTCGCTCAAGCTCGCGACCAATACGCCGATGTACGAGCGCATGGAAGACGACATGGACATCAACTGCGGCGCCATCCTCGACGGGTCGCTCTCGGTCCAGGAGGCCGGCCAGCGCATCTTCGAGCTGATCCTCGCCACCGCGTCGGGCCAGCCGAGCAAGAGCGAGCGGCACGGCATGGGCCAGGACGAGTTCGTGCCCTGGTCTCTCGGCGCCGTGATGTGAGCACTCCACGAGAGGGAAGGGTGCCCTTGGGAGCGCTCCGTCCGTCGTAGGAGATTGCAATCTCGCGTCACGAAGCCGCAATGGCCTCTCTCGAACTACTCGAGTTCACGCAGCGCCACGCGCTGTAGGTGTAGGACAAGCGAGATGTCCATGGCGCGCCATGAATAGTCGCGCATCCCGGTTTCTCCTGTAGGCCGAGGGCTACAGGCGGGCGGCGGGTTCCGACAGGCGAATCATTTCATGCCTGACTTCGTGAACTAGCCCACCCTCCTACGATGGTCCACACGTAACGCGCCTTGTGGACTACAGGAAAGACCCGATCATGGAAAATACGATTCTCGTCGTCGAGGACAACCCCGAGCTCCAGGAAGTACTGACGCTCAACCTGCAGAATGCCGGCTACAAGGTCCTGCGCGCCAGCACGGTGCGCCAGGCCGAAGCGCTGGTGAATACGACGCTGCCGCAGCTGATCCTCCTCGACTGGATGCTTCCCGACACCACGGGGCTGTCCTTCGCGCGCAAGCTGCGGGCGGAGACACGCACGACGGCGGTGCCCATCATCCTGCTCACCGGCCGCGATGCCGAGTCCGACAAGATCACCGGCCTCGAGGCGGGCGCCGACGACTACCTCATCAAGCCGTTCTCGCCGCGCGAGCTGCTCGCGCGCATCAAGGCGGTGATGCGCCGCTGCGCCCCCCAGCACGCCGACATGGTCGTGGAGATCGCCGGCCTCAAGCTGGATCCGGCCTCGCGCCGCATCGTGGCGAACGGCTCGGACATCGAGCTGGGCGCGCTGGAGTTCCGCATGCTGCGCTTCTTCATGACGCATCCGGGCCGCGTGTACAGCCGCGCGCAGCTGCTCGACGAGATCTGGGGCAACAACGTCTATGTCGAGGAGCGCACGGTCGACGTGCACATCCGCCGGCTGCGCCAGGCCCTCGAGCCCTCGGGGCACAAGGACCTGCTGGAGACCGTGCGGGGCGTGGGCTACTGCTTCCGCCGCGACCTGCCTCAGGAATCGCGCGCCCGCGTGTCGGCGCCCACGATGCTCCGTTCGAATCCCGGCCTGCCGGACTACATTCCTGCCGCCGCGTGAATCGGGATCGTTAACAGCCGAGTCCTAAAGTGCATGTCGGGCGGGCAAGGAAAAGACCCGCCGACAGCCGGAGAACAAAGATGACCAAGCTGTTTGCCGCCGTCGCCGTCGGAGCCCTCATGGTGTTCGGGCCCGTGGCTCAGGCCGAGAAGAACGAGTCGCCGAGCGCCGTGATGGCCGCGAAGATGGCCTCCGCGCTGCCGGCGAGCCAGGCGAACGCGGCCGATCTCAACGTTTTCCCCGACGTCCCCGGCATCACGGCCCAGGACGCCGGCATGGCACCCGAAGGGCGCAAGCCCGATCCCGCGGTCGCGTGGGTCCTGGCGCTCGGCTTCCTCGGCCTCGTTGTCCTGCGCCGCACGCGCTCCGGCCCGACGATGTAACGATCGTCGATGCGCTTGCGGTCTTTGCCGGCCCGCTAGCGCGGGCCTTTTTTATCGCGCGGCCCGCGCTTTCCGGCCGGCGGCACGAGGCACGTCGCACGAAAGCTGCGCTTATTTGGCGCGCTCCACCATCGTGCGGATACGCGCCATCGCTCCCTGCGATTAAATAGCCGCCCCATGCACCGCATGGGGGCTGCGGCGCACCGCTGCGCCCCGGAATCGAAGGGGGGAACAATGAAAACGACAGTGGCCCGCGGGCGCGTTGCGCTCCGCGCGGGCGGGTTCGCATTGACGGCACTCTGCGCCGCGTTCGCGGCAGGAGCCTCGGAGCAAGGCAGCGGCCGGCCGTCGATCGACGTCTCGCCCGACGGGCTGTGGCAGTCCGCGCTGGGCGCCGCGGCGGGCGACCCGGGCCTCTTCGCGCCGCCGCTTCGCGCGTTTCGCGTCTTTCGCGGCGACGTCGCGGCGATCGAGGCGCGCCTCGCGGGCGCGCCGCTGCGCACGGTGGCCAAGGCGACGGGCATCGCGGGCAACGTGATTCTGGCACTGCCCATGCCGGACGGGACCTATGCGCGCTTCCTCGTCGAGCGCGTGGCCCTGCTCTCGCCGGAGCTGCAGGCGCAGTACCCGCGCATCCAGACCTTCCGCGCGCAAGGCCTGGACGATCCGCGGCTCGCGGCCCGCATCGAGATCTCCCCCTTCGGCTTGCGCGCCTACGTGATGCGCGCCGGCGGCGATGCGGTGATCGATCCGGTGGGCGACGGCATTCATTCCCGCGTGTTCTGGAAGGCGGACGCGACTCCGGGTCCCTTCATGTGCGGGGTCGAAGAGGTGCCCGGAGCCTCCACGTCGCTTTCGCTCCCGCCCGGAGCCAAGCGTGCGTCGAACGGCGCCCACCTGCGCACCTATCGGCTCGCCGCCGCGCTCACGGGCGAGTACACCCAGTTCTTCGGCGCGGCGTGCGGCGCGGGCGATCCGTCCACGTGCCCGAGCGACCGCGCGGCCGCGGCGCTCACGACGACGGTGAACCGCGTGACCGGCGTGATGGAGCGCGATGCGGACATCAGCATGACGATCGCCTCGATGCGCATCTTCACCGACCCGAACACGGACCCGTACAGCAACGGCGGCAACGTCGACGGCACGCTGCTCGGCGACAACCAGACCGCGCTCGACGCCAACCCCGGCAGCGCCAGCTACGACTTCGGCCACGTGTTCACGGCCGGCAGCGGCGGCGGCCTGGTGCAAGGGCGCACGTGCGACGGCTCGAACAAGGCGCGCGGCGGCACGGGCAGCAACAATCCCCAGGGAGACGCGTACGACATCGACTACGTCGCGCACGAGATGGGGCACCAGATGGATGCCTCCCACACGTGGAGCAGCAGCCAGGGCGCGTGCACGGCGGGCCAGTTCATCTCGACGTCGGCGTACGAGCCGGGAAGCGCCTCGACCATCATGGGCTATGCGGGCATCTGCGCCGGGGACGACCTGCAGCCGCACAGCGATGCGTACTACCACGTGCGCAGCATCGACCAGATGACCGACTTCGCGACCAACGGTGGCACCGGCGGATCCTGCGGCGTCTCCACCGCGACCGGCAACGGTGCCCCCGCCGTGAACGCCGGGGGCGACTTCACGATTCCGCGCAATACGCCCTTCGTGTTGACGGCGACCGGGAACGACCCCGACAACGACGCGCTCACGTTCGACTGGGAGCAGTACGACCCTGCGGGCGCGCAGACCTCGGGCACGCCGTCCGCGACCGCGACGAGCGGGCCCGTGTTCCGCTCGTTCTCCCCCACGGGCTCCACCTCGCGCACTTTTCCTGCGATGGCCAAGGTGCTCGGCACCGGCACCAGTGCGTGGGAGACGCTGCCCGACGCCGATCGCACGCTCAACTTTCGCGTGACCGCGCGCGACAACCGCCTCCACGGCGGCGGCACGGACTACGACCAGATGGTGGTCAACGTGACGGGGGCTGCGTTCGTGGTGAATGCGCCGGGAACCCTCGAGTGCGGCGCGAGCTCCACGCTCGCGTGGCAGGTGGGCGGCGGCAGCGTGGCCGCGAACGTGCGCATCGATTATTCGGCCGACAACGGAGCATCGTTCGGCACGCTCCTCGCGAGCACCGCGAACGACGGCTCCGAGGGCATCACGGTCCCGCGGCCGCCGACGGCGACGGGACGCTTCAAGGTGAGCGCGCTGGGGAACGTCTTCTTCAACGTCTCGCCGCAGTTCTCCATCGTCGACACGCAGGATCCGAGCGTCACCGCCCCGGGCCCGAAGGCCGCGGAATGCGCGGCTCCCGCCGGCACCGCCGTCGCACTCGGCACGGCGAGCACCAGCGACACCTGCGACCTCTCGCCCAGCCTCGGCAACAACGCGCCGGCTCTCTTCCCGCTCGGCATGACGACGGTCACGTGGAGCTCGAAGGACGCGAGCGGCAATACCGGCACCGCGACGCAGCTCGTCACGGTCGCCGACACGATCGCGCCCGTGGTGACGGCGCCCGCGAGCGTGGTGGCCGAATGCACCGGCCCGTCGGGCACGCCGGTCGCGATCGGGTTGGCCACGGCGAAGGACACGTGCGACGCCTCGCCCGACATCTCCAGCAATGCGCCCGCGCTCTTCCCGCTGGGTACTACGGCCGTCACGTGGAGCGCGCAGGACGACAGCGGCAACATCGGCCACGCCACGCAGTCGGTGAAGGTCCAGGACACGACACCTCCGGCGCTGTCGGTGGTGCTCTCGGCCGACACGCTGTGGCCGCCGGACCATCGCATGGTGCGCATCACGGCGGCGATCACCGTGGCGGACGTCTGCGACCCGAACCCGGCGGTGAAGCTGCTCTCCATCGCGAGCAACGAGCCCGACGACGGGCTGGGCGATGGCGACACGGCGAACGACATCCAGGGCGCGGCCACGGGGACGGACGATCGCGAGTTCTTCCTTCGCTCCGAGCGCGGCGGGTTAGGCGCGGGGCGCGCCTACACCGTCACGTATGAAGCGCGCGACTCGAGCGGCAATGCGACGGTGCGGTCCGCCGCCGTGATGGTGCCGAAGAGCCAGCGCTGAAGCGGGCCGCGGGCCGCCGCCGCGCGGCCCGCCCCTTCTAGGCCATCCCCTCGTCGGGAATGTCGAACTGCTCGGCGAGGAATTCCAGGTAGGATTCCATCGACTGCGTGCAGCGCTTCACCGCGCCATTCGCGCCGGTGAAGCCCGGCACTTCCCAGTTGCACTCCAGGCCCAGGCGCTCACGCCAGACGACCGGCAGGGGCTCCACGTCGTGGCACTCGACGACTTGCTTCACCTTCTCGCGGATCATCCTGTCGAGCAGTCGCTTCGACACGACAGCGCGCAGCATTTCCCGTCACCTCCATCGAAGACAACGAAGTCGCTCCGATAGACTCGCCGCGCGTCCCGGGGTTGGTGGGACGGCCGAGGTTCTTGGTGAAGGAACTGCGCGCGTCGCCCGGTCCTCTCCAGGGCGACAGCGAACGACCGACAGCGTACGCGCGGCGGGCGCCTACCCGGCACCCGCCGCATTGGCTTACTCGACGGTGACCGACTTCGCCAGGTTGCGCGGCTTGTCGACGTCCGTACCGCGAACGAGCGCGGCATGGTACGCAAGAAGCTGCAAAGGGATCGCGTGCACGATCGGCGACACGATGTCCGCATGGGCGGGCAGGTGGATCACGTGCAGGCCGTCGGCGGGCTCGACGCGCGAGTCCTCGTCGGCCACGACGAAGAGCTGGCCGCCGCGCGCGCGCACTTCCTGCAGGTTCGACTTGAGCTTCTCGAGCAGCGCGCCGCGCGGGGCAATCGCGACCACCGGCATGCTGTTGTCGACGAGGGCGAGCGGCCCGTGCTTGAGCTCGCCCGCGGGATAGGCCTCCGCGTGGATGTACGAGATCTCCTTCAGCTTGAGCGCTCCTTCCATCGCGATCGGGTAGTGGATGCCGCGGCCGAGGAAGAGCGCGTGCTTGCGCAGCGAGAACTGCGCGGACCAATCGGTCACCGCACCCTCGGTCTCCAGCACGCGCACGAGCGTCGCCGGCAGCGCGCGCAGGTCGTCGATGAGCCCGGCCTCGCGCTCGCGCGAGAGGCGCCCGCGCTGCTTCGCGAGCGTCATCGCGAGCAGCAGCAGCGAGGCGAGCTGCGTCGTGAAGGCCTTGGTCGATGCCACCCCGATCTCGGGTCCCGCGCGCGTGAGGAAGCGCAGCTTCGCCGCGCGCACGATGGCCGACTCGGCGACGTTGCAGATGGCGAGGCTGTAGGGCTGGCCCAGCGTGCGCGCGTGCTCGAGGGCGGCGAGCGTGTCCGCCGTCTCGCCGGATTGCGAGATGGCGATCACGAGCTGCCTCGGGTTCGGGACCGAGTCGCGGTAGCGGTACTCGCTCGCGATCTCGACCTGGCACGGGATGCCGGCGAGGCTCTCGATCCAGTGGCGGCCCACGAGGCCCGCATGGCTCGAGGTGCCGCAGGCCACGATGAGCACCGAGTCGATGTCCGCGAGGATCCGCGGCGCGTCGGTGCCGAAGAGCTCGAGCGGCAGGCTCTTCGAGGCGGTGGCGAGCTCGAGCGTGTCGGCGATCGCGCGCGGCTGCTCGAAGATCTCCTTCTGCATGTAGTGCTTGTAGGTGCCCAGCTCGACCGATTCCGCCGACAGCGTGGAATGGTGCAGCGGGCGCTCGATCACCTGGCCCGCGGCGCTCACGATCTTCACGCCTTCCAGCGTCACCTCGGCGCAGTCGCCTTCCTCGAGGAAGATCACCTTCTGCGTGACCTGCAGCAACGCCGACGTGTCGGACGCCGCGAAATTCTCGTTCTCGCCGAGTCCCAGCAGCAGCGGGGCGCCCATGCGCGCGACGACCATGCGCTCGCGGTCGTTCTCCGCGATCACGGCGATGGCGTACGCGCCGCGCAGCTCGTGCACCGCCGAGCGCACGCCGTCGAGGAGCGTGGCGCCGGTGCGCGCGTGCGAGTGGATCAGGTGCGCGATGACCTCGGTATCGGTTTCCGAGGAGAACGCGTAGCCCATGGACTTCAGGCGCGCGCGCAGCTCCTCGTGGTTCTCGATGATGCCGTTGTGCACGACGGAGATGCCGCCGCTCACGTGGGGGTGCGCATTGCTCTCCGAGGGCGCGCCGTGGGTCGCCCAGCGCGTGTGCGCGATGCCGATGAAGCCGTTCACCTGCTGCTCGTCGACGAGCTGGCCGAGGGCGGCCACGCGCCCGGTGCTGCGCACGCGTTGCAGCGTCCCGTTCACGACGGCGATGCCGGCGGAGTCATAGCCGCGGTACTCGAGCTTCTTCAGGCCCTCGATCAGGATGGGCACGACGTTGCGCCGGGCGACGGCTCCCACGATTCCACACATTGTTCAGTCTCCGTTCCGGTTGAATCGATCCGCATGCGCGGCCGTGCTCGGCCCATGCGCGGACAGCAGCGGGGCAGGGACCGTCGCGCCGTCGGCGAATTCGCCGAAGGCGTCGCGGTCCCCGAGTTGGGGTTGCAGGTCCTGGTCGATGGCCACGATGAGCACGACGACCGCCCACGCGAGGAGCGGCCAGCGGATGCCCGTCACGAGCCATGCGAGGAAAGCGACGAGGCCGAAGATCACGCAGAGCGCCAGGGCGCCCGACGACGCCGACACGACGCGGCCGGCGAGGCCCGGCTGCAGGAGCAGGACCTGCACGGCCGCGACGGCGGCGAGGCCGCCGGCGAGCTGGCGCAGCAGCGGATGGGAAGACGTGCGATGCAGCGTCACGAGGCGGCTCCTTCCTGCGTGGACGGCTGTTCCGCCGGCGCCGGCACGCGCTGGTAGACGTCCTCGAGGCGGACGATGTCGTCCTCGCCCAGGTAGCCGCCGGTCTGGACCTCGATCAGCTGCAGCGGCACCTTCCCCGGGTTCTCGAGGCGATGGACCTGGCCCACCTCGATGTAGACGGACTGGTTCTCGGTCAGCAGGAACTCCTTGTCGCCGCGCGTCACGCGCGCCGTGCCGCTCACGATGATCCAGTGCTCGGCGCGATGGTGGTGGTATTGCAGGGAGAGCTTCTCGCCGGGTGCCACGGTGATGCGCTTCACGCGGAAGCGCTCGCCCTGGTCGATGTCCTCGTACGTGCCCCACGGGCGCGCGACCCGGCGGTGGTTGCGGGGCTCGCCGCGCCCCTGGCCCTTCAGCTGCTCGACGGCTTCGCGCACGCGCTGCGA
>Ga0105238_10008414_pt1 | contig 10327 bp, 9 predicted proteins | sample KBSC34metaG_FD_81526 | JGI IMG/M metagenome (GOLD analysis project Ga0105238, IMG submission 81526) | Corn rhizosphere microbial communities from Kellogg Biological Station, Michigan, USA - KBS C3-4 metaG | ecosystem: Host-associated > Plants > Roots > Rhizosphere > Soil | place: Michigan, USA...
GATGCTGGTCGAGGACGGCCGCATCACCAAGGTGCGCGGCGACCGCGAGAACCTGAAATCGCAGGGCTACATCTGCAACAAGGCTGCGCGCATCCCCTATTACGCGCACCACAAGGACCGCCTGACGACGCCGCTCAGGCGCCGCGCCGATGGCGGCTTCGAGGCGATCGACTGGGACACGGCGATCGCCGAGATCGCGGCGCGCCTGCGCCAACTCGTGGAGCAGCACGGCGGCAGGAGCATCGCGCTCTATGGTGGCGGCGGCCAGGGCAATCACGCGGGCGGCGCCTATTCACACGCGCTGCTGCGGTCGCTCGGCTCCCGATCGGTCTTCAGCGCGCTGTCGCAGGAGAAGACCGGCGACTTCTGGATCAACGGCCACATGTTCGGCAGCCAGACCTGCCACACGGCCGAGGACGTGCATCATTGCGACCTCCTGTTCGTGATCGGCGCCAATCCCTGGATCGCGCACGGCTTTCCCAATGCGCGCGATCATCTGAACCAGATCCGGAAAGATCCCGCGCGAAAAATGATCGTGATCGATCCGCGCCGCTCCGAGACCGCGGAGATGGCCGATCTGCACCTGGCGGTGCGTCCGGGCGCCGACGCTTTCCTGCTCGGCGCGATCCTCGCCGCGCTGGTGCGCCGTGACGCACTCGATCACGACTTCCTGACGCAGCACACCGGCGGCTTCGAGGACGTCAAAGCCGCCCTGCTCGGCATTCCCGTGGCGCAATGGGCCGCGGCCGCCGATATTCCGCTCGATCAGATCGAGCGCTGCGCGGACATGATCGAGGCCGCCAAGGCGATGACCGTGCGGGTCGAACTCGGCATCCAGCAGGGCGTCAACTCGACGCTGAACTCTTATCTGGAGAAACTGCTGATCATGCTGACCGGCAGCTTCGGCCGGAAGGGCACCAACCAGCTGCATTCCTGGCTGCAGCCGTTATGGGGCAATTCGCCGAGCCAGCAATTCGCTGCGGCCGACACCGAGGTGATCGCGGGCCTGCTGCCGCCCAATGTCTTTCCGCAGGCCGTGCTGAACGATCATCCGGACCGCCTGCGCGGCGTGTGGATCGACAGCTCCAATCCGGCCAACACGGCGGCGAACACCGCCGAGGTCGAGAGGGCGCTCGCCTCGCTCGAGCTGTGCGTCGTGGTCGATGTCGCCATGACCGAGACGGCGCGGCTGGCGCATTACGTGCTGCCGGCGTCCTCGCAATATGAGAAGACCGAATTCACGCTGTTCAACTTCGATTTCCCGACGAACTACTTTCATGTGCGTGCCGGCGTGGTGCCGCCGCTACAGGGCACCCTGCCCGAGCCCGAAATCTACACGCGGCTTGCGCGAGCGCTCGGCCTCTTGCCGGGCGACAATGCGCTGGCGCCGCTGCGCGAAGCGGCGTCGCATTCGCGGCCGGCCTTTGCGCATGCGCTGCGCGGCTTCATGGGCGCCAATCCGAATGCGGCGGCGCTTGGCGCGCTCGTGCTCTACAACACGCTCGGCGCAACGCTCCCGGACGGCACCGCCGCCGCGGCGCCGCTGTGGCAGGCGGCGCAGGCCTGTGCGAAACGTGCGCCGGACGCGGTGCGCCGCGCGCTCGGCGCGGACAGCTCCATGCCAAACGAAGTGCTTGGCGACGCGCTGTTCGACGCCGTCGTCGGCGCGCGCAGCGGCGCCGCCTTCACCGAGCACACCTACGACGATGTGTGGTCGCTGGTCAGTCATCCCGACCGGAAGATCCGGCTTGCGATCGCGCCGATGCTGGAATGGCTGGCGCGGCTCGATCCCGCGCAGGCCGAAGCGCCAAAGGACTATCCCTTCGTGCTCGCCGCCGGCCAGCGCCGCATGTTCAACGCCAATCAGATCTTCCGCGATCCCGCCTGGCGGCGCGACGATCCCGACGGCGCCTTGCTGATCAGCACCAGGGACCTCGAAGATCTCGGCGCGCGTGACGGCGAATGGATCGCCGTCGCATCGCCCTCCGGCCGCGTCGTGGTCCGCTGCAAGGCCGACGACAGCCTGCGCCAGGGCCAGCTCGCGCTGCCGCACGGTTACGGGCAATCCTATCCGACCCGCGACGGCGAGCGGCTCAGCAACGGCCCGCGCGTCAACGCGCTGACCGACGGCGGAAATTGCGACCCGGTCGCGCGCACGCCTTATCATAAGCATGTCGCGGTGCGGCTGGAGAAACTGGCCGCAAGCGAGGCGGCCGCCTGCGAGGAGCGCTCGCGGCGCATTCACGGCATCTGACCGGCCGGCCCTAAGTCGGCGTCATCCATGCGCGAAGCGTGCCCGCGCGGATCGCGGCGCGCCGATTGATAACGTCCCGTTCACCATGAGGACGATTCCACCCGCTACCACCGCGCGTACAGTTCCCGTTGCAAGGCGGCTTATACCTTTGCGGCTTACTCCTGCCAGCGGGGATAGGGGAAAAACGTCTGCCTTCGGGCGGGAGTGAGTAGCGTTAAGAGTATGTTAACTGTTCGAACTGTCGTCCTGATCGTTGCGCTCGGCGCCGGCGGCGTTGCCACCTCGTCCGCAAGCCGGATCGACAATGAGCTCTTCGAGCCGGCCAGCACGGCCGCGACGCTCACCGTCGCGCACCCGGCACTGGCGGCCGAAAACACCCTGACAATCAAACCTGCACCGGCCGTCACGGCGTCCACGCCGTTCGCGCGCCGCGTAACGGCACAGAAGTGACCGAGGAAACTAAAATGAACATCAGGGCGAATACGCCGAACCCCCTCCTCATCCGTGCCCTCTCCTTTTCGGCGATTGTGGCGCTGGCGCTGCATCTCGGACCGGCGCGCGCCGCGGACGAACCGCATACCGAGCCGCCGGCCACGATGCCGGCTGCGGTCAGCCCGCCGGCCGAGCCGAGTCTCCCGGCTGAACCGACCGTGCGTGTAACCGCGAGCATTCCGACCAAAACACGCTTCCTCGCGCTCGGCATCGGCAAATCCGTCGTGATCGACCTGCCGCGCGATGCCAAGGACGTGCTGGTCGCCGACCCCAAGATCGCCAATGCCGTCATCCGCTCGTCGCAGCGCGCCTACATCATCGGCGCCGGCATCGGCCAGACCAGCGTCGTGTTCTTCGATGCCGACGGTCAGCAGATCGCGAGCTACGACATCGCCATCAAGCGCGATCTCAACGGCATTCGCGCGGCGTTGCATCAGTCGCTGCCGGGAGTCTCGATCGAGGGCGTCGGCGAAGGCGTGGTTCTGACCGGTTCGGTGACGAGCCCGGTCGAGGCGCAGCAGGCCGGCGACATCGCCGCGCGGCTAGTCGGCGGCCCCGACAAGGTCGTCAACAGCATCGTCGTCAAGGGCCGCGACCAGGTCATGCTGAAGGTGCATGTCGCGGAAGTCCGCCGCGATATCGTCAAGCAGATGGGCATCGATCTCTCTGCCAGCATCAATGCCGGCACGGCGGTCGTGAACTTCAACAACAGCAACCCCTTCACCGCGTTCGGCGCGCCGCTGGTGGCCGGCAACGGCCTGCAGGCCCTGTCCATGGTGAAAGGCCAGCCGACCGTGAGCGCCATCATGCGGGCGATGGAAAGCGCCGGTGTGGCCCGCACGCTGGCCGAGCCGAACCTGACCGCGATCTCGGGCGAGTCCGCGACCTTTATCGCCGGCGGCGAATTCCCGATTCCTGCCGGCTACTCCTGTGATCCCGTTACGCATGTCTGTACCACCCAGATTTCCTACAAGAAGTTCGGCATCTCGCTGAATTTCTCGCCGGTGGTGCTGAGCGAGGGACGCATCAGCCTGCGCGTGATGACGGAAGTCTCCGAACTCTCCAACGACAACGCCATAACGCTGTCGCAAGCCTCGAGTGCGAACACGACCAACTCCATCACCATCCCGTCGGTGCGCACCCGCCGCGCCGAGACGACGCTGGAAATTCCGTCTGGCGGCTCGATGGCGATGGCAGGCCTGATCCAGCAGCAGACCAAGCAGGCCGTCAACGGCATCCCCGGCGTGGATCAGTTGCCGATCCTGGGCGCGCTGTTCCGCAGCCAGGACTACGTCAACAACGAGACCGAGCTGATGGTGCTGGTGACGCCCTATGTGGTGCGCGCCGTCGCGCAGAAGGAGCTGTCGCGCCCCGACGACGGATTTGCGCCGGCGTCCGACTCGCAGTCGACCCTGCTCGCCCGCATCAACCGCCTCTACGGTATCGCCTCGCGGGTCGATCCCGTGACCGGCAACCAGGTCAATTTCGGCTTCTTCATCGACTGAGACATGAGGCGGCGAACGCCTGACGAGGACACAATGATGATCAACCTGATTTCGGCAGAACGCCGTCGCGGAATGGGCCTCTTCGGCGCCCTGATCGGCCTCTCGGCGGTTCTCGGCGGCTGCAACTACACGTCGGAGACGGTCACCACCGCCACCATCCCGGACGACTACCGCCTGCGGCATCCGATTGCGATCACCGAAGCCAATCGCTCGATCGTGGTCTTTATCGGTCACGGCCGCGGCGGCCTCACCGCGACACAGCGCGACGATGTCATCGGAATGGCGCGCACCTGGGCCCGCGAAGGCACCGGCGCGATCTCGGCCGACGTGCCGGTCGACACGCCGAACGCCAGGGCTGCCGCATCCGCCATGAGCGAAATTCGCTCGATGCTGGCCGCGGGCGGCGTCCCTTCAAATCTCGTCGTCACGCATCGTTATCACCCTGCCGATCCGCAGGAGTTCGCGCCGATCCGGCTGACCTATTCGCGGATCGCAGCGACAGCGGGTCCCTGCGGCACCTGGCCGGAGGATCTCGGACCGAACATTTCCAATCCCCGCTATAACGAGAACAAGCAGTACTACAATTTCGGCTGCGCGACCCAGCGCAACCTCGCGGCCATGGTCGACAATCCGTCCGACCTGGTGCAGCCTCGCTCCGAGACGCCCGCCTATACGATGCGCCGGACCGAAGGGTTCGAGAAATATCGCAAGGGCGATGCGACCGCGACTTCTTATCCCGATGCCGACAAGGCGAAGCTCAGCGACGTAGGCAAATGATGAGCGACATCAAGAAAAAACTCGAAGAGGCGTCAAACCTCCCGCCCCCGCCGGCGCGGCCCGAAAACGACCACATCGCGGCTGCTCCGCGCATCTCGGTGCAGGCCTTTTGCGCGACCGCGGAGACCGCGGACGCGGTGCGATCGGCGGGCGAAGACCGCCGTCTCGCCAAGGCACATCTCACGGTGAAGATGGGCGGCATGGCGGCTGCCGTCGAAGCCTACCACAACGCGCCCACGCCCAATGTGATCCTGCTGGAGAGCGGCGGCGGCTGCGATCTCGTGGCCTCGCTCGACGATCTCGCCAGCGTCTGCGACCCCGGCACCCGCGTTATCGTCGTCGGCAATGAAGCCGACGATGTGCCTTATCGCGAGCTGGTACGCCGCGGCGTCAACGATTACGTGCTCGGACCGGTTGGCGTTATCGACATTGTGCGTTCGATCTGCAGCCTGTTCTCGGCTTCCGAGAGCGTGACCACCGGCCGTGTCATCGCCGTTGTCGGCGCCAAGGGTGGCGTCGGCGCCTCGACCATCGCGCACAATGTGGCATGGGCGATCGCGCGCAATCTCTCGCTGGATTCGGTCGTGATTGATCTCGATCTCGCCTTCGGCACCGCCGGCCTCGACTACAACCAGGATCCGATGCAGGGCATCGCCAACGCGGTGTTCCAGCCCGACCGGCCCGACAGTGCGCTGATGGACCGCCTGCTCGCCAAATGCACCGACCGTCTCAGCCTGCTCGCGGCGCCCGCGACGCTCGAGCGGGTCTACGACTTCGGCGTCAACGCCTTCGATGCGATCTTCGATACGCTGCGCATGACGACGCCGTGCATCGTGCTCGACGTACCGCACCAATGGACCGGATGGACGCGGCGCGCGCTCGAGGGCGCGGATGACATCCTGATCGTCGCCGAGCCCGATCTCGCCAATCTGCGCAATGCCAAGAACATCCTCAACACGCTGAAGGCGGCGCGGCCGAACGATCACGAGCCGCTGTTCTGCCTCAACCAGGTCGGCATGCCGCGCCGGCCTGAAATCGACCGCGGCAGCTTCGCCAAGACGCTGGAAACCCAGCCGGCCGCGGTGATCCCGTTCGATTCGAAATTGTTCGGCACCGCCGCCAACAACGGGCAGATGATCGCCGAAATCTCGGCGAACCATCGCACCAGCAAGTTGTTCCTGGAGATTGCCCGCAAGCTGACCGGTCACGGCGATGTCAAGAAGCCGAAAGGCTCGCTGTTGACCCCGCTCAAGCGCCTGATCGCCGGCTGACGCATCGCGGGCAGCCGGATTTGACGTTCGCTCTATGAGAGCGCGGCCGGCAGCGTCGCGAGCGCTAAATCCGCTCCACTAGTCGGCGTGGGCGGTCGTGGTGCCCGGCGCGCGCGCAACGGGCCGTTCCGCTTTCGCGTCCTTCTTGGTCAACAGCCGCTTCAGCTCGGCGACCCGTGCATTGGCCTCATCGGGCGGCAGGTCGGCCTTCAGGACCTTCTCGGCCTCGGCCTCATGACCCTCCAGGGCCAACACGACGGCAAGATTCATCCGCACGCGCGGATCATTCCTGGCGCGCTCGAGTGCGCGCCGCAACGTTTCTTCCGCCTTCGGCAGGTCCTTCGACAGCAGATAGGACAGGCCGAGATTGGACAGCACCGAGGGCTCATCGGGCACGATCTTCAGTGCGCTCGCATAATATTGCCGGGCGTCGTCGAAGCGGCCGAGTTGATCGAGCACGGCGCCTTGCGCCGACAGGATGCGCCAGTCGGGATCCTCAGGTGTATGCGCTTGCGTCAGCACGTCGTAGGCCTGCTGGAAATTGCCGTTGTCGGCCAGCGCGCGGCCATAGCCGGCGAGCAGCGCCTTGTTCTTGGGATTGGCGATGGCGGCCTGCTCGAGCACGGCGACCGCCTGCGATCGCTCTCCGCTCGCCCGCAACGCCTTGCCATATTGCAAGGCGACGGCTGCGTCCTTCGGGTTGGCGCGATAGCGTTCGCGAAGCGCATCGACGTCGCGCCTTGCGTCGGTAGGGCTTGGGTCCGCCTGTTCGCCGAGCGAGCCGGTGATGTCGGAGGAGGCCGTGGTCTGGCAGCCGCAGAGGCCGAACGCCAGTGTCGCGGCCGCGGCTGCGATGACAGCCAGCCGCGCCAGGCGCGCTTGTTTGAACGGAGATCGATGCATGTACTCTTGGCCTGCGGGATTGGCGGCTGGCCAAGAAATCGTTGCAGCTTAACCCTAAGTTCGGGTTAACCCGGCGCACTTTTGGGCCAGAATTCGCCTGCTTTGCGGCGGCGCGGCCCTGCGGGCTCGGATCGCAGCCCTAGCGGACGAACTCCGCGCCGAATTCGCAACCGATCTGCCATGCCAGCCGGCACTGACGGGGGCTGCCGGTGGAGAAGATCAGGGTGAACTCGGGAGGAGGCGAGAGGTGCTCGGCCACGATCTTCACGCCGCCGTCGGAAATGTCCGTGATCATGCAGTCACGCGGCAACGTGCCTGTGCCGAATTGAATCTTCGCGAGGCTCCTGCAGATGCGTCGCTCGCTTTTACGCCGGTTCGCTGCCAACATGTCGATTACTACCCCATCAATACCCGTGGATCAGTACTGCATTGCATTTACAGTGGATTCGTTGGGATATGTTGAGCGGGGTCGATCGTATTTAAGCGGTCGTTTTCGGATGCATTTGATTCGAATTGAACAATTCGGCCGCGAGCAAAACGCTCCTGCTTTCATCCGCAATTGCACCGATCGCCGTGCCCACAAGAGCGAACGTCGCGACGCACTGAGGAGATCGCAATGCGCCCACCTCACACCATGACTGCGATCCTGCCCTGCAACGATCTCGACGCATCGGAAGCATTCTATCGTCGTCTCGGCTTTGCGCACCCTGAGAGGCCGCCGGCAGGAGCGGAAGACGGCTATCGCATCCTCTCGGACGGCAAGGGCGGCGCGCTGCACCTGACGGCCGCGGTCGAGGGCTGGCTGATTCCCGGACGGAATCCATTTGGACTCTATCTGTATACGGAGGACGTCGACGCGATCGCGGCCGGATTTGCCGGCGAGACCCTCGAGACAAACGGACCCGAACACAAGCCGTGGGGCATGTACGAGTTTTCACTGTCCGATCCGGACCAGACGCTGGTCCGCGTCGGCTGGCCGTCACGCTTGAAATGACCGGCTACTGCACCACGTCGAGCTTGACCTTGGCGACGCCGCCTTTGACCATGCCGAGCGCTTCCGCCGCGGAATAGGAAACATCGACCACGCGTCCAGGCACGTAAGGGCCGCGGTCGTTGACCCTGACCGTCACCGATTGCCCGGTCGAGACGTTGGTGACGCGCAGTCGCGTGCCGAACGGCAGCGACGGATGCGCCGCGGTCAATTCGCGGGTGTTGAAGGTCTCCCCGTTCGCGGTCCTGGTGCCCTCGGTGTAGAAGCTCGCAAGGCCCGACGGCGCGCTCGCAACATCGGTGCGCGCAGGCGGATCGTGCCGCCGCACGACGCTGACGGGTCTGACGGACGGCACATGGTGCGCGACCGTCTGGCGCGGCGCGGTGCGCCATTCCGATCGTTCCTGCACCACCGAGGTGCGCGCGCAGGCCGCGAGCGACGCGGCCGCAAGCACAACGGCGAACAGCCGAGGCATGCTGCGGCGGTCGCGCGCCGCAGCACGCAAACTGGCATCCGCTGAGAGTTGGTTTATGCAAACGCCGACGCAACGCACGCTGTCTTGGCTGATGGATGGCATGTTGCACCCCTTCCAGCCCGGCCCTGTGTGTAAGTCGCTTCCGGGATGGGGCGGAAAGGTGGCTGCACCGAAGCGGGGTGATGGCGTGGCCTGATTTGGAACGAGTGTTGCTTTTGAGTCACGGCGTGCGAGCCGCGCCAGAGGGACGAAATTCAAGGGCACACGCCGGGACCCGCAACACTGCCGCTTCGTTCTGCGGCACTCCCGGCCAGTACAAACTCTCAGCGCATGGCGAGCAGAGGGTCGCGGCTATGGCCGACGGACGCTGGCGCCCGCGCTGACGGTCTGGCCGCCGATCCGGTCGCGATGCTAGATTGAGGCGATTCATTTTTTCTGATTGGAAATTAGGTGTTTTGTTTAGGAAAACTGCGCTCAGCGAGCGACGATCTATTGTATCTCGACCTGACGCGCTTCGTCGCGTCCGTCGGCATCGTCGCCCATCATTCGGTTGAATTTTTTGTCCCGGCGGCGCAACGACCATGGCTTCTCAGCAAGACCATGGGGCTTGCCCTGTTTGTCGATCTGTTCTTCGTCATCTCGGGATTTGTGATCGCCTTCGTTTATCATAAGAGGATCGGATCGGCGAAAGGCTACGGCGAATTCCTGCAGCGCCGGATCGGGAGATTGGTGCCGCTTCATTGGCTCACGCTTGCCGTCTCAATTGCAGTCTGGGCTGCATTCGCAGCAGCGGGCTTTGCCGGCAGTCACGCGCCGTCGTTCAGCGCGGATTGCATCGCGGCGACGGCCGCCCTGGTTCATTCGTTTGTTCCTTGCCGAAGCGGAAATTTCTTCAACGGAGTATCGTGGTCGATCAGCTCTGAAATGGTCATGTATGTCCTGGTTTTTCCGACGATCGCGCTGGCGGCTGTGCGCGGCCGGTATATCCCGGCCATAGCGGCAGCTTTGATCCTGATGCTGCTGGTCTGGTTCGATCTGGAAAACAATTCAACGCTGAATTCGTGGGTAGGGCTTCATCCCGTTCTACGCGCCTTGCCTTCCTTCCTGTTTGGCGCGGCTCTGTATTACTACAGGGATTGGGTCGGCCTTCTGCCTGCGTCGCCGGCGATTTTTGCCGCGTCATCGGCGGTGTTGGTGCTGCTGATGATACTCGGCGGTTCGCACCTGATCGTTCTTGCAGTAGTCTATCTGGTTGCCGTATCCGCCGTCGCCGCCGACATGCAGCCGGTGACGGGCACATTCGTGCGGCGCTTCGCGCCCCTCGGCCAATTGACCTATTCGATGTACATGTGGCACGGATTTTTCATCCTCGTCCTGATGAATGCAATCGGAGACAAACTGCTCCGCGTCGGCCCCGCCGGAATGGGAGTCATCGCGATGATCTGCTGGGGAAGTATCCTGCTCTGGAGTTATTTTTCCCTGCTCTATATCGAAAATCCGGCCCGGCGTTTTATTGATCGTTTAGGGCGCGTGTAACAGCGGTAGCCCAAACCTTGGGCCGAGGCGGCGTCACGCACGGCTGGACTGCGGCGCGACACGCGAACATCACGCCTTGGAGACAGTCCCCGGCCCCCCGCCGGAAACATTCGGCCAGACCGA
>Ga0105238_10008417_pt1 | contig 10326 bp, 7 predicted proteins | sample KBSC34metaG_FD_81526 | JGI IMG/M metagenome (GOLD analysis project Ga0105238, IMG submission 81526) | Corn rhizosphere microbial communities from Kellogg Biological Station, Michigan, USA - KBS C3-4 metaG | ecosystem: Host-associated > Plants > Roots > Rhizosphere > Soil | place: Michigan, USA...
CGCCAGCCCCGGCGCCTCGTAGATCCCGCGGCTCTTGGCGTCGATGACCCGGTTCTCGATCTGGTCGCTCATCCCCAGCCCATGCCGCCCGCCCGTCGCATTGCAAGCCTGGAACAGCTCGAACCGCGACGGGAAGCGCTTGCCGTTCAAGCTGACCGGCAGCCCCTGCTCGAAAGCCACCGTGACCTCCTCCGCCTCGACGCGCACCTCCGGCTTCCAGAACGCCACCCCCATGATCGGGTTGACGATCCGAATCCCCTTGTCGAGGAACTCCAGGTCCTTCGCCTCGTGAGTCGCCCCCAGACAGTTCGCATCCGTGCTGTAAGCCTTCTCGACCCCCATCCGATACGGCAGGTTGATACCGTTCAGGTACTCGCTCATCTCCGTCCGCCCGCCGAAAGCCCCCACGAACTCGTTGTCCAGCCAAGGCTTGTAGATGGTCAGCTTCGGGTTCGTCAGCACCCCATACCGATAGAACCGCTGGATGTCGTTCCCCTTGTGCGTGCTCCCGTCGCTGAAGACATCGACCCCGTCTTCCTTCATGGCCAGCACGATCGCCGTCGTCGTCACCGCGCGGCCGAGCGGCGTGGTGTTGTAGTACTTCCGGCCCGCGACGCCGAGGTGGAAGGCCCCGCACTGGATGGCGATCAGCCCTTCGCGAACCAGCGCGTCCCGACAGTCCACGAGCCGGGCCTTCTTCGCCCCGTGCTGGAGCGCGACCGGCGGGATGTCGGAAGGAGTCGCCTCGTCCGGCTGCGCCAGGTCCGCCGTGTACGCGTACACCTCGAGCCCCTTCCGAGCCAGCCACGCCACCGCGCAGCGCGTGTCCAGCCCTCCCGAGAAGGCGATCCCGATCTTGCTGCCAGCCGGCGGAACCTTGCGATGAATACGACTCATGGGAAGCGACCCATACCACAAAACGCCCGCTCCTCGGTGACGGTCCCGTAACGCCCGGCCGGATGGTTACGCGCGGTGGACGCGACCCGCTCCCTGCACCAGAACCCCCTCAATCTCTGCCGGGTTCGCGGCCTCGGCGTTGGCCCGAATCTCGCTGTGTGATGGGCCTCGGTCGGAGATGATCACCGTCGGCCAAATCGTCGGTAACTACCAGATCACCGCGACGCTGGGCGTGGGCGGGATGGGGACCGTCTTCCTGGCCGAGCACCCGATCATCGGAAGCAAGGTCGCCCTCAAGGTCATCCACCCCGATTTCGCCGGCAACGCCGAGGCCGTCGCCCGCTTCGTGAACGAAGCGAAGGTCGTCAACGAGATCGGCCACGACCACGTCATCGCCGTCACCGACTTTGGGTCCGCGCCGACCGGTGACTTCTACTTCATGATGGAGTATCTGGCCGGCGAGACCCTCGCCGACGCAATCAAGGTCGCCGGTCGATTCCCGCCCGCCCGAGCCCTGAACATCGCGGCGCAGATCGCCGACGCGCTGGGTGCCTCGCACGCGCACGGCATCATCCACCGGGATCTCAAGCCTGAGAACATCGTTCTCATCGTTCGAGATGGGGTCAAGGATTTCGTCAAGGTCCTCGACTTCGGTCTGGCGAAGTTGACCCATCGGCGCGAAGGAGCCCCCTACAAATCGGCCGCCGGATGGGTGATGGGGACGCCCTACTACATGTCGCCCGAGCAGTGCGAGGGTCGCGCGGAGATCGACCACCGCAGCGACATCTATGCGCTCGGCGTGATCCTCTTCGAGATGGTCACCGGCGTCGTCCCGTTTGCCGGCGACGTTCCTACCGACGTCCTGATCCATCACGTGAAGACGGCGCCCCCCACGGCGCGGAGCCTCGTCCCCGACCTTCCAGCCGCCGTGGATGCGATCTTGTCGCGGAGCCTCGCCAAGGATCCCGCCCGTCGCTTTCAGACCATGGCCGAATTCCGGGAGGCCCTGCTCGACCTGGAACACCACGCCGCGCCGCACGCGGCGCCCTCCCTGCACGAGCAGGCGCTCGCCCTCCGCGGCGGATCGCCCACGCCGGAGGGGCCTCGCCACCCGGGGCTCTCGCTACCCCTCAGCGACACAGAGCTCGCGCCGGGGGTGAAGCTGAGCCCGCGACCGTCACCCCTGCCGGAGACGCGCGGCGCGCGTTCGCCCCAGCCGAGCCTTCCGGTTCTTCAGGTTCTCGCCCCGAAGCCGCCTCACCGGGGTCGCGCCGCCTTTCTGACCGCCGCCGCCGTGGCGGTCGCGCTCATCGGGGGCGTGAAGTATCGCCATCAAGCGATGCGCGTCCTCGAGGGCGTCGCCGTGGGCGTCCCCGCGCACGGGCAGTCGCCCGCCCGGATCCGGTTGACCTTCGACTCCGAGCCGCGGGGCGCGACCGTGATCCGCTCCGACGGTCGCGTCATCGGCGTGACGCCCGTCGTGACCGAGGTCCCCCCCGATATGGCCAGGACCGAATACGTCTTCGAGAAGCAGGGCTTCGCGCCGAAGACCACCTCGATCGTCCCCGAGACGTCCCTGTCGATCTTCGAATCCCTCGCTCGGGAGACTCGTGTCGAATCCGCCCAGCTCGAAGCCCAGGTCGTCCCGCTGCCCCGCCGCGAGCCACCCGATCCGCCCGCACCCTTCGTGCGCGCCAAACCGGCTGCGTTCCACCGAACCATGCCCCGCCGCCCGGCCGCCCCAAGCCCGCCCGCGTCCGCCGAGCCCCCGTCCCTGGTTGAGCCCGCCCCTGCGGCTCCGGCGTCCGCGACCCCAGCGCCGAGCGCTGTCCGCCCCCTCGATCGCGACGACGTCCTCGCCCCGAGCGAAAGCTGAGCATCTCCTTGGCCCTGACTGACTGATTGACACGGCGAGGGAGTCAGGACATAAAACCTGCCACTCGCGGGATTAACTCAGTTGGTAGAGTGTCAGCTTCCCAAGCTGAATGTCGCCGGTTCGAACCCGGTATCCCGCTCCCTTCCAAGTCGCCGAAGACTGGCGACTTTTCGGAGTCGTTCGGCACGCTGAAATCGGGGTTCGCGCGGCCTTGCAGCAAGGGTGCAGCAAACGGCGGTGCCTCAGGAGCGTCGGAGGCTGCGGACGAGGGTGCTGGGGCAATCGCCGTGGCGGCAACCGGGCATCGCATGAGCGTCGACGGGCGATCCCCCGAAGACGATTCCAAGAGCTCGTGGGCCCGTCACCCCGCGATCGCCGATTGACGCGCGGGGACGTCCGGACCTATCTTCTTTCCATCATACGTCTCTGGTCAATCGAGCGACCATGAGTGACATCCTTCCAGCGGAATCGAACGAGCCAGTGGCGTTTGGTCCCTTCCGCGTCTACGGACGGAGTCGCCAGCTGTTCTGCGGGAGCGAGGAGGTTCGCCTCGGTGGCAGGGCAACCGACGTTCTTCTGGCGCTCGCCAGAAAGAAGGGGGAGGTGGTCACGAAGGAAGAGCTCTTCGCGGCCGCTTGGCCCGGCATAGCGGTCCATGAGAGCAACCTGAAGGTCACCGTCGCCTCCGTGCGACGTGCCCTGCGCGAACATTCCCCCGGGCACGAATTCATCATCACCGTGGTGGGGAGGGGCTACTGGCTTGGCGGTGACCCTCGTCCCGAGACGGCCGCAGACCGTGCGGAGGCGCCTGCGGTCGCGGGCTCGTCGCTTCCCGAGCTGGGGACCGTCATCGGTCGCGGCGCCGAGATCGCCAGCTTGCGCGAGAGGTTGGCCTCCAACCGCCTGACGACGGTCGCCGGGCCTGGTGGGATCGGAAAGACGACGGTCGCCGTGGCGGCCGCGCAGCTCTTCGAGGACGATGGCGTCGGATCGGTGACCTTCGTGGATCTCGCCCGGGTCGCGAGCGGGGAGTTCGTTGCGTCGTCGCTGGCGGCAGCGCTTGGCGTCAGGTCGGACGGCGAGGACATGCTTCAGGCGATCGCGTCCATCCTGGCTCCCCGGAAGGCCCTGATGGTCTTTGACACGTGCGAACACGTCCTCAACGCCGTGGCGCACATCTGCGATGTCCTGCTTGCCAAGACCGCCCATGTCCGGATCCTGGCGACCAGCCGCCAGGTGCTGCGTGCGCGGGGAGAGGAGGTCCTGTGGCTCGCACCTCTGGAGGTCCCGCCTCCCGACCACGCAGGCACGGCCCAGGACGTCTTGCGTTACTCCGCGATCCAGCTCATCGCCGCACGCGCCTTCGAGACGTCCGGCTATCGTCTCGACGACCGGGACGCCCCGACGATCGCCGAGATCTGCCGGCGGCTCGATGGGGTTCCGCTCGCGATCGAGCTGGTCTCTTCCCGGATGGCAGGACGTAACGCGGAAACGGTGCTCGAGGAGCTCGACGATGGATTTCGAATGCTCAAGCGTGGGAGTCCGGGGGGCCCGGCCAGACAAGAGACCCTGCTCCTCACGCTCGAGTGGAGCTACGCGCTGCTCACCAGGGACGAGGCGCTCGTTCTCCGTGCCCTCGCGATCTTCGCCGGCTCCTTCGATACGGACTCGGTGGTCGGGGTCCTCGCGGATCATGATCTCTCCCCGGTCGCCGCCTTCGACGCCGTGGCGGGCCTGCGTGCGAAGTCGATGATCAGCGTCGACCAGACCTCCGGCGAATTGCGGCATCGCCTTTTGGACAGTACACGCGCCTTCGCCGGCGATCTGCTGGCCAGCCACGGGGAGCTCGCCGCGGTATCGGCCAATCACGCGAAGCTTCAACTCGAGATCCTCGGGCGTGCCAGCGCGGAGCACGCGACGATGCCGGCCGGCAAGTGGCACGCGACCTATGGCGGCCAGGCGGACGATCTGCGCAAGGCCATCGACTGGGCGCTCGTCCGTGGCGGTGATCGGCCGCTCGGCGTACAGCTGGTCGCCGCCGGGTTGCCCCTGTGGCATGAGCTGTCTCTCGCCGACGAGAGCCGCAGGAACTGTGAGCGCGCGCTCGCCGCGTACGAGAGCATCGGATGCACCGATGCTCCCCTGAAGCTGAAGCTGGTGGTGGGTCTGGCGACCGCCAACACCTATCTCGCGGCCGAACCACTGGCCACCATTGCCTTGTTCGAGAGCGCCATTCAGCTGGCGCGCGAGACGGCCGACCCGGGCGCCGAATGCCGGGCGCTGGGTGCCCTGGCGACATGTCAGGCGCTGCCCGGCGATCAAGGCGCGGTGACCGAGACGCTCAAGATGATGCGGCAGGCCGCCGTGCGAACGAATGACCGGTCCGCGCTGTGGGAATACGAGCAGCTTTGCGCGGTGCTGGATGTTCATCGTTGCAGGTTCGCCGCCGCTCACGCGCGGCTGGAGCGGCTCCGCGCCGAGATGCAAGATCATGCCGAAGGCGCCGTGCCGAGCTTTCAGGTCCACCAAAGGACCAATGTCGAGGTACAGCTGGGCGCCATTTGCTGGCTGATGGGCAAGCCGGGCCGGGCTGCCGACATCATCGAGAACGCAGCGCGAGAAGCCATGGAGCGTGGCCACGGGGTGACGCTGATTCATTGCCTGTCGCGCGGGATAATCTTCGTGATGTGCGAATGTCACGAGTATGACAAGGCGACGTCCTATACCGAGCTCCTGAGGCGCGCGGTTTATCGGCACGGCATGCCGGTGTGGCTCCCGATCGTCGAATGTTATGCTGCCACGATCGAAGCTCATGTCGGCGTGCGCCGCTCGCCCCGGCGGTTGTGGGCGGCCTTCGAGAGTCTGCGGGAGGCGGCCGCTCGCGTCGCTCATCACAGCTACTTCGCGACACTCGCCAACGCGATGATTGCCATCGAGCAAGTGGAGGATGCCGCGCGGATCATTGCCTACATCTTCCAGACCGAGCCGTCGCGCTGGCGGTGGGTCTTGCCCGAGTTTCTGCGGCTGAGGGCGGCGACCGAGCGGGCCGCGGGGCGCGACGGCGCCGCGGAGGCGACCCTGAGGGAAGCGCTGAAGGTCGCGGACGAGATCGGTGGCGTCGCCTGGAAGTTGCGCTCGGCGCACGATCTGGCCGTCCTGCTGAAGGACCGCGGCGCGTCCGCGGACGCGAGACAAGTCCTCATGCCCGTCTACGGCCAATTCAGCGATGGATTCAATTCGGGGGATCTCAGGAGCGTCGGCAGACTCCTCGAGCAGCTGGGCTGATCGGAGGCCGGGCGACGCGCTCTCGTCGCACCGGCCGATCCGAGGTTCGGTTCGCACGGCCGGATGGGCCGTCACGTCAGCTCGAGAGAGAGGTTGCCGCTTTGACGATGAGCTCGGCGACCGCGGCAGGATGAGAGAGCATCGGAACGTGTGAGCTTTCGAGGACGACGGTCTCGGCGCCCATTCGCTTCGCCGAGTCGCGCTCGACGGCCGGGGGAATGGTTTCGTCGTGTGTCGCCACGATGTACCAGGAGCGCTTCGAGCGCCAGGCGGCCTTGGAAATCTTGTCGCCAAAGCACCTCACGGCAAGCGGTCCCTGCGAGGCAAACACGAGCTCGGCCTCCCTCTCCGGGATGTCCTGCGCGAAGTGCCTGCGCACGCCTTCAGCCGTCAAGGCAACGTAGCCGTCCCCGTAAGGCTTGATTTCGGCCGCGGCGGGTGCTGGTGGATAAGCCTTCCACCAGTCCTGGAACGACTGTCCGGTATCGGGAGCGCCCGCGGCGACATAGACGAGGCCCTTGACCTGGGGGTGGGAGCCCGCCTCGGTGATGACGGCCCCGCCCCAGGAGTGACCGACCAGAAGAACGGGCCCCTCTTGAGCGTCGACGACGCGATGGACCGCCTTCACGTCGTCGGCGAGCGAGCTGAGAGGGTTCTGCACGGCGACGGCTTTCAGCCCCCGCTTCGTGAGCCGTGGAATCACCTTTGCCCAGCAAGAACCGTCGGCAAAGGCACCATGGACGAGGACGACCTTGTCGATGGATCTGACGCCGCCGTGGGGGACTCCCGGCGTTCGAGCGCCCATGGGGGCCTTGTCCCGCGCCGTCGCGTCACTTCGACGGTCGGTTTGCGCGGCCGCCGGCGTGGCTCCCAACGCGGTCAGGCCGCCCAGCACCGCTGCGCCCGTGACTTGCACCACGATGGCTCGGCGTTCATGGTCGACGACGTCGTCGTCTTCTCTGTGCGCGGTCATGTGAGGTCTCCTGCTAGAGCGACGCGGCCGCGCTCGCGATGAATTCGGCAACTGTCGCGGGGTGCGAGAGCATTGGCACATGTGAGCTTTCGACGACCAGGGTCTTGCCGCTCATCCTCTTCGCCGAATCGCGCTCGACGTCGGGCGGAATGGTCTCGTCGTGAGCAGCGACCATGTACCACGACGGCTTCGAACGCCAAGCCGCGGTCGAGACCTTGTCGCCAAAGCATCTCACCGCGAGGGGGCCCTGCGTGGCGAACACGATGTCCGCCTCGTCAGGCGGGAGGTCCTGGACGAAATGTTTTCGTACCCCCTCACGAGTGAGGGCCACGTAGCCTTCGCCGTATGGCTTGATTTCGGGTAAGCCCGGCGCTGGCTTGTAGTCCTTCCACCAATCCTGGAAGGACTGTCCGCTGTCTGGGGCGCCCGCGGCGATGTACACCAGGCCCTTCACCTCGGGATGGTTGCCGGCTTCGGTGATGACCGCGCCGCCCCAGGAATGGCCGACCATGAGAACCGGCCCCTTTTGAAACTCCACCACCCGGTGAGTGGCCCGAACGTCATCCGCGAGCGAGCTGAGCGGATTCTGTACGGCGAACGCTTTGAGTCCCTGCTTCGTGAGCAGTGGAATGACCTTTGCCCAGCAAGATCCGTCAGCAAAAGCTCCATGCACGAGTACGACAGTGCCAACCTTCATGATGTTGTCCCCTTCGATGATCGATGTGATGTGTTGAGTGGACCAGCCCGTGTTGACGTGGCCGCGATGCCCGTCATTATTGTGCGCGACGCACTCAGACGAGGTTAAATGAGGTAAAAGCGCCCGAGCCGCTCCGGCCAACCCGATGAACACGACAACTGCCTCGTTACCACCTCGTGCTCGCGCCGGGGCACTGGACGCGTCACTCTGGTGCGGAAGGCCCCGCCTCCGCTCAGTGGATGTCGAGGGTCACCGTGAAATCCGATGGCGCCGCATCGCTGGTCGCTGAGGTGTATGGGATCTGGACGACGACTCGCCCCGCCGATACGGCGCCGATGCGGTAAAGGTGTGTGAGGCCAGCCGGGTTCGGCGCGCCAGCGGGGATCGTGACCTCGAGGACGGTTGCCGCGAGGTCGTGGGGGAGGGAGGCCGGATCGAGTGGACGTAACCTTCTCTATCGGCGGTTGACGGCGAAGCAACGGCCCTTGTTTGCACTGTCCTCCCTGAAGGCCCGCGGCGGGTGTCCCGGGGACCGCCCCCTCAGGCGTTCGCTGTCAGGGGTGTTGCGGGCCGAACGGTCGTAGCGCCAGAAGGCAGGCAAGAACGGGATGCAGGCCAGCACCGCGGCCACCCACACCACACCCCGCCGCTGATGGAGAACCGAAGCGAGCGGAACGAGGCCGTCCAGCCGGCGAGGGCGTTGCCCAGCAACGGGCCGGTCATAGAACGAAACGAACTGCCCGAAGAAGAGAAAGCGCAGGTCGCGGTGACGGCGGAGGGGCGTGAGGTCGATGAGCATGGAAGTACGTGAGGAGGTTGAGGCGCGAGGAGGCCGCGGTCCAATCGGTCGTCGCGGAGGTGCCGCAAACATGCGACGGTGGCGCCTTGCGCCAGCGCTGGCGCCGCGCCATCGTCCAGGTATCCATGATGACGAACGTCGCGATCTATCTGTTCGATGAGGTCGACGTGCTGGACTTCGCCGGGCCGTTCGAGGTGTTCTCGACCGCCTCGCGGCTGCGCGTGCGCGAGGAGAAGCCACCCGTGTTTCGGGTCTTCACCGTCGCCGATCGCGTTCGTCCGGTGCGGGCGCGCGGCGGCCTGATGGTGACGCCCGACTACGGGCTGGCCGACCACCCCAAGGTCGACCTGTTGATCGTTCCCGGCGGCGTGGTCACGGACGAGCTGGCGCGTCCCGATGTCATCGAATGGATCGCGCGCACGGCCGCCACCAGCCAGTTGACGGCCGCGGTGGGCACGGGCGCCTTTCTGCTGGCGTCGGCTGGGCTGTTGAACGACACGCGGGCGACGACCCACTGGGAGGATGTGGACGACCTGCGCCGCGACTTCCCGTCGCTGCGCGTGGAGACCGGAATGCGCTGGATCGACGCCGGCAAGACCATCACCTCGGCCGGCATCTCGGCCGGCATCGACATGAGCCTGCACCTGGTGCGGCGCCTGACGGACCGCGCGCTGGCCACCCGGACGGCACACCAGATGGACTTTGCCTGGGAGGACCGCGGCGCCTGAACAGTCAGGCCGCTCACGAGAGTCGGCCTCTTGTCTCCGTGCGGTTCGCGGCCCCCAGACGTTCGATTGCATTCTCGGCGGCGCATGAGCAGCGCAGTCTGCGCCGCGGCCGTGGCTGGCGGGCCGGGAGCCGGCACTTTCAGGTGCCGACCCGCCTCGCTCCGATGAACACGGCGAGATCTGCCGGCGCGATCCGGATCGCGTTCAGGATCCGGATGTGCGGCGGCGCCCTCTCGGCGCACAGGCCGTACACGGTCGCCGGGCAGAGGCCGAGCTGCTCGGCCGCCTCGCGCACCGACAGGAGCCCGTCCTTCCCGCCCCGCGGGACCTCCAGCCGGGCCACCGTCTCCGCCGGCGCGGGTAACAACCGGGTAACAAACGGCGAGCGAACCGGTGCTACGGTACGGGATTCCTGGGAACGCGAGGCTCCGTCGGTCGTAATCTTTTCGCCGTCTTGCAACCCGCTACCACCCGCCGCCACCGCCTGCTCAGCCCGCCCGGGTTCCTTCCCAAGCTGAATGTCGCCGGTTCGAACCCGGTATCCCGCTCAGGAAAAGTTAAGTTGTTGCGATTGCCTGCGACGAGGAACGGTTCTACTCACTCCAAGGTGGGTAACGCCGAGAAGTGATTCGGCGAGAGGCCCACCACGAAGTCTTCGTAAGTCACGGCAGGATGAAACTGAACCGTCATCCCGCGGCCGTGGAAGAACTGGCGCCGGACTTCGTCCGCCATGCGCGTCTTGCCCGTGCCTGGCGGTCCCTGGAGGATCACGAAGCGCCGCGACCTCAACAGGCCATTGACCTCTTCAGTCGTTGGGGAGGCGAACAGGTCGTCGCGAAGAGCGTTGTGGAAGACGTCGTACTCGGCTTCGCACGCCTTCATGACCTGCCAGCCGCGCTCGTAAGCGAGGATGTCGAGGAAGGCCTGCACGATGACTCGCGCGCGGTCGAGGTCCCGCGGCACGTGGGCGCACGCGTAGAGCTCCGCGCCGTATCGCTTGAAGACGTGCTCGAAGCCCGGGAAGCGATCTCGCGCCGTCTTCGGGACGCTGGTGCCGAGGGCTGAAGGATC
>Ga0105238_10008422_pt1 | contig 10324 bp, 5 predicted proteins | sample KBSC34metaG_FD_81526 | JGI IMG/M metagenome (GOLD analysis project Ga0105238, IMG submission 81526) | Corn rhizosphere microbial communities from Kellogg Biological Station, Michigan, USA - KBS C3-4 metaG | ecosystem: Host-associated > Plants > Roots > Rhizosphere > Soil | place: Michigan, USA...
AACCAGGAGTTCGTGCAGGTCGACACCACGAACATCCTCTTCATCTGCGGGGGCGCCTTCGGCGGCCTCGAGAAGGTGATCCAGAACCGCACCGACCGCTCCGGCATGGGCTTCGGCGCCCACGTGCGGTCGATGAACAACCGGCGCGAGCTGAACGACATGCTGCACGAGGTCGAGCCGGAGGACCTCATCAAGTACGGCCTCATCCCGGAGTTCGTGGGCCGCCTGCCGGTGGTCGCGGTGCTGGACGAGCTGGACGCGGACGCCCTGGTGAAGATCCTCACCGAGCCCAAGAACGCCCTGGTGAAGCAGTACCAGAAACTCCTCGCCATGGAGGGGGTCGAACTCGAGTTTCGCGACCATGCGTTGGCCGCGATCGCGAAACGGGCCCTCGAGCGCCGCACCGGCGCCCGCGGCTTGCGATCGATCATCGAGCACTCGCTCCTCGACATCATGTTCGACCTCCCGTCGCTCTCCAACGTGCAGAAGGTGGTCGTCGACGACGGCGCCATCTCCGGCGACGGAAAGCCGCTCCTCATCTACTCCGACCAGCCGAAGGTCGCGAGTGGGCAGCAGTAGATCCGCAAGCTCCCGCGCCGCTCCCCGCGTCCGGGGCTTGATGGGGCGTCCTCCCGCCCCCACGTGACACGCCATACAAACCAGGAAAAACGATGACCGCCTCCTTCTCCGCCGAATCCCGCGTCCTGCCGCTCCTGCCGCTCCGCGACGTGGTGGTCTTCCCCCACATGGTGATCCCGCTGTTCGTGGGGCGGCCCAAGTCCATCAAGGCGCTCGAGGCGGCGATGGAGGAGGGGAAGAACGTGGTCCTGGTCGCCCAGAAGTCGGCGGCGAAGGACGAGCCGAACCCGGAGGACCTCTACGACGTCGGCACCGTCTCCACGATCCTGCAGATGCTGAAGCTCCCGGACGGCACGGTGAAGGTGCTGGTGGAGGGCGTGCAGCGCGCGCGGATCGAGCGGGTGCTGACCGAGAAGGCCAACTTCGAGGCGGAGATCGAGCTGATCGCCTCGGAGGAGCCGGACTCGAACGAGGTCGAGGCGATGCGCCGCACGCTCCTCGCCCAGTTCGACCAGTACGTGAAGCTGAACAAGAAGATCCCGCCGGAGGTGCTCACCTCGTTGGCCGGGATCGACGGCGCCGGGCGACTCTCGGACACCATCGCCGCGCACCTGCCCCTGAAGCTCGAGCAGAAGCAGCAGATCCTCGAGAACTTCCACGTGGGCCGCCGCCTCGAGCAGCTCCTGCAGCTGCTGGAGACCGAGATCGACATCATGCAGGTGGAGAAGCGCATCCGCGGCCGCGTGAAGCGGCAGATGGAGAAGTCGCAGCGCGAGTACTACCTGAACGAGCAGGTGAAGGCGATCCAGAAGGAGCTGGGCGACTCGGAAGAGGGCGCCGACCTGGACGAGCTCGAGAAGAAGATCAAGACGGCGCACATGCCCAAGGAGGCGCGCGTCAAGGCCGAGGCGGAGCTGAAGAAGCTGAAGCTGATGTCGCCCATGTCCGCGGAAGCGACGGTCGTGCGGAACTACATCGACACGCTCGTGGGCCTGCCGTGGAAGAAGAAGACCAAGGTCTCCACGGACCTCAAGAACTCGGAGAAGATCCTCGACGCGGACCACTACGGCCTGGAGAAGGTGAAGGAGCGGATCGTCGAGTACCTCGCGGTCCAGCAGCGCGTGGACAAGCTCAAGGCGCCGATCCTCTGCCTCGTGGGGCCCCCGGGCGTGGGCAAGACCTCGCTCGGGCAGTCGATCGCCCGCTCGACCAACCGCAAGTTCGTGCGCATGTCGCTGGGCGGCGTGCGCGACGAGGCGGAGATCCGCGGCCACCGCCGGACCTACATCGGCTCGATGCCCGGCAAGATCCTGCAGAACATGACGAAGGTGGGCGTGCGCAACCCCCTCTTCCTGCTGGACGAGGTGGACAAGATGGGCATGGACTTCCGCGGCGACCCGTCCTCGGCGCTCCTGGAGGTCCTCGACCCCGAGCAGAACCACACGTTCGTCGACCACTACGTCGAGGTCGAGTACGACCTCTCGGACGTGATGTTCGTGGCCACGGCCAACACGCTCCAGATCCCCGCGCCGCTCTTGGACCGCATGGAGGTGATCCGCCTCTCGGGCTACACGGAGGACGAGAAGGTCCACATCGCCAAGCAGTACCTGCTGCCGAAGCAGTTCAAGTCGAACGGCATCAAGGAGGGCGAGCTCTCGGTGACGGACGCGGCGCTGCGCGACATCACCCGCTACTACACGCGCGAGGCGGGCGTGCGCGGGCTCGACCGAGAGCTCGCGAAGATCGCGCGGAAGGTCGTGAAGTCCATCCTCACCAAGAAGAAGGAGGGCGGGCACATCACGGTCAACTCCAAGAACCTCGACAAGTACCTGGGCGTGCGCAAGTACACCTACGGCATCGCGGAGAAGGAGAACCAGGTGGGCCAGGTCACCGGCCTCGCGTGGACCGAGGTGGGCGGCGAGCTCCTCACCATCGAAGCCGTGAAGCTCCCCGGCAAGGGGAACACCGTCACCACGGGCAAGCTGGGCGAGGTGATGCAGGAGTCCATCAAGGCCGCGGTCTCGGTGGTGCGCGCGCGCGCGAAGCGCCTGGGCATCAACGAGGACTTCTACCAGACGCTCGACCTCCACATCCACCTTCCGGAGGGCGCCACGCCCAAGGACGGCCCCTCGGCCGGCATCTCCATCGCCACCGCGATCACGTCGGTGCTCACGGGCATCCCGGTGCGCTGCGATGTCGCGATGACGGGCGAGATCACGCTCCGCGGCGAGGTGCTCCCGATCGGCGGCCTCAAGGAGAAGCTCCTCGCGGCCCACCGCGGCGGCATCAAGAGCGTGCTGATCCCCCAGGAGAACGTGAAGGACCTGGCGGAGATCCCGGAAGAGGTGAAGAACGCGATCGACGTGGTCCCGGTGCGCTGGTTCGACGAGGTGCTCGAGCGGGCGCTGGAGAGGAAGCCCGAGCCCCTGGCGGACAGCCCCGTGGCCCCGCCGCCCGCGGCGCCGGAAGTGCGGCCGGTCGTCACGAAGCACTGAGGATTGCGGGCGGCCGCCCGCTGCACGCTCGGTGCCCCCGCGCAGGCGGGGGCCCATCCTGGGTTCCCGCCTTCGCGGGAACGACGACGGCCGTTGGAAAAGCGGCCCCGGATCGGCTAAAATAGCCCTCTTTTCGGGGTGCTTAGCTCAGCTGGTAGAGCGTCGCCCTTACAAGGCGAATGTCGGGGGTTCGATCCCCTCAGCACCCACCATGGGTCCCCGTTCGAACGGGGCAGAATCGAAAGACCGTGAATTCGAAGGAGTGGTAGTTCAGTTGGTTAGAATACCGGCCTGTCACGCCGGGGGTCGCGGGTTCGAGTCCCGTCCACTCCGCCAGCCTTTGATGGACCGTCCCCGCCGGGGACCCGGAAGGGCGAACCCCCGCGGTTCGCCCTTTTTGCTGCCCCTCCCCCGCAGGGAAACCCCATGACCCTCGAGACCTTCCGCGAGTTCGCCAACAAGAAGATCGTCAAGTACCTCTTCGCGATCTTCCTGCTCATTCCGTTCGGCCTCTTCGGGATCGACTACTACTTCAAGTCGCCCGTGGGCGGGGACACGATCGCCACGGTGGGCCGCACGCAGATCGGCGCGCTCGACTTCGACCAGGCCCTGCGCGAGCAGGCCGACCGCTACCGCCAGCAGTTCAAGGGGAGCTTCGATTCCTCGATCATGGAGAGCCCCGAGATCCGCCGCGGCGTCCTCGACCGGCTCATCAACGAGCACCTGGTCGCGATCGGCGCGGAGCGCGCGGGGATCCGCCTGGGCGACCGCCAGCTCGCCGAGCGCATCATGTCGGAGCCGGCGTTCCAGGTGGACGGGCGCTTCTCCAGGGAGCGCTACGAGCAGGTCGCGCGCGGCATGGGCCTGTCGCCCGCGGGCCTCGACGAGCGGCTGCGGCGCGACTTCCGCGAGGGCCAGTACCGGGGCGCGATCGTGGACACGGCGTTCGTCCCGAAATCGACGCTCGAGAGCTTCATCCGCCTCTCCGAGCAGTCGCGCGACGTGAGCGTCGTGAACCTCACGCCCGACCAGTACCTCGCCAGGGTGAAGGTCACGCCGGAGCAGGTGAAGGCGTACTACGACGGCCACAAGGCGGACTTCACGACCCCGGAGCAGGTGAAGGTCGACTACATCGAGCTCTCCACGGACGCGCTCGCGGCGCAGGCCGCGGCCTCCCCGGAAGACGTGAAGCGCATCTACGAGGAGGAGCTCAAGACCGGGAAATGGGGCGAGCCCGAGGAGCGGCGCGCGAGCCACGTGCTCGTGCTGCTGAAGCCGGGTGCCACGGACGCCGACAAGAAGGCCGCGCGCGCGAAGGCGGAGGCCATCGCCGCGCAGGTGCGCAAGAACCCGAAGAGCTTCGCGGAGGTGGCGAAGAAGGAATCGCAGGACCCGGGCTCCGCGGCACGCGGGGGCGACCTGGGCTTCTTCCGCCGCGGCGCGATGGTGAAGCCGTTCGAGGACGCCGTCTTCAAGGCGAAGAAGGGCGAGATCGTGGGCCCGGTCGAGAGCGACTTCGGCTTCCACGTGATCGAGGTGACGGACGTGAAGCCCGCGAAGGTGAAGACGCTCGCGGAGGCCTCGCCCGAGATCGAGGCCACCCTCAAGAAGCAGGCCGCCTCGCGCAAGATGGCCGAGAGCGCGGAGAACTTCTCCAACATCGTCTACGAGCAGCCGGAGAGCCTCAAGCCCGCGGCCGAGTCCCTCAAGCTCCCGGTGCAGCACTCGGACTGGATCCGGAAGGGGCAGCCGGCCAATCCCCCGTACCTCTCGAGCCCCAAGCTCGAGGCGGAGATCTTCTCGGACAACTCGATCAAGGCGAAGCGCAACACCTCCGCGGTCGAGGTGGCCCCGAACGTGCTGGTCGCCGCCCACGTGGTCGAGCACAAGCCCGCGGAGCTGAAGCCGCTCGACACCGTGAAGGCGGACATCGAGCACCGGCTGCAGCGCGACCAGGCGTTGAAGCTCGCCGCCACGGACGGGGAGGCGAAGCTGAAGGAGCTCCGCGCGGGCAAGGACGCGGGCCTCAAGTGGCCGGCGCCCCTCGCGGTGAGCCGCCAGAAGCCGGGCGGCCTCTATCCCACGGTGCTGGACGGCATCTTCCGCGTGGATGCGAGGAAGCTCCCCGCCTACGCGGGGGTGGAGACGCCCGCGGGCTACTCGCTCGTGCAGGTGAGCAAGGTCGAGGAGCCCAAGGCGATCGACGAGGCGAAGCGGAAGGCGCTCGCCGAGCAGCTCCGGGACGCGGTCGCCGCCGAGGAGTTCGACGCGACGCTCACGCGCCTGCGGGAGAAGATCGGCGTGCGGGTGAGCCGGGACGCGCTGGAAAAGAAGACGACGGGCGGGCAGTAAGCAGCCCGCTAGTCTTCCGAGGCGAGGCCCGCGGTGGTGGAGCTGAACCCCGCGTCCACGTAGATCACGTCGCCCGTGATGCCGCTCGCGAGATCCGAGAGGAGGAAAGCGGCGGTGTTGCCCACCTCGTCCGTCGTGACGCCCCTCCGGAGCGGCGCGTTCTTCTCGACGAAGTGCAGGATCTTCGAGAACCCGCCGATGCCCGCGGCGGCGAGCGTCTTGATCGGCCCGGCCGAGATGGCGTTCACGCGGATGCCCTCGGGACCCAGGCTCGCGGCGAGGTAGCGCACGCCGGCCTCGAGGCTCGCCTTCGCGAGTCCCATCACGTTGTAGTTCGGGATCGAGCGCACGGCGCCCAGGTACGAGAGGGTGACGATCGCGCCCGGGCGTCCCTTCATCATGGGGGCCGCGCCCTTCGCGAGCGCGGCGAGGCTGTAGCTCGAGATGTCGTGGGCGATGCGGAAGGCCTCCCGGGAGACGCTTTCGTGGAAGCCGCCCTTCAGCGCCTCGCGCGGGGCGAAGGCGATGGCGTGCACCACGCCGTCCAGGCCGTCCCAGCGCCCGGCAAGCGAGGCGAAGAGCGCGTCGATCTGGGCGTCGTCCGCGACGTCGCAGGGGTAGACCATGTCCGTCCCGAACTCCTTCGCGAGATCGGCCACCCGGTCGCGCAGGGATTCGCCGGCGTACGTGAATGCGAGGTCCGCCCCCTCGCGCCGGCACGCCTTCGCGATGCCGTAGGCGATCGAGCGGTTGGAGAGCAATCCCGTCACCAGGATGCGCCGGCCCTGCAGGAAGCCCATTCGCGGTCCCTTCGCCGTAGAATTGAGGCGTCATGAATCGTCACAGACGGGGCGAAAGTGTATCGCATAATCCCCGCCTCCCCCCGCGCCGCACCGCCATGAGCCCCTCGCTCGCGCGCCTCCTCCGCCTGGCCTCCGCCGCCCTCCTGGCCGGGGCGCTCCTTCCGGCCGCCGCGGCCCCGGAGAAGGTGCTGCGCGTGGCGTTCCTCATCGCGGAGACCAACTTCGACCCGGCGGCCACCTCCGATCTGTACTCGGGCAACATCGAGGCGGAAATCTTCGAGGCCCCGCTCACGTACGACTTCCTCGCGCGGCCGGCGAAGCTGAAGCCGCTCACGCTCGAGGCGATGCCCGAGGTGACGGACGGCGGCCGGACGTACACGCTGCACCTGCGCAAGGGCGTCTACTTCTCGGACGATCCCGCGTTCGACGGGAAGAAGCGCGAGCTCACCGCGGCGGACTACGCATTCGCCTTCAGGCGGCTGATGGACCCCAAGCTCCATTCGCCCAACCTGTGGCTGATCGAGGGCCGCGTCGCGGGCGTCGAGGAGGCCGAGGCGCGCGCGAAGAAGGCCGGCCGCTTCGACTACGACGCGGCGATCCCCGGGCTCGAGGTGGTCGACCGCTATACCCTGCGCATCCGGCTCTCCAAGCCCGACTACAACTTCCTCTACATCCTCGCGATGCAGCCTCTCGGAGCGCAGGCGCGCGAGGTGGTCGAGCGCTACGGCGACGACATCGGCGCGCATCCCGTGGGGACGGGTCCCTTCCGGCTGCTGGAGTGGAAGCGCTCCGCCAAGATCGTGCTCGGGCGCAATCCCAATTTCCGCGAGATGTACTACGAGGCGGAGCCGCCCGCGGACGACCCCGTGTCCCTGCAGCTCTACGCGGAGAACAAGGGGAAGCGCCTGCCGATCGTCGACCGCGTCGAGGTCTCGATCATCGAGGAATCCCAGCCGCGCTGGCTCGCGTTCCTCAACGACGAGCTCGACTGGGTGAACCTGCCCTACGAGTTCCTCAACATGGCGGTGCCCGGCGGCAGGCTCTCGCCCGCGCTCGCGCGGAAGGACGTGCGCTACATCCCGGACATCGAGGTCGTCACGGTCTACCTCTACTTCAACATGAAGGACCCGGTCTTCGGCGGCTACACGCCCGACAAGGTCGCGCTCCGCCGCGCCATCTCGCTCGCCTACAACGTGGACGAGGACGTGAACCTCATCCGGAACGGCCAGGCCATCGAGGCGAAGAGCCTGGTGCCACCGGGCGCGCTCGGGTATGACCCCAATTTCGACACCGGGCCCGGCTACGATCCGGCGCGCGCGAAGGCGCTCCTCGACATGTTCGGGTATGTCGACAGCAATGGGGACGGTTGGCGCGACCTGCCGGACGGCCGCCCCCTCGTGCTCCACTACGCAGGGACACCGACGCAGCTCGACCGCCTGTTCGTCGAGCTCTGGAGGAAGGACCTGGAGGCGATCGGCGTCCGGATGGAGGTCGAGATCGCGAAGTGGCCGGACCTGCGCAAGAAGTCCAAGCAGGGCCTCCTGCAGACGTGGGACCTCGCGTGGGGCGCGGATTATCCGGACGGCGAGAACTTCTACCAGCTCCTCTACGGTCCCAACTGCGGCTCGTCCAACGACGGCTGCTTCCAGCTTCCCGAGTTCGATGCGCTCTACGAGCGGGCCGGCGCCCTCCCGCCCGGGCCCGAGCGCGTCGCGATCTACCAGAAAATGGAGCGCCTCATCGCCGCCTACGCGCCGTTCAGGCTCCAGGTCCACCGCAAGTACAACTACATGCTCCAGCCCTGGGTTCTCGGATGGCGGAAACATCCGATGACGCAGGAGTTCTACGAGTACGCGGACATCGACCTGGACCGCCGGGCCAGGGCCGCCAAATGACCGCCCGGCGAGGGCGGAGGCCGGCGGAAAAACGTTATAATTCCGTGACTTTGCCGAATTCCTCGCCCCCCACCCCCCAGCCGCGCAGCCCTTCGCCCTCCCGGCGCCGGTTCGTCATGGCCGCGGGCTCGCTCGCCGCGAGCACGCTCGCCCCGCGCGGGGCGCGTGCGCAGCCCGCCACCGCGCGCAAGGTGCTGCGCATCGGGCTTCGCGCGGCCGAGACGGGCTTCGATCCCGTCCTGGTCTACGACCGCTACTCCGCGGGCATCTGCGAGAACCTCTTCGAGACGCTCGTCACCTACGACTACCTCGCGCGCCCCTCGAAGCTCGTGCCGCTCGCGGCCGAAGCGGTGCCGGAGCCCGAGGAGGGCGGCACGCGCTACACGTTCCGCATCAAGCCGGGCATCTACTTCAACGACGACCCGGTCTTCCGGGGGAAGCGGCGCGAGCTCGTGGCCGAGGACATGGCGTACGCCGTGAAGCGCTTCCGCGATCCCCGGAACCGGAGCGCCTACGCGTGGCTCTTCGAGCACAACATCGTGGGCCTGGACGAGCTCGCGGAGCGCGCGAAGAAGGAGGGGAAGTTCGACTACGACACCCGGGTTCCGGGCATCGAGGTGCACGGGAAGTACGCGATCAGCTTCAGGCTGAAGGACCCGAACTACAACTTCCTCTATTTCCTCGCGATGCCCAACGTGGCGCCCGTCGCGCGCGAGGTGATCGAGGCGTACCAGTCGGACACCATGGCGCATCCCGTCGGCACCGGGCCCTACGTCCTCAAGGAGTGGGTGCGCCGCTCGAAGATCGTGCTCGAGAGGAATCCCGCCCATCGCGGCTACGACCTGGAGACGCGCTACGCCGACATGGGCGACGAGTGGGACCGGCGCGCGATCGACGACCTGGCCGGCAAGCGCCTTCCGCTCATCGACCGGATCGAGGTCTATCCCATCGAGGACGAGCAGCCGCGCTTCCTCGCGTTCCTGAACCACGAGCACGACATCATCGACGAGCTTCCGCTCACCTTCGTGAACCAGGTGCTGCCGGGCGGCAAGCTCACCCCGCAGCTCGCCTCCCAGGGCGTGCGCGTCTTCCCCGAGCTCGAGCCCGAGATCACGTACTACGTCTTCAACCTGGACGAGAAGGTGAACGGCGTCGACAACCCGGTGGGGGGCTACACGCCGGAGCGCGTGGCGCTGCGCCGCGCGATGGTGCTGGGCCACGACCGCAACCAGGAGATCGCGATCCTCCGCCGCGGGCAGGCCATCGCCGCGCAGGGGCCGATCCCGCCGGGCGTCGTGGGATACGACCCGGATTTCAAGTCGGACGCGCAGGACCCGGACCCGGCGCGGGCGAAGGCGCTCCTCGACATGTACGGCTACGCCGACGGCGACGGCGACGGCTGGCGGGAGCGCCCCGACGGCCGGCCGCTCGTGATCCAGTACCGCTACCTCGCCGGCGGCCAGGAATACCGGCAGCTTGCCGAGCTGTGGGTGAAGTGCATGACCGATCTCGGCATCCGCCTGAACCCGGTCGCGGTCCAGTTCGCCGACCTCCTCGAGGTGCGCCGGCTCGGGAAGTACGAGCTCGCGGACACCGCGTGGATCGCGGACTATCCGGACGCGCAGAACTTCCTGCAGCTCCTCTACGGGCCCAACACCGACCAGTCGAACGAGTCGCGCTTCCGGCTTCCGGAATACGACCGGCTCTACGAGAAGTCGCTCGCCGTTCCCGACGGCCCCGAGCGGAACCGCCTCTACCGCGAGATGACGCGGCTCATCTTCGCGTACGCGCCGTGGCGCCTCGGCGTCACGCGCAACTTCAACCATCTTTTCTATCCCTGGATCAAGGGATACAAGAAGCACCCGATCCTGTATACCAACTGGAAATGGCTGGACATCGACGTGGCGGCGCAGCAGGCCGGCATGAAATGACGCCCGCGAGGCGAGAGGAGGAGAGCGAATGACCGCCTATGTCGTCCGGCGGGTGTGGCAGATGATCCCGACCATCCTGGGCGTGATCCTGCTCATCTTCGTGCTGTTCAACTGGGTGGGCGGGGACCCGGCGCAGGTGCTGGCCGGGAAGATCTCCAACCCGGACCAGATCGCGAACATCCGGCGCCAGCTGGGCGTGGACCAGCCCTACTGGTACCAGCTCCTCATCTTCGTGAAGCAGGTCTTCACCTTCGACTTCGGCCGCAGCT
>Ga0105238_10008423_pt1 | contig 10322 bp, 5 predicted proteins | sample KBSC34metaG_FD_81526 | JGI IMG/M metagenome (GOLD analysis project Ga0105238, IMG submission 81526) | Corn rhizosphere microbial communities from Kellogg Biological Station, Michigan, USA - KBS C3-4 metaG | ecosystem: Host-associated > Plants > Roots > Rhizosphere > Soil | place: Michigan, USA...
ACGCCGTGCCGCTGCGCGGCGTCGGTCCGAACGGCACCGGCGCGCAGTTCAAGTGGATCCTCGAGCAGACGCCCGCGACCGTGAAGTATTTCGAGGAATACACCCAACAACCGTATCCGTTCGACAAGCTCGACCTGCTCGGCGCGCCGGACTTTGCCGCGGGTGCCATGGAGAATGCCGGCCTGATCGTGTATCGCGACGCGCTGCTGCGCATCGATGCCGGTTCTCCGGCGAACACCTATCGCAGCAGCTTCAACGTCAACGCGCACGAAATCGCGCACCAGTGGTTCGGCGACCTGGTCACGGTGCCGTGGTGGGACGATATCTGGCTCAACGAGGCGTTCGCCACCTGGGCGCAGGGCAAGGCCACCGTGGCGCTGATGCCGGAATATCTGGGCGACCTGTCGCGCCTGGAAGGCACGCTTGGCGCAATGGGCAGCGATAGTCTGCTGTCGGCGCGCAAGATCCGCCAGCCGGTGAACAACCAGGACGACATCGAGAATGCATTCGATGGCATCACCTACCAGAAAGGCGCGGCGGTGCTGCGCATGTTCGAGGAATGGATCGGCGAGGATACCTATCGCGAGGCAATGCGCGACTATCTTGGCAAGCATGCCTTCGGCAGCGGCAGTTCGGACGATCTGATTGCGACCATCGCACGTGTCAGCGGCAAGGGCGATGTGCTCAAGGCCGCAATGCGCGGTTTCCTCGATCAGCCGGGCATTCCGCTGGTGCACACGCAGCTCAAGTGCGAGGGCGGCAAGGCGACGCTTGCCTTGAGCCAGTCGCGCTACCTGCCGTACGGCGTGCTGAGCAACGATCGCACGCAGTGGAGCGTGCCGGTGTGCGCGCGCTTCGGTCACGGCGACAAGTCCGCCACGCAATGCTTCCTGCTCGATCAGCCGCAGCGCGAGTTCGCCGTCGACGGCGGCTGCGCCGACTGGTACGTGCCGAACGCGGACGCGGCCGGTTACTACCGCTTCGTCATGGACCAGAAGGACTTCGGCGCGCTCAAGACACGCGTTGCGAAGCTCGTCCCGGCCGAGCAGGTGATCTTCGCCGATGCGGTGTCGAGCGCGTTCAAGCGCGGCGACATCGGTCCGGAGGTCGTGCTGGCCGCGATGCCGGTGCTGGCGAGTTCGGAATTGCCGCAGGTGGCGACCGCGCTGGTCGACGACTTCGCCTGGATCCGCGAACATCTCGGCAGCGACGTCACCCGCCCGGCGCTGGATGCATATGCAGTGAAGTTGTACGGCGCGCGCGTCGACAAGCTCGGCTTGCGGCGTACCGCCAGCGACAGTGACGCGATCAGCCGCATGCGCGTGCGGCTGGTGCATTTCCTCGCCTTCGATGCGCGCGACAAGGCGCTGCGCCAGAAGCTCAATGCCGAAGGCCGCGCCGCGCTGGGACTCGATGGCGGCAAGGTCGATCTGACCAAGCTCGACCCCGACATGCGCGGTTACGTGTTGAATGTCGCGGTGCAGGATTCCGGCGCTGCTGCGTTCGACGCGGTGCAGGCCCAGCTCAAGAGCACCACCGATACCGAACTGCGTTACGAACTGATCACCGCGATCGGCAGCGCGCACGATCCGCAGCTTGCCGAGCGCGCGCGCAACTACGGCCTGACGCCGGCCGTTGCCGTCGGTGAACTGGTGTATCTGTATTTCAACCATGTCGGCGAACCCGAGAACCAGGCGAGTTTCTGGCCGTGGTTCCAGGCGCACTTCGACGCGCTGCGCGCGCGGCTACCGGATGCCTACCAGGGCATGCTGCCGCGCCTGGCGGCGCGCGGCCGCTGCAACAAGGCGCAGTCGGACGACATGCAGCAGTGGTTTGCGCCGCGCATCGCGCAGGTGATCGGTGGCGAACGCTCGCTGGCACAGTCGCTCGAGTCGGTCGGGCAGTGCAACTCGCTGCGCGAACATGCCGGCGAAAAATCGCTGGCGAACTGGGCCGAGGCGCAAGGTCACTAGTCCAGGTTTTCGCCGCTCATTGATACCCCTCTCCCGCTAGCGGGAGAGGGATTGGGTGAGGGTGGCGTTTGAAGGTGCGGCGCCACACACCGGTCGCCATGATTGCCGCGTCAGCGCGACATGTCGCGACTCGACGGTGGATGGTCGATGAACTCGAGCGTGTCGGCCAGCGCCGGCACTTTTGTGCGCTGCCCGCGTGCGAACGCCAGCAGGATTGCCGCGTGATCGACGCCGTCATAGAGTTTCAGCAACGCCGTGCCGTCCATCGCCTGCGCGCGCTCCGCCATCGCCTCGGCATTGCTCGGCGGCACTTCGTCGTCGTCAGTACCTTGCAGCAACAGCATCGGCGGTTCGTCGCCGTCGACGAAGTTGATCGGCTGCGAATCGTAGCGGCCGCGCGCATCGTTGCCGAAAATTTCCGCTTCGTCGTCGACGAACGGCAGGAAGCAGTAGGCGCCGGCGAGGCCGATCATGCCGGCAAGCTGGCGCGGCCGCATGCCGACGGCGTCGAGATAGCGCCGGTCGCAAGCCAGCAGCGCGGCAATCTGTCCGCCGGACGAATGCCCCATCACGAACAGCCGCTGAGGGTCGGCATGCAGTTCCGTTGCGTGCTCGCGCGTCCACGCAACGGCCAGCGCGGCATCGTGCATGAAGGCCGGAAACTGCACGTCGGGATACTTGCGGAAGTCGGGGATTACGGCGATCACGCCATGATTGGCCAGCGCGTCGCCGACGTAGCGATACCAGCGGCGGCGTCCTTCGGTCCAGCTGCCGCCGTAGAAGAACACCGCCACGGGTGCGTCGGCGGCATTGCGCGGCAGATAGGCATCCAGGTGCAGGCCATGTTCGGCGTCGAACACGACATTGCTGCGCACTTCCAGGTTGCGCGTGTCGGCGCCGGCGTCGACCAGCGCGAAAAACGCATCCGCGCAGCCGCCCAGCGCCAGCGCCGCCACGCAGGCGAGCCCGGCGCGGCGTAGTTTGCCAAGTCGGGGTGCGGTTTCTATCATGGGGCTATTCTGACATGGGGGAATGTGGCGATGGACCAACCTGCACCAAAACGCGGCAAGGAGCTTTTCGCGCACATCCCCGAGCGCAACACCACCGACAACTTCCTGCGCACCACGCAGCAGCATCATGTCGCGTTGTCGAGCATGGCCGATACCAAGGCCAACATCATCATCACGTGCTCGTCGATCGTGCTGACGCTGACCTTCGGCCGCATCAGCGATCCGGAGTTGCGCACTTCGGTGCTGACATTGGGTGGATTCACACTGGTGGCGCTGCTGCTGGCGATCCTCGCGGTGTTGCCGAAGTACCGGCCGCTGAAGCTGCGCGATGCCACGTTGCCGCCGAACTTCAACCTGCTGTTCTTCGGCCATTTCAGCGAGTTGCCGCGCGAACGGTATCTGGAGGAAATGTCGCGCACGCTGATGCCTGACGGTTCGGTGTACGCTACCTGGGTCGCCGATATTTATTCGCTCGGCACGTACCTGGGTCATCACAAGTATCGCTACCTGCGCCTGAGCTACCTGTTTTTCCTCGCCGGATTCGTGATCGCGTGCCTGGAGCAGGGTTGGCGGCTGCTGACGCAGTAAGCTTCGAACGACAAGGGCACGGCAAAGTTCGCTGCAACAACGTATGACCCCGCGCGGCGGGCTCGCGCGTTGCACCGGGGAATCTCGCCAGGAGGATCGTGCAATGAGGCTGCTGATCGGCGCGTTGTGCGCTGTCGTATTGTCCACAAATATACACGCGCAAGCCGCCGCCGATGCGGCGATTCCGCAGGCGTTGAAGGATTGGCGTGGTTGGGTGCTGAAGGATCTCGAATACCGCAGCTGTCCGTTCCTGGCCAACAAGGCACCGGAGTCGGGCGAGGAATTCATTTGCGCGTGGCCGGGCCGCCTGAATCTTGCCAGCCGGGGTGAAGGCGCGACTTTTTCCGTGCACTGGCGCGTGGAAACCGCCGGCTGGATACCGCTGCCCGGTGACGAGCAGAACTGGCCGCAGCAGGTGACGGTGAACGGACAACGCGCGCCCGTGCTGGCACGCGACAACGCACCGATGCTATGGCTGCAGCCCGGCAGTTTCGAGATCGCCGGACGCATTCCGTGGACCGAGCAGCCGCAGTCCCTCGCCGTGCCGCAGCGCATCGGCCTGGTCGCGCTCACGATCGACGGCAAGGCGGTCGTACCGGTGCAGCGCGACGGCGACGAGGTCACGCTCGGCCGCATTGCCAAGGCGGAACCAGAAGCCGACAATGTCAGCCTGCGCGTCTATCGCAAGCTCACAGACGGACTACCCGCGCAACTGACCACGCGTTTGCTGATCAATGTTTCGGGGCAGGCACGCGAGGAAGTGTTCGGCCCTGCGCTGCCCGCCGGTTTTGCACCGGTCGCCCTGGAAAGCGCCTGGCCGGCGCGCCTGGACAGCGACGGCAAGCTGCACGTGCAGGTACAGCCGGGCAGCGACACGTTGACACTGGAGGCACGTGCCACCGCACCGCTTGCGAGTGCGACCGCGCTGGTGCCTGCGCTGCCGTGGCCAAAGCAGGAAATCTGGAGTTACGAGGCCACGCCACGTCTGCGCGTCACGGCGGCCAGCGGTAGCGTGCAACTGGATCCACGCCAGGCGGAAGTTCCGCCGGAATGGCAGATGTTGCCGGCATTCGGCATGGCCGATACGGCCAAACTTGCGATCGAGGAGCGCTCGCGCGGCCTCGCCGCCGACGAGGCCAGCCGCCTCAATCTGCAACGCGAAGCCTGGCTCGATTTCGACGGCGCGGGCTGGTACGCGCGCGATCTGGTCAGCGGCCGCATGACGCAAGGCTGGCGCTTCGATGTGGCTGCGCCATATTCGCTCGAACAGGCCAAGGCACTCAATTCCACACGGGTCGCCGGCGGCGAACCGCTGCTGATCACGCGCGGCGCGAAAGAAGGCTGGAGTGGCGTGGAGTGGCGCACACCCGGCGTGAACCTGCTTGCCGGCATGCGCATTGCTGCTCCGGCGTCGATGCCGGTCGGTGGCTGGCAGCAGACCTTCGATCACGTCCAGGCGACGCTGCATTTTCCATTTGGATACAAATTACTGGGCGCGCCGGGCGCCGACAGTGCCGAAGGCAGCTGGATCTCGCGCTGGTCGCTGTTCGATCTGTTCTCGTGCGCGATCCTGGTGCTGCTGGCCTGGCGCCTGCTCGGGCTGCCCGGCGCGTTTGCCGCCGCGGTTTACCTGCTGCTCGGCTATCAGGAAGGCGAGAGTCCGCTGTGGACGCTGCTGGCCGCGCTGGCGTTCGCGCTGATTGCGCGTGCATTGCCGGCGGGCAGGCTCGGCACGGCGGCACTGTGGCTACGCCGCGCCGCGCTGGTGCTGCTGATCCTGATCAGCCTGCCGTTCGTCACCGATCAGGTGCGCTACGCGCTGTACCCGCAACTGGAACAGGAGGGTCCATACCTGGCGCAGGTCGACGGGTTGGCGAACTACACCGGCGTCTATCGTCACCGGCAGTCGCGCGGCATGCCGCAGGCTGAAGCGCCGGTGCCGCAACCGGCGCAGGCGATGGATAGCGTCGAGACGTCGACCACGGTCAACTCACCGTCACCCGTGTATGCGCCGCCGCGCGAGATGGCGTTGCCGGCCGCGCCACCGCCGCCGAAGGTGCGTTCCGAACTGAAATCGGTGCGCGAGAAGTCGGCGGTTGGCGGTCTGCAGAAGGTCGACGTTACCGGCAGCAAGACTCCGCGTGTCGACAATGAGACGGCAAGTCCTGTTGTCGTCATCGATCACTACAGCGAATCGACGATCGTGCAGACCGGTGCCGGCGCGCCGAACTGGAACATCGGCAGCATCGCTTCGCTGAGCTGGAGCGGGCCGGTGCTGGCCACGCAAAGCGTACGCCTGCTGATCGCGCCGCCGTGGCTGGTGCGGCCGCTGCGCATCGTGCTCGCGTTGTTGCTGGCGTGGCTGGTGTGGCGCCTGGTGCGCGTGGCGGCGACGCCGCGTCCCGCCGCTGGATCGCGCGCGGCTGCCGGCGTTGCAGGCATCGTGCTGCTCTGCGCAACCGTGCTTGGTTCGGGCATGGCGGGCAGCGCGCAGGCGCAAACCCTGCCCAGCGAGGAATTGCTGCAGCAGCTGCGCACGCGTTTGATCGAGGCGCCGAAGTGCGTGCCGCAATGCGCGGCCGTGGCCGAGGCGCAAGTCGCTGCGAACGGCGACAATCTGAGCGTGACGCTGGAGGTGCATGCCGCCGAGCGCATCGCGCTGCCGTTGCCGGACGATGCGGCTGGCGTTTCGCTGAAAAGTATACAAGTCGATGGCGTCGCCGACGATGCGGTGGCGCGCGATGCGGAAGGCGCGTTGCTGCTGGTGCTCAATCGCGGCGTGCACCGCGTGCAGCTGGAATTCTCGGCGCATGCCGATCAGGTTTCGCTGGCATTCCCGGTGAAGCCGTCGCGCGTGGCTTTCCAGAGCAAGGGTTGGGAAAGTTCCGGCATCGAGGACAACCGCCTGCTGACCGAGACCTTGACGCTGGCACGCGCGCATGACAGCGCCGGCAGCGCCAGCAACAACAGCAGCGGCGTGCAGCAGTTTCCGCCGTACGTACGCGTGCAGCGCAATGTTTCGCTCGGCCTGGAGTGGAGCGCGAACACGCTGGTCGAGCGTGTTTCGCCAGCGCAGGGCGGCTTCACGCTCGACGTGCCCGCGCTGGCCGGCGAGCATGTCGGCAGCGCCGGTATAAAAGTACAGAACGGCAAGGTGCCGGTGGCGATAGGCGAAGGTGCCGCGTCGATGAGCTGGCAGAGCACACTCGACAAGGGCGAGTCACTGGCCTTGACCGCCCCGCCGCTGGCGGACCGCGCCGAAGTGTGGCGCGTCGTGGTCAGCCCGACCTGGCACGTGGAGTTCAGTGGCGTGCCGGGCGTCGGACTGGACGCCAACGAAAATCCAAACGAGTTCCGCAATTTCGAATTCCATCCGCTGCCCGGCGAGACGTTGACGCTGCGCATCACGCGTCCGGCCGCGAACCAGGGTGCCGCGCGCGCTATCGATCAGGTGAACCTGCGCAGCGATGTCGGCCAGCGTGCCGCCACGCACACGTTGAGTTTCGCGCTGCGCGCCAGCCAGGGCGGCGACCAGGCGATCGTGTTGCCGAAGGACGCGGAATTGCTCGGTGTTGCGCGCGACGGGCAAACGCTCAACGTGCGCGTGCTCGACGGCAAGCTCAGTCTGCCCGTCGCACCCGGCTCACACATGTTCGAAGTGCGCTTTCGCGACGCGAACCCAATCGCCACGCTGGTACGCACGCCGACGGTTGCGCTTGGCCTGCCGGCGGCGAATGTCACCGTGCAACTGCAGTTACCGGCGGACCGCTGGCTGCTCGCGGCGTTCGGGCCGGCGGTAGGTCCGGCAGTGCTGTACTGGGGCGAACTCATCGTGCTGATCGCGCTTGCCTTCGCGCTGGCGCGCACGCGCCGCACTCCGTTGCGCTTCCGCGACTGGCTGTTGCTGGGCCTCGGTTTCTCGACTTTTTCCTGGACCGCGTTGCTGCTTGTGGCTGCCTGGCTGTTTGCCTTCGACTGGCGCCGCCGCGGTAACGTGCCGCTGCGCTCTGACTTGATCTTCAACTTGAGTCAGATCGGGCTGGCGCTGCTGACAGTCGTGGCCTTGTTCGCGCTGGCCTCTGCCATTCCCCAAGGATTGGCCGGCGAGCCGAATATGCATGTCGTCGGCAATTCATCGTACGGCCTGCAGCTGAACTGGTTCGCCGACCGCAGCACCGAAACGCTGCCGCAGGCAAGTGCGCTGTCGTTGCCACTGTGGGTATACAAAGTGCTCATGCTGGCCTGGGCGCTGTGGCTCGCGAACGCGGTGATCGGCTGGCTGCGCGAAGCGTACACGGCGTGGACACGCGACGGCTATTGGCGCGTCCCTGCGAAGAAGGCCGCGGTCGCGCCAGCGGTCGAGGCCACGCCACCTGCGGCTCCGTGACGGACGATACCGTTCAGGCGCTGCTGACCGCGGCCACGCGCACGATTGCCGGCGAGGAAGCCCGGCGCGATGCAGAGCTGTTGTTGCTGCACGTGCTGTCGCGGCCGCGCGCCTGGCTGTACGCGCATGCCGGCGATCTGATCGATGCCGAATCAGCACAGCGCTTTCGCACCCTGGTCACGCGCCGCGCGCGCGGTGAGCCGATGGCCTACATCACCGGCGCGCGCGCGTTCTGGTCGCTCGATCTGGCGGTAACGCCGGATGTGCTGGTGCCGCGCGCCGAGACCGAACTGCTGGTCGAACTCGCGCTGCAACGAATCGACCTACAGGGCGACGTGGATGTCGCCGATCTCGGCACCGGTTCCGGCGCAATCGCGCTTGCCATCGCGCACGAGCGTCCGCGCGCGCGCGTGCTGGCCACGGATGCCAGCGAAACGGCGCTCGCGGTGGCGCGCGCCAATGCCGCAAAACACGGCCTGCGCAACGTGACGTTCGCCAGCGGCGACTGGTGTGCGGCGCTCGGCACGCGGCAGTTCGGCGTGATTGTTTCCAATCCGCCGTACATCGCCGACGAAGACGCGCATCTGGCCCAAGGCGACCTGCGCTTCGAGCCGCGCACCGCACTGGCTTCCGGCGGCGACGGACTCGACGCAATCCGCGCGATAGCGCGCCATGCCCCGGAACACCTGCACCACGCGGGCTGGCTGCTGCTCGAACATGGTTTCGAGCAGGGCCCAGCAGTGCGCGACGTCTTGCAAAAAAGTGGATTTGTGGAACTGTTCACGGCGCGCGATCTGGAAAACCGCGATCGCGTCAGTGGCGGCCGCGCCGGCGCGTGATCGGCGCCGAGACTACAACCGATCGAGCGTCGCGATCGCCCGCACCGGAAATGTGCCGACGCCTTCGAACTTCGGCGGCAGCGCGGTGAAGCGGAAGGCCTGATCCGGAACGGCGGCGAGATTGCACAGATGCTCGACAATCAGGATGCCGGCGCCGAGCAGTGTCGTGTGCACCGGGCGCGCATTGCCGCGCGTGTCGTCGACGTTCATTGCGTCGATGCCGAGCAGCTTCGCGCCACCGTCACGCAGATACTGCGCGGCGCGCTCGGTCAGAAACGGGTGAACGCCGAAATACGCCTGCGTATTCCAGTGGCGGTCCCAGCCGGTTTGCACGAGCACCGCACGGCCAGCAATTGCGTGCCCTTGAAAGACTTCGGCGTCGATCGCGAGCATGTCGGGCGCCACGCGCACGACGATGGCGTCGAGATCGGTGCAGCTGTCGATCGCCAGCTGCGCCATGTCGTAACCGTGCGCGAAGCGATGGAACGGGCAGTCGAGGTAGGTGCCGGTGTTGGCGATCATTTCGATTTTCGCGATCTGGAATTCGGTGCCGGGTGCGTAGAACTTGCGCGAATCCTCGCGGCTCAGGAAGTCGCAGATCAGCGGGCCGGGCATGCCGCGATGCGTCAGCGTGCCGTTGCCGATGCTGTGGCTCAGGTCGACGTAGCGGCGCACGTCGCCGTCCGGCATGCGCTTGTGCGCTTCGTTGAGAATGCGCTTGTTGAAGATATGCACCTTGCCGACCATCAGCAGGCGCAAGTCGGCGACCAGATAGTCGGCAAGTTCCGCGTTATCGATGCTTTCCCCGGCGATGTCGAGACGAAAGTCGCGACCGCTTAAGCCGCCGCCGTTGCTGAACTCGATTTCGAAATCGAACTGGACGCGATGGGGCATGTGCCGGTCTCGGGATGGACCGGCACAGCCTAGCGCTTCGCGCGCTTGCTGATAAGTCGCCCGTGCGCCACGCAGCTGACTATTGGGGCGCAACGCTCGACGCTCAGCCAGAAGGAATCACCATGCCGGACAGTTCGCAGTGCCGCGTGCCGTCGGCAATGTTGGCATCGCTGAATGCGCGGAAGTCGAGTTTCAGCATCACGCCGGTGTTGTTCTCGTGGATGAACAGGTTGCCGTAGGTAACCGAGGTATGCGTGTTGGCGACGGTCGTGGCGAAGATGCTGCCGCCACCGGAATGCGCGCGGAAGTCATAGTCGAACGTGGTGGGCGCGGTGGAGCCGTCGGTTGCGCCGAACAGGGCGCCGGTCAAATCCCAATTCGTCACGCCGCTGGGCGAGGGCACCGAGAAAGTGATGGCCACGCCGTTGGTCGAGCCGGTGGGGCTCAATTGGCAACTGGCCTGAAACGTGAAGCCGCCGATGCTGCCGAGTGTCGTGGTGACCGGAGTGGCCAGTGCATTGGAGGTGTAGTTGAGACCGAGCGCACCCGGGCCAGTCGCTCCCGTCGCGCCGGTGGCGCCGGTGGCGCCGGTGGCGCCCGTTGCACCTGTGGCACCCGTTGCACCGGTCGC
>Ga0105238_10008426_pt1 | contig 10321 bp, 6 predicted proteins | sample KBSC34metaG_FD_81526 | JGI IMG/M metagenome (GOLD analysis project Ga0105238, IMG submission 81526) | Corn rhizosphere microbial communities from Kellogg Biological Station, Michigan, USA - KBS C3-4 metaG | ecosystem: Host-associated > Plants > Roots > Rhizosphere > Soil | place: Michigan, USA...
GAGCGGATCAACCCGGGCGACAAGGAGCACACGTTCACGAAGATCATGAAGGTGGTCTCCGGCGACGACGCGGAGACGCTCGAGAAGGTGGCCTCCCTCTACGCCTCGGTCGTGAAGGCGGGCGTCTTCCGCGCCTCCTCTATCAAGGTGGCCGAGGCCGCGAAGGTGATCGAGAACACGCAGCGCGATCTCAACATCGCGTTCGTGAACGAGCTCGCCATCATCTTCGACCGGCTGGGGATCGAGACCCACGAGGTCCTCCAGGCCGCCGGCACGAAATGGAACTTCCTGCCGTTCCGCCCCGGCCTCGTGGGCGGGCACTGCATCGGCGTGGACCCGTACTACCTCACGTACAAGGCGGAGCTCGCGGGCTACCACCCGGAGGTGATCCTCGCGGGCCGGCGCATCAACGACAACATGGGCCCCTGGATCGCGCGGAAGGCCGTGCAGCAGATGATCCACCAGGGCCGCAGCATCCTGGGCTCCAAGGTGAACATCCTCGGCCTCACGTTCAAGGAGAACTGCAAGGACATCCGCAACACGAAGGTGGTCGGGATGATCCGCGAGCTGGAGGAGTTCGGCTGCGAGTGCTTCGTGCACGACCCGGAAGCCGATCCCGACGAGACGCTCCACGAGTACGGCATCCGCCTGCGCAGCTGGGAGGAGCTCCCCGCCGCCGACGCGGTGATCCTCGCCGTGGCGCACCAGTCCTTCCTCGCCCGCCCGAGCACCGACTACCTGGAGAAGATCGTCCGCCAGGGATGCCTCGTGCAGGTGAAGCCCGCGCTCGATCCCGCCGCGTTCCGCCGCGAAGGGGTGCGCGTGTGGCGTCTCTAGCCCCCGCGTCCGGTCCCGGCGCCAACATCCGGCTCTTCGCCCAACCCCGCGGGGGAAGGGCGAAGCTGCGGGTGGGCGTCTTCGCCGACCGCGCGGCGCAGCCGCGCTGGCTGGTCGAGGCGCTCGCGAAGGTGGCCGCCTCCGAGTTCGCGGAGCTCGCCTACGTCGCGATCGAGGGCGAGGGTGCCGCGCCCCGAGCAGGCGAGCCGCTCCCGTGGCGCGCGTACCGCACCGTCGACCGCTGGCTCTTCGGCACCGGGGGCGATCCCTGCGCCGAGGCGGACATCGCGCTCCTCGTGCCGGCCGCGCGCAGGATCTCGCCCGCGGAGGCGATGCCCGTGGACGTGGCGTTCGTCGCGAGCGGGCCGGGGGGCGCGGCCCCCGACGGCATCGCCCGCTACGGCACCTGGCGCTACTGCTTCGGCGAGGGCGAGGTGATCGACGCGCCGCTCGCCGGCGTCCGCGAGCTCCTCGAAGCGGCACCCGTGACCGGCTCCGGCATCCGCATCCACCGCCCGGGCGACACGGCGGACCGGCTGGCGAGCGTCTCGTGGTCGCGGATCGTCCCGTTCTCGTTCGCGCGGAGCCGCGACAACATGCTCGCGAAGAGCGCCGATTTCCTCGCGCGCACCCTGCGCGACCTCCACGCGCACGGCGCGCCCTGGCTCGAGCAGGCGACCGTGCCCGCGCGCCCGCTGGGCCGCCCGGCCTTCCCGCGCGGCGCGGCGCTCGCGGCGGACCTCGCGCGCCTGGGCGCCCGCGTGGCGCAGCGCGCCGCCGAGCACAAGCTCACGATCGGCCAGTGGCAGATCGCGTGGCGCTTCGCCGAGAAGGAGCCGTGGACGGGCTCGCTCGACGGCTTCCGCCGGCTCGTGCCGCCGAAGGACCGCTTCTGGGCCGATCCCTTCCCGATCGAGGCGAACGGCCGGCACTACATCTTCTTCGAGGAGCTGCCGTTCGCCGCGGACAAGGCGCACATCAGCGTGGTCGAGGTCGACCGCTCGGGACGCGTCTCCGAGCCGGTGACGGTGCTCTCGCGCGACTATCACCTTTCGTATCCGTGCCTCGTGGAGGACGGGGGCGCGCTCTACATGGTCCCGGAGACCGCGGAGAACCGCACGATCGAGGCGTACCGGTGCGTGGAGTTTCCCCACCGCTGGAAGCTCGAGAAGGTGCTGGTGCGCGACGTCCGCTGCGCCGACGCGACCTTCCACCGCGAGGGCGACCGCTGGTGGATGTTCACCTCGATGGGCCGGGACAGCGGGGAGCTGAACGACGAGCTCGCGATCTTCCATGCCGACCGCTTCCTGGGCGAGTGGAAGCCGCACCGCCGCAATCCCGTGAAGTCGGACGTGCGCGGCGCGCGGCCCGCCGGGCGGCTCTTCCGCGCGGGAAACGCGCTCTACCGGCCGGGCCAGGTCTGCACGCCGATCTACGGCTCGGCGATCGCGCTCCACCGCGTGACGCGCCTGGACGATCGCGAGTACGCCGAGGAGGAGACGCGGCGCATCGTGCCGGCCGCCGCCGACGCCGTGATCGGGCTCCATACCATCAACCGCGCGGGGGCGTTGAGCGTCACGGACGTGTTCCTCCGGCGCCCGCGGTTCGGGACCTAGGGGCGCGGCGGGCATGGGCGCCGTGGCGATCGAGGACCTCCTGCACCCGCTGCTCGGGCGCTATTACGGCGCGCCGGGATGGGCGCGGACCCTCGCGGGGCGCGCCTACGCGTGCCTCCCGCGATCGTTCCGGCTGGGCGGCGCCTACGAGGGATTCGCCGCCGCTATCGAGCGCACGCGCCAGGGCGATGCGGCGTCGCGATACTCCGTGGAGAAGCTGGGCGAGACGCTCGCCTGGGCGATCGAGACGGTTCCCGCGTACCGCGCGCACCGGCGCCTTCTCGCCCAGGGGCGGGATCCGCGCGAGGTGCTGCGGATGCTGCCCCTCACGGGCAAGCTCGACATCAAGCGCGATCCCGCCCGTTACCTCTCGCAGGCCATGCCGCGCTCGGCGGCCCTCGCGACCTTCACCGGCGGCTCGACCAGCATGCCGATGCGCTTCTGGCTGCAGAAGCACGTGACCCGCCCGAAGGAATACGCCTTCATGCGCGAGTTCCGCCGGCGCGTGGGCGCGCAGGAGGGCGAGGACGTGCTGGCGCTCCGCGGACGGCTCATTCCCGGCGCGGGGAACGGGCGCGCGCCATGGGCGTACGAGCCGATCCGCCGCCAGCTGATGCTCTCGTGCGAGCACCTCTCCCGCGCGTGGATGCCGCAATTCGCGCAGGCGCTCGCGCGCTACCGGCCGACGGTGATCGAGGCCTTCCCGTCCGCGCTCTTTCCGCTCGCGCGCTGGCTGGAGGCCCATCCCCAGCCGGCGTTCACGCGGGGCGTGAAGGGGGTGATGCTCTTCTCCGAGAACGCCTACGGGTTCCAGATGGAGACCTTCCGGCGCGTCTTCGGCTGCCCGATCGTCGGCCACTACGGCCACTCCGAGCGCGTGCTGATGGCGGCGACGCTCCCGGACGACGAGCGCTACTTCTTCTGGCCGCAGTACGGGTGGGCCGAGGTGGTCGACGCGCGCGGCCGGCGCGTGACGCAGCCGGGCCGCCTGGGCTATCTCGTGGGCACGAGCTTCGACAACCGCGTGATGCCCTTCGTCCGCTACCGCACGGGCGACCTCGCGATGGTGGGCGGCGACGGGCACCCGCACCTCCCGGGCTTTCCCGTGGTGGAGCGCATCGCGGGGCGCCTGCAGGAATTCATCGCGTGCCGCGACGCTCGCCTCATCTCGGTGACGGCGCTCGGAACCGCGCATTTCTCGGAGCTCTCCGAGGTGGAGGCGATGCAGTACGAGCAGTCCGCGCCCGGCGAGCTCGTGCTGAAGGTGGTCGCCCCGGCGCCCCTCGGGGCGCGCGCGGAGCGCCTCATCGCCGAGGCGATCGAGGCGCGCACCGAGGGCGGCTGCCGGGTGGAGATCGTCCGCGTCGAGCGGATCGAGCGCACGCCGCGCGGCAAGGCCCGCATGCTGGTGCAGCACCTGGACCTGCGCTCGCGCCTGGAGGAGTGCCTGGGGGACCGGCGATGACGGCCGATCCCACGCACATCGTCATGGTCGGCACGGATCCGCTCTCCCACGGCGGGATCGCCTCGGTGCTGTCCACCTGGCGCACGGGCGGGCTCTTCGAGCGCTGGCCCATCTCCTACGTCGTGACGCACCGCGACGGCCGGCGGCGCGAGAAGCTCGCGACCGCGGCCCGCGCGCTGGCGGCCTTCGCGACGCTCGCGCTCCGCCACGGGCGTGGCGTGCTCCACGTGCACGCCGCCTCGCGCTGGAGCTTCTGGAGGAAGACCGCGTACATGGCCGCCGCGCTCCTCGCGGGCTGGCCGGTCATCTTCCACCTGCACGGCGGCGGCTTCGCGCGCTTCGTGACCGAGGAATGCGGGCCGCTCGCCCGCCGCGCCGTGCGCTTCTTCCTCGACCGCGCGACGGCGATCGTCGTGGTCTCCGAGCGCTGGGCGGGCTGGATGCACGGGATCACCACGAACCCGCGCATCGTCTGCGTGCCCAATCCGGTCGCGCTCCCTCCGCCCTCGGAGAGGTCCCGCGAGCCGGGCCTCGTCGCGTTCGCGGGACGCTGCCGCGAGGGGAAGGGCGTCTTCGATCTCCTCGACGCGGTGTCCGAGCTGGCACCCCGGCACCCGGCGCTCCGCCTCGAGTTCGCGGGCGACGGCGACCTGGGCCGCCTGGTGGAGCGGGCCGCGGCGCTGGGCATCGACGAGCGCGTGCGCCTGCGGGGCTGGATCGGCGCGCGCGAGCGCGACGACCTCCTCGCGCGGGCCGCGGTCTTCGTCCTTCCCTCGCACGCCGAGGCGCTCCCGGTGAGCCTCCTGGAGGCGATGGCCGCGGGCTGTCCCGTGGTCGCGAGCCGCGTGGGCGGCATCCCGGACCTGGTGCAGGACGGCGTGAACGGCCTCCTCGTGCCGCCGCGCGACCCGGAGGCCCTCGCGCACGCGCTCCGGACGTTGCTGGACGACGCCGAGCTCGCCGTGCGCCTGGGCCGCGAGGCCCGCGCGACGGTCGCCGAACGCTACACGCTCGAGCGCGCGCTCGAGCGCCTCGAACAGGTCTACGGCGCGCTCGGCGTGCCGCGCGGCCCCGCCCGTGCCGCGGTCACCGCCCGAACGCTTCAGGAGATGTCATGAACCGCCCCGTCGTCCTCGTCCTGGGTCCCCGCCGCTGCGCCGTGAGCGGCGTCAGCACCCACGTGAACCTGCTCCTGGATTCCACGCTCGCCGAAGAATTCGAGCTCGTGCATTTCCAGGTGGGGAGCGAGGGCCGGGAGGAAGGCGCGCTCGCGCGGCTCCTCCGCCTCCTCGCGAGCCCCTTCGCGCTCGCCGCGACGATCGTCTTCCGCCACGCCTCGATCGTCCACCTCAACACCTCGCTCAACCCGCGCGCGTACTGGCGCGACCTCGCGTACCTCCTCGTCGCGAAGGCCCTGGGCGCGCGCGTGGTCTACCAGGTGCACGGCGGCGCGCTCCCGCGGCGCTTCTTCGCCGGCCGCGCCGCGCTCACGCGGTTCCTGCGCTGGACGCTGGGGCTTCCGGACCTGCTGGTGGTCCTCGCGCGCTGCGAGCTCGAGGCCTACCGCGAGTTCCTGCCGGACCGCGACGTGACGGCGCTTCCCAACGGCATCGACTGCCGTCCCTACAGCCTCCTTCCCATCGTGAGCTGCGCGCCCGAGGCGCCGCTGCAGCTGGTCTACATCGGCCGGCTCGCGCGGGAGAAGGGCCTGTACGAGGCGCTCCAGGGCGTGCGGCTCGCGCACGAGTTGGGCGTGGACGCCCGCCTGGTCGTGGCGGGCGGCGGGCCGGAGGAAGCGCGGCTCAAGCGCTACGCGCACGCGCTGGGGATCTCCACCCGCGTGACCTTCACCGGCCCCGTGTTCGGCGTGGACAAGGTGCGCCTCCTCGAGGGCGCCCACGCGATGGTGCTGCCCAGCTACAGCGAGGGATTGCCCTACGCGCTCCTCGAGTCGATGGCGGCGGGGGTCCCGGTCATCGCGACCCCGGTGGGCGCGATCCCGGACGTGATGGCGGACGGCACGCACGGCTTCCTCGTGCCGCCCCGCGACGGCAAGGCGATCGCCGAGGCGCTCGCCGTGATCGCAGGCGACCGCGAGCGGCTCTCGTGGATGAGCCGCGCGTGCCGCCGCCGGATCCGCGCCGCGTTCTCGATCGACCGCGTGGCGGCGGAATTCGCGGTCCACTACGGGGCGCTCTGCGGAGGCGTGGCCGTGCCGGATGCGGGCGGAGCGCCGTTCCCCACCGCGGAGAAGCCGCGCCCGGCGCGGCGCGAGACGCCGGCCAACGTCGCCGGCAGGAAGGACTAGCGGCATGTGCGGAATCGCCGGCGCGATCGTCTCCGGGGGTGCGCTCGACCGGGGGACCGTCGAGCGGATGCTCGACCTCATCGCCCACCGCGGCCCGGACGGCCACGGCATCGCCGAGCTCCCCGGCCCGGACGGCGCGCGCGTCTACCTCGGCCACCGGCGGCTCGCGATCATCGACCCGAATGGCGCGGCGCAGCCGATGCGCGACGCCGAGGCCGGCCTCACGATCACGTTCAACGGCGAGATCTACAACTTCCGCGCGCTGCGCGGAGAGCTCGAGGCGTTGGGCCACCGGTTCGCGCGCGACAGCGACACGGAAGTGCTCCTCCATGCCTACCGCCAGTGGGGCGAGGCATGCTTGGATCGCCTGCGCGGCATGTTCGCCTTCGCGATCTGGGACGCCCCGCGGGCGAAGCTCTTCATCGCCCGCGACCGCTTCGGCGAGAAGCCGCTCTTCCTGCGCGAGGACGCGGCCGGCTTCTACTTCGCCTCCGAGATCAAGGCGCTCCTCGCGGTGCCGGGGGCGCGAGCGCCGGTCGACGTCTCGGCGGTCTGGGACTACCTCGCGTTCCGCTACGTGCCGGGGCCGAAGACGCTCGTCACGGGCATCCGGAAGCTCGCGCCCGGGACGTGCGCGACATGGCACGCGGGCCGCCTCGTGGAGCGGCGCTACTGGACGGCGCCGGACCACGCGCCGCTGGGCGACGACGTGCCCGGGGGCGACCTGGTCGGCTCCTTCCTCGCGCGGCTGGACGAGGCGGTGAGCCTGCAGATGGTGAGCGACGTTCCGTTCGGGGCCTTCCTCTCCGGCGGGCTCGACTCCTCCACGATCGTCGCGCTCATGACGCGCCACAACCCGAAGGTGAAGACCTTCTCGGTGGGATTCGGCGGGAGCGAGAGCGGCTACAGCGAGCTGGGCTACGCGGGGGTCGTCGCACGGCACTTCGGCACCGACCACCACGAGCTTGTCGTGAACCCGGACGACATCGTGGACCACCTTCCGCGGCTCGTGGGCTTCCGCGACGCGCCCGTGACCGAGCCCTCGGACGTGCCGATCTACATGCTCGCCCGCGAGGCCTCGAAGAGCGTGAAGATGGTCCTCACGGGCGAGGGAAGCGACGAGCTCCTGGGCGGATATCCCAAGCACGTGGTCGAGCGCTTCGCGGGCGCCTGGCAGGCGATCCTCCCCGGCGGCATCCGGCATAACCTCATCCAGCCGCTCGCCCAATCGCTCCCGTACGGATTCCGGCGGGCGAAGACCGCGATCACGAACCTCAACATCGAGAGCTGGCCGGAGCGCTACGCGCGCTGGTTCGGCGCGTGCAGCAACGCCGAGCGCGAGAGCCTCACGACGCTGCGCGTGAACGGCCACGCCTTCGGCGGCTTCGTCCCGCCCTTCGACGCGGATCCGCGCGCGAGCCGCCTGCGCCGCATCCTCTACGCCGACCAGACGAGCTGGCTCCCGGACAACCTCCTCGAGCGCGGCGACCGGATGACGATGGCCGCTTCGATCGAGTCTCGCGTCCCGTTCCTCGACCACGAGCTCGCGGCCTTCGTCTCGAGGCTGCCGGACCGCTGCCGCGTGAACGGCTTCACGACCAAGTGGGTCCTCCGGCGCGCCGCGGCGAGCCTCATCCCGAAGGCGATCCTCGAGCGGCCGAAGGTGGGCTTCCGCGTGCCGGTGAACCGCTGGTTCCAGGGGCCGATGCGCGAGTTCGTGCAGGACCACCTGCGCGGGCCGGGCTCGCGCACGCGCGCCTACTACGATCCCGCCGTCCTCGACCGCACGCTGGACGAGCACGTCCGCGGCCGACAGAACCACGAGAAGCTCCTATGGTCCCTGCTGAACCTCGAGATCTGGCACCGCCAGTACGCCTGAGCGGCCTCGCCTGGAAGCTGAACCGTCTTCGGTGCATGACGCCGGCGGAGATCGGCCACCGGGTCGTGAAGGCCGCCTCGATGCGGATCGAGCGCTGGGGACTCGTGGGCTGCGAAGTCCCGGTGGCGGACCTCACGCGCGCGGCGAATCCCTGGATCCACGCCGGCGCCGCCGTGGACCCCGCGCCGTACGTCGCCGCCGCGGACCGCATCGCCGCGGGGCGCCTCGACGTCTTCGCGCTGGAAGGCGTGGACCTGGGCACGCCGCCGCGCTGGAACCGGGATCCCAAGACCGGCATCGAGGCGCCGCTCGTCTTCGGCAAGCAGCTCGACTACCGCGATCCGGCCCTCGTGGGCGACATCAAGTACCTCTGGGAGCCCAACCGGCACCTGCAGATGGTGACCCTCGCGCAGGCCTGGGCGCTCACGCGCGATCCGCGCTACGCGCGGGCGCTGCGCGAGCAGCTCGAGAGCTGGTTCGCCGCGTGCCCCTTCCGGCAGGGCCCCAACTGGTCGAGCTCCCTCGAGGCGGGGCTGCGCCTCATCAACTGGGCGCTCGCCTGGCAGCTCGTGGGCGGCGCGCACTCGGAGATCTTCGCGGACCTGCACGGCCCCGCGTTCCGCGCGCGCTGGCTCGCTTCCGTCTACCAGCACGCGGAGTTCGTGTGCGGGCACCTGTCGCTGCACTCCTCGGCCAACAACCACCTGGTGGGCGAGCTCGCGGGCGTCGTGACGGCGGCGCTCGCGTGGCCGCACTGGGAGCGCTCGCGGCGCTGGCTCGCCACCGCGAAGCCGCTCCTCGAGCGCGAGGCGCTGCTGCAGAACGCGCCCGACGGCGTGAACCGCGAGCAGGCGGTCTCCTACCAGCAGTTCGAGCTGGACCTCCTGCTCCTGCCGCTCCTCGCCGCGCGCGCGAACGGCGTCGCGTTCTCCGCCGGCTACGAGAACCGCATCGAGGCGATGCTCGAATACGTGGCCTCGATCATGGACGCGGGCGGGAACGTCCCCATGCTCGGCGACGCGGACGATGGCTACGCGGTGCGCCTCGATCCCCGCGAGGATTTCTGCCGGTACCGCTCGCTCCTCGCCACGGGCGCGGTCCTTTTCGGCCGGCCGGAATTCAAGGCGAAGGCCGGGGCGCTCGACGACAAGACGCGCTGGCTCCTCGGTGCCCGTGCGGAGGACGGCTTCGCGGCGATCGATGCGGCGAAGGCGCGGCTCCCGGTGCGGCGCGCGTTCCCGGAAGGCGGCATGTACGTCCTGGGCTGCGGCTTCGAGACGCCGGACGAGATCCGCCTCGTGGCGGACGCGGGCCCGCTCGGCTACCGCGAGATCGCGGCGCACGGGCACGCCGACGCGCTCTCGTTCACCCTTTCCGTGGGCGGCCTCGAGTTCCTCGTGGATCCCGGCACCTACGCGTACCACACGGAGGGCGCGTGGCGGGCGTACTTCCGGGGCACGGCGGCCCACAACACGGTGCGGATCGACGGCGCGGACCAGTCGAAGCCGGGCGGCAACTTCATGTGGCTGCGGAAGGCCCGCGCCGCGTGCTCGCTCTGGCGCAGCGCCGGGGAGGAGGACGTCTTCGAGGGCGCGCACGACGGCTACCGGGCGCTCCCCGACCCGGCCACCCACCGCCGGCGCCTGACGCTCGCCAAGCGCTCGCGACGGATCGCGATCGAGGACACGATCGACGCGCGCGGCGAGCACCAGGTCGAGGTCTTCTTCCATTGCCACGAGGAATGCGAGGTGCGTCCCTTCGAGGGCGGCGTGGAGCTCTCCCGCGGCGGGCGGACGGTGCGGCTGCGCTGGCCCACGGGCGCGGCCGGGGAAGGGGAGATCCTGCGCGGGAGCATGGCCCCCATCGCGGGCTGGATCTCCCGGCGCTTCGACCGGAAGACACCGTGCTCGACCCTCGTGTGGCGGACGCGGACCACGGGACGCGCCACCCTGCGCACCTTCATCGACTGTCCATAAAAAACCGGGGACAGACCACATTTTTCTTTCTGCGAAACGGAAGACCCGCTCGAGGATGAGGGCCGCGTTGGCCGTTTCGCGCAAAGAAAAATGTGGTCTGTCCCCGGTTCTGGTCCGCTAGGACTATGCGGGACCCTCCGGACGGAGGAGAGGGGGTCAAGTGCGGCCCGCATCCTAGGCTCCGAAGCCAATTCCCCGGAGAGCCGCAACGATGAAGATCAGCATCATGGGCCTCGGCTA
>Ga0105238_10008427_pt1 | contig 10321 bp, 11 predicted proteins | sample KBSC34metaG_FD_81526 | JGI IMG/M metagenome (GOLD analysis project Ga0105238, IMG submission 81526) | Corn rhizosphere microbial communities from Kellogg Biological Station, Michigan, USA - KBS C3-4 metaG | ecosystem: Host-associated > Plants > Roots > Rhizosphere > Soil | place: Michigan, USA...
CCAGGGAGGCGGCCAGCACGCCGGAGAACCGCGCCGCCTGGGTGCGGCCGAAGATGCGGACGTAGTCGCCTTCGCGGCCCAGCGCCTTGAGCTCGTCGTAGATCACCGCCTCGAAGACGCCGGAGAGCGTGGCGCTCTTCAGGCCCCACAGCATGAGCCCGATCAGGAAGCCCCAGAAGCCGGGGAAGGCCAGCCAGACGAGGAAGCCCGCACACCGGACAACCTGCGCCGCGGACAGCAGCCAGCGCCGCGACACCCGGTCGGCCAGCACCCCGCAGGGCACCTCCAGCACCAGACCCATGATCGACCACGAGGCCAGCACCACGCCGATCTGCGCCGGCGTCAGCCCGCGCTCGGCGAACATCAGGGTGTAGAACGGGGCGATGAGGACGAAGGCGTCGAGGAACCGGAGCGCGCAGGCCCCGAGGAGGAGGCGCCCCATTCCGCTAGGCCCCCATCCCAACGCTCATCCCGGCGAAGGCCGGGACCCAGATGGGAAAGCGCGGAGGCGGGTTCGAAGGGCGCAGCGCCATTCCCGCCCACTACAGTGCTTCGCGATCTGGGTCCCGGCCTTCGCCGGGATGAGCGGTTTCAGGCCGTGAAGCCGGCTTCGGCGAAGTCCAGCATGCGGCGCAGCAGCGCCTCGGTGTCGCCCTCGCGGGTGATCCCGCCCGACAGGTGGTGCAGGCGGTCGAATTCGGCGAAGCGGTTGTTGTGGACCATGCCCAGCACGAAGTGCAGGCGCCAGTAGACATCCTCCTTCGGCAGCTCTGGCCGCGCCGCCATCAGGGCGCCGGCGAACCGCTCCAGGTGGCTGACGTCGTTGCGCAGCACCTCGCGCATCTCCGCATTGCCCTCGGACCGGGCGCGGATGATGAACTGCACCGAGATGCGGCGGTCGTTCTCCGGGTTCGCCCAACGCAGAGGCGGGGCGAAATAGGCCTCCAGGATGTCGCGCACCGGCGGCTTGCCGCCGTGCCGGGCGGCCGCCTCGTGCAGCATGCGGGCGCGCTCGCGGTTCAGCTCGCTGGTCCGCCGCCGGAAGATCTCGAACAGCAGGGCGTCCTTGGAGCCGAAATGGTAGTTCACGCTGGCCAGGTTGACCCCGGCCTCGGCGGTGATGTCGCGCACGGAGACGTTCTGGAAGCCGTTCAGGGCGAACAGGCGCTCAGCCGCAGTGAACACCGCAGCCTTGGTCGCGGCCTGGGCTTCCTCGTTTTCTTCCGGCGGGTCCTGAATCAGGGGATCGGTCATGCGAATCCCTTAGGCTTTTCGACAGCCTAGGTCAGCGGGACAACTCCTTCATCGCTTTTTCCAGTCCGTCGATGGTCAACGGGTACATCCGGTCGCCCACGAGCTGCTTCATCACCCCGATCGAGGGCGTGTAGTCCCAGTGCCGCTCGGCGGTCGGGTTCAGCCACACGACGCTGTCGTAGATCTCGCCGACGCGATCCATCCAGATGGCGCCCGCCTCCTCGTTCCAGTGCTCCACCGAGCCGCCCGGATAGGTGATCTCGTAGGGGCTCATCGTCGCGTCGCCGACGAAGATCACTTTGTAATCATGGGGATATTTGTGGAGGATATCCCAGGTGTTCATCTTCTCGGTATGCCGGCGCCGATTGTCCTTCCACACGCCTTCGTAGAGGCAGTTGTGGAAGTAGAAGAACTCCATGTTCTTGAACTCGGTGCGCGCGGCGCTGAACAGCTCCTCGCAGATCTTGATGTGCGAATCCATCGATCCGCCGACGTCGAGGAACAGGAGCACGCTGATCTTGTTGCGCCGCTCGGGGCGCATGTTGATGTCGAGATAGCCCTTCTCGGCGGTCCCGCGGATGGTCTTGTCCATGTCGAGCTCTTCGACGGACCCCTCGCGGACCCATTTGCGCAGCCGGCGCAGCGCCACCTTGATGTTGCGGGTGCCCAGTTCGACCTGGTCGTCCAGGTTCTTGTACTCGCGCTTGTCCCAGACCTTGATCGCCCGGCCGTGGCGGCCCTTCTCCTGGCCGACCCGGATGCCCTCGGGGTGGTAGCCGTTGGCGCCGAACGGGTTGGAGCCGTCGGGCCGGCCGCCGCGATTGCCTTCCTCGCCCTTGCCTTCCCCCTGCTCCTTGGCGCGCTGGGCCAGCGCCTCCATCAGCTTGTCGAAGCCGCCCATGGCCTCGATCTGCGCCTTCTCCTCCTCGGTGAGGAACTTGTCGGAGAGCCGCTTCAGCCACTCGGCCGGGATGTCGACCGCCGCCTCGCCGTCCACCTTCTCCAGGCCTTTGAAGACGTGGCCGAAGACGCGGTCGAACTTGTCGAGGTTCTTCTCGTCCTTCACCAGGGCGCAGCGCGACAGGTAGTAGAAGTCGTCCACCGACCGGTCGATGACCTGCTTGTCCATCGCCTCCATGAGGGCGAGGTACTCCTTGAGCGTCACGGGGATCTTGGCCTCGCGAAGCTCGGTGAAGAAGCGCATGAACATCGGGGAAGGCCCCTTGGCGTCGAACGATCGTTTGAACGCGAAGGATGGGGCGTCGGCTCCCCGATGTCCAGTGCGGCTAGATCACCCGCGCTCGCTGTCCAGCATGGCCATCTGCGGCGCCGGATAGCGGTCGCCCGCGGTCGCATCCTTGGGCACCGCCGCTTCGATGGCGGCGAGGTCGGCGGCGGAGAGGGTCGCCTTGAACGCGCCCAGCGCCTCGGCCAGCCGCTCCGGACGCCGCGCGCCCACCAGCGGGACGATGTCCTCGCCCTGGGCGGCCACCCAGGCGATGGCGGCCTGGGCGGGGCTCAGCCCGATCTTCGCCGCCGCCGCGCGCAGGGCCTCGGCCAGGGCGAGGTTCTTGGTCAGGTTCTCGCCCTGGAAGCGGGGGCTGTGGCTGCGGAAGTCGCGGCCGGTCGGGGCGGTGGTCATGTGGCCGCCGATCAGGCCCCGCGACAGCACCCCGTAGGCGGTGATCCCGATCCCCAGCTCACGCGTCGTCTTGAGCACGTTGCCCTCGATGCCGCGGGCGGTCAGCGCATATTCGATCTGCAGGTCGCAGATCGGATGGACCGCGGCGGCCCGCCGGATGGTCTCGGAGCCCACTTCCGACAAGCCGATGTGGCGCACGTAACCTGCCTGCACCAGCTCGGCGCAGGCGCCGATGGTGTCTTCGATGGGCACGGCCGGGTCGACGCGTGCGGGGCGGTAGACGTCGATGTAGTCCACCCCCAGGCGGCGCAGGGTGTAGGCCAGCGCAGACTTCACCGCCACGGGCCGGCCGTCGAAGCCAAGGAAGGCGCCGTCGGGCCCGCGCAGGCCGCCGAACTTCACGCTCAGCACCACCTCCTCGCGGCGATGGCCCTTCAACGCCTCGGCGATCAGCATCTCGTTGTGGCCCATGCCGTAGAAGTCGCCGGTGTCCAGCAGGTTGACCCCGGCCTCCAGGGCGTCGTGGATCGTGGCGATCGCCTCGGCGCGGTCGGCCGGGCCGTACATGTCCGACATCCCCATGCAGCCCAGGCCCAGGGCGGAGACCTCCGGGCCGGTCGTTCCAAGTCTGCGCATCTGCATCGCATGCCTCCGTTGTTCGATGCCGCCGATGTAGGCCCTGGCGCTCGCGCCGATAATCGGGATAGTTCCGTACGGACTGTGCGGAATTCCGAACAATGGCGACCCTGCCGCTCGACGCGCTCGACAGCTTCGCCGCCGTCGCCCGCCACCGCAACTTCCGCCGCGCGGCGGTCGAGCGCGGCGTTTCGGCCTCGACCCTCAGCCAGGCGATCCGCGACCTTGAGGCGAGGATGGGCGTGCGCCTCTTCAACCGCACTACCCGCAGCGTGGCGCTGACCGACGCCGGCTCGGTCCTGCTGGAACGCCTGGGCCCGGCCCTGCAGGAGATAGGCGCGGCCGTGGACGAGGCGCGTTCGGCCCAGGTGAGGCCGGCCGGGCCGCTCCGGATCAACGCCCCGGAGCCCGCGATCGAGACCGTGCTCGCGCCGCTGGTCGCCGCCTTCCTGGCCGCCTATCCGGACATCCGCTTGGAGCTGACGGCCGAGACCAGCCTCGTGGACATCGTCGCCGCCGGCTACGACGCGGGCGTCCGCTGGGGCGAGAGCCTGGCGCAGGACATGATCGCCGTCTCGCTGGGCCCGCCGCAGCGCTATGCGATCGTCGCCTCGCCGGCGCTGATCGCCCGCGTCGGCGCGCCGGAGCATCCGCGCGACCTCCTGGACCGGCCCTGCCTGCGCGTCCGCTTCCCCAGCGGCGCGAGCCCGCCCTGGGAGTTCGAGAGGGTCGGCGAGGCGGTGCGCATCTCGCCCTCCGGCCCCCTGACGACCAACAGTGCGAACCTGCTGCTGCTGGCGGCGCTGGACGGGGTGGGGTTCGTCTCGCTCTTCGACGCCTACGCCGAGCGCCACCTGCGCGAGGGCCGCCTCGTCGAGGTGCTGGCCGACTGGTCGGAGATCTTCCCCGGGCCCTTCCTCTACTACCCCAGCCGCAGGATCATGCCGTCGCCGCTCAGGGCCTTCGTGGACTTCGTGCAGGCGCAGCGGCGGTCCTAAGCCTCGGCGGCCTCCACCGCCTTCAGCTTGCGCCAAACCGTCATGCGCGAGACGCCCAGGCGGCGCGCGATCTCGACGGGGCCGACGCCGGCGCGCTGGAGGGCGAAGATCTCGTGCGTGGCCGCGGCCGGACGGCGGCGGCGGCCGAGGCCGACGGGTTCGGCGTCGGCCACGGCTTCCAGCACGGCGCGCAGGGTGATCCCGGCGAGGCCCTGGCTCGACAGCGTTGGCTGCAGGACGACCAGGCTGGCGCCGCGCGTCTCCAGGCGGTCCAGCGCGTCCAGCAGGCCGCGGCCGGTGGAGGCCAGGCGGCCGAGCTGGGTGACCACCAGCTGGTCGCCCGCGCCGATGAACTCCAGGATCGAAGACAGGGTCTGGCCGTCGCCGCCGGGCTCCTCGGCGCGCACCACCTGGCAGCCGGCGGCCTTCAGGGCCGCGGTGTCCTCGTGGGCCGCGGCGTCGCGCAGTCGAACGTACCCGATCCTCAACATAACCACCGCCACTCTCGCCGCCCCGATGCGGAGCCTTCAGCGTCCCAAAACACGGCGACGCCGCCAAGACAGCTAGACGTTAAATCTAGGCAATGAATCCGCGAGAACCGGGCCCACTGGGGCGAAAATGTGTCGAACTTCGCCCAATTGTGACGCTCAGATGCAAAAACTCTCCGCAGGTCGGCGCAGGATGAACTCCCGGTCGACCTGCCGGCCGACGTGGAAGCCGTACTCGCCGGCCTTGTCGAAGCCCTGGCGGCCGTAGAAACGCAGCGCGCCGTGGTTCTCGGACCAGACGCCGATCCACACGGCGCGCGGGCCGTCGGCCTGCAGCCAGTCCATCACCTCGCCGAACAGGCGCAGGCCCAGCCCGCCGCCCTGGTGGTCCTTGCGGAAGTAGATGCGCTTCAGCTCGCCGCAGGCCTCGGTCACCTCGGGGTGTGGCAGGCCGCAGGGGCCGGCCAGGGCGTAGCCGATCGGCTCGCCGTCTGATTCGACCAGCCAGGTCGCCTTGCGCGGGTCGGCCAGGTCCGCCCGGGTGCGGGCCAGGCTGTAGGCCTCGGCCACATAGGCGGCGAAGTCGGCCGGGTCGTAGAGGTGCTCGAACGCCTGGGCGAAGGTCAGTCGCCCAAGCTCGGTCAGCGCTTCGGCGTCGGCCGGACCGGCGCGACGGATCAGGGGCTCGGCGTGTCGCATTCTTGCGTTAGGATCAGGCATGACCGTTGCGCTTTACACTCATCCCGACATGTTCGACCACCGTCCCGGCGACCATCACCCGGAGCGGACCGAGCGGCTGCAGGCGGTGGCTGACGCGCTGGCGGACGCGACGCTGGACCTCGCGCCGCACGAAGCGCCGCTGGCCGAGGACGCCGACCTGCTGCTGGTCCACGACCAGGCCTATGTCGACCAGATCGTGCGGGCCGCGCCAGCGACCGGCCGCTTCAAGCTGGACCCCGACACCTTCATGTCGCCCGGCAGCCTGACCGCCGCGCGCCGCGCGGCCGGCGGCGTCGTCCAGGCGGTGCGCGACGTCGCCGCCGGCCGCGTGAGCCGGGCGTTCTGCGCCGTGCGTCCGCCGGGCCACCACGCCGAGCCCGGCTTGCCCATGGGCTTCTGCATCTTCTCCAACGTCGCCATCGCCGCGCGCGCCGCCCAGCTGGCCGGGCTGGAGAAGGTGGCGGTCGTCGACTTCGACATCCATCACGGCAACGGCACCCAGGCGGCGCTGGGCGGGCGACCGGGGACGTTCTTCGCCTCGATCCAGTCCTGGCCCATGTGGCCCGGCACCGGCCACCCGGACGAGCCGGTCCCGGACAATATCGCCAACGCGGTCTCGCCCGAGGGCGCGCCAGTCCAGGTGTGGCGCAAGGCGTTCGAGAGCCTGATGGACCGCGTCGACGCCTTCGCGCCGGACCTGGTCATCGTCTCGGCCGGCTTCGACGCCCATCGGCGCGATCCGGTGGGCGGCGGCGGCCAGAGCCTGGAGGACGTCGACTTCGCCTGGGCCACCCGCGCCATCGCCGACGTCGCCAACCGCCACGCCAAGGGTCGGGTTGTGTCCTCGCTTGAGGGCGGGTACGACCTCGAAGCTCTGGGCCGTTCGGCGCTGGCGCACGTCAGGGCCCTCGGCGAAGGGTAGGGGACGGGGGCGTTGGGTTTCAGCCAAGCCAATACGGGTCGATGGCGGGCGCGCTGAACCCTCGCCATGGCGCCATTGTCCTCGCCCGTCATGGCGAGCCGGCCCTCTCGCGCAAGGTGAAGCTCACCGCGGCCCAGTACCGCGAGTTCTGGGCCACCTACGAGATCGGCGGCATCCTGCCGGGCCAGACGCCGCCGGAGCAGCTGAAGCGGTTCGTGGCGGAGTGCGGGACGCTGGTGTCGTCCACCCGGATCCGCGCCATCGAAAGCGCCCGCACCCTGGCGGGCGACCGGCCCTTCGAGCACCACGAGATCCTGATCGAGGCGCCGCTGCCGCCGCCCCGTTTCCCAGCCTGGGTGAAGCTATCGCCCAAGATCTGGGGCTTCGTCGCCCGCGTCTGGTGGTGGTTCTTCAACCACCATGAGGGGCAGGAGACCCGTCGCCAGGCCGAGGCGCGCGCCGACCGGGCCGCCGCCCTCCTGATCGGCCTGGCCGCCGGCGGCGACAACGTCGTGGTCCTGGCGCACGGCTTCTTCAACCACATGATCGGCCGCAGCCTGAAGAAGCAGGGCTGGCGGCTCGCCCAGAGCGAGGGCTACCGCTACTGGTCCATGCGCCGGTTCGAGCGGGGCTAGGTACAACTTCCCATGGCGAGATAACGCGGGTATCGTTTTGCGCGTGGTGGGGGCCTCGACGTCATGGACATACGCACGCGCAGCCTGATCGCGGAATGCCATCGCCAATATGTGGCCTGCCTGCACGCCGCCGCCGCGCTCAAGATGTGGCAGGGCTATGCGCTGCTGCTCCGCATCAGCCTGCTGGCGCTGGTCGCTGCGCTGCTCGGGGTCGCCATTACCCTGTTCATCGACCTGTTACGCCCGGAACCGGATATCCTGGGCGACGCGGCGCTCTACAGCCTGCTGGCCGGCCTGATCGGCCTTGGATTCCTCAGGTGGCTAGATCGCGGCGCCGGCCTGCGCGCCGAAGTCGTCGGGGCGGCGCAGTTCACGAACTTCGCCGACCGGTTCCGCGAAGCGGCCAACGTCACCGCCAAGGGCGAGTTCGACGCCTTCCTGGCCGAGGTCGACAAGCTGACGTCGGACATGCACGCCGCGCGGCTGACCGCCCCTTCGCCGCCGACCTGGTGCGCGGACCTCGCCGTCCAGCGCGTTGTCCGACGCGACAACGACCTGGAGCCCCTGCCCGAGATCACGGCGCCGCAGCCGGACGCGCCGCGGGCGATCGCGGCAACGGCCGCTCCGGTCACGCCGCCGCTCACGCTCGCTAGAGCCCGGGCCGGGTCTGCGGCGACAGGGTGACGCGCCCGCGCCACGGATGAAGCTGCGGCTGGACCCTCTGCGTCCACGCCTCTAAATGTCCCCGCATCTGGGGAACTTCATGTCCGAACCCGCCGACATCGCCGCCATGACCTTCGAGACCGCCCTGGGCGAGCTGGAGCAGATCGTGGCGCGGCTGGAGTCGGGGCAGGCGCCGCTCGAGGACTCCATCAAGATGTACGAGCGCGGCGCGGCCCTGAAGGCGCACTGCGAGAAGCGCCTGGAGGCTGCGCGCCTCAGGGTCGAGAAGATCGTGATGGGGGCGGGGGGCGTCCCGGGCGTTGAACCCGCCGAGTTCAGCTGATGGACCTCAGCCAGCGCGTGGCCGAGGCGGCGGACCTCGTCACCGTCGCCCTGGATGAGCTCCTCCCCCGCGCCGAGGGGCCGGAGAAGCGCCTCACCGAGGCGATGCGGTACGCCGCGCTCGGGCCCGGCAAGCGCCTGCGCACCTATTTCGCCCTCGAGACCGGCCGGATGTTCGACCTGGACGAGGGCCACGTCCTGCGCGCCGCCTGCGCGCTGGAATGCATCCATGCCTACAGCCTGGTCCACGACGACTTGCCCTGCATGGACGATGACGCGACGCGCCGCGGCCGGCCGACCGTCCATGTGGCCTATGACGAGATGACCGCCGTGCTGGCCGGCGACGCCCTGCAGGCCGCCGCCTTCGACATCCTGGCGCACCCGGACACCCATCCGGATGGCAACGTCCGCGCCGAGCTGGTGGCCCGGCTGGCCGCCGCGGCCGGCGCGCGCGGCATGGTTGGCGGCCAGATGATCGACATGCTGGGCGTCCGCGACGACCTGGGCCAGGTGGCGCGGATGCAGCGCCTGAAGACCGGCGCCCTGATCGCCTGCGCCTTCGAGCTGCCGCTGGCGCTGGCCCGCGCCCAGGACGCCGAGCGCCACGCCCTGATCGCCTTCGCGGGCGACCTGGGCCTCGGCTATCAGATCGTCGACGACCTGCTGGACGCCGAGGGCGACGCGGACGCCATGGGCAAGGCGGTGGGCAAGGACGCCGCCGCCGGCAAGACCACCTTCGTCACCCTGCTGGGCGTCGACGCGGCGCGCGAGCGCCTGAGCCTGCTCAAAACACAGACGAAATCCCACCTGGATCCCTTCGGCCCGCGGGCCGAATTCCTGCGGGCGAGCGTCGATTTCGTGCTAGAGCGCCGACAGTAAGAGACCGAGGACGTCCGCGTTCCATGCCGCCTGAAACACCCCTGCTCGACACGGTCTCCTCGCCCGCCGACACCCGGAGTCTCTCGATCCCCCAGCTGCGCCAGCTGGCCGACGAGCTGCGCGCCGAGACGATCGACGCGGTGTCCCAGACCGGCGGGCACCTGGGCGCGGGCCTGGGCGTGGTCGAGCTGACGGTGGCGCTGCACCACGTCTATGAGACGCCCAAGGACATCCTGATCTGGGACGTCGGCCACCAGGCCTATCCGCACAAGATCCTGACCGGCCGGCGCGACCGCATCCGCACCCTGCGCCAGGGCGGCGGCCTCTCGGGCTTCACCAAGCGCTCCGAGAGCGAATACGACCCCTTCGGCGCGGCCCACGCGGCCACTTCGATCAGCGCGGCCCTCGGCTTCGCCGCGGCCCGCGACCAGGAAGGCCGCGACAACAAGGTGGTGGCGGTCATCGGCGATGGCTCGATGAGCGCCGGCATGGCCTACGAGGCCATGAACAACGCCTGCGAGACCACCAAGCAGCTGACGGTCATCCTCAACGACAACGACATGTCGATCGCCCCGCCGGTGGGCGGGATGAGCGCCTACATGGCCCGGCTGGTGTCGGGCGGCGGCTACCAGTCGCTGCGCAACCTGGGCAAGGCGATGTCCAAGGCCCTGCCGCGCCCGATGCGCGAGGCCGCGCGCAAGGCCGAGGAATACGCCCGCGGCATGGTCACCGGCGGCACCTTCTTCGAGGAGCTGGGCTTCTACTACGTCGGCCCGATCGACGGGCACGACATGGACGCCCTGGTCCACGTCCTGCAGAACGCCCGCAAGATCGACGACCGCCCGGTGCTGGTCCACGTGGTGACCCAGAAGGGCAAGGGCTACGGCCCCGCCGAGAATGCGGCCGACAAGTACCACGGCGTCGTGAAGTTCGACGTGATCACCGGCCAGCAGGCCAAGCCCGCCCAGGCCGGCGCGCCGCAATACACCAAGGTCTACGCCCAGGAGCTGATCAAGCGGGCCGAGCTGGACCCCAAGATCGTGGCCATCACCGCCGCCATGCCCTCGGGCACCGGCCTCGACCTGTTCGGCCAGAGGTTCCCTGAACGCACCTTCGACGTGGGCATCGCCGAGCAGCACGCG
>Ga0105238_10008432_pt1 | contig 10317 bp, 10 predicted proteins | sample KBSC34metaG_FD_81526 | JGI IMG/M metagenome (GOLD analysis project Ga0105238, IMG submission 81526) | Corn rhizosphere microbial communities from Kellogg Biological Station, Michigan, USA - KBS C3-4 metaG | ecosystem: Host-associated > Plants > Roots > Rhizosphere > Soil | place: Michigan, USA...
CCGCCAGCAGCCACGCCAGCGGAATTGCGAGGCGGGACCGGCGCCGCAGCAGCGCGATCGCTGTGAACGCGATGACGGCGCCGGCGACGTCGCCGATCACGATCTCCATTGCGCCGCCGTTGGAAATCGGAAAGCCTTCGGCTTGCGCGGAGAAAACCTGCAATGCGACATACCTGAATACGTGCACCCAGAGCAGCGCGATCAGCGCATCGGCTCGCGCGTGGCTGTTGAGCCACGGGATGATGTACCATCGCGCGATCGCGGCCAGCACGATCAGGCTCATGAACTGAGCGGATGCTTGTGCCGGCGTCAGGTAGGTATTCATGACCTTGTCTCAGAGATCGGTTTGGTGAGAGCTGGGGCACCATCAGCCTTGACGACACGACGGCCAAAGAACATTCGCCTCAGCAGTCCGTCCTTCAATAACAGCGTATGGTAAAGCGCCCCTGCGATATGGAGCGCGATGAGGACCATGAGCATCCGCGAGAAAAGATAATGCACCGTCCGTATCGGGTAGACCCAGAAGTCGGCCGGCAAGGTGCCGCCGCCGAAGAGGATGGCTGGCAAGCCGGTCTGCAGCGCCATAAAGAGGCCGCTGATCGCCTGGCCCAGCACCGCCACATATAGCAGCCGGTGCGAAGCCCATGCCAGCCGATCCAGTAATGGATGGCCGGCCGACGGGAGTGCCGGATGTTCGGTTCGGATGCGCACCACAAGACGAACCAGCATCAGCACGAGGATCAGCGTGCCCCCGATCATGTGGCTGCGGAGCGCCTCGAACTTCATGGGGTCGGTGTTTGGAATCTTGACCATCACCAACGCGCCCAGCGCCAGCGCGGCGATGATCAGCACGGCCAGGATCCAGTGCAGGGCCACCAACAGCGGATGATAGCGCGAAACCAGGGTCATGACAGGTTCTCCGTCGAATGCGCGGCAGAGACCGGACGGCGCCGAGGCGTGGACGTCGCAAAGCCGCATTCTAACCTGCAGGGGAAGTAAGGCTTTGCTGTTTGTTCGACAATCTGGCATTATCCGTATGAGATCGTCGGAGATTCCGATCAATGCGGAAATTAGGATTTGCCGAGATGAGCGCCTTCGTGGCGACCGCCGAACGTTCCAGCTTCGCCAAGGCGGCCATTCAGCTGGGCGTTTCGCGCTCTGCGCTCAGCGAAACCATTCGCGGTCTTGAGGAAAAGCTCGGCGTCCGGCTGCTCAATCGGACGACCCGCAGCGTCGCGCTGACGGAAGTTGGCGAGCGCCTGCTGGCGGAATTGCGGCCGGCACTCGACAGCTTCGAAGCCGCCATGGAATCAGTCAATGTGTTCCGCGACAAACCGGGCGGGCACCTTCGTCTCACCATTCCGCGCCCGGCCGGGAAAATGGTGATCGAGCCTATACTCTCGAAGTTTCTTGCCGCCCATCCCGCTGTCAGCCTCGAGATCATCACCGACAGCGGGTTGACCGACATCGTTCGCGACCGCTTTGACGCCGGCATCCGTCCCGGTCATCGTGTCGGGCGGGACATGATCGCGGTCCGGGTCGGCGAGGACGCACGGCCCACCGTTGTTGCATCTCCGGACTATCTCCGCCGATACCCTCCTCCGAAAGTGCCGGGAGATCTGCAGTCCCACAATTGCATCCGCATGCGCTTTGCGAGCGGTGCGATGCAACCCTGGGCCTTCGAGAAGCGCGAAAAGAGCATGGAGGTGATCGTCAAAGGCTCGCTTATCGTCAGCGATGGCGATCTGGCGACCCGCGCGGCGCTGGACGGAATAGGCATCGCTCGCCTGCCGCTGAGCGGGATCGAGGCCCACATCGCCAGGAAGCGGCTTGTTCCCTTGCTGGAGGACTGGACGCCCCGCTCGGTCGGCTTCTATCTCTATTATCCCAGCCGGCGCCAGATTCCTGCGGCCCTCAAGGCCTTCATCGACTTCATCAAGGCGCATTCGCGAGCCACGGGCACCTTCGAATCCTGAAATAGTCGATTAGACCCGTCCCGGCTGTCACGTTTCGGCCTGCTGGCGTGTCTTGTTTTCAGGACACCGACCAGTGGAGTGCTTTGCATGAATACGGCAATGACGTCGGGAACTTTCCCTGCTTACGATGTGGTGATTTTGGGCGCCGGCTATGCCGGGCTGATGGCTGCCCTGAGACTTAGTCGGAAAAGGCGCGAACTGCGCATCGCGCTCGTAAGTTCTTCCGATCGGTTCCTGGAACGCGTGAGGCTGCAGGAGAGCATTGTTGCCCCGGTCGCGCCGAGGATTTCCTCGATTTCGGCGTTTCTCGCGGGAACCGGTATCGAGTTCATCTGTGGTACCGTCGTCTCGCTCGATGCAGACCGGCGGTGCATCCGCATCGTTTCCGACGCCGGGGAGCATGAGATCATGTTCGATCGGGCGATCTACGCGCTCGGCACGCGGGTCGACGTCGATGGCGTGCCGGGCGCCGCCGAGCACGCCTATCGGCTTGAGGCAGCCGAAGGTCCGCGATCTCCATCGGCCCTGCGAACCAGATTGCGGGAAAACGCGGATCGGCCGATGCGCGTCATCACGGTCGGCGGCGCCGAGACGTCGGTCGAAGTCGCAGGCGAAATCAAGACGGCCTGGCCGAACGCGCAAGTGACCATGATCAGCAGTTCACGATGCGGTGATTTCAAGGGAGCACGCGTGGAAAGCGCCATACGCACGCAGCTGGCACGGCTGGGCGTCAAAATGGTCGACGGGGAGACGGTCACCGAGGTGCGTTCAGCAGAACTCACGACCGACCAGGGCCGATGCATTCCGTTTGACATCTGCGTCTGGTCGGGCGGATTGCGCTCGGCGCCGGTCGCCACCGGTGCCGGCCTCGCAACCGACCCGCAGGGCCGGATTTGGGCGGATCCCAACCTGCGGTCGATCTCTCACCCGCATATCATCGCGGTGGGAGACGCCGCCCATCCGGTCGCGCCGACCGGAGCACCCTACCGATTGTCGGCATTCGTAGCGATAAACTCGGGTGCCTACGCCGCGGATCTAATCCTGGCGGGGAAAGCCAAGCGGCAGCTCGACCCCTTCAGCTTTTCTACGTACGGTCAGGGTATCGCGATCGGTAGCGGCGGCGTTGGATTTTTTAGCTATCCGGACGACAAACAACGCTGGTTCATCGTCACCGGCGGAACGGCGCGCATCATTCGAAATTTGTTCGTGTGGTTCATCAGCTATGCGCTCAAACTCGAGCGCAAAATGCCGGGCTTCTGGTTCTGGCCCGGACGGCGGCGAGTTTCATGGCAGCAGGCAAACGAAGCAATACAGCGGGTCCGGACCGCACAAAAGGTCCAGACCGCTTGACTCTCGATCGAACCTTTGCCGAACTGCGTCCGGCGATGTTCGCACTGGCCTACCGCATCACCGGCAACCGGGCCGACGCGGACGAGATCGTGCAGGACGCTTTCGTGCGCCTGCACGATTCCAGCCCGAAAGAGGCCGTGCGCTCGCTCAAGGCCTATCTTGCGACGGTCACCGCGCGGCTCAGCCTCAATCGCCTGCGCGACAGGCATGCGCGCCGCGAAACCTATATCGGCGAGTGGCTGCCGGAACCCCTGCTGACGGAGGGTGAGCCCGGCATTCGCACCGAGGACGTATCGTTCGCGCTGCTGGTCGTGCTCGAGCGTCTGTCGCCACTGGAGCGCGTCGTGTTCGTGTTGCACAACGCCTTCGATCTCACTTTCGAAGAGATTGCTCCGGCGGTTCGGCGCGACGCCGTCGCCTGCCGCAAGATCTTCAGCCGGGCGCGCGCACGGATGCTCGAGGAGCGGCCGCGCTTTGCCATCGACCGCGAGCGTCATCGCGCGCTGCTGCGAAGCTTTGCCGACGCAGCGCGAGACGGCGACACCGCGAAGCTGGTTTCACTACTCGATGAGAACGTCGTGTTGCACGGCGATGGCGGGGGTAAGGCGCTGGCCCTGAAAAAACCGGTGGTCGGAAGCATCGCCGTTGCGCATTTCATCATCGCGGTGAACCGGACCCTGCCCGCCGATGCGAGCGCGGAGGTGGTCGAACTCAACGGCGCGCCCGGGCTGGTACTGAAAGCAGGCGGGCGCCCCGTGGTGGCGATCGTCATTGAAACCGACGGTGAGCACATTCATTCGGTGTTTGCGGTCGCAAACCCCGACAAGCTCGACGCCATCGCAACCGCACGCGCCTCATGAATGAGGTCCTCGCTTAGTTTCCACAAACGCCGCCCTTGTTCGAGGTCGCCGGTTTGCCGTCCCGGCGCCAGTTCCGTGAAACGTTTGATGTGCCGGAACATCTTGCCGGATACGCCCTCGAACTCGGGACCGAGCAGAAGACGCCGCGCGGACGCCGCAATCTCCCCTGGTGTTTGCGAAAGGAACGGGTCGATGACGAGCGGCACCAGCAGCTTCATCCATTTTGGAAATTGCGACCGTATATTGGTTCGCACGGCCCCGATCTTCAGTACGGTAGCGGTAACAAATGGCGACGGCACGGCCGCGGTCAATCGGCGCGCCAGTTCAAGGGTGAACACGTCGTTGGCCTCGCAGAATTGCGAGACGGCGCGCAAGATACCGAACTTCCCCGTGAGATTGACATCCTCATAGTGAATAGTGCCGTTCTCCGCGGCCCCGCTCACCACCAGTATCCTGGACGCGTCGTCGGCACGACCATCGGCCGCAAGATTGGGAAGCAGCGGCCCGGTGAGCGCAAAGCGGCTGAGATAGTTGACGGCGAAATTGCTCTCGATCCCGTCCCGCGTGAGACTGTGCTCTCCGCGCATGATACCGGCACACAGCACCAGATAGTGCAGCCGGGGCCAGCGTTGCGAAACTTGCGCCGCCAATGCATCGACATTGCCGATGAGGCTGAGGTCGGCCTGAACAAACTCGATTTGGTCGTTGCCCGACGACTCGCGCAGCTCCCGCACGGCGGCTGTGCCCTTGCCGGCACTGCTGCCAACGAGGACGACCGAGATGCCCTCGCCGGCGAGAACATGCGCGATTGCCTTGCCAATTCCATCCGTTCCGCCGGTCACCAGCGCGGTGCGCTGCCCCCTCCCCGGCGGGCTCGCCGACGGCGCGGCCCGGGCCGGATTGTCGATATCCATCAGCTCGTCGCCGTCTGGTGATCGCGCCGTTTCGTCTCCATCACCACGCCAAGCAGTGCGATGACGAGAAGTACCGTTTCAGGAATCAGCAGATGCGCACTCTCGCTGAAGGTGGCGTCCTGAGCTGCCCCGTAGAGCCTGACAGCCAAAATCACCGTGGCGACGGTCGCGATGGACGCCAACGCCGCCAGCAGCCTGCGCGAGGAGAACAGGCAGAACACCAGGATTGCCGCGAAGCCCAGGGGAAAGCCGCCAAACCCGGCGCGGGTGTTGGTGTAGCCAACTGCAGACTGGATCATGATGCCGGAATTTTGCGCGGCCTGCTGCGGCTGGAAGACAAATTTGAGACTGATCATGGTGAACAGGCCTGCGACCGCCAGGATAATCAGGCGGCTTAGCCAGGGCGAAACTTTCCAGAAATGGTTCATGCTGCGCTCCGGGAGGAGGTTTCGGTGGCTGTTCGCGCTTGCCCGGCCGGCTGCTTCGCAACAGGCAAGCCAACCAGCTCCGAACTGACACGCCAGAGCCGCGCCGCAACCTCCGCATCTGAGGTCACCGGCTTGGTCCGCCGAGCCCGTTGACGAAGGAAAAACCGGCCGGAAATCCCCTCAACATCAGGCGAGGACGCTAGATAGATCAGTGTGCGGGCACCCTTTTCAGGGCCGGGAAAAAGCTTTTTCACCAACCGGGGAAGCAGCCCGGCAAGGCCGGTCATGCTGTCTCCGAACCGTGTGCGGGTCGGACCGGGGCTCATGCAGTTCACTGTCACCCCGGAGCCCTGCAGCCGCTGCGCCAGGTCCAGAGAGAAAATGATGATTTCAAGTTTTGAACGAAAATAAGCGCTCAGGAAGCCATAGCTCTTCTCGCCATCGAGGTTGCCGAAATCGAGCCTCGACAGAAGGGATTCCGCGGCGACGTTGACGATGCGTCCTCCCGGCTCCGCCCTGACAAGATCAAGGACGAGATTGGTCAGCAGAAACGGACCCAGATGATTGGTAGCAAAGGTCCTTTCGATGCCATCGACGGTAAGCGCGCGCTCGGCAAAGATGCCGGCTGCGTTGTTGATGAGAACGTCGATCTTGGAGAAACGTCGGCGGACCTCGTCGGCAAGCGCCCGAATGGCCTGCTGGGACGACATATCCGCGAGCAGGAGTTCAGGCGCGGCCCCGCTTGCCACCTGCGCCACCGCCGCCCGCGCATGCGCGCCGCGCTCGGTATCGCGACAAACCATCAGAACGCGCGCGCCCATCTTCGCGAGTTCGACCGCGGTGATGAAGCCGATTCCGCTATTGGCGCCCGTGATGAGGACTGTTTTTCCGTGCATGACCTCACGCCCTCACGGGAGTGCGCCTCACCATGAACATATTGACGAGATTGCCGTCCGGGTCTCGAAACAACATCGCCCGGTTGCCCCAAGGCTGATCGGTCGGCGTTTGTACCCATTCGCTGACGCTTTCCTTGAGCCGTGTGTAATGGGCGTCGACATCCTTCACTTCGAAATCGAGAACCAGCGATCGGTTGGCGCCGGACGCGAGCACGCCCTCGCCGTAGACTTGAGCCGTGGCTGCGCTCGTGATCGCGAGGCCTTCGCAAGGACTCTGCTGGAACTCAACATAGCCGCTGCTGATAATTTCGGCGGTCGCCCCGGTTAATCGCTCGTAGAAGCTTGTGAGTTTTTGCACATCGTCGGTGACTAGTCTGGTCTGCTTGAGATTCATGATAGCCTTGGTCCTTCGCACAATGCCTCGGAACGTCGTCGGCCGCAGCCGCTCGATCTCGCCCGGCCTGTTCGAGTGAGGCGACAGCACGGCTTCTCGATTGGTTCGGAGTTAGGGTCAGGCTGGCTGTTCGACAATCCAGCAATATCCGCATGAAGCGGTCGGAAAATCCGATCAATCGCAGGATGCAGCGCCAGCCAGCCGGATCGACCTAATGCATTCCGAGCAAATTCGGGAGAAAGAGCGTTAGGCCGGGCCAGAAGGTGACGATGACCAGGAACACCAGCATCGTGAGCAGCCACGGCATGACGGCCATGGCCAGATCGGTAATACGCATACCGGCAATCATCGATGCAACGTAAAGGTTGAGGCCGACCGGCGGGTGGCAAAGGCCGACCTCCATATTGACGTCGATCACGATGCCGAAATGGACGAGGTCGATGCCGAGCCGCTTCGCGGCCGGCGCCAAAATCGGGGCCATGATCAGGATGATCGACGTCGGCTCCATGAAATTGCCAGCCAGCAGCAGCAATACGTTGACGAGCAGAAGGAAACCTACCCAGCCAAGATCCTGAGCCGTGATCCAGTCGGCCAGCGCCGAGGGAATATTTTCGTTGCTGAGCACGAAGGAAAACAGCACGGCGTTGGTCACAATATACAGCAGCATCGCGCTGGTGTTCGCGGCGCGCAGCAATACGCGCGGCACATCCTTGAACTTGAGCGCCTTGTACACGAAAACCGATATGAAGAATGAATACACGGCTGCCATGGCGGCGGCTTCGGTCGCGGTGAACAGGCCGCTATAGATGCCGCCGATGATGATGACGACGAGCATCAAGCCCCAGATGCTTTCCCTGAACGCGTACCAGGTCTCCGCCCAGTTCGCTTTCGTCATCCGCGGATAGTTTCGCTTCTTGGCCAGATACCAGGTCACCACACACAGCATGGCAGTCAGCAAAGAGCCGGGCAGCAAACCGGCCACGAACAGTGCGCCGATCGATGTGCCCGTGGAGATCGCGTAGATGATCTTCGGGATCGATGGCAGCATCAGGATGCCGAGCGAGCCGGCAACCGTGATGATGCCGGCGCCAAATCGCATCGGATAGCCGTTTCTCACCATCTCCGGCAGCACGATCGCGCCGATTGCGGCGACGGTGGCAACGCTCGACCCGCAAACCAGCGCAAACATCGAACAGGCCACGATCCCCGCTAATCCCAATCCGCCGTGCCAGTGCCCGATCAGAGACGTGGCGAAGTTGATCATCCGCCGCGCGACGCCGCCATGCGTCAGAAAATTGCCAGCCAGGATGAAGAACGGGATCGCCATGATCTCGAAGCTTTCGATGCCGGTGAACAGCTTCATCGACACCGCTTCAATGGGAACCGTGGTCAGCGTGAACAGGAAGGTGAGCACGGTAAGACCGAGCGCGATCGAAACGGGAATACCCGTCAGCATCAGCGCGATCAGCAGCGCGAAAATCATGGCGGCACGCAAGGCTTGCGGCATCACGATGATGCCGGTCTTCTCGCCGAGGCAGATCATCAGGATCAATATCGGGGCCATGATCAGGATCAATCCCAGCGGACTGGTCTTGCCGCTGGGAACCTTGGTGGGATCGGCCGCGGCCGGGTGCAGTGCCGGTGCAGTTATTTCGATGCCCTCGACCTGCGCTTCATTGTGGTGCGGAAGTTCGCCGGTCCAATAATAGAACCACGCGACCTGCAGGAAGCGAAAGCACATCAGGCCTGAGCCGACCGGGATCGCGAGATAGACGATCCACATCGGCGCTTCGAGATCGTTGGACTGCTGGCCGGTCTTGAACATCTCGGATACGAACGAGCCGCCGAAAGTCGCGATCATTCCGGTGAAGAACGCGCCGCATAACAGGCTGAACAGGATCACCTGTTTGCGCGAGCGCGGCGGCACCCGGTTGACGAGCAGGTCGACGCCGACATGGATGCCGGTGCGCACGCCATAGGCGGCGCCGAACTTGGCCATCCAGATGAACATGTAGATGCAGAGTTCCTGCGCCCACGAGACATCGACGGCGGCAAGCCACAGATAAATCTCTTTGAGAATCGCGGGCAGCACGGGCACGCCGCGCGCGGCCAGCCATTTCGACATATCAATCGAGAGGCCGGTCCCATACCGGTGCAGCACCGCGGCGAAGATCAGCGCGGTCGCAGCCGCGATGAGGGCAGCGATCAACCACTCTTCCAGGTGGTCGAGCGCTCTATTGAGCACTTTCAGCACGCGAGTCCCCCCATCTCAGACTGAAACGGTCGGGAGTGCGTTCACTCCCGACCGTTTTCCTGTTGTGCCAAACGCCGGCCGTCAGTTCATCTTGATATCAAGCTCTTTGGCAAGTAGGTCGAGTACCTCTGGTCCGACCCGGCCCTTGGCCCAGGCGTAGGTCGGTTTCATCGCCGCCTGCCAGGCCTTGCGCTGATCGTCGGTCAGATAGTGCAATGTGGTCTTGCCCGACTTCTTGATCTCAGCGAGTGCGTCCTCGTTTTCCTTGACCGCGATCGAATTGGTGTAGTCGGTGGCTTCGTCCATCGCCTTGTCCAGCGCCTTGCGGATATCGGGCGGCAATCCGTTCCAGAATTTCGAGTTGACGATGACAGCGTATTGCAGATGCGCGTGGTAGGAGACGGTGATGTCCTTCTGCACTTCGTAAAACTTCTGGGTCAGATAGTTGGAGGGCGTATTCTCGCAGGCATCAACCACGCCGGTCTGCAGCGCCTGATAGACTTCCGAAAATGCCATGATCTGCGGAATTGACCCGACATCGCGGAAATAGCGGTCGGCAATCTTGGAGCCGGAGATGCGGACCTTGAGTCCCTGGAAATCGGCCGGCGTTATCAGCGGGCGGTTGGCCGAGGTCATGTGGAAGCCGTTGTCCCAATAGGCGAGACCGCTGATGCCCTTGGACTCCAACTTTTGGAACAGCCATTTGCCGACCGGCCCCTTCATGGCCTTGGCATAGGTCTCTTCATCCTTGAATAGCCACGGCAAATCGAGCGCCTCGAATTCTTTCGCGCCGAGCGGTGCAAATTTTGCGGTCGAGGGGGCAAGCATCTGCACCGATCCGAGCTGCAGCGCCTCGATCTCTTCCTTGTCCTTGTAAAGCGAGGAGTTGGGATAGACTTCAATCCTGACCTTGCCGTCGGTATATTTCTCGGCGAGTTCCTTGAACTTAAGCGCACCCTTGCCCTTCGGCGTGTCGTTGGCGACGACATGGCTGAATTTGATGATGATCGGGCTTTGCGCCAAGGCAGTGCCTGGAACAGCGAAAATGGCCGCCGCCACACCCGCCAGAACAAACTTGCGCATGAACTCTCCTCCCAAATAGCGCCGAAACCGATTGTTTTTGGCTTTTCGGTCTTCAGTAGTGGCAGTAAACCGCTATTCGAACAACTAGACCTAAGCCGAATTGGCAAGGTCCAGGATGAGGCCGAACGACCGTTGTATAGGCAGATTTTTGGCAGGTCTCCA
>Ga0105238_10008434_pt1 | contig 10316 bp, 13 predicted proteins | sample KBSC34metaG_FD_81526 | JGI IMG/M metagenome (GOLD analysis project Ga0105238, IMG submission 81526) | Corn rhizosphere microbial communities from Kellogg Biological Station, Michigan, USA - KBS C3-4 metaG | ecosystem: Host-associated > Plants > Roots > Rhizosphere > Soil | place: Michigan, USA...
CGTGCCCCACAATATCCAACCAACGTGTGCCCACCAGCCACCGTGGCGTGGCGTGTGCGGATCGCCTTCCTGATCTGTGTGTGCGTGGTGTATGCGGTGAGTCACGACCCATTGAATCGGGCCGCCTTCGAGCGCCATCGTGCCGCAGGTTACAAGAAAGTATTCAACCGCCTTCGGCACTTTATAACCGCGGTGAGTGAGCAGTCTGTGCCAACCCATGCCGATACCAAGACTTCCACCCACCCAGTAAAGGACGATCGCGGTAATCACCGCCGGCCAGCTCCAAAACCATAGAGCCGCTATGGCAGCGAGATGCGCGATGATGAGAAAAATGCCTGTACCCCAATTAACGGCTCCTCTTTTAGCAGGTGTGGCGGCAGTGTGGTTTTCAAATATCATTCAATAAAACTTCCCCTGAACCTTTTCGCGTTATCCTAGTCTGAACTTTCTTTGTGCAATCTTGCGCTCAGCGTCTATCTAAACACAGAGATAGAGTGAACGCAGCGGTTGCGCAGTGAAAATTACAAAACTGCGACACTAGGCGTGAAAAAAAAACGGCAGCATCGATCTCCGCGATGAACAATCATGCGGAGATCGAATGCTGCACGAAAATGTGGGGATTACCAGCGCGGTTCAGATCGACGTCCGCCGCCGCCACCGCCGCCGCCGCGACCATAGCCACCGCCACCGCCGCCGCGATTACCGCCGTAGCCACCACCACCGCCGCTGCGATTGCCGCCAAAGCCGCCGCGTCCGCCGCCACCACCGCTACGATTTTCGCGTGGGCGTGCTTCGTTGACTTTCAACGCGCGACCGGCGACTTCCTTTCCGTTGAACTGTTCAATCGCTGCCGCCGCTTCTTCTTCCGTAGACATTTCGACGAAAGCGAAACCTTTCGATTGGCCAGTATCGCGATCCTCAATCACGCTTGCCGATTCAACCGTTCCGGCTTGAGCAAACAGTTCCTGAAGATCCTGACTGGTAGTTTGGAAAGCGAGGTTTCCGACATAAAGTTTTTTGACCATAGAGATACCTTTTCTGCTTGTTTAATGGTGAAAGAAGCTGCGAATCGGATTTGGCTTCGGCGAACGGTGGCGTTCGAAGGATCAGGTTCGGATGCTCTCGACGAAGAGCGGCTTCAATATATGTGAAACAAGCCTGCTCTCGAACCATCCAAACGTCCGGCGCTGACCTTTTTAGCGCGGAGCGCATCACCGTCGATGCGCGAGAGAAGGGTTAATCAGGGTTTATAATGCCTCATGACAACGCAAGTCGCAAGGCATCCGAGAGTGGTCGATTTGGGTTTACTCTACGGCCCTCTGCGTATCTCTGCGGCCTCTGCGTTGAAATAGACCTCTAACGCAGAGAAACGCAGAGTTACGCAGAGAGCCGCAGAGATCGGAGTTCAAGAATGAACCTTGTGTTCGTTTACACGGGTGGCGGTGGCGGGGTCGTTGCGGTCGTCACGCCAGGTGGGATGGTTGAAGTGAAGCACAAAGTCACCGTTATAGGAGACCACGGCGTTATCAAAAGTCAGCCGGCCAATACGCCTCCAATTACTGAAGCGGACGGTTGTTGAAAGTTTACCGTGACTTGAACCTTCATCAGTGACTTCGATATCGAATCGCAGTGTGCGTTTCGGAGTCGCGTCGCCTCGATCGTAAATCTGCGCCATGACTTCATCGCGAAAATCCAGCCCGTCGCCGTCGATCTTTGGTTGATCTTTGGCCACCAGCAGCCGCATAAACCTCGGAGCGCGCGTGGGCTCGTTCTCCGGTTTGCCCAGCTCCGCAATTTGATAGAGCTGACGCTGTGCGGGCTCCTTGTCTACCTTTTGAAAAACGAGACCCGTAATAAGCAGGATTGGCGTGCCGCGAGCGCGCCGTAGCGCATGTACATCGGGTGCGTTTCGCAACTCCGCATCGTTGATATAGTCAGTGTTCTCGCCGCCAATATCCTCCTGGGTGAAAAAGCTCGCTGTGCGCAAAGGCTGAGCATGATTGGCGTCGGTTGTGGGGAAGAGCTTGCCCACCAGCGCGAGGGAGCGCGTATGACCACGTTGAGACTCGGTACAGCAAGTCGAATAACGTCCGATCAGCAACGCTTCGCTGCCTTTTCTGAAGTAGCCGGAATATTCTGTTTCTTCTGTGATCTCCCATCGTCCGGTTAGACAAACGCCGTTTGGGTGCAACAACCGCCGGAAGCCTTTCCCGTCGGTCCCCCAGCGCAGATCAGCATGAGAATCAACGGTGCGCATAACGGCAAGTTTGAAAAGATATCGTTTTCCAAATGACAAAATGCCCTTCAGCACGCTCCTGAGTGTCACTTCGTAGGTCGGCAGCGGCTCACGGCCCCACACTTGTTGATAAGGGTTTGCAAAGATGGCATCGCGCACTTCGGCAAACCGGGATCCATTGTAGGCGCGATCCTGATCGGTAATAGCTTCGGTCCCGTAGTCTGCGGTTTTCATTCAACCCGTTACGAAGTCCCAAGAATTTGAAACGCTTACTGCTTCCCGTTGTGTTCGAAGGCGAGGCGAAGGTGGCCCTATTCTAGTCCCAAGTGCCGGATCTTGCCAGGTTTCTCTGCGGTTCTCGGCGTATCTCAGCGTTCTCTGCGTTAAACGGCAATTCAAACGCAGAGGGCGCAGAGATACGCCGAGAACCGCAGAGAAGATTTCAAATTCAGACATCACGCAAAGCAGGGGCGCCTCCCTCTCATCGCCCGCCGTTGAGCCGCGAAAGGATCTCTACAAACTCACGAAGTCGATCGAAATTGATGATGATTAACACCGGAATGAGGATCAAGACTATCGAGCCCAGCACTACGCCTACCTTGGCCCAAATGCGGTGTTGGGTAAGCTTCGGTTCAGGTAAGCTGCGCAATGCAAGCCACCCGAAGATGATCGCCAAGATTGGTTTCTCGAGTCCCAGCAGATTGACGAAGCAGAATATTCCTAACACCAGCGACACGGTCGCAAACGCGTATTTCTGTCCGAGTATTAGAGCTTGTTTATTCTCGATTTCACTCATGTTATTTCTCCAGTACCAGTTCGGTATTTATTCTGAACGGATTTTCTCTAAGAACGAGGAGCATGGCTCCGAAGATGATCAAGGGCGCCAGCCTGATGGCCCATCCAGGGTCTGCTTCCGGTAACATTTCGAAGAGCTTGTAACCGAGCAACAGCACACCAACGACCGCATATATTTGCCAGCCGATCCGTGGAGACGGTTGGCCCAGACGCCCATCGATTGCCGGCCACAGATCTATCGTGCTTTCACGACGCGTTGCTTGCCGGAAAATGTCGCTGAGCTGCTGCATGCGAACGGCTTCATCGCGGCAGCCTTCGCATGAGCTTAAATGCGCTTTCATTTCTTCGAGTGAAAGCTCTGCGCTTTCGCCGTCGGCCGCCGCCATCATCGCTATCAACACTCTTTCGCAGGACAGATCTTTCATGTTGCAACTACCCTTTCGAGCTTTGCTTGTAACTTCCTTCTGGCATGGAACAACCGGCTCATCACGGTGCCTTTCGGAATCTGAAGCCGCTCGGCCAGCTCGTTGTAACTGAGACCGTCGAAGTACTTCAGCGTGACAATCTCCCGGTCTTCCATGTCGAGAGAGCGGAGCGCGTTTTCAAGCGCGAGAATCGTTTCAGATTGCGCGGTAGAATTCGGCGCGACGATCACGGTCTCGTCGATGCTTTCCGTCTCACGTTTCCGAGCCGCCAGCTTGAAGCAGCGATTACGAAGCAGCACATAAAACCAGGGATAGAATGGACGCGAGCTGTCAAACTGTTTGAGAGCCCGGAACGCGTCGATAAATGCTTCCTGTGCTGCATCCAATGCGTCTTCGCGACTGCCCAGAATCGCCGTAGCGTGACTTATTGCTTGCCTTTGATACTTTTCCACGAGGTGACGAAACGCCTCCCGTTCACCATTTCTGCATTTCTCAATAGCGATCTCGTCGTCGTCCATAAGCGCTCTCACCATGATGTATCCGGTGCGTGGTAAAGATATTCAAAAAAAAGGAGGGCGCCTTGAATTGATCGATTTCTCGGCGGCTCTCTGCGTATCTCAGCGTCCTCTGCGTTTAACGGCACTCTAACGCAGAGGGCGCAGAGATACGCAGAGAACCGCCGAGATTTCGGATGATTTCTGTTAGAGTTTGGGCCCGAATGAAAAAAATCCTCCTCCTTTTCATCGGCTCCTTCCTGGTAACGGCCGTTTTCTCGGCGTCTGTAAAGGTTTTCTTTCAGGCGGTTAGCTGGCGAGAGGTCCTGACCAAGGGGCTCTTAATCCCGTGCTTCACCTGGACGATCCAGCTCGTGTTGTCTGCTGTTTTTTTAGACGGAAAGAGTAGATTGAGGTATTGGAATCGACTCGGATGGGTCTGTTTGATCGGATCCATCGCACTCCTGCCCGCCGCGTTCTATAACTTCCTGAACGTGCAACCGTGGGTATGGATTTCCGTCGTCAATGTACTGGCGAGCGTGGTCCTGATGGCGATAACGCTGCACGTGTTGCTGCGCCGCGATGGCTTTCGCTGGCAATGGACACTTAGCTGGGTGGTGCTGATCGTTATCAATATGTCGCTTTATCTGTCGTCGGTACTTTAATCTTCTTCGCGCAGAGTTTGGAGAAATGTCTTGCCATATGGATAGAACATCTCCTTGCGCCCCTCGGTCCAGGCAGCTTTGAATTCTGGTTTGGTGATGTCCCAATCCGGTCTGCATTTCATAAGAACAGCGCGAAGGTCCTGGCGAAGCTCTTCCAGAGTGGGCCGCGCGAAGAACCAGTAGCCCACGTAGATCTTATACACGACAAGACCAGGCTCGAGGACAATGGTGTGAGGGATCATGGGATTGTGTAGCGGATCGGTGTACTCGGCGATGTCGAGATCTTTCTGGATAGTGCGCCCTTCATCCGAGAGGAACGGCCAGTGGGCGTCGAGGCCTTTGCGAAATTCATTCGTCGCAGTGATGTTGTCGGTGCTAATAGTCACCATCCGGCAATAGCCAACCTCGAGCTCGCGATGAAGTTGAACAAGTCCTTCATGCTGCCGGCGATCCTTTGGGCAAAACCCTCCGCGGCTGAGGACGAGAATCATCGGATCGGGGCCTTGCAGCTCTGAGAGCTTCTGGCGTTTCGCGGTGTGATCGGAGAGCTCGTAATCGGGGAAGATAGCGCCTGGAACAATGTCAGATCGCATCGAGAGTCACCTTTCTATTTCAGTCCGCGACATTTCTTCAGCTAATAACTTCTTGATCACTTCTTCGGTTTGGTCATAGTAGCCTTCGCCGACGTGCGTCCAACGCACGCGCCCTTGTTTGTCCAGCAGAAACAGAGTGGGCCAGGCTTCGACTTTGTATGATTTCCATGTCGAGTAGTCGTTGTCAGTAACTACAGGGTACTTGATGCCTAACTCTGCGACTTCGCGACGCACATCATTTAGATTGCTTTCAAGATCTGATTCCGGCGTGTGTACGCCGATAATCGTTAGGCCTTTGTCACGGTACTGCGCGTCCCATTTTTTGACTGTTGGCAGAGTATTGCGGCAGTTGTAGCAGGCGAACGTCCAGAACTCGATCAAAACCACGCGTCCGTGCAGGCTCTTGAGTGTAAGCGGTTCGGAATTGATCCAAAGGCCGTTCGCGAGCTCGGGAGCGACCGGCGCTTTACTTTCCTCAGTCAGCGTCCCTGACGGAATCATTTGTTCTCCAGATGTGAGACGTGAAATACCCATGCTCAAAACACCCAGCGGTCCCGCACCCGTTACATAACTAATCGTCACGATCACAATCAAGACGATGATCAGCAACGAGCCGAAAATAATTGACTGTCGATGCATGGGCTTGCCTCAGAATCCCAATCATACTTGGATCGGGTCAGTACAGGGAGCGGTAGCGACCTGGTCAACCATGAGAGTCAAGAATGCTGATGACTGACCAGGTCGCTACCGCTCCCTGTAGTGACCCGATCCAAGCGCCACAGCGATCGTCACAGTCCTCACTTAAGCGCTGAAAACGTAGTCGGGTCCATGAAGTAGCTGTCGATATGTTCTGCCAGTGGTCCATTAACTTCCGAATCGGCTTTGACCTTCTTCCATTCCGGATCGGCCTGGAACGCGGCCCAATTCTTTGCGGCCTCTTCTCGGCTCGGATGTTCAAGGATGTAGACAAACAGATTTTGCGAGTACGGCGAATCTTCAGGACGCCAGTAACCGATACTCTTCATGTTGTGTCGCTTGAAAATAGCGTCTGTATGATCGCCGAAGCGAGTTATCAAGGCATCCATCTTGCCCTCGTTAACGCGATACAGGCGCAGTTCGTAGACGTGATGCGAGGCATTCGATCGGGCTCGGCTGCTGAACCCTGCTGTCACTACGACGCCCGCGATAAACGACAGAAGCAAGATCATTTTTGATTTTGGCATGGCCGAAGTACACCACTGTAAAGGAGGCGAATCTATTATACGAAGGTATCGATCGATACCTTCGTATAGGTAACACCGGCTCACTTGGCTTTTCGGCGGCGTAGAGGCATCCTCACGCCATGCACCCGCGCCCGGAAAAGAGCAATCAGCTCAACGAAAGTGAGCTCAAACTCATTGTCGATAGGATCCCCGCGCTGGTGTGGTCGGGTCGCCCCGATGGAAGTGCGGAGTTCTTCAACCAGCATTTCCTCGACTACATCGGACTCACCTCGGATCAAGCGAGTGATTGGGGTTGGACCACAGCGATTCATCCGGAAGATCGCGAGGGTTTGGTGCTGACATGGCAGGCCATCATGGCGTCCGAACAGTTAGGCGAGGGCGAAGCGCGTCTGCGCCGTCATGACGGCGAGTATCGCTGGTTCCTCTTTCGCGCCAATCCCGTGCGCGACGAGTCGGGCCGCGTCGTCAAATGGTATGGAATAAACATCGACATCACCGAAAGACAGCTTGCCCTCGAGCGGTTGCAATCAAATCAGGATCTTCTCGACCTCGCTCAAAAGTCTGCCGGTGCGAGGGCCTTTGATTGGTATCCGCAACAGGAGATCAACTACTTCTCGCCGGAACAGGAAGTTTTACACGGCCTGGCTCCGGGCGCCTTCGACGGAAAATTCAAGACGTGGAAGAAGATGATCTATGAGCCTGACTGGCCCACGGTTGTCGATGCGATCAAACATGCCAGGCAGAGAGGAAAGGTGACGGTTGAGTATCGTGTCGTGTGGCCTGACGGCACGCTGCACTGGCTTTCAACTAACGGCCGAATGTTCTTTGACGACGCCGGCGAGCCGGTGCGCGTGGTGGGGTTTACTTCCGATGTCACGCGACAAAAGCTGGTCGAAGAAGAGCTGCGGCGCAGCGAGGCGTTTCTCGCTCAGGCACAACGACTCAGTCGCACGGGTAGTTTTTCCTGGTGCGTCGCTACCGGCGAGATCACCTGGTCAGATCAGCTATATCGCATCTACGAATTAAATCCCGGAACGACTATCACGCTCGATGTGATCCGCACACGTGTGCACCCCGAGGACCTCACGTTGTACGAGAAAATGGTCGAGCAGGCGCGAGACGGCAGCAATGATTTTGAGTGGCAATACCGTTTGCTGATGCCCGATAGATCGGTCAAATACATGCATGCCGTCGCGCATCTGATACAGGACGGAAATGGCGAGCTGGAGTACATTGCGGCGGTTCAGGATGTCACGGCGCGCCGGTCTTCAGAAGAGGCGCTGGACAAAGCGCGCTTAGAGCTCGCGCACGTAGCGAGAGTGATGAGTCTCGGCGCTTTGACTGCTTCGATTGCGCATGAAGTGAATCAACCGTTGTCAGGCATCATCACGAATGCGAGTACGTGTCTGAAGATGTTGGACGCTGATTTCCCGAACGTCGATGGCGCGCGGGAAACTGCAAAACGCACGATTCGCGACGGGCGCCGTGCTGCTGATGTGATCACGCGCCTCCGCGCGCTCTTTAGTAACAAGGATGCAGCGACTGAATTGGTGGACCTGAATGAGGCGACTCGCGAAGTGATTGCCCTCTCGCGAACCGAACTCGAGCGGAACCGCGTTGTTACTCGAACTGAATTGGCAGATAAGCTACCGCTGGTGATGGCCGATCGTGTGCAGCTACAGCAGGTGATTATTAATCTACTGCGAAACGGCTCAGACGCAATGAGTGAGGTCGACGATCGTCCGCGCGAGTTGTTGTTCAAAACGGAAGTTGATGATGATTGTGTGCGTTTGAGCGTGCGAGACGCCGGCACGGGCTTCGAATCACAAACTGTGGAGCAGCTCTTCCGCGCATTCTACACAACCAAAGCTGACGGCATGGGAATCGGTCTTTCCGTCAGCCGCTCGATCATCGAGAACCACGGTGGTCGTCTCTGGGCGACCCCGAATAACGGCCCGGGTGTAACGTTCTTGTTCTCGATTCCATGTGTCTAACTCTGCGTAGCCTCTGCGTCCTCTGCGCCTCTGGGGTAAAAAACGCATATAACCACAGAGGCGCAGAGGTTACGCAGAGAAGGTGTCGATCGATACCAAAGTATGATGGACAGCGAGCGCTGAGAGGCGCATTCTCTGACGATGATTGCTCGTCCCCTCATATCAGTGGTTGATGATGACGAATCCGTACGCGAGTCACTGCCCGATCTACTCAACGAGTTTGGTTTTGAGGCGCAAATATTCTCGTCGGCTGAAGAGTTTTTGAAGTCTAAGGCGGTTGCGAATACTAATTGTTTGCTGCTCGATATTGCGATGCCCGGCATGACCGGACCAGATCTACAGCGAGAGCTAAAACTTCGCGCGCAATCGATCCCGATCGTGTTTATCACCGCTCACCGGGACGCAACGGTGCGGCCGCGCTTGATCGAACAGGGCGCCGTTGAGTGTCTGTTCAAGCCATTTGAGCCGACCGATCTTTTGCAGGCACTTAACACCGCGCTGGGCGTGGGTTGAATACGAGATGACGCCAGCCGTCAAGTCGCAGCAGCAGCCGATCGTCTTTGTCGTAGACGACGATATCTCCGTGCGCGAATCGCTCGAACTGCTGATCCAATTCGCAGGCTGGCAACCGGAGATATTTGCGTCGGCAGAAGAGTTTCTGGCACATCCGCGAACGATTACACCGAGTTGCCTGGTGCTCGATGTCTCGCTTCCGGATCTTAATGGTCTGGAACTGCAGAAGTTGATCGCGTCAGAGCGAACCGACATGCCCATCATCTTCATTACGGGCCATGGCGACGTTCCCATGTCGGTCCAGGCGATGAAGGCGGGAGCGGTTGAGTTCTTGACCAAGCCGTTTGACGACGAGGTCCTGTTGAGTGCGATCCGGCACGCGATCGAACGCAGCGCAGCAGTGCTCGAAGATCAGGCTGAGATAACCACACTGCGGAGCAGTTACGAATCACTTACGCCGCGCGAGCGCGACATCATGCTGTTAGTGGTCGCCGGAATGTTGAATAAGCAGGTTGGTGTGCAACTCGGGATCAGTGAAATCACCGTAAAGGCCCACCGCGGCAAAGTAATGCAGAAGATGAAGGCTGACTCGCTCGCTGACCTGGTAAAGACGGCGGTCAGACTCGGGCTTACACCGGCGAAAAATCCATGGCACAAAAATGATGGTTGAAGAAAGGAACAATCATGGCTGAGGTCGATCAGTCCCGGCGGACGTTTCTAAAGACGAGTGGAACAACCGCGGCAGCGGGCGTGATCTCCGCGTACCTGCCGGCACAAGCGAGTGGTGAACCAACGTCCGGAAGTGAAGTCAGTGGGCCGGCTATCGAGGGAGCGGCGCCGATCACGTTGCGCATCAATGGCAAGGACCACAAATTGAACATCGATCCGCGCACCACGTTACTCGATTGCATACGCGAAACTATTGTGCTCACGGGAACGAAGAAGGGTTGCGACCACGGGCAATGCGGCGCGTGTACGGTCCATGTCAATGGCAAGCGCGTGCTCTCTTGTCTCAACCTCGCACTCATGCACGATGGAAACGAGATCACGACGATCGAAGGACTCGGCACGCCGGACGCGCTGCACCCAATGCAAAAGGCTTTCCTTGATTGCGACGGCTATCAATGCGGCTACTGCACGTCAGGACAAATCATGTCGGCAGTGGCGCTCCTCAAGGAGCCGTGCGGTCCGGAAGACGCGGCCGTGAAGGAGCTTATGAGCGGCAACATCTGCCGTTGCGGCGCGTACGCGAACATCGTCCAGGCGATCCAACAAGTTCGAAAAGGCGGTAGTGGGTCAGTTTGAAAATACGCCGAAGGCGTTGGCTAATTTCAGCCCAGGGTTGGAGCGCAGCGACAACCCTGGGTATAAATTCAAA
>Ga0105238_10008435_pt1 | contig 10316 bp, 7 predicted proteins | sample KBSC34metaG_FD_81526 | JGI IMG/M metagenome (GOLD analysis project Ga0105238, IMG submission 81526) | Corn rhizosphere microbial communities from Kellogg Biological Station, Michigan, USA - KBS C3-4 metaG | ecosystem: Host-associated > Plants > Roots > Rhizosphere > Soil | place: Michigan, USA...
CAGATTGGTCGTCTTATAGCCGCGCTGGGCGAGATAGAGGCTGGTAGGTGTTTTCGACGTGCGCGAGATGCCGAGCAGCACGATATCGGCGTCACTCAGATTCTCCGGCAGCCGGCCATCATCGTGGGCCATCGTGAAATTCATCGCGTCGATGCGGCGGAAATAATCGGCGTCGAGCACATGCTGCCCGGCAACGGTCGGCGTCTGCGGCGCGCCGAGATAACTCTCGAAGACCTGCATGATCGGCTGCAGCACGGCAAGGCACGGAATCTTTAAACGCTGACAATGTTGCTCGAGTTCGCCGACGAGCGCCTTGTTGACCACGGTATAGAGAACGATACCGGGGTCCTTCTCGATATCAGCCAAAACGCGCTTCAGCTGGCGCTGCGTGCGGACAAGCGGATGCACGTGCTCGATCGCGCGGATGTTCTGATACTGCACGGTTGCAGCCTTCGCGATCGCGACCAGCGTTTCGCCTGTCGAATCCGAAACGAGGTGCATGTGGAACATGCTCGGCAGCGTCATAGCCTGCGTCTCGCAAAAAAAGGTCTTAGAGCCTGTTCAAAACCGCGACGTTATCCCGGCCGGGCGATGAGAGGTTCCGGGTTGAGAGAACAACCGTGAACCGGTCCACCGCGATACCCACATCTGACGGAAAGGGAAAGGCTTTGTTCGACTGTCGACCATCCCTAGGGACAAGCGATCTGTCCAACGGTCCTACGCTGGTTGTCAACAGCTGCCGCATTCGGGTTGAAGACACATGCCGCCAGCAAGCCTTTGATTAACGGAGGGCTTCGCGCTCTATTGCCTCGGGCGGCGGAAAGGCTCTATCCGTCGTGGCAACACAATGGCGATGTTGAACTCCTGTGGACGTGGTGGGGACGACAGGCTGATCCCCGAACAACGCTGTCCTAAGAGTCATAAAAATAATCTTCAAAGAAAATCTAATCTCTTTGAAGTGAAGGGAGTGAAGGCGTGCGAGATCAGGGTAGCGATGCACGGCAACGGCGGTTCATGATGCCGTTTACGGGCACGGGCGTTTCGCCTCCTCCCGTTTGGCTGATGCGCCAGGCCGGCCGCTATCTGCCGGAATATCGCAAGACGCGGGCTGAAGCCGGCAGCTTTCTCGATTTGTGCTATACGCCGCGACTTGCCGCCGAAGTCACGCTGCAGCCGATCCGGCGCTATGGCTTCGATGCCGCGATCCTGTTTTCCGATATTCTGATCGTGCCGGATGCACTCGGCCAGGGCGTCAGATTTGTCGACGGCGAAGGTCCTCGACTTGATCCCGTTCGGACGCTTGAAGATCTGTCCCGACTCGCCCTATCGAGAACGAACGACAAGTTCGCGCTGATTTGTGAAACGGTCGAGCGGCTACGCCAGGAATTGCCGCGCGAGACGGCACTGATTGGATTTTGTGGGGCCCCTTGGACCGTTGCGACGTATGTGGTGGAAGGCCGAGGCTCGCCGGATCAGAGCGCGGCGCGGAGTTGGGCGTATCGCGACCGGGACGGTTTCGCGACCCTCATCGAGCTGTTGACGGATGCGTCGATCGATTATCTCTGCGGCCAAGTTTCAGCCGGCGCCGATGCGCTGCAGATTTTCGACAGCTGGGCCGGAAGTCTGGCCGATGACGAGTTCGAGCGCTGGGTTATCGGACCGACAGCAAAATTGGTTCGTGAGGTTCGCAAACGCCACCCCAGTGTACCGATCATCGGATTTCCGCGTGGCGCGGCAGCGCACCTTGATCGCTACGTCGCGGCGACCGGCATCGATGGCGTCAGCTGCGATACGGCCTGCCCCCTCGGCGTCATGCAAGGAATTGCGAAAGGTGGCACGGTCGTGCAGGGCAACCTCGATCCGCTGTTGCTGGTGAGCGGGGGTACGGCCCTCGATCACAGGATCGACGACATTTGCGCGGCGATGTCGGGCTTGCCTTTCGTCTTCAATCTCGGTCACGGTATCGTTCCCGAAACGCCGCCCGAGCATGTCGCACGCCTCGTCCAGCGTATCAGAACATAAACCTTGAGAAGGTCCGAGCATGACGGAGACAAGGCGGACGCGATCACCTGCGTGGCGCGCTGGGATTGCCGTCGTTGTGACCGCCACAGTGGCGGCCCTGATGATTTTGGTGCTTGGCGCCGACGCCTATCCGTGGATCAAAGCCATCCACGTCATTGCGATCATTTCCTGGATGGCGGGGATGCTCTATCTGCCGCGCCTTTTCGTTTATCACAGCGAGGTGCCGGCCGGCTCGGTGCAGTCGGAAACTTTCAAAGTAATGGAGCAGCGGCTTCTGACGCTGATCATAAACCCAGCGATGGTGATTGCTTGGGTGCTGGGGCTATGGCTGGCTTGGAAGGGCGGCTATTGGGCGGCGCACTGGTTCCACGCCAAGTTGGCCCTCGTCGTGCTTCTCTCAGGACTGCACGGCTATCTGTCGGCGGCGACGCGCGCGTTCGCTGAGGACCGCAATACCAAGCCGGCGCGTCACTGGCGCATCATCAATGAAATTCCGGCTGTGCTGATGGTCGGCATCGTCATCCTGGCCATCGTCAAGCCGTTCTAGTCACCTCGAGGTGAGGCTACGCGGCAAAATCGCGCTGATGTTCCGGTGCCGCAACGCGCCTGAAATCCGCACGCGGCCTGCGTATTCCTATGCCCCGCTCGAGGCGGGTGTGGCAGGTTCCCCAAGCTATCAGGGGAGTACGCAGATGCGCACTATTGCTGTTTCAATGATCGCCGTTCTCGCTGTCGCTGCCGCCACCGTCGCGACCGCGCCGGCTGAGGCCAAATCGTGCTTCAAGAAAGCTGCCGAGGGCGTCGCCCTCACCGAAAGTCTGGCGAAATTCCAGGTCGACGCGGCGCTGCTTCAGGCGACCGACTGGAGCATTTATTTCACCTGGGTCGGAGGCGGCAGCACGCCTGGCTATACGTTCGGTCCGCGCTCGTACAAATGCAGCCCCGGCCAGGTTATGGGTTGGCAATGCAAAGGTTCGGCGACGCTCTGCAAGCTCTGACATTGCGAGACGGTCAGGCCGAGCGATCAGATCGGCGTGACGTCGACCGTCGAAAACTTTGCGGTGTTGCCAAGCGAGGTAGTTACGGAACTGTGGCGCGGGCTCAGGTCTGGACGTTATCTTGCGCTGTTGCGTTCCCGTTTGGCCGCTTTTGCTGCGCGTTTCGCGGCGTTCTTCACCTTGCGTTGCTTAGCAACGATGCGCCGTCGAAGCCGGTCCGACATCGTGGGCATGATTTGTCCTCCCAGGCAGCAAATTTTGAATTGCCCAATCATGGCCGGCAGGCCATTGGCTCGTAGGCCGTAGTTGCGAAAACTTATTAAAAGCCCGAAGCCGAGATTTTCAAGCCGATCCACTCCCCCCCCTTTTGACCACTTTTCAGGCGGCGGGGGACCTGCTATACAGGTCGCGTCCTCATAGGATTTTGGCAGACGGCACGTTTCGACGCGGTTATGCAACCCGTCAGCGTCCACCGCATTACGACAGGGCGCCCGCCTTGTCGCCGTCGTGCCAGGCTCATTTCTCCTCCCACCACCCGATACCGCTCAAAATGCGGCACTCCGCGGAGTTTTCTTTCCAATGAAGCAGATGAAGCTCGAGGACCTGAAGCGGAAATCGCCCGCTGAACTCGTCACCTTTGCCGAAGAGGCCGGTGTCGAGAACGCCTCGACGATGCGCAAGCAGGAGATCATGTTCGCGACGCTGAAGCAGCTCGCGACCCAGGAAACAGAAATCACGGCCATGGGGGTTGTCGAGGTTCTGCAGGATGGCTTCGGCTTCCTCAGATCACCAGAAGCCAACTACCTGCCCGGCCCTGACGACATCTACGTCTCGCCCTCGCAGATCCGCCGCTTTGCGCTTCGCACCGGCGATACCGTCGAAGGCCAGATCCGCTCTCCGAAGGACGGCGAGCGCTACTTTGCCCTTCTCAAGGTCTCGAACATCAATTTCGAAGACCCCGAGATGACCAAGCATAAGAGCCATTTCGACAATCTGACGCCGCTCTATCCGACCAAGTGGCTGAAACTCGAAATCGAAGACCCGACCATCAAGGATTTTTCTTCCCGCGTCATCGACATCGTGTCGCCGCTTGGAAAAGGCCAGCGCGCCTTGATCGTGGCGCCACCCCGGACCGGCAAGACCGTGCTGCTGCAGAATATCGCACACTCGATCACATCCAATCACCCGGAGTGCTACCTGATCGTTCTGCTGATCGATGAGCGCCCGGAAGAAGTCACCGACATGCAGCGCTCCGTCAAAGGCGAGGTGATCTCCTCGACGTTCGACGAGCCGCCATCACGTCACGTGCAGGTTTCGGAAATGGTGATTGAGAAGGCTAAACGTCTTGTCGAGCATAAGCGCGACGTCGTCATCCTGCTCGATTCGATCACGCGCCTGGGTCGTGCCTACAACACGGTTGTACCGTCATCAGGCAAGGTGCTGACCGGCGGCGTCGACAGTAACGCCCTGCAGCGCCCGAAGCGGTTCTTCGGTGCGGCCCGCAATATCGAAGAAGGCGGTTCGCTGACCATTATCGCGACGGCGCTGATCGACACCGGCTCGCGCATGGACGAAGTCATTTTCGAAGAGTTCAAGGGTACCGGCAACTCGGAAATCATTCTGGACCGCAAGGTTTCAGACAAGCGCGTCTTCCCGGCGATCGACGTGTCGCGTTCGGGCACGCGCAAGGAAGACCTGCTGGTTCCGAAGGATCAGCTCAAGAAGGTCTACGTGCTCCGCCGTATCCTCAACCCGATGGGGACGATGGACGGCATCGAATTCTTGATCGACAAGCTTCGGTCGACGAAGACCAACGGCGAGTTTTTCCAGTCGATGAATACGTAGCAAACTGTTTCACGAGAAACACAAAAGGCCGCTCCGAATGGGCGGCCTTTTTTCTTGCGGCGAAACCTTGCCATGACGCCCTGGATGGCCGGGTCGAGCCCGGCCATAAGGTGGAGTGGGGGTAGGTCGCTTTGAATGGCGCGTTACCCTTCACGCGTCATTGCCGCCCACGCATGCGGAGCATGCTTGACGGCGGCCATCCAGGTGCGCGGGCGCATGTGTCCGAGCAGCAACCCGCGTCGAACGAGACGACGGTGTGACTGGAATGAAAACGTTGAACCCGTTTACTCGGCCGCGTCCAGCATTTGCCGTGCTTCTTGTGCCGGCGTTTTGGCTTCGGCTTCGGCCCGCTTGCGATAGCGCTCCGGTTCGCCTTCGCCGGGCTTATAGATGAACGGCAGAACCAGCTGATCGACGAAGCCTTTCGGAAAATGCGGCAACTCGTCGACGCCCAAGTCATTCGCCGTAATCGGCCGCGGCGGCGTCGCATTGAAGGTGCCGAGCATCTTGTCCCAAACCGTCAGCAGCAGACCGAAGTTGCAATCGCCTTCGGTTCCCCAGTTGACGTGATGCAGATGATGCACGCGGCCAATAGAGAGATGGCTCGCGAGCGGGCCGAGGCGCGCATCGACATTCGAATGCTGCACGATCAGCGTCACCGAAATCAAAAAGCCAAGCACGACCGCGACCGGCACCGGCATGCCCATGATGACGAGCGGCATATTGCCGATGATCATGTCGATGACCTGATGCAACGGGTGGCGAATGACGCCGTTCAATCCGTAAAGTCGCCCGACGCCATGATGGACCGAATGCAGCCGCCACAGCGGCGCATAACGGTGGCTGAGGTAATGCATCATCATGAAGGCGAAATCGGCGACCACGAACGCGACCAGCACCTGTGTCCACATCGGCCACTGCGTCGGCCAAAGACCTTGAAACGGAAACAGCCAGCAGATCACCGGGATCAGCAGCACGCCGTTGATGCTCGACATTTCGTAGGCCAACACGTGCAGCACATTGGTCGGTGTGTCGCCGTGCGCGTCGTTGTCGTTCCACTCATCGAAGAAGGGTGCGATGCGCTCGGCCGCGAATGCCGTTGCGTAGGCGAGCGCCAGCAGCGGCGCGAGCCAGAAATACGAATGCCCGTACGTGACGACCCAATAAGCCGCCCCAGTCAGGCCGAACATCATAAAGGGGGCGTAGCCGTAACGTACGACCGTACGTAAAACTGTCATGCGTGTTTCTCCAAGACCTCTATAACTCTCTGAGCTCACGCCCGCCAAGCACATGATCTATGAGACGTTTCAACGCGGTAAAGAGCTATTCCGTTGCCGCATCCCCGAAGCGCGCGTGCTGCAAACGTTGCCTGAAAATTTCAGGCTCATGGATCGGTGCGCTGCAAACAGGTCCAACACAGACGTAAGCCGTTGATTTGTCTCCAACGGCGAGCTTGCCGGAAAGCAAGGACCGCGGGCTGACTGGGGTTGTTTCTTCGGCGATAAACTCCACTGCACCGGGCACCGATAGCTTCATCAGTTGGGATCGCAGTTCGGGGTGGCCAGCAACACTCACGGCTATTTGAACCAAGCGATCGAGATCGAGTTCCGCGGCGAGTAAACCGCAGTGGCCGATGGGTGATCGCGCGGCCGCTCCGGAAAAGGCCTTGATGAGATCACGGGCCCGGTCGTCGTAGCAGCTTTCGCCCGTCAGCGCGGCCAAACTCACGAGGTTCGAAAGTTGTATAGCGTTCGCATTCGGCACGGCATCGTCGGCGGCACTCTTCAGCCGAACGACGACGTCGCCGGTGTCGTCGGCAGCCGTGAAGTATCCCCCGTTGGTGTCATCCCAATAATGGCGGTCCAGCACCTCCGTCCAGCGCACGGCTTGATCGAGATAGGTGTCCGATCCCGTCGCTGCAAAGAGACGCAACGCGGCCCACGTCATGTTCGCGTAATCGGAGGCGGTCGCCGGAGCTTTGGCGAGACCTGCGCGGTAGGCGTGATAGAGCCTGCCGTCGCCGGCCGCAAGCTTGGTCACGATGCAGGCGAAGGCGCGCTCCGAGAGCGCCAGCCAGTCCGGTCGTTCAAAGACGATAGCCGCACGCGCCAAAGCGGCGATCATCAACCCGTTCCAGTCAGCGAGGATCTTGTCGTCCCAGCCCGGACGGATGCGGGAGGCTCGGCGGGCCAGAAGCTTCGCACGCATCCCGGCAAGGCGAGTTTCCTCCATCTCGGACAACAGCGCCTGCGAGTCGAGACGATTGAGAATCGTATGGCCTTCGAAATTTCCGTCGGCGGTGACGGCGTAAACGCGGGCGAAAACAGCCGCATCCTCGGCACCTAAAACGTCTTCAATCTCGGCCGCGCTCCAGACGTAGAACTTGCCTTCTTCGCCCTCGCTGTCGGCGTCGAGGGAAGCGGCAAAGCCACCTGCCTCGCCGATCATTTCGCGTTCGAGCCAAGCGACGGTCTCGGCGATGCGCGTGGCGAAAAGCTGATCGTGCGTCTCGCGCCAGACTTCGGTCAGCAGGTCGATCAGCAGCGCATTGTCGTAGAGCATCTTTTCGAAATGGGGGACGAGCCACAACTCGTCGACGGAATAGCGTGCGAAGCCGCCTCCGAGATGATCGTAGATGCCGCCCTGGCAGATGTTACGCAGCGTCGTGACGACGGCGTTGCGGGCGCGCTGATCGTCAAATCGGATGCCGCCGCGCCATAGAAGCCAGAAGACGTTCCACTGCGGAAATTTCGGCGCGCCTGAAAGGCCGCCATGCTCACGATCGACGGCATGGGCGATGCGTTGAACAAGATCTTCGATCTTCGGTTTTTGCTCCGGCGACGCGGCCTCACCGCCGGCGTCTTCCTTCAGCGACGCGAGGATAGCCTCGGCATTCTTGCGGACGTTTTCGGATTGGTTCTGATAGGCCTCGGCGATACGCAGCAGCACAGTCACGAACGCCGGCCGGCCAAAGCGCTGTTGCTTTGGAAAATAGGTTCCGCCCCAGAACGGCCTGGCGTCGCTGTCGAGAAACATCGTCATCGGCCAGCCGCCTTGTTCGCCGAGGCGATGCAGTGCGCCCATGTAAATCGCATCGATGTCGGGACGCTCTTCGCGATCGACTTTGATGTTGATGAAAAGCTCGTTCATCACGCCGGCGGTCGCTTCATCTTCGAAGCTTTCGTGCGCCATCACGTGGCACCAATGGCAGGCCGCATACCCGACCGACAGCAGGATCGGTTTGCCCGTCCGCTTCGCCTCGGCGAGTGCTTCCGGTCCCCACGCCCACCAATGGACAGGATTTTCCTGGTGCTGGAGAAGATAGGGACTCGTCTCGTACTTCAGTCGGTTTTCGCTCATGGGGGACTTAGCTTCGCTCATCTTGGCTTCGTCATGGGGGGCACTTGGCAAGGATGCGGCTAAAGAATTTCGGGATTGGATTGCGAAGGCGCGCATCTACGCGTACGCGAACTCCATGACCGATGCTTCAACAATATATGCGCTTTCGAGCGCACCCGGGCGGGCGGGGGTAGCCGTCATTCGACTGTCCGGCCCCGCAGCTCGTGACGCACTCGCCAGGATGGTGAAGGGGCCACCGAAGCCGCGCTATGCGGCATTCCGGACTGTCCGGCATCCGACGACCGGCGAAGCGCTCGATGGTGCGGTGGTGATTTGGTTCGAGGCCTCATCCAGCGAGACCGGTGAGGACGTCGTCGAGTTCCAAATCCACGGCAGTCGTGCGGCGATCGCAGCTGTCCTCAGTGCGCTGGGCGAGATCGCGGGATGCCGCCTTGCCGAGCCCGGCGAATTCGTTCGCCGCGCCTTCGAGAACGGTAAGCTCGACCTCGCTCAAGTCGAGGGCCTTGCGGATTTCGTTGAAGCCGAAACAGAAGCTCAGCGCCGCCAGGCACTGACACAAGTCGGCGGCGTGCTTTCGAAGCTCTACGACGGTTGGCGGACGCGGCTGATCGAGATCGCCGCCCTGACCGAAGCGGCAATCGATTTCTCCGACGAGGGGGACGTGTCGACGTCATCGCTCGCCGAAGCACGCAAGCGGGCCTCGGTGCTCGCGGCGGAAATCGCGGTTCATCTCGACGATAAGCATCGCGGTGAGATCGTGCGGGAAGGCTTCAGGGTTGCTTTGCTGGGCGCGCCGAATGCCGGCAAGTCGAGCCTGCTCAACGCGCTGGCGCGGCGCGATGCGGCGATCGTTTCGGCGGAAGCAGGTACGACGCGCGACGTCATCGAAGTGCGCCTGGATCTCGCCGGTTTGCCGGTCATCGTTTCCGACACAGCGGGAATTCGTGAAGCGGCGAGCGATATCGAGCGCGAAGGCATCCGTCGCAGTCTCGTGGCAGCCCGCGAAGCCGATCTCATCATCTGGCTTACTGAAACGGACGACTCAAATTTACCCTGTGGAATTTCACGTGAAACAAGTCTTGTAATTCGATCCAAAGCTGATCTCGCTCCTGACTCGCGCTCCGGAGGATTCGCGGTTTCCGCCGTCACCGGAGAAGGCCTCGACAGGCTGATCGAGGGCATCACCCAGCGCGCCAAGCAAGTGGTGGGTGATAGAACCGATCCCGTGCTCACCCAGGCGCGGCACCGACAAAGCCTCGAGGACGCCGTCAGGGATATCGAAACGTTTCTCAACGAAGATTCGGCAGCCATCGAACTCCGTGCCGAGGACGTCCGGCGCGCCGCACACGCGATCGGCCGGATCACGGGGCGCGTCGACGTCGAAGACGTACTCGATCAGATCTTCAGCCGGTTCTGTATCGGCAAATAGCGACTCATTGTTTCACGTGAATCCTTTTTCACGTGAAATCGTCACGGATTCGCTTTCGGAATGGTCGACTTTCACCGGCCACGGCGGCTCCTTCAACCTGTCATCCGGCCTAAGCGTAGCGGCGAGTCGGATTCTAGGTTAACTGCCGCGGATCTCGTCATCGCTGCATGTCATTGGGTCCCGGGTCTCGCATGCGGCTTGCCCGGGATGACAATCGGCGGGGAAACGGCGCTCTAAGGGAAATTCCTCGCGGGAGGGTCTTTCGAGCAACCGGCTTTTGCAGGCGGCCGCCCCTTCACCCTAACCCTCTCCCCGCGAACGGGGAGAGGGAATAAGTGGGCTGTTGCGCGCGCCGGGAATGGGTTATTCCGACGCCAATCCAGATAAGAGAGCCGGCCTCAGTGTCACCGTCGAAGAAAATGTATGACGTCATCGTCGTCGGCGGCGGGCACGCCGGAACCGAGGCGGCCGCCGCTGCGGCGCGCATCGGCGCCCGAACAGCACTGGTCACGCACGCTTTCGCGACGGTCGGCGAAATGTCGTGCAACCCGGCCATCGGCGGACTCGGCAAGGGCCACCTGGTCCGCGAGATCGACGCGCTCGACGGCCTGATGGGCCGGGTCGCCGACACAGCCGGCATCCAATTCCGCCTGCTCAATCGA
>Ga0105238_10008437_pt1 | contig 10315 bp, 10 predicted proteins | sample KBSC34metaG_FD_81526 | JGI IMG/M metagenome (GOLD analysis project Ga0105238, IMG submission 81526) | Corn rhizosphere microbial communities from Kellogg Biological Station, Michigan, USA - KBS C3-4 metaG | ecosystem: Host-associated > Plants > Roots > Rhizosphere > Soil | place: Michigan, USA...
CGCGCTTTTCGCCGCCTTCTCGGGAACTTGCGTTCCCAATGGCATCGTGGCGATGCGCTATCCGGTTACAGTTGCGGGAGCAGTGCCGGCTTTGACCCGAAGGTCGTCCAGACTTCCCGATTAAGCCCTTTCGGGCACCCGTTACGACGCCGCCGGTAGAACAGCGCAGCGATCCGCGCAAGTATTCGCACTTGCAGCAGGCCCGGTCCGGCAGTAGGTGCGGCGTCGCGACAGGTTCCCCGCAAGGGGATCAAAAGGGAACGGAGTTCAAGGCTCCGGCTGCCCCTGCAACTGTAAGCGGCGAGTCTACCGGCCATTACGCCATTGGGACATTCCAGTCCTGAGAAGGCAGCCGGAACGGCGTTGACCCGCAAGCCAGGAGACCTGCCTGACGCAGTCGTTCTTCATCCGGGCAGGGTGCACCGGGTGTCCGAGGTTTCCGCTTTCAAAGCGGTTCACCCCTCGCGCAACGACAGCCATCGCCTGCCGGGAAGCCCGTGCGGGAGGGCGTTCGCGCGGGGCTTTGGTACGCCCGCGCTTGCCCCTTCCTGCGGTTCGACCGGCCGGCATACGCCGTTCGTCCATGGAGGGAGCCGCACAATGCGCCCGACCCGAATTTCCATTGCCTGCCTGACCGGTCTCTTCCTGTACCTGCCCGCCGCCGCCCACGCAGATGAGGGGGCGGACGGTTCTACCATTGTCGTCACAGCGCTGCGCACCCCGGTGGAGCAGACCCGCGTGTCCGCCACCGTAACCGTGCTCGACGAGGAGGCGATCCGCCAGCAGCAGCCCATTGCCCTGACGGACGTCCTCCTGCGCACCCCAGGCGTGAGCCTGACGCGCAATGGCGGCTATGGCACGGCCACTTCGCTACGCATCCGGGGCGCGGATGCGGGGCAGTCGGTCATGGTGATCGACGGGATGCGCCTGTCCGATCCTTCATCGACGGCGGCGGGATATGGATTCGCCAACCTCTTTGTGGATGATATCGAGCGAATCGAGATCCTGCGCGGACCGCAATCGATCCTTTGGGGTAGCGATGCCATCGGCGGGGTGGTTTCGGTGACCACGCGCAAGGCTGAGAAGCCGCTGGAAGGAAGCTTTGCGGTCGAAGCCGGAACGCACGACACGCTGAGCGCGCGAGCCGGCATCGGTGGCGCGGGAAGCCTGATCGACTGGCGCCTTTCCGCATCGAACTTCACCACTGACGGCGTATCGGCCCGCAGCAACGGGACCGAGGCGGACGGCTATCGCCGTACCGCTGCCAACGGCGCGGTCATGTTCAAGCTGACGCCGGAAATATCGTTCGACCTGCGCGGCTATTGGGCCCGCGCGGACGACGATTTCGACGGGTTTTCGGGCGATTCCGCTGCCTATGGCCTCACCCGTGAGTGGTCGGGCTATGCCGGGCTCAACTTCATGCTGTTGGGCGGTCGACTCAAGAGCCGCGTGGCCTTCCTGCAAAACGAAACCGACCATGAGAACTATGATCCAGCGCGCACCGTGCGGCCGCTCAGCTTCGACGCGCATGGCCGGGTGCGGCGATACGAATATCAGGGCATTTTCACGCTTTCACCGGCAGTCCAGGCCGTGTTCGGGACCGAGCGTGAGGAAGAGCGGATGACCAGCGCCTCACCGACCAATTCAGCCGCCCCCTACGCGCTTGTCCCCAATGCAGCAGATACCGACAGCTTCTACGGCGAATTGCGCGCATCGCCCCTGACCGGGCTGACGGTCAATGGCGGCCTGCGCCACGACCGGCAATCACGCTTTGGCGGCAACACTGTGGCGAGCGCTGGCGTTGCCTACACCCCCAATGGCGGCACTACTGTCGTACGTGCAAGCTATGACGAGGGCTACAAGGCCCCGTCGCTCTACCAGATGTTCAGCCAATATGGCGGTGCCGGGCTGAAGCCGGAAAATGCCAAGGGCTGGCAGGCCGGGATCGAACAGCTTCTGGGAGAAACGTTGAGCGCGTCCGCCACGTGGTTCCAGCGCGATACCGACAATCTGATCGACTTCGCCTTCTGTCCGACGAGTGGCACACTGCCGGCCGAGTGCTACGTTCCGGGAACGACCACCACGCGGTTTGGCTACTATGCCAACGTCAAGCGCAGCCGGGCCAAGGGCATCGAGCTTACCGCGGCGGCGCGAAGAGGCGTGTTCTTCGCCCAAGGCAACTACAGCTGGGTATCCGCAGTGGATCGCACCGCCGGCGGCGCGGACGTCGGCCGCCAGCTGGCCCGCGTGCCGCGCCACCTCGCCAATCTGGAAGCCGGCGTGGCACTGCCGGTCGGCCTGAAGGTCAGTGTCGCCGCACGCTATTCGGGCGAAACCTTCGACCGGGCAGGCAGTGCCACGGTGTTGGCCGATTACTGGCTGACCGACCTGCGCGCGCAGTGGAAGGTCCTGGATGGCCTGACGCTGCAAGCCCGTATCGAAAACCTGACGGACAGGCATTACGAGACGGCCAGCGGCTATTCCAGCCTCGGCAGGACGGTCTATCTCGGCCTCAGGAGTCGCTTCTGATGCTGCGCGCGGTAGGAACGGGGCCATCGGTGGCGGTCTGCTCCACATGCCGCCTGTCTGCAGAAGCGCGCGAGGATGACAGAGGGCGACGTGGCGGTGCGCTGCTTGCCCAGGCCATGCGCAAGGTGCAAGCTGCGGATTCGGCGCTGGGCAGCGTGGACGTGCAGGAAATGCCCTGCCTTTTTGCCTGCCAGCGTCATTGCACGGTGCATATCCGCGCGCCGGGGCGGGTCGGTTACGTGCTGGGCGGCTTTACGCCCGACGAGGCGGCCGCGCGTGCTGTGCTGGGATATGCAGTACTGCACGCGCAAAGCGATGAAGGCGTCGTGCCTTATGGCCAGTGGCCGCAAGGCGTGAAAGGCCATTTCATTACCCGGACGCCGCCGGAAGGGTTCATCTGCGAATGAGCCGGTTTTCCGATCCAGCAGCTTTTGCAGCCGCTTTGTCTTCCCTTCCCGCGCCGGATGAGGGGGCCATGGCCAAAGCTCGTGCCCGTCAGGCTGCACTGACCAAACCGGCCGGATCGCTCGGCCGGCTGGAAGAGATCGCGCTGTTCATGGCCGAATGGCAAGGCACGGGGCGACCTCGCGCCGAGCGGGTGAAGGCCGCGCTGTTCGCGGGCAATCACGGGGTGGCTGCGCGCGGGGTCAGCGCCTTCCCGATCGAAGTGACCGCGCAGATGGTCGCCAACTTTCAGGCAGGCGGCGCGGCGATCAATGCCTTGGCGAATGATTGCGGGGCCGAGCTATCGGTGGTCCCGCTCGAACTCGACCGGCCCACCGGCGACATCGCAACCGAACCGGCAATGAGCGAGGCGGAATGCCTGTCTGCGCTGAACGCCGGCGCCGCGCAGGTGACGGGAGATATCGACCTGCTTTTCGTGGGTGAGATGGGCATTGGCAACACCACGCCCGCTGCCGCGCTGTGCGCCCAGGCCTTTGGCGGTGATGCGGCCGCATGGTGCGGGCGCGGCACTGGAGTTGATGATGCCGGGGTTGTGCGCAAGGTCGCAGCGGTCAGCGCCGCTCTGGCGCTGCATCGGCCGCATTGCGCCAGCCCTTTCGATGTTCTCCGGCGGCTTGGCGGGCGAGAAATCGCCGCCATGGCTGGTGCGATCCTTGCCGCGCGGATGCACAGAGTACCCGTGCTGCTTGACGGCTTCATCTGCTGCGCCGCCATTGCCCCGCTGGCGGCGGCACGACCGGCCTTCACCGATCATTGTCTCGCCGGGCATTGCTCGGCCGAAGCGGGTCATGCCCGTCTGCTGGCCCATTTGGGACTGGAACCCTTGCTCAAACTCGACATGCGACTGGGCGAAGGGTCGGGCGCGGCCGTGGCCGTTCATCTGGTGCGCGCGGCACTAGCCACGCACAACCAGATGGCGACCTTTGGCGAAGCGGCTGTTGCAGGCGCGCAGTGAGCGGGTTCGAACTTCACCTGATGCGACATGGCGCTCCCGTCGAGAGGGGCTTGCTGCTTGGCCATACGGACATGCCGACGAGCGATGCTGGCTGTTCAGCCTGCTTCGAGCGCGGACGCAGCCTTCAGGTGAAGGCCATCATCTCCTCCGATCTTCAACGTGCCCAGCGCCCGGCGGAATTGATCGCGGCATGGCAGGATTTGCCATCACGCTGCGATGCCCGCTGGCGGGAACTGGACTTTGGCGATTGGGACGGCGCCGCTCCCGCCGGTCTGCCGCAAGCCGATCTCGCCGCGTTCTGGGACGATCCCGACGGTTTTGCCCCTCCTGGCGGCGAAACATGGGTGACGATGCGAAACCGGGTCAGTGCAGCGCTGGAAGAAATCGATCAATCGACGCTCGTGGTGGCCCATGCCGGTTCGATCAGGGCGGCGCTCTCCCTGCTTCTTTGCTGGGATTACCGGCAGAGCTGGTCGCTCGCGCTGCCCCACGCAGCGCTGGTCAGCCTCACCGTGTGGCCGGGCGACAAGCGCGCGGCCGAGATTACCGGGCTGACGACATGAAGCCCATCATTCTGGCCATCACTTTCCTGACGCGACTGCCTATGCCGCGCATCGACGCCGGCTCCGACGAATATGCCAGCGCGATCCGCTGGTTCCCCTTAGCGGGGCTGGCCGTCGGGCTGGCAATCGCGGTTGCCGCCTGGATAGGTCAGCGGCCCGACCCATGGGGCGGCGCGCTTTGCGCCTTGCTGGCCTGGGCGATAATCACGGGCGCGCTGCACCTGGACGGACTGGGCGACATTGCCGATGCGGCAGCCGCGGCGCATGGCGACCGAGAGCGCGTCTCCGCCGTGCTGGCTGATCCGCACATCGGCAGTTTTGGTGTGGCGGCGATAGCCCTGCAGCTGATCGCCAAGCTGGTGCTGCTGCGCCTTGTGCTGGAACAGGCGCCTGCCTGGTCCTTGATCCTCATTCCGGCTCTCGCACGTATCGGTCCATTGGTGTGGTCGCTGCTGCTGCCGCCTCTGCATGAAGGCATGGGCACCAGCTTCCGCGCCGGCGCGAACTGGGCAGCGGTGGTGCTTTGGCTGCTGGTTCTTGGCGCTGGCGCACTATGCGCCGTGCCAACGTTGCTGATTGGTCTGCTCGCCATTCCTGCTTGGGCGGTATGGCTGCGACACCGGATTGGCGGCATTTCGGGAGATGGGCACGGCGCGGGCATCGAACTGGTCGAAAGCGCGCTGCTTGCCGCGTGGGTATTCCTCGGGTGAGTCGCGACTTCGCTTTCCACGGTGGCCGTCTGGCCGAGGCGCGGGCGCAGTTCGGCGGCACAAGGCAAGACTGGATCGACCTGTCGACCGGGATCAATCCGACCCCCTGGCCCGGTGCCGATTGGCAGCACATCGACTGGCGCGGCCTGCCGGATCCGCAGGAGCTGCGCCACCTGGAAAGTCGGGCCGCAGCTTTTTTCGGTGCAGACCCGGCCGTGTGTTGCGCCGTGCCCGGCAGCGAGATGGGACTGCGCATGATGGCACGTATTCTTGCCCTGCCGGGCAGGCACTCGCCGCTATCCTACAGCACGCATGCCGATGCCTTTGCGGATCGGCATGCCGCTGCGGAGGGGGCTCCATCCGCATTCGTAATAGCCAACCCGAACAATCCCGATGGCCGCCTGACATCCCCTGAACGGCTGCTCGATCTGCTTGAACGACAGGAAGCCAGCGCGGGCTGGCTGATTGTCGATGAGGCCTTTGCCGATTGCCGCCAGGATTGGACGATCGCAGGAGCGGTACGAGAAGACAGGCGACTGATCGTAATTCGCTCGTTCGGCAAATTCTTCGGGCTGGCCGGCGCGCGCCTCGGCTTTGTACTGGCGCCGCCGGTGATTCTCACGCCATTACGCCGTTTATTGGGTGAATGGCCGGTTTGCTCGGCTGCGCTCACCTTTGGCACGGCTGCCTATCGCGACCACACATGGATCGCCGCCACGCGCACCATGCTTCCGGTGCAAGCGGCCCGGCTCGATGCCGTGCTGTCCCGGTATGGACTGGTCGCGCGAGGAGAGTGCCCGTTGTTTCGGCTGATCGAAACCGAACGGGCGCAAGCCCTGTTTGCCTCTTTCGCTAGCCAGCATATCCTGACCCGTCCCTTCGCCGCCTACCCCAGGCTGCTACGGCTTGGCCTGCCTAATGGTGATGGCGATCTGGCCCGTCTCGATGCCGCCCTCCGACGAGCGCTCGTCCATGGCTGAGCCATTTGCCCTGGCCGCGCTGGTTCTTGATGCAGCGATTGGCTGGCCCGGCCGACTGTACCGACGTTTCGGTCATCCGGTGGGTGCATTTGCGCGCGTGATCGCGGCTTGCGAGCGCCGCTGGAACCGGCCTGAGCGATCTGAGATCGAAAAACGTGCGTTTGGCGTAATCACGCTCGTTCTGCTTGCAGGCGGCAGCGCGGTGTTCGCATGGGCGGTCGAAGCAGTCATTCGACAGTTGGCGGGTGCATGGGCGTGGCCGTTCGTGGCGCTCGCGGCATGGCCCGCGCTCGCGCAACGCAGCCTGCTGGAGCATTACCTGCCGGTGCTCGCCGCGCTGGATAGCCGCGATCTTGCCGGTGCGCGTCAAGCTGTGAGCAAGATCGTCGGGCGCGATACCGCGTTGCTCGACGAAACGGGCGTAGCCCGCGCCGCTATCGAAAGCCTGGCCGAAAGCTTTTGCGACGGCGTCCTCGCGCCGCTGTTCTGGCTGATGATGCTGGGGCTGCCCGGTGTCTGGGCGTTCAAGGCAGTGAGCACGGCGGACAGCCTCATCGGCCATCCGGAAGAACATTTGCGCGCCTTTGGCTGGGCTTCCGCGCGGTGCGATGACGCATTGAACCTGATCCCGGCGCGTCTGTCCGGGTTGCTGATCTGCCTCGCGGGGCGTGGCGGCTGGTGCGTACTTTGGCGCGATCATGTCAGGCACGCCTCGCCCAATGCAGGCTGGCCAGAGGCCGCTATGGCAGGTGCGTTGGACGTCCGGCTTGCCGGGCCAGTCAGCTATGGCGACACGTGGCGGGACAAGCCGTGGATTGGTGAAGGCACACCGCCAACGACAGAATCCATGCACACGGCACGAATGATATTTCTGCGTGCTTGCGCACTGCTCTGGGTGATCGCGGGAGGGCTGGCATGGGCGCTTTGATGTTGCAGGGAACCGGCTCGGACGTCGGCAAATCGGTGCTCGTAGCCGGCCTGTGTCGGGCCTTCGCCAATCGCGGCATCCGCGTCCTGCCGTTCAAGCCGCAGAACATGTCCAACAACGCTGCCGTTACCGTGGACGGGGGCGAAATCGGGCGGGCGCAGGCCTTGCAGGCTCTGGCCGCGCGCGTAGAGCCGCATACCGATATGAATCCGGTTCTGCTCAAGCCACAAGCGGACCGGACGTCGCAGCTCGTCGTCCATGGCAAAGTGCGCGGCACACTCGGAAGCGCCAATTTCCGCAATGGGCGGCGCAGCTTGCTGCCCGAAGTTCTGCAAAGCTGGGAGCACCTGTCCTCGCGGTGTGATGTCGTCGTGGTCGAAGGAGCGGGGTCGCCCGCCGAGATCAACCTGCGTGACGGCGATATCGCCAATATGGGCTTTGCTCGCGCGGCGAATGTGCCGGTGGTGCTGGTGGGCGACATCGACCGGGGCGGGGTAATCGCCTCGCTGGTCGGCACGCGCGTGGTACTTGACGCCGCCGATGCGGCAATGATCCGGGGCTTCATCGTCAACAAGTTTCGCGGCGATCCGGCCCTGTTCGCCGATGGCTACGCATCTATCGAACAGCTGACGGGCTGGCACGGTTACGGCGTGGTCCCCTGGATCAGCGCAACCGCCCGTCTGCCGAGCGAAGATGCCGTCATTCTCGAACGGGGACTGGGCGCAACACCCGGCAAGAAACTGGTCGCCTGTCCGATCCTGCCACGTATCTCCAACTTCGACGATCTCGATCCATTGAAGACCGAGCCCGAGATCGACCTGGCAATGATCCCGCCTGGCACGCCAATCCCCGCCGAAACCGCGATGATCGTGCTGCCGGGGTCCAAGGCCACCATCGCCGACATGGCGTTTCTGCGGGAACAGGGTTGGGACATTGACATCCTTGCGCATTACCGGCGCGGCGGCACGGTGCTGGGCCTATGCGGCGGCTATCAGATGCTGGGGCGCCGCATCGCGGACCCGTTGGGTATCGAGGGGCCGGTGAGCGCGATCGCCGGGCTGGCGCTGATTGACGTGGAGACGCAGCTAACGCCTGAAAAGACGCTCCGCCGTGTAACCGGGACTGCGCTCGGGGCAGCATTTGATGGCTATGAAATGCATATGGGCGAGACGCTTCGGGGCGGCGCCGCAATGCCCTTCGGCCGCCTTGACGATGGCCGGCTCGATGGCGCGATCAGCCCTGATGGCCGGGTGATGGGCACTTATTGCCACGGGCTATTCGCGGCACCGGGCCTGCGGACGGCCCTCCTGGCTCACATTGGGGCACGATCAGAAGGCTTGGATCATGCCGCAACCATGGATGCCGCGCTCGATGAAATTGCGACAAAGCTGGAACGTCATCTCGACATCGAAGGGCTGTTGGCCTTGGCGCAGGGGGTGCAGGCATGAACCGGCTGCTTGTCCTGGGTGGCGCGCGTTCGGGCAAGAGCCGCTATGCTCAACACCGGATCGAGGCCGTGGGTGGCCGGCTCGTCTACATCGCCACCGCCCAGGCTCTCGACACGGAAATGGAGGATCGCATCGCACGGCACCAGGCTGACCGTGGTGGGCGGTGGCGCACGGTCGAAGCTCCTTTCGACCTTTCCGGTGCCATCCGGAAGGCCGAAGCTTCTTGCGACGCCATGCTCGTCGATTGTCTGACCCTATGGTTGTCGAACCTGATGTTGGCGGAACAGGACATTGCCGCCGCAACATCCGCGTTACTCAATTCTTTGGCTGACTGCTCCGTACCCATCGCTTTGGTGGCAAACGAGGTCGGCCTTGGCATCGTGCCTGAAAACGCGCTGGCGCGCCTGTTCCGCGATCAAGCCGGGCGGCTAAATCAATTGCTTGCCGCCGATTGCGAGGAAGTGACCTTCGTTGCCGCGAGCCTTCCCATGCGGCTCAAATGAACGAGCGTCACTTTTTGAATGTGCGCGACTAACTCTGCATTTCTGCGCCGGCTGAGCGTGACGACAGCTGGGCCTTACCCCCCGCCGAGCAGGCTGCCACAGGCGTCTGGGAGCAGTTCGAACTGAACAGGTCGACCTGTTTTCTCCCCGAGGGACCTGCCGACCATTTCCAGACACTCGACGGGCCAGCAGTCGAAAACGGCGCCTGCGGCAAGTCATGGAGTGTCAGGAGGAACCAAGCCGGTCGACATTGCCGCATTCGCCCGCCCGCATTACCCTCTCTCCTTGAGTGCCTCTTTTGGTTTTGAAAGGCGAAGGATGACCGTGCAGCAGGTAATTGTCACGACTAACGTTCCGCTTTCGCCAGAGCGTGCGTGGGAAGTCTACACCAATCCCAACGACGTCACGCAGTGGAACTTCGCGGTGGACGAATGGCACTGCCCGTCGGCCAGCATCGATCTCAGGGTCGGTGGCATTCATAGGGCGCGTATGGAAGCGAAAGACGGAAGTTTCGGGTTCGACTTCGAAGGCACCTATACCGAGGTCGACCCTCCGCATTCGCTGACGCTGGTCCTGGGAGATGGCCGGAAATCGCGGACGACGTTCAAACCTGTGTCGGATGGGACGTTGGTTGAAACGACCTTCGATGCAGAAAACCAGAATCCCGTCGAAATGCAGCGCGACGGGTGGCAGGCCATTCTGAACAATTATCGGAAACATGCCGCGCACGTTTCCGCCGGCTGACCGCCATTCTTACGGTCGCTGCCGGGCCATCTGCTTTTCTGCGTGCCGATGACAGGCGCAATGTGGCGCACGTCCCAAGAACGGCATAACCGTAAAAGCCGCGACGCCGCGGCTCAATCCCCTTCGAACGCGATCAGATGGCGCACCGTCACCCCGGCCTCACGCAATTTGTCCGCTCCGCCCAGATCCGGCAGGTCGATCACGAAGGCGGCGATGTCGATCACCGCGCCCACCGATCGCAGCAGCTGGACCGCCGCGAGCGCGGTGCCGCCGGTTGCGATCAGATCGTCGATCAGCACCACCCGCATCCCCTCGCCGCAGGCGTCGGCATGCATCTCCAGCCGGTCGGTGCCATATTCCAGTTCATAATCGATCCCGATCCGTTTCCCCGGCAACTTGCCCGGTTTGCGCAGCATCAGGATCCCGCATTTAAGCTTGTATGCGAGCGCCGCCGCGAACACGAAGCCGCGCGCCTCGATGCCCGCCACCA
>Ga0105238_10008438_pt1 | contig 10315 bp, 9 predicted proteins | sample KBSC34metaG_FD_81526 | JGI IMG/M metagenome (GOLD analysis project Ga0105238, IMG submission 81526) | Corn rhizosphere microbial communities from Kellogg Biological Station, Michigan, USA - KBS C3-4 metaG | ecosystem: Host-associated > Plants > Roots > Rhizosphere > Soil | place: Michigan, USA...
AGCCGTCACGCTCGTTCCCGCAGCGGTGCTCTGGCACGACTCCCACTCGCTCCCCGGCCTGCTGGCGGTCGGTGCGCTCTGGACGGCCCTCTACTCGGCGGCAGCATGGTTCTTCGCGCTCGGCCGGCGCGAGCGCGCGTTTCTCCGGCGAGGGCTTGCGAAGGCCCGCGGCGCCTCCGACCCGGTCGAAGCCGTATGAGGATCCTGTACCTGTGTCCCGACAATCCGCGCCCCTCAGGCGGTGTGCGCGTCATTTACCAGCATGTCGACATCCTGGTCAGGAACGGGTACGACGCAGCCGTCCTACACGAGCGCGTCGGTTTCCGCGCGGCGTGGTTCCCGAATACCGTCCCGATCCTCTCGTGGACGAACCGGCGGTACCGGCCGAGATCGAAAGGTCGTCTCGACCTTCTCCGTCGAGGCGGGCGCGCCACGCCGGAGGAGCCCTACCTCTTCCTGCGCGCGCCGCGATCGCTCCCACTCGCGGCCGACGACCTTCTCGTCGTCCCGGAGATCCTTGCGCACCGCGCGCGTGACGTGGTGCCGGCAGGGTCGAACTTCGTCCTCCTCAACCAGCACGGATACGTCGTCTTTCGCCGCCCCGGCGTCACTCCGAGCGCGGCTCGTGGGGCCTATCGTGACCCGGGCGTGCTCGGCGTGCTCGTCACCTCGCGTGACGGCTACGAGGTACTCGCCCACACCTTCCCGGGGCTGTCGCTTCACGTGGTCCGGTACGCGATCGACACGAGCGTCTTCAGGTATGTCGCGTCCAAACGGCTCCAGATCGGGTACATGCCGCGCCGCGGTGCGGACGATGCTCGCCACGTTCTCGGCGTACTCGAAGTGCGAGGCGCGCTTGACGGTGTGACGGTGGTGCCGATCGACCGGCTCGACGAGGCCGCCACGGCGCAGGTGCTCGGAGATTCGCTTCTGTTCATGGCGGTGAGCTATCAGGAGGGATTCGGCTTGCCGCCCGCCGAGGCGATGGCGTGTGGGTCCATCGTCGTCGGCTATCACGCGTTCGGCGGGAAGGAGTTCTTCCGACCGGAGCTCACCTTCCCGATCCCGACCGGCGACGTCAGCGCCCTCGTGCGGACGATCGAGGACGTTCTTCGCCAGGCGAAGGAAGATCCAGGGCCTTTACGCGACCGCGGCCGTGCCGCCGCCGAGTTCATCGCTCGAGAGTATGCGCCCGAACGTCAGGAAGAAGACCTGCTCGCGGCGTGGCGCCGGTTGCTCGCCTGACGGCCGAGGCCCGCGGTCGCGGCGGCGGCGTACGCGGCCGCCCAGCGCCGCTCATCAGGGCCCCGTCGGAGGAGTCGCCGAAGAGCGTGGGCGGCGGCGACCGGAGGCCAGAGGCCGGCATATCCGATGAAGCCGATGCCGCCTCTCTTTCGCAAGTACCGCGCGCGGCTCTCGTGGTACTGCGTGAACCAGCGCTGGGGGTCGTGAGCGCTCGATGAGGCGCCGCCAACGTGGAGCGCGTGCGCGTCCCAGCAGACGGCTATCGAGTGCCGTTCGCGACCGAGACGCCAGCAAAGGTCATAGTCCTCGAAGTAGAAGCGATAACCCTCGTCGAGCCCTCCCACCGACTCCCATGCGCTACGACGGACGAGCGCGCACGCGAGAGGCACGAACGGCACTCGCTCGACGCCGTGCTCCTTCTGTGGCACGACCGTGCCGCGGACACCCAGCGCGGTCACGAGAGCGTTTCCGGCCGAGACGAGCACACCCGCCGATTTCGCCGGCGTGCCGTCGGCATTCCTGAGGTGCGCGCCGCAGAGGGCGATTGACGGGAGCGTCTCGAGAACGGCAGCAAGCCGATGAAGCGCATCCGGATCCAAGAAGCAGTCGCTGTTGAGGATGAGCAGATTCGGCGCCGTCGTCGCTGCGACGCCGGTGTTGACCGCCGCAGCGAACCCGCGTCGCGGCGAGCGGAGCAGACGCGCGCCTGCAGCCTCTGCCTCCGCTGGGCTGTCGTCGGACGATGCGTCGTCGACGACGACGATCTCCGCTGCGCCGCCCTCCCTGGCGCCGGCCACGCAGCGGCCGACGAGCCCGTGGCCGTTGTGGTTGGGGATGACGACGGCGACGTCGGTCATCTCCCAACGTCCTTGGTCGCGATCAGGTGGTAGGCGAGCGACGGAACGACTCGCGCGATCGGTGCGGTGAAATCCGACACCAGCGCCCAGAAGCGATGCGGGCGAAACCGGATCCGCGCCTCCTCCGACCGGAGCATGCGCAGGCCGTGCATTCCCTTCACCGAGAACCCGCGTGCCCGGAGTTGCGCAGGCGACCAGCCGGAGCGATGTACCTGAAACGGATTGCCGTCGCGCGCGTCCTGCGGCACGAAGCGGTTGGGTGTCAGCACCACGACTCGTCCGGCGGCGACCCGCTCCATCGCCTCGAGGAGCCGCCCACCGTCGTCCTCGTCGAGGTGCTCGAGCAGATCGATCGCAGCTACGACATCGTAGGCGTCGGCGTCGAACAGCCGGTCGAGCTCCTGGACACGTCCTTCCACCAGGCTGTCGAACGCACCGCTCCGGTGCGCGTCCTCGAGCGCGGCGGGAAACGCGTCGATCCCGCTGAGACGCGAGAGTCGCTCGCGCAGATTGACGAGTTGAGAGCGTGATCCACACCCGACATCCAGAACTGACGAGCCGGATGGGATCACCCGTCCAAGTTCGACCGTGCGGGACGGCGAGAGCCACGCACGGAAACGCCGCCAGCGGTGTCGCAGGCTACGGCTCACTCCGGCGGAAGATAACGGTCGAGGACCTCGCTCTGGTATCGCCGCGCGAGCACGTCCCAGTCCAGATCGCGCCCCGCCCGCGCGGCCGCGGTGGACAAGGGCCTACGCGCCTCCTCGTCGGTCAGGAGGCGCACCGTAGCCTCGACGAACGCGCGCGCATCCGGCACGAGGATCCCGGCACCTAGCTCTTCGAGGTTCTTCGTCACCGCATAGTCGTAGGACACCGTCGGCACGCCCAAGCCGATCAATTCCGAGATCTTGGCGGCGCGGATCCCCTGGTCGGCGGTCCGCGCATACGGTGCGACGTCGAACGCGGCCGCCGTCGCGAGCGCCTGCGGCCGCGCCAGGCGTCCGAACAGGAGGATGTCCCCGCGATCGGCGAGCCGGTCGCGCAGACGGGTGCCCGGCTCGCCGACGAGCCAAAGACGGCCCTCCGGAACACGAGCGTGAATCTCGTCCCAGAGCTCGAGCAGGTGGTCGACGTTGTAGAGAGGGTTCTCCGCGCCTCGGTCGCCGGCCGTGAGCAGGTGCGCAGCCATCCAGCCTAGGACACGCTCGCCCGGCTGCTTTCGCGCATTCGCTTCACGCCGCAGGCCGGGTGTCGCCGCCGAGACGTCGACGCCTTGCGGGATGACGACCCACGGCTTCTCGATCCCGAGCGACTCGTACTGCCGTGCAGCGACCTCGGCGGTGACGACGTACGCCTTGACGGAGGGAGAAGACAGCGCGGCGAGCTCGCGCTCGGCGAAGAACGGATCGTCGGCGTCCATCACGGTCGCGTTCGGCCAACGTGGGAGCTGTGTGAAGTCGAGTGCGAGCAGGTTCCTGTAGCGCCGCGCCGCGCCCGCGAACACCGAACGGTGGAGCAGCGGTCGAGTCGCGATGAAGGCACGGAACCCGAGACCGCGCGGGATGCGGGCGGTCGGTAGCTTGAGAAGACAGGCATCAAGGCGCTCGAGGCGAGGCAGCAACTCCGCATACCGCGGGTTGTTGTGGCCGTGGAACCAGATCGAGAGCAACGCGATCCGGTCGGGCGCCGGAGCGCCGAAGGCAAGCGTGCGGGCGGAGACTTCCTTCACCGGACAGCCGCCTCGTACACCGCAATCGTTCGCTTCGCCATCTGTTCGACGGAGAACTGTGACCGAGCGCGGGCTCGCCCTGCCCTCCCGAGCCGTTCACGGAGGGCGGGGTCGGCCAGGAGCTGTGACAGCTGCTCGGCGACCGCGCCGACATCGCCGGGAGCGACGAGCATGCCCGTCTCGCCGTCCGCGACGATCTCGGGCACGGCGCTGACCCGCGTCGCGACGACCGAAACACCGGCAAGCATCGCCTCGAGCAGCACGAGCCCGAAGCCCTCCCAGCGGGAAGTGTGGGCAAACACGTCGGCTCGAGTGAGCCAGTCGCGCGGCTCGACCCGGCCGAGCAGATGCGCCGACTCCTCGAGCCCAAGCTCGATCACGAGCGCCCTCAGCGGCGCCTCGAGCCGTCCCCAGCCCAGGATGGCGAGGTGGGCGTCGCCGTGCTGCTCGCGCACGCGGGCGAACGCGCGCAGCAGGGTCGCATGATCCTTCTGCTCGATCAGTCGGCCGACTGCGAGCACGAGCGGGGCATCGACCGGAATGACGTCGTCGGGTTGGATCTCGGAACCGGCGGACGGCAGATCGTCGAGTCCGTAGTGGATCGTCGTCAGCTTTTCCGCCGGTAGGCCGGCACGTTCGTGAAACGTCCGCACTGCGTCCGAGATCGCGACGATCCGCGACACACCGTGCATGAATGCGCGGTCGACGTAGCGGAATGGCCCCTCGAGGTAGCGGTCGTCGTTGTGGCGCGTCGACACGAAAGGCCGTCGGAGCACGTGCGCCGCGATCGAGCCGTAGACATCGGCGTGGACCATGTGCGTGTGGATGAGGTCGGGCGCCGCGCGTCGGGTGGCGCGAGCGACATCGGCCGCGAGCCGCGGCGACGCATCGTGATTGCACGAAACGCGCTCGAACGGAACTCCGCGTGCCGTCAGCGCATCGTGAAAGCGATCCGAATCGAGTCCACCGTCGAGAGAGAGAAAGCGGGCGTCCACCCCGCGCTCGCGCAGCGCAGGAAGCAGGACGAGCAGGTGTCGCTCTGCGCCGCCGATCCCCTGCACCTTCGTCGAATGCAGCACTCTCATCGGCGACGCGCTTCCTCGTACACGCGTTCGACGTCGTCGACCATGCGCTCCACCGAGAACACCTCGCGCATGCGCGTCCGCCCTCGTGCCGCGAGTCGTTCGCGGAGACCCGCGTCGTCCCGGATCGCGCGAAGCCGCTCCGCAAGGGCGTCGATGTCTCCGATCGGTGCGAGGAACCCCGTCTCACCGTCCGCGACGACTGTGCGCGTCCCGCCGGCGTCGGTGGCAACAACCGGTACGCCCGCCGCCTGCGCCTCGATCGCAACGACGGGTGTTCCTTCGTTTAGCGACGTGAGCAAGAGCGCGTCGAAGGCGGCGTACACGTCGCCCATGTCGTCGACGTATCCGAGCAGTCGGACCCGATCGCGGATGTGAAGCTCATCGGCGAGCGCCTCCGTCGCCGCGCGAAGCTCGCCGTCGCCGGCGAGTACGAGCCGGCTGCCGTCGACCTGAGCGGCGACTCGGATGAGATCGAGCGGCTGCTTGATCGCGGTCAGCCTGCCGGCCCAGCCGATCACGAAGGCCCCTTCGTCGACACCGAGCTCGGATCGCTTGCGCGACCTCGTCTCTGGATCGCTTCGGACGCGTGAATCGAGGTCGAAGCCGTAGGGAACGACGGCGATCTTCTCGGCACGCGCGACGTGGAACGCGACCAGGTCACGGCGCACTTCGTCGCTCACTGCGATCAGCCGACCGCTCGAGCGTGCCAGCCCTCGTTCGACGAGGCGAAACACACGCTCCCGCATCGGATCGAAATAGCCGCTCAGGACGTGACCGTGAAAGGTATGGACGACGACACGAGGACGCGCCCGGCCGGCGAGCAGCGCGGCGGTGCGTCCGGTTGTTCCTGCCTTCGCGGTGTGTGTGTGCAGCACGTCGGGCCGGCGATCGCGCAGAAGCCGCCGAAGCGCATAGACCGTCGTGAGGTCGGTCGTCGCCGACACGTCTCGTTGCAGCGACGTGAGGTGAACGTGGGGGACGCCGAGCTCCGCGGCGACGTGTTCCATCGACGCCTCGCCGGTCGGAACGCGTCCGGCGACAACGAGCACGTCATGCCCGCGGCGCTGCTGTCCGGCCGCGAGCTCGAGGACGGAGAGCGCTGCACCGCCGACGTTGAGCCGCGCGATTGCATGGACGATCCTCATCGTGCGCCGGAGTCGACCGCGAGCCCGACGGCGACCCCCGCGACGAGCCAGAACGATGCCGCGAGCGGCGTCCCGCCGAAGAAGCCCTCGCCGGCCAGCGCTCCGAGCGAGGCGGCGAACCACGCAGTCGGCACGAGGCGGACGACCGCATCCGCGCCGCGGCGCCCTGCCCGCAACGCTGCTCTACCGACGCTGACGAGCAACCCGAGGAAGAGGGCGCCTCCCACGATCCCGAGCTCGTAGAGCATCTCGTCGTAGGTCTGCTGCGGGATGAATTCGGTTGTCGGGAAGTAGTTCGCGGGCTGATCGCTGTAGTGACGTCGGGCGTCCGGAAGGTACTTCGCGAACTCCTTTGGGGGCAAGTCGCTCCACCATCCCGTGCCGAGCAACGGATGATCGATGAAGATCCGCCCCCCGATGTACGCGAAGATCAGCCGTTGGCTCCAGCTCGACGCGTACTGGCCGGGCGCCGAAGGAGGCTTCCCGAACCACGATTGCAGGAAGCCGAGCTCGCCCGACCTGATCGTCAGCGTGCCCGCGGTGACCGCTCCGACGACCAGCACGGTGACCGCGGCGTCCCGCAAGGTGAGCCGTCTGCCGATCGCGAGCGCAACCATCAGCAGGGCGACCGCGACGTAGAGGCCGAGGAGGCTCGCGAGAGCCGCGCTGAGCACGCAGCCGACGGATCCGACGACGATCGCCGACCACGCACGGCGATCGTGGCCGCGTGAGTAGAGGAGCACGAGTCCGTAACAGAGCGGCAGCGTTGCGATCGCTGCGTAGTCGTGCTCGCCCAGGAACGACGGCTGCCTGCCGCCGCCGCCCTCGATGAAGCGAATGACGCCGAACACGTCCGCAGCGATCGTGAAAAGAATCAGGAGATCCGCGAGCGCGTCGAGTCGGCTGCGCGTGCGCACGACGAGCATTGCTGCGAGCGCGAGAACGGTGAGCTCGCAAAGCTTGACGCCGGCGACGAACGCGGTTGCCCCGTTCGCTGCTGCGGTGCCGAGGAGCACCAGGCAGAAGACGATCGTGAACGCTGCGACCGAGCGTGCGGCCCGCGCGAACCCGCGCCGCCGGACCTCGACGAGGCTCAGGACGAACAGGACCAGCAGAGCGAGATCCGCCGGCACGACGTCGGCGGTCGTCGAGCCGACAGCAACCCCGAATGAGGGCTGATCGCGGGCTCGGAGCAGCGTGAGGACCACGGCAACCGCGAAGGCCGCGAAAGGGAGAGATCGAAGCTGCCGCCACAGCTCCATTTCCCGGACTGCGGCCACGACGGCCTACGATAGTCCAATGAAGGTCGTGTTCATGACGGGCATTTGGCCGCCGGACGTCGGGGGCCCGGCGACGCACGGTCCGGACTTCGCGACCTTCCTGCGCGATCGCGGCCACGAGGTTCATGTCGTCACGATGGGCGACACCGAGCCGACAGAGCGACCTGTTCCCGTCCGCTCGGTCCGGCGCGACCGACCGTTCGTCATTCGCTATCCCCGGGTCGCGGCAGCCGCGTTCGCGCTCGCGAGGCAGGCGGATGTCGTGTACGCCACCGCGACCTACGCCGCCGCCGCGACTGCGGCCGCTGGGGCGCGCAAGCCGCTCGTTGCGAAGCTCGTGTCCGATCCCGCGTACGAACGGGCGCGCAGGTACGGCCTGTTCCGCGGTTCGCTCGAGTCCTTCCAGGCGCCCGCCGGGGTGGGCGCAGAGGCACTCAAACGACTCCGTACGTCGGCACTGCGCCGTGCGTGCCGAATCGTCGTCCCGAGCCGGTATCTCGCCGAGATCGCGGTCGGGTGGGGCCTCGATCCGGATCGCGTCGGGGTCCTCGTCAACCCGGCACCGCCGCCGGTGGCCGTGGAGCCGACGGCCTTCGACTCCACGACGTTCGTGTTCGTCGGGCGGCTGACGGAGCAAAAAGACGTTCCGACGCTCCTCCAGGCGCTCCGCGACGTGCCGGAGGCCCGGGTGGAGCTCGTCGGCGACGGTCCTGAGCGTGAGCGTCTCGAGCGCCTTGTCGCAGAGCTTCAGCTCGAGGGCCGCGTGCGCTTCGTGGGCTCGCTCGATCGTCGCGCGGTGCTCTCGTACCTTGCGGGCGCCCGGGCCGCGGTCCTCCCGAGCGCATGGGAGAACCTTCCCCACGCCGCCGTCGAGGCGCTCGCCGTCGGGACGCCCGTCGTCGCAACGGCGGTCGGCGGCGTGGCCGAGGTCGTGCGCGACGGCGAGAACGGCCTGTTGGTGCCGCCGAGAGACCCAGCGCGGCTCGCCGCTGCCCTGCGTTCCCTGCTCGACGATGACACTCTGCGCGCCCGCCTCGCAGCGAACGCGGCACCCTCGGTCGCGGCGATCGGCCGCGATGTGATCTACGAGCGGCTCGAGACCCTTCTGCTGGACGCGGCGGCGTGAATCCCCGCGTCCTGTTCGTCGGGCGTGGCCGGCTGCGGCTGCCGTTACCGGAGTGGCTGCAGAAGAAGTGGGATGCCGTGAGCGATGTGCTCGACTACCGCGTCCTGAACGCGGGGACCGGCGCCGGGGACCCGCGTTTCCGGATGCTGCCCGACTCGGCCTTCGCGTTCTACTCGCGTCTTCCGAGCGAGATCTTGGCGTCGCTCCGCGCGTTCCCCGCGGACGCGATCATCGCCTCCGACCCGTACATCGGAGCGGCCGCGTTCCTCGCTCGCCGCCTCGCGCGCTCCAACGCCAAGATCATCGTCGAGGTGCACGGCGACCCGCGCACGTTCACCCGTGGCTACGGGTCACCGGCGCGGAAAGTCCTATCGCCGCTCACGGACGGCGTCAGCCGCTACGGCATTCGCCACGCGGACGCCACACGGGCGTTGTCCGCGTTCACCTCTTCGCTGATCGAGGGGATCCGCAAGGTTCCGGCAACGCTGGCCTTCCCGACCTACAGCGACCTATCCGCCTTCTACGAGCCTCCAGTCGCTCCGGTGCCCGATGCGCAGCGCGTCGTCTTCGTCGCGGCGCTCGAGCAGTACAAGAACGTCGACGGCCTCGCGGAGGCGTGGCGGCGTGTTGCCGCTTCGCTCCCCGACGCGACGCTCGTCGTGGTGGGCGACGGGTCACGCCGCGCGGTGATCGACCGCCTCGTAGCGGATCTTCCCAGGCAAGTCGAGCATCATCCTCTGCTTTCACCGGACCGAGTCGCGCTCGAGATCGATTCGGCGCGTGCGCTCGTCCTGCCGTCGTGGCCGGAGGGTCTCGGTCGCGTTGTGCTCGAGGCGTTCGCCCGCGGTCGCACGGTGGTCGCAACCAACGCAGGCGGGATCCGCGACATCGTCAGCGACGGCCGGGACGGGATTCTGATTCCGATCGCCGACACGGACGCACTCGTGCTGGCGCTGCGCCGAGTGCTCGAGGACAAGGAACTCGTCGTGCGCCTCGGTGCAGAAGCGCGGAGGACGTACGAACCGTGGCATCAGACGTCGACCGAGTTCGCGTCCGCGTATCGCGAGCTCGTCGATCGCGCCCTCGCCGGCGCGCGATGAAGCTCGTCTTCATCACCCAGGAGATCGACCCGGCTCACCCCGTGCTGGCGCAGACCGTCGACCTCGTCGAAGCCCTCGCACGACGCGTAGACGAGATCTCGGTGCTCGCGCGCCGGATCGAGAGCCCGCTGCCGGCGAACGCGTCCGGCCGAACGTTCGACGCGACGACCCGAGCCGGGCGGGTGGTCGCATTCGAACGGGGGTTGGCCGGGTCGCTCACGCGAGCGGATGCAGTGCTCGCACATATGGTTCCGGAGTTCGCCGCGTTGGCCTTTCCGCAGACGCGCGCCAGGCACGTGCCTCTTCTTCTCTGGTACACGCACTGGAACGCAAGCCGGGCCCTTCGCGCTGCCACGCGCATGATCGATGTCGCCCTGAGCGTCGACCGGTCGAGCTTCCCGATCGCTTCGCAGAAGGTGCGGGCGATCGGCCACGCGATCGACGTCGCGCGGTTCGACGCACCTCCGGTGACTGCGCACGGCGGGCCGTTCCGCATCCTGGCGATCGGGCGTACCGCGCGTTGGAAGGGGCTCGCGACGCTTCTCGACGCGGTCGCCGCGACCGACGAGGTCGAGCTCGAGATCCGCGGCCCTTCGCTCACGCCGGACGAGCACGCGCATCGTGCGGAGTTGGCGCTCCGAGTCCAGACGGATTCGCGTCTTTCCGGTCGAGTTCGGCTCCTCGAGCCGGTGCCTCGGGACGAGGTTCACGCGCTGCTCGCGTGGTCTGACATCGTGGTGAGCCCGAA
>Ga0105238_10008440_pt1 | contig 10314 bp, 12 predicted proteins | sample KBSC34metaG_FD_81526 | JGI IMG/M metagenome (GOLD analysis project Ga0105238, IMG submission 81526) | Corn rhizosphere microbial communities from Kellogg Biological Station, Michigan, USA - KBS C3-4 metaG | ecosystem: Host-associated > Plants > Roots > Rhizosphere > Soil | place: Michigan, USA...
GACAACGTGCTCGCCTGCCGCGAGGCGATCGCGCGTGGCGACGTGGTCCCGCTCGCCGTCTCGGACCGCGCGAGGAGCCGCCTCCTGCCCGAGGTGCCGACGCTCGCCGAGGCGGGATTCCCGGAGCACGCGCTGGACGTGTGGTTCGGGGTCTTCGGCGCGGCGCCTCCAGCCGGGCGCATCGATCGCCTGGACGACGCCGTGGCCGATCCGGGATTGGCGGCATCGCTCGCCGCGATCGGGCTCTCCGGCGGCGTCTCGCCCGGGCCGGCCCTCGCGCGGCAGGTCCTCGCGTCCGCGGCGGGCTGGCGCCGCGCGCTCGCCGCGGCGGCGCGGCGCGGGCCCTCGCCGCTGTAGAATGTCGCGCTTCCCGGCGTAAGGAGATTCCCATGCAACGCGCATCGCTCGCCCGCGGCCTGCTGGCCGCCTGCATCACGCTTGCCGCGGCGATGGCGTCCGCAGCGGACGTCCACGTGATGATCTCCGCCGGCTTCTACCACGTGTACTCGGAGCTCGCGCCCGCGTTCGAGCGCGCGAGCGGCCATCACCTCGCGACCACGCGCGGACCGTCGATGGGCGATTCGCCCGAGGCGATCCCCACGCGGCTCACGCGCGGCGAAGCCGCGGACGTGGTGATCCTCGACGGCGGCGCCGCGGACGCGCTCGCGAAGCGCGGCCTCGTGCGCCCGGAGAGCAAGGTCGTCCTCGCCCGCTCGCTCGTGGGAATGGTCGTGCCCGCGGGTGCGCCGAAGCCCGACATCGGCACGGTCGACGCCCTCCGGAAGACGCTCCTCTCCGCCAAATCCATCGCCTACTCGGACAGCGGGAGCGGGACCTTCCTCTCGAAGGAGCTCTTTCCGAAGCTGGGCGTGGCCGACCAGGTGGCGGGCAAGAGCCGCAAGGTGCGCGGGCCGCCGTCCGGCGAGCCCGTCGCGGCGGTGGTCGCGCGGGGCGAGGCCGAGATCGGCTTCCAGCAGGTGAGCGAGCTCATGAACGTGCCCGGGACCACGTTCGTGGGGCCGATCCCGGCGGAGCTCCAGCCGGGGTTCACGTTCGCCGGCGCCGTCACCATCGCCTCGCGCGAGCCCGCCGCGGCGCGCGCCCTGCTCGACTTCCTCGCGTCCCCCGACGCGCGGGCCGCGATCGTCAAGGCGGGCCTCGCGCCCGCCCGGTGAAGTTCACGTACGCCCCGAGCTTCCGGGACAACCTCCACGGGTTCATGCTGGGCTTCTGGGGATCGCCCGGGCGGGTCTTCCGGTCCGCGTCCATGTGCGCGATCTTCGGCCTCTTCGCCGCCGCGGCGATCCGGAGCGCGGGCCTCCCGTGGTCGCGGGCCGCGCTCGTCGCGATCGTGGCCGCGGCCTCGTGGGGCTTCCTCTTCACCGTGGGATTCGGATCGGCGTTCGCGCTCCTCCTCACGCGCCGCCAGCGCGCCATCGGTCCCGCGGAGATCGTGGTCTCGGAGGAGGGCCTCGAGCGGTCCACCGCGCGGCATGCCGTGAAGCTGGGCTGGGACGAGGTCTCCCACGTCCGCGAGACGCGGCGCGCGTTCCTGCTCTACGACGCCGAGCATCCGGTCTTCGCGGTCGAGAAGTCCGCCATCCCTTCCGCCGCGGAGGTGGCGTCGCTCCGCCGGTTCCTGCAGGAGCGCAAGCCCATGAAGGGAGCGGAACGTGCGTGCCGATGAAGACGAGATCCGCGCCCTCGTGTCCACGTGGATGGCGGCGACCCGGCGCGGCGACGTCCCCGCGGTGCTCGATCTCATGACGGACGACGTGGTGTTCCTGGTTCCCGGCCGCGCGCCGATGCGCAAGCCCGAGTTCGCCGCCGCGGCCCGCGCGCAGGCGGGCGGGGCGGCTCCGAAGTTCGACGGGACGAGCGAGATCCAGGAGGTGGACGTGCACGGCGATCGCGCGTATGCGTGGTCGCGCCTGCGGGTGGTGGCGACGCCGCCCGGCGGCTATCCCCTGGAGCGCACGGGGCATACGCTCACGGTCTTCCGCAGGGAAGGCGGCCGCTGGCGGCTCGCGCGCGACGCGAACCTCCTCGCCGCGGGCCCTCGCATCGCCGAGGTCGCGTACATCCGTGCGTCCCTCGCGGCGGTGTGGGAGGCGCTCACCGATCCGGACCTCACCGCGCGATATTGGGGCGGCACGCGCATCGAATCGGACTGGAAGCCCGGCTCCGAGATCCTCTATCGCCGCGGCGGCGAGGTGACCGACCGGAACGCGGTGCTCGCCGTGGACGCACCGCACCGCCTCGTCCACACGTTCCAGCCCGTCGCGGAGGAATTCGCGGGCGAGGCGCCTTCGCGCGTGGAATTCCGCCTCGCGGAGAGCGCGGGCGTCGTGCGGCTTTCGGTCGCGCACGAGGGTTTCCCGCCGGGAAGCCGCGTGCACGCCGCGTGCGCGCAGGCGTGGCCCATGATCCTCGCGAGCCTCAAGACCCTCCTCGAGACCGGGACGCCGCTCCCGGTCGCATCCTTCCCCTGAGGATTCCGGGAGCTTCCATGCGCATGGACGACATCGCGTTCGGCACGACCGACTGGTCCGCCGTAGAGCCGACCGAGCACCCCGGCGACTCCGGCGTGGCCTACTGGCGCACGCGCGAGTTCGGCGGCATCCGCGTGCGCATGGTCGAGTACTCGCCCGGCTACGTCGCGGACCATTGGTGCTCGAAGGGGCACATCCTGCTCTGCATCGCGGGCGAGCTGCACACGGACCTCGCCGACGGCCGGACGTTCGTCCTGCGGCCCGGCATGAGCTACCAGGTGGCGGACGGCGCCGAGCCGCACCGCTCCCGCACCGGCGGGGGCGCCACGCTCTTCATCGTGGACTGACCTCGCGGCCCCTGCGGGCCGTCAGTGCTGCGACCGCTCGACGATGAGCCGCTTGTAGAGCTTCACCCACTTGTCGTGCTCGTCCATGGACTTCCGGGCGTCCACGACGCTGTACGGCTCGCCCCGCTGGACGAGGCGCCGCACCGGCGTGTCGTAGGAGCGGTTCGCGGGCACCCGGTAGACCTCGGTGTAGAAGCGCTGCCCGTCCGTGAGCATGTAGTCGAGGAAGAGCGCCGCGGCGTGCGGGTGCGGCGCGCGGCGGGAGACGCCCACGGCGGAGGGCAGGATCACCGCCGGCGGCAGCACGAACCAGTCGATGGGCGCGTTCTTGGGCTTCATGCGGTCCACGTCGTGGCTGAAGACGCCGATCATCATCGGGATCTCGCCCGCGATCACGAGGCCCGTGCTGTGGGTGTGCCCGGTGCGCACGGCGACGCCGCTTTCGCCCAGCCGGCGGAAGAAGTCGAGCCCCGCCTTCTCGCCCATCGCCTCGACCACGGTCTCGAACCACTCCACGTTGGTGGACTCGAGGCCGATGCGGCCCTTCCATTTGGGATCGAGGAGCTGGGGCCACGTCCGCGGCAGGTCCTCCTTCTGGATGGCGTTGGTGTTGTACGCGAAGACCACCATGTTCAGGCGGTCCGGCGCCCATTCGCGGCTGGGCGGCACGGTCTCCGGGATGAGCTCCTGGTCGAGGTAGGGCGAGCCCATGTCCTGCAGCAGGCCCTCGCGCGAGATGGCCTCGATCTGCGGCGCGTTGGTCTCGATCGCGTCGAAGAGGTAGCGCCCGCCGCGCGTCTCGCTCATCACCCGCGAGAGGATGTTCGACTGGCTCCCGCGCCAGAACCGGATGGCGACGCCGAAGCGCGCCTTGAAGTCCTCCGCGAGCTTGATCTGGTCGCCCGGCGTGAGGGACGAGTAGACCATGAGCTCGCCTTCCTTCTTCGCGCCGGCCACGAGCTTCGCGGTGCGCTCCGGCCCGCGGAGCGCCGCGACCCCGGCCACTTCCGCGGATGGCTCCACGGCGGAGACCGGGGCTGCGAGCGCGCCGCAGAGGAGCGCAAGCAAAAGGCAATATGTCCGCAGATAAACGCGGATAAACGCAGATGAGCTTTCGCGCATGTCCAGCCTCGGGTTCAGCATATATCCGACCTCATGCCTTCGAGGGCCATCCGCGTTTATCTGCGTTTATCTGCGGACAACCCGCTTCTTGCTCGCGCTCTCCGAAGCGCCTACAAACGGAGGAGCGCCGCGGCGTTCTCCCCCAGGATCTTCGCCTTCTGCCGCTCGGTGAGGTCCTTGCGCGCGCGGATGGTCGAGACGGTGTGCGGATATTCGGAATCGAAGTGCGGATAATCGCTCGCCATGAGGATGCGGTCCTCGCCCAGCTCGGCGATGGGGCGCGTGAGGTCCGCCTCGTCCGCCTCGCAGGTCACGTAGCAGTTGCGGCGGATGTACTCGGAGGGCGACATCTTCATCGCGCCGGAGATCTGCGGGAAATCCTTCGCCCACTCCCAGTCGTCCTCCATGCGGTGCATCCAGTAGAGGATCCACTCGGCGCTGCACTCGAAGAAGACGACCTTCAACCCCGGGAACTTCTCGAAGACGCCGCCCAGCACGAGCGCCACGAGCGCCGCCGTGCAGTTGGTCGGGCGGCCGAGCACGTGCGTCTTGTAGAAGTTGTCGAACCGGTCGACCAGCTCCCCGTTGCTGTTGGGATGGCACATGAGCGGGATGCCCAGCTCCTCGGCCGCCTGGTAGTACGGGAAGAAGGCCGGGTCGTCGAGGTTGCGCGTCCCGCAATACGGAACGAGGTGCGACGCCCGGAAGCCATACTGCTTCACGCAGCGCCGGAGCTCGTCCGCCATCGCCTCCGGGCATCCGGCGGGCGCCATCCCGACCGGGAGGAAGAGGTCCTCGTTCCCGCGCACGAGCTTCGCGACCCAGTCGTTGAAGAGGCGGGCGCACTCGCGGCCGAGCGGCCCGATGTTCGACGTGGCGACGGTGATCTGCGTGGGAAAGATGAGCTGCTTGTCGATGCCTTCCTTCTTCACGTCCTCGCGCCGGCGCGCCATGTCGTAGCCGCCCACCTGGCGGCGCGCGACGTCCCCGCCGCGCCAGTTCACGTCCGGATCGTAGATGTACGGGTGGCGGTGCGCGGCGTGGCCCTGGGGACTGATGGGATCGAGCGAGTGCTGGAACTTCGTCTTGTGCGTGCGGCCCGGGCCCTTCTGGGCCCTTTCCTTTTCATCGTTCATCCGCACCGGGCGGAAGCGCTCGAAAGGGCCCTCCAGCCTGTAGACCTCGTCCATGAAGTAGCCCTCGCGCAGGTGCGAGTCGAAGTCGATGATCATCCTGTCTCCTGGCTTGATGGCCGCCAGGCGGGATTATTGCCGAAATCGCGGTACGCTGGCGCATGCCGTCCGCCCGTACCGACCCGGATCGCCTCCGCGCCTTCGCCGCGGCCGTCTATCGCCAGGCGGGACTGGCCGCTCCGGATGCGGAGCTCGTCGCGGATACGCTCGTGCAGGCGGACCTCTGGGGCCACCAGTCGCACGGCACCCTTCGCCTTGACTGGTACCGCAAGCGCATCCTCGCGGGAACGCTCAACGCCGGCGCGCGCCCGGAGCTCGTGACGGACGCGGGCGCCGTGGCGGTGCTCGACGGCCGCGACGGCGCGGGGCAGGCGCTCGCGAAGCGCGCGATGGAGGAGGCGATCGCGCGCGCGAAGCGCCACGGCGTGGGGGTGGTCGCCGTGCGCGAATCCAACCATTTCGGGACGGCGATGTACTTCACGCGCCTCGCGGCGGCCGCGGGATGCGTGGGCTTCCTCTCCACCAACGCGAGCCCGGCGATGGCGCCGTGGGGCGGGCGCGCCAAGGCGGTCGGCAACAACCCGTGGTCCGTCGCCGCGCCCGCGGGACGCCATCCGCCGATGATCCTCGACATCGCCAACACCGCCGTCGCGCGCGGCAAGGTTTACCTCGCGCGACAGCGCGGCGAGCGCATCCCGGAAGGCTGGGCGCTCGACGCGGAAGGGCGCCCGACGACGGATCCCCGCGCCGCGATCGAGGGCATCATCCAGCCGATGGCCGGGCACAAGGGGTACGGAATCTCGGTGATGATGGACGTGCTCTCCGGCGTCCTCACCGGGAGCGGCTTCGCGGCGGAGGTGCAGGGGCCCTACCAGGCGCGCGAGCGCAGCCGCTGCGGGCACCTCGCGATGGCGCTCCACATCGAGGCGTTCCAGCCGCTCGCGGATTTCCAGGCGCGGATGGAGCGCTACGTCGCGGAGCTCAAGGCCGTGCCGCTCGCGCCGGGCGCGGCGGAGATCTTCTACCCGGGCGAGATCGAGGCGCGCAACGACGCCCGCCACCGCGCCCGGGGATTGGACCTTCCCGAGGCGACGCTCGCCGACCTGGCGGCCGTCGCCCGGGAAACCGGCATCCCGCTCGAGCTGGGGTGAGCCCGCTCAGGGCGCGATGTACGCGTAGCCCTTGGACTGGTAGGCCATGAGCGAGATCCAGGCGTTGCCGACCACCTTCACGCCGGGCACGACCTTGTCGGGGCTGGTCCCATTCTCGCGGATCGCGACGGCGCACTGCTCGACGCTGTCCACGCCCGGGGCCTTGCTCATCTCCCGCAGCTTCGCCGCGATCTTCACGGCGACCGGACGGTCTTCCGGCTTGATCTTCTCCATGTCCGACTGGACGAGCTTCGTGGCGGGGCCGCGGAAGGCGATCACGAAGTGCGGCGTGATGCCCTGCTTCACGAGCGACTCGCGCGTCTCCTCGATGATGCCGAGGCGGCCGAGGAGCGCGTTGCCGCCGCCCTCCTTCACGTCGAAGGCGACCTTCACCTCCTTCAGGCCGGAGAGCGCGTCGCGGTCGTCCGCGGCGGCGCGGGCGGAGGGCGAGGGGATGCCGGCGCAGCCGGCGGCGATCACGAGGGATACGGCGAGCGTGGCGATTCGGGGGCGCATGGAGCCTCCTTGCGGGCTGGGAAGCGTTGGACGGCGGGGCTTCGAGAGCGAGGCCATTCTGTCATAGAATGATGGGGCAGCATGCGTACCCTTTCCCATCTCTTCGAGAAGAACCGCGCGTGGTCGGAGCGCATCCGCGGCGCGGATCCGGACTTCTTCCCCAGGCTCTCGCGCCTGCAGCAGCCCCAATACCTCTGGATCGGCTGCGCGGATAGCCGCGTTCCCGCCAACGAGATCGTCGACCTCGCCCCCGGGGAGCTCTTCGTCCACCGGAACGTCGCGAACGTGGTGGTGCACACGGACCTCAATTGCCTCTCGGTGATGCAGTTCGCGATCGACGTGCTCAAGGTGCGCCACGTCATCGTGTGCGGCCACTACGGGTGCAGCGGCGTTTCCGCGGCGCTCGAGGACCGGCGGATCGGCCTCGCGGACAATTGGCTCCGCCACGTGCAGGACGTGCACGCCAAGCATGGCGAGCGGGTGGGGAACGTGGCCGGGATGCCCGAGCGCATCGACCGCCTCTGCGAGCTGAACGTGATCGAGCAGGTGGCGAACGTGTGCCAGACCACGATCGTGCGCGATGCGTGGGACCGCGGCCAGCCCCTCGCGGTGCACGGCTGGGTGTACGGCCTCAAGGACGGGCTCCTGCGCGACCTCGGGACCACCGTCCTGGGGCCCGACGAGGCCCAGTCCATGTACCAGGCGGCGCTGGGCGCCCTCTAGGCCGGCGCCCCGAAGAGCATTCCCACGCCGGCGGTGGCGGCCATCGCCATCGCGCCCCAGAAGGTCACGCGAAGCGTGCCGGGCACGATCGGGGCGCCGCCCAGCCACGCCGACGCGATCCCCAACGCCGCGAGGAAGACGAGCGAGGCGCCTCCCACGATCGGGATCAGGTGCTCGCCGGAGCTCAGCGCCGCCACGGCGATCGGGAGCGCCGCGCCCATCGCGAAGCTCGCGGCCGAGGCGATCGCGGCCTGCATCGGGCGCGCGCGGAGCGTCTTCGTGATCCCCAGCTCGTCGCGGGCGTGCGCCCCCAGCGCGTCGTGCGCCATGAGCTGGGTCGCGACCTCCTTCGCGAGGGCGGGTTGCAGGCCGCGCTTCTCGTAGATGGTCGCGAGCTCGCGATGCTCGCCCTCGCTGTCGGCCCTGAGCTCGTTGCGCTCGCGGTCGAGCTCCGCCTTCTCGCTGTCCGCCTGCGAATGGACCGAGACGTACTCGCCGGCCGCCATGGACATCGCGCCCGCGACCAGCGCGGCCGTGCCCGCGAGGAGCACGCTCGAGCGTCCGGCGCTCGCGGCGGCGACTCCCAGGACGAGGCTCGACGTCGAGACGATGCCGTCGTTCGCGCCCAGCACGGCGGCCCGGAGCCACCCCATGCGTTCGGTCGTGTGCCGCTCCCAGTGCCGCTTGCGCATCGCGCCGCTCCCTTGGTCCGCCCGTGATTTCCGCTACGAAGCCTCGAGGGTCCCTTCCCGTTCGAGCGTCCTATAGTGCACGAACGAGTAGACCACCGGGACCATCACGCCGGCCAGCACGATCGCGATCCACGCGACGATTCCGGCGATCCCGCCCACGAGCGCCGCGCCGATGCCGAGGATGCCCGCCGCCACCATCGACTTCGCCGCGAGCCGGTGGGTCGCGTGCCAGACGCGCTCGCTCGCGAGCGTCCAGGGCGTGCGGATGCCGATGAAGAAGTTGCGCCGCACCTTGCCCATCACGTTCCCGAGGACGACGACCAGGACCGAGACGCCGGCGAGGAGGGCGCCCGTCACGTCGGCGTCGCCGGTGAGCGCCGCCCACAGGAGGACCGCGGTGATGTAGCCCGCGAGCGCCACGGCCGCGAGCATGATCCGGAGGTACGTGCGCGTGAAGGACTCGAGCGCGAAGCGCTTCGGGGAGAGGGCGGGCAGCGCGGCGAAGATGGCGAGCTCCGCCAGCATCGCGCCGGGCCCCGCGGCGAGGAGAATCCAGCGCGGCCCGTAGCCGTCCACGCGGCCGTGGGCGTTCCAGTGGAGCGGCACGCGGGCGGGCAGGTGGTCCCACGCGACGAGGGTCGCCGCCAGCGCGGCGGCCACCAGCAGCAGGCATACCCCGAAATAGCGTCCCTTCATTTGCGGCCTCCTTCGCGGGTCCCCGCGAGGTCGATCGCCCAGGCGACGACGTCCTCGAGGACGGTGGTGTTGAGCGCATACCAGATGGTCTGCCCGTCGCGGCGCGTCGTGACGAGATCCGCGTCCTTCAGCACCGCGAAGTGGTGCGAGAGCGTGGGCTTGGTCGTGTCGAAGCGCTGCGCGAGCTCCCCGGCGGTCATCTCGCCGCGGCGCAGGAGCCGCAGGATCTCGCGCCGGGTGGGATCGGCGAGGGCCTTGAACGCGTCGTTTCCGAGCCGCACGGGTGGGAAGACATCCATCTAATTAGACAATGATCGAACTATCCGCCGGTCCGGAGCCGTTGTCAAGGGTCAAGGACTCGCGCGCGGGACGGGTGCCAGAATGGTCGAAAATGGCGAAACGTCCAGGGGCGACAAGTTCCGGCTCGAAGGGCCCGCGCGAGGCGCTCGCGATCGGGAACCGGGAGGTCGTGATCACCAACCCGGCGAAGGTGCTCTTCCCCGAGGCGGGATACACCAAGCTCGACCTCGTCCATTACTACATGGTGGTGGCGGAGGGAGCGCTCCGGGGCGCGGGCGGGCGGCCCAACATGCTCGTGCGCTATCCGGACGGCGTGGGCGGCGAGTTCTTCTACCAGAAGCGCGCGCCCACGGCCCGGCCTTCGTGGATCGAGGTCGTGGCGCTGCGGTTTCCCTCCGGCCGCAGCGCCGAGGAGGTGGTGCCCCGCGACGCCGCCGCGCTCGCGTGGATGGCGAACCTCGCCTGCCTGGAGCTCCATCCGCATCCGGTGCGCGCGGACGACCTCGACCATCCGGACGAGCTCCGCGTCGACCTCGATCCCGTCCCGGGCGTGAAATGGTCGCAGGTCCGCCAGGTGGCCGGCATCGTGCGCGCCGTCCTCGCGGACCACGGCCTCGCGGGATGGCCCAAGACTTCGGGCAAGCGCGGGATGCACGTCTCGGTGCGCATCGCGCGGCGCTGGACGTACGACGAGGTGCGCCGCGCGGCCCTGGCGCTCGCCCGCGAGGTGGAGCGGCGCGTGCCGAAGCTCGCGACCAGCAAGTGGTGGAAGGAGGAGCGGCAGGGCGTCTTCATCGACTACAACCAGAATGCGCGCGACCGCACCGTGGCGGGCGCGTACTCGGTGCGCCCGACCGACGACGCCCGCGTCTCGGCGCCGCTCGCGTGGGACGAGGTCGAGGCGTGCGAGCCGCGCGACTTCACGCTCGCCACCATGCCCGCGCGCTACCAGAGCATCGGGGACCCGCACGCCGCGATGGACGACCACCGCGGCTCGCTCGTGGGGCTCCTCGAGCTTTCCGTCCGGCAGGAGCGCGACGGGCAGGGCGACGCGCCGTGGCCGCCGCAATACCGGAAGGCGC
>Ga0105238_10008444_pt1 | contig 10312 bp, 9 predicted proteins | sample KBSC34metaG_FD_81526 | JGI IMG/M metagenome (GOLD analysis project Ga0105238, IMG submission 81526) | Corn rhizosphere microbial communities from Kellogg Biological Station, Michigan, USA - KBS C3-4 metaG | ecosystem: Host-associated > Plants > Roots > Rhizosphere > Soil | place: Michigan, USA...
CACGCGCTGAACGCCCCCCCGGTCCCGGCGACGGCGGCCATCGCGGCGAGGATGAGCATTCGATAATCGGCGCTGTAGTCGGCAAGCCGGCGAGGATGATGGAGCGATGTGGAAGGCATTTCGGGCGCCCATGAAACATCGCGTCCCGCCTAGGCAATCTGCGGGCCAGCGACTTGATTAACGTCAATGAACCGCGGGCGTAACGCCCGACGGCGACGAACGCTCACTCGGGCTGATCGGGCTCCCGCAACCGCTCAGCATATTCCTCGGCAAGTTCGTGGTGTGCGCGCTTTGCGGCGTCGCAGGTCGCGTTCTTCTCCGCGGCGCGCTCATCGAGCTCGCGGCGGCGAAAATAGTCTTGCTGATCCTTGTTCACTCTACCCCGCCCCATGGACCGCGAACAACTTTACCGATTCGCATCTGCATATCGGCAGAATGTGGACGAGTGCTATAACTTACAGCAATTTCCGTGAGTTAGAGATGGAACCGATCTGCATTTGGTCGTGGCGCGCGCGCCAGCGCAACCTCCGGTAACGGCTCAAGCAGGTGGGGAAGCGGAGAGCCGCCGACAGCGAGCGCCGCAGGCTGCAGGGCTGGTTCCGGAGTCAGCGCCTCATAGCTCGCGAACAAATCTGCAAAATGCTCGTCCATCGTCCGCGGGCGGCTCGCGCGCACTGCCGCGGCGCGCTGCAATTCCGGTCCGCGATTGATGAAACGCTCGATTGCTCGTTCAAGGGACGCCTCCCGTCCGGCGGCATAGGTCGTGCCCGCTCCCTCGATCAGTTGATCGACCGCCGCGCCTCGATCGGGAACGACGAGCGGAATGCCGCTCGCGCGCGCTTCCGCGGCGACGAGGCAGAAGGTCTCCGCCTCGCAGCCATGAACCAGGGCATCCGAGCTTGCGAGCAACGACGCGAGCTGCGCTCGGTCGCTGATCCGCGGGAGCACCGCGACGTTCGGATATTGCTCGGAAAGCATCTCAAGCTTCTGGCGCCTCGACCCATCGCCGACCAGAAGAAGCCCGACTGGCATCTTGCGCCCGCACTCGCCGGCCGCGCGGAGCACCATCTCCCACCGTTTCTCAGCGGAGAAACGGCCGATTCCGAGCAGCAGAAGAGCGTCGGCATCGAGGCCGAGACCGGCAAGCGCCGCCCGCCGCAGATCGGGCTCTCTCAGCCTCGGCGAGAAAAGCCCGGGCTCGACGCCCATCCGGATCGTTTCAATCTTTGCGACGCCACCGGCGGCGAGCCGGCCCGCAAGCTCGGAGTTCGCGCAAACAACCGAATCGAACATGTGGCCGAGGCCGCGAAGATGGCGCCAGAACCAGCCGAAGCAGCGGTCGATCGCGTAGGTCGGAGCAATGCCGCCAAGCCAGCGATAAGCATAAGCCGCGAGCGGATCAGCGTGCATCACCAGCGAGCGCTTGGCCGCCCCCTGCCAACGGCCGACCATGGTCGCGCTGGACCAGGGCGACGAGGCTTCCACGTGATCGGGCTGCCACGCATCCAGCGTCGCGTGAAGCAGCTTCTCATCGTGGAAATAGCGGTAGCGCCCGTCGACGGGCAGCTTGGGCGATGGAATGGAAACGAGGAACGCTCCCGGACCGCGTTTCACCAACTGGTGACGTTCACCGGGAGCGATGACGATGATCTCATGGCCGAAACGTGCAGCAGCGCGCAGCTTGGCTTCTGCATAGGTCCGGACTCCGCCGCCGAACGGTGTGTAAAAGGCCGATACGTCGACGATCCGCATCGGCGGGAAAAAGCGGTCCGAGGCGGTAAACTTCAAGTGAAGCTTTGTTAATGGGCTGGCGCGCCGGAGAAGCCCAGCGCAAAAGCGCGGCGTGTCCAACCAAGCCGAACGCCTTCTGCTCGCGTCGATCCACGACGTGTCTCCGCGCTTCGAAGGCGAAGTCGACCGGCTCCTCGACTTGCTCCGTCCGCACGTCGGCGACCGCGTGGCGATGCTCGTCGTGCCAAACCACTGGGGCGACGCTCCAATTGTTCCCGGGTCTGCCTTCGCCAAACGGCTGCGCGGTTGGGCCGAGACGGGAACCGAAATCTTCCTTCACGTCTATTTCCATCGCGACCAGGCGAGGCACGGCGCCGCGGCTGACCGGATCCGAGCGAAGCTCATGACGGCGGGAGAAGGCGAATTCCTGGGCCTGTCGCGCGAGGATGCGTCGGCCCACATCGTTGAAGGGCGAGCGCTGCTCGAGGAAGTGATCGGCCGGCGGATCGACGGCTTCGTCGCGCCTGCCTGGCTCTACGGTGAGGGTACCATCGAAGCGCTTCGCGATTGCGGCGTCCCGATCGCGGAAGATCACTTTCGGGTCTGGTCGCCGAGGACTGGCGCCGAGCTGGCCCGAGGCCCAGTGATCACCTGGGCGAGCAGGACGCGTTTTCGCCTGGGCTCTTCCCTTGCCGCCGCAGCCGTCCTTCGCCGGGTGCCGCTCCAGGTTTTGAGGGTCGGGGTCCATCCGCCCGACTGCCAGCATCCCGTGCTGGTTCGAAGCATCGAGACGACGCTGACGGCGGCCCGGCGCTCCCGGCGACCAGCTGCCTATGCCGAACTCGCCGCTTAGAAATGCAGGACGAACGTCACGGCGGGCCTCCGGCGCGAACTGGTGGTCATTCCGACCGTCGCGTTCGATTTCTTGCGCCCGGCAAGATTCATCAACCCGAGCCCAACCATCGCGTTTAGCGCGACGTCCCGGCTGACCAGCATGCCCACGTCGATATGCGGAGGCGCAGCGGAGGCGATTTCGGCGATCCGAAGACTATGGATGGCATGAGGCTCGGGCGCTCGCTGGCGGGCAATGCCGACGATGCTGGCAGCCTCGAAGGCCTTCATCTGGGCGCCGGCTTCTCCCGTCCATACGAGCGAGGCGGTAGCGCCAACCGCGAGCCACCGCGTCATGGCCCATCGACTCCCTGTTACGGGCGCTCAACCCAATGCTCGACGCCAGGGTTCCATCAGGCGAGCCGCGGTCCCGACGAGAGACGTCAGCGGCGGCGCGATTTCCAATATTCGAGCGCCGCGCTGGCTTCGAGCGGCTTCGCGAAATAGAAGCCCTGTCCCGACGCGCAGCCGAGCGTGGCGAGCGTGGTCGCGAGCTCGACCGTTTCGATCCCCTCGGCCGTGGTCGACATGCCGAGCGCTTCAGCAAGGCTGAGCACCGCTCGGACGATCGCCACCGCGTCCGGATCGACCATCATTCCCGAAACGAAGCTCTTGTCGATTTTGAGCACGTCGATCGGCAGACGCTGGAGATAGGCCAGGCTTGAATAGCCGGTGCCGAAATCGTCCATCGCCACCGTGGCGTCTAGCGCCTTCAGAGCGTCGAACACCCGCGTCGCCCGCACCGGGTCCTGGACGATCGAGCTTTCGGTCAGCTCCAGCGTCAGCCGATCGCCGGTCAGCCCGCTCGACTTTAGGGCGCTCGCGACGACGGCTGCAATGTCGTCGCGAGCGACCTGGATGGCCGACAGATTGACCCCCACGTAAAGCGGAAGCTTCTCGCCGGCTTTCTTGTCCCACTCGGCCAGAGTTTGTGCGGCTGTATCCATCGCCCAGCGGCCAAGCTGAAGGATAAGTCCGGACTCCTCGGCGACGGGAATGAATTCGGTCGGGCTGATCTCGCCGCGATCCTCGTGGTTCCATCGCGCAAGCGCCTCGAAACCGGCGACCTCGCCGCTCTTCAGGTTGATCAGCGGCTGGTAGAAGAGCTTGAGCTGATCCTTGTCGAGCGCCCGGCGAAGTTCGGTTTCGATCGAGAAGCGGCGCCGCGCCTCGGTCGCCTGTTTCGGCTCATACACTTGCGGCTTTCCGGCAAGCTTTGCCTGCTTGACCGCGAACTGGGCACTTCGGAACAGTTCCTCGGGATCCTGCCCGGAATTCATCAGGGCAACGCCAATCGCGCATTCGACGCGGATCTCGAGCTCCGAGAGCTTGAACGGCGCAGTGATCACATCCTGGATTCGCTCTGCCGCTTTCAGCGCATCCTCGACTCCGCGCCGGAGGGAGACCAGAACGCCGAATTCATTTCCGCCGGTCCTCGCAAGAACGTCGCCTGCACGGAGAGCCAGGATCAACCGCCGAGCGAAGGTGATCAGAAGCTCGTCGCCGGCGAGGCTCCCCATCGATTCGTTGATCCGGCTGAAGCGCAGCATGTCGACGACCAGCACCGCATGCTCGACCTCGCGCGAGATATTCTCGCCCGCCTCCTCGATCGCCTCGCTGAACGCGAGCCGGTTCGGAAGTCCGGTGAGGCTGTCGCGCAACATTTCGGCGCGCAGCGTCCGTTCCGCCTGAAGCTCGACGGTGCGGTCGACGAGGCTGAGCAGGCAGCGTTGTGCCGAGCCGTTCGACTTCGGCAGGGGCGCGAGCTTGATCCGGTAATATTGCGCGGAGACGCCATCGCCGTCCCTCAGGTCGAGCTCTCCCGAAATGTCGCTCCCGTCGAAGAACTTGCCGAGAAGGTCGGCGATCGGGCCGCTCTTCAGGCACTCGGCATCGTTCCAGTTAAGCGCAGTGCAGGTCGATCGCTCGACCAGCTCGAGGAAGCGGCTGTTATGAGTCGCTACACGAAACGCGCCATTTTTCGTACGCTCGATGACGGCCGCGGCGATGGGAACAGCATCGAGCAAGCCGGTGTCGTCCGCAACTACGAGGTGCGGTTTCGCGCTCACATTGTTATCCGTCCGTCGACGCGCCGAGGCGCCCCGCGAGCGGGAGGTTGCAGCCTGCATGCCGCCGTTATGGAGCGGAGGGGTTAATTCGAAGTATCCAACCCGGTCCGCTCCGGATTGTTAACCGATGTTGGTTAACGCCTAATCGAAACGGTTGCTTCTCGGGAAACCAATCGGCGGCATTCGCCCGGCGGCGCCGCGAGCGGCTCTCCAGGATGACAAATCGGTCTCATTGCGGACGCGCCCGGTTTCGCCGCCCAGCGCCCAGCTCAAGCCGTCCTCCAGCCGGAAAGCGACCGCGTCGCTAAGGCCACCATCGCGATAACGCTGAAGCATCACGCCCTGACCGCGCGCAAGCTCAGGCAATTCCGATAGCGGGAAGACGACCATCTTTCGGTTCTCGCCGACGACAGCGACCGCGTCCGCGCCGTCAGGGATCGCGCGCACCACCGCAACGGTGGCACCGGGACGGACATTGACGAGCTGCTTGCCCTTTCGCGTCTCCGCGAGCGTTGCATCGCCAGTCGCGATGAAGCCCTTTCCATCGGACGAAGCGACGAGCAGCTTCATTTCCGGCCGAACGACCAGGAGCTGGATAATCTCGACCTCGGCATCGAGGTCGATGAACAGCCGAACCGGCTCGCCGAACCCACGAGCGCTCGGCAGCTTGTCTCCAGCGAGCGTGTAGACCCTTCCGTTCGACGCGAAGAGCGCCAGGCGGTCCGTGGTCTGGGCATGGAAGTGGATGAACGGCCCGTCGCCCTCGCGCCATTTGAGGTCTGCGACCTGCTCGAGCGCAAGGTGACCCTTCATCGCCCGGATCCATCCCCGCTGCGAGAGGATGACGGTGATCGGCTCTTTCTCGATCATCGCCGACCAGTCGATGTCGCGGGTGACCGCCGCGGTCTCGATCTGCGTTCGCCGCTCGTCGCCGAACTTGTCCTTCACCGCAGTAAGGTCGCGCTTCATCCGCGTGCGCTGGCGAGCGGGACTTTCGATCAGCTTCTCGAGCTCGTCGCGCTCCTTCGCCAGCGCTTCACGCTCCCTGGCAATCTCCATCTCCTCAAGCCGGCGCAGGGAGCGCAGTCGCATGTTGAGAATTGCCTCCGCCTGACGGTCGGAGAGCGAGAATTCGGCCATCATCAGCGGCTTCGGCTCGTCCTCCGTGCGGATGATTTCGATCACCCGGTCGAGGTTGAGGTAAGCGATCAGAAAGCCGTCGAGCAGATCGAGCCGCTCGTCGATCTTGCCGACGCGGACCTGGCTGCGGCGAACCAACACCTCGAACTGGAACCCGAGCCACGCCGCCAGCGATTCCTTGAGACTCATCACGCCGGGCGTCCGCGTCGCGTCGAGGACGTTGAGATTTAGCGGGAAACGGATTTCCAGATCGGTCAGCCGGAACAAGCTCTCGAGCAGCAGGTCGGGATCGACCGTCCGGGCGCGCGGTTCCAGGATCAACCGGACCTGCTCGTCGCTCTCGTCCTTCACGTCGGCAAGGATTGGCAGCTTCTTGTCGGCGATCAGCTGCGCGATCTGCTCGATCAGCTTGGCCTTGGGCACGCCGTAAGGGATTTCGCTGACGAGCAGATGCCAGCCGCCGCCCTTTTCGCGCTCGACCGCGACCTTCGCGCGGAGTCGGAACGATCCTCTGCCGCTCACGTAAGCGCGGGCGATCGTGTCCTCGTCGTCCACGAGCACGCCACCGGTCGGGAAATCCGGACCCTTCACATGTTGGAGCAAGGCGCGGTCGTCGACCTTGGGATCCTCAATCAGCGCCATCGCGGCGTCGACCAATTCGCCGACGTTATGCGGCGGGATCGAGGTCGCCATCCCGACCGCAATCCCGCTCGCGCCGTTCGCCAGCAGGTTCGGGAACAGCCCCGGAAAAACCTCCGGCTCCTCTTCCTCGCCATTGTAGGTGGGCCTGAAGTCGACCGTTCCCTCGTCGAGTCCTGCCATCAGCTGGATCGCGATCGGAGTCAGCCGCGCTTCGGTGTAGCGGTAGGCCGCCGCGTTATCGCCGTCGATGTTGCCGAAATTCCCCTGGCCGTCGACGAGCGGGTAGCGGAGCGCGAAATCCTGCGCGAGACGGACCATCGCGTCATAGACCGACTGGTCGCCGTGCGGGTGATATTTGCCGATGACGTCGCCCACGACTCGCGCCGATTTCTTGTAGGCGCCAGCTGGATCGAGGCGCAGCAAACGCATCGCCCAAAGCAGCCGTCGATGGACCGGCTTCAGCCCGTCGCGAACGTCCGGCAAAGAGCGAGCGGTGATCGTCGAAAGAGCGTAGACCAGGTAGCGCTCGCTAAGGGCGGCGTCGAACGGAGTCTCGATTACGGTGGAAAGGTCAGGGTCGGCCATTACCCTTCGCTAGCAATCGTCGGGGCGCGCTTCCAGCGCTTCTCGAGGCTTATTGCGCGGCAATCGGCAGCGGCTGAGGCCAGCCGCCCGCCGTATCCTCCAGCGCCCGCTGCATTTCTTCGAGCAGCCATTCGCGGAAACGCTTCACCTTCGGGACCATCCGCCGCTCGGCGGGATACACCAGCCAATAGGCCCAGGCCCGGCTCGAGATGCGATCGCGGAACGGAACGCACAATCGTCCCGCCGCGACGTCGCCCTTCCATAACAGCGGAGTCAGCAGCGCAAATCCCTGCCCCGCCATCGCTGCATGGCCTTCGTCCGCCTGGCTATCGAGGCGGACGCCCGGACGTCGAAAGACGCCCTCGTCAACGGGAACCCCATTGTCGCCGAACCACTGGTGCCACCAATCGTCGTTTGGATTGATCAAATTCAGTTGCGGCAGGTCGCTCGGTTCCAGCTTGCGACCGAGCTTCGCCTCAGTTTCCGCAACACAGTGCGGAGCCGTCATCGGAGTGAAGCTCGACTTGAACAGCTCGTGATGCTCCAGACCTTCCCAATCACCCCGGCCTCCGCGGATTGCGACATCGGCGCAGCCCGATCTCAAATCGACCAGCTCATTGCTCGTCGTCATTCTCACCGCGAGGTCCGGATGATCGATCTGAAAGGCGCCGAGACGCCAGGCGAGCCAGGTGTTGGCGAACGTGTGCGTCGTGGTGATGGTAAGGAGAGTCTCATCCTCTTCGCGATGACTTGCGAAGGCCGCCTCGATCGCATCGAATGCGCCGGATAGTGGCGGAAGCAGGCGCGAGCCGAGCGTAGTCAATCGCGCCCGTCCCTTTTCCCTGACGAAAAGCGGGGCGCCGAGACGCTCCTCCAGGCTTTTCACCTGATAGGATACCGCGGCCTGGGTCATTCCAAGCTCGGCAGCCGCGGCCGTGAAATTCTCGGTTCGGGCGGCAGCCTCGAAGACCCTGACTGCTGCGAGTGGAGGTAGGCGCCTCATCGCATCGCTTTCCAAAAGAATGGGGGACCCCGCCGACGTACCGCGTCGACACGCCAATCATAAGGCAGGTTTATGGTCTCTGTCGAGCGTTTGATTGGCGAAACGACGCGCCGAATCCTATTAAGCTGTCAACCGCCGGCGAAGGCTTATCCCTTCCCCTCAGCCCCCATCGCCGGCGGCCCACAACAGGCTAGGAGAAATCGCCATGGCTTATGGCCACAGGATCCGTGCGTTCATCGAAAACGGCCCGGTTGAGCAGGTCGCCAAGGCAGACGCGCGGCGCTCGACCGCCCGCGCCTGGCGCACCCTCGACCAGGCCCGCCGGCTTCGGCTGGTGGAGTGCGCGCTCAGCGCCGCCAACGACCGCATCGACGGCTTCCCGATCGCGCTCTGACGCGAACTAACGGAGGAAGGATGGTTACGATGATCGACGAGTTTTTTGACCGCAGTTACCGCGATGGGCGAGCCCGGCTGAACGCTTCCCTGGCGACCGGGCTCTCACGTCTGACGGAGACCGTAATGAACGCGTTCGATGTCCTGAACCGGATCGAATATCAGGCGCCCTGGACCGCCAGGCCGAAGCGCGCCCGGTGACACTGACCCGGTCGTGAGGAGCGCGGCTGCACGCTCCGCGCTCCTCACTTGACCTTCCTCAATTCCAACTGGCAATCGGCCAGTTTGGCTAATAAAATCAGCTGTTTGTCGAAACGAGGGGTTGCGCGTTAGCCGTCAATCCCTACGCTCCGCCGCGCCGAATCAATCCGGGGCCGGGGAGTATTTTCGTGGTTTTGAAGCCGTTCATTTCGCGCGCCAGCAGCGCTGCCATCGTCATTGCCATCATCGCCAGCAGCGCTCCCGCGCTTGCGGCCAGCGCACCCGCAGCGAAGCCTGCCGTCAACGGCTGGGGCATCCCGCTCACCGACGTCACGCCCGATCCCTCGATCAAGTACGGTAAGCTCCCGAACGGCATGAAATATGCGATCATGCACAATGCAACGCCCAAGGGCACCGCGTCGGTCCGCATGCAGATCGCGTTCGGCTCGATCGGCGAAGCCGAGAAGGAGCGCGGTCTCGCCCACTTCATCGAGCATATGGCGTTCAACGGCTCGACCCACGTGCCCGAAGGCGACATGGTCAAGATCCTCGAGCGTCAGGGGCTGAAGTTCGGGCCCGATACCAATGCCGTCACCGGCTTCGACACCACCACCTACATGCTTGAGCTGCCGCAGACGGACGACCAGCACATCGACACGGCGCTGTTCCTGTTCCGCGAAGCCGCCAGCGAGCTGAAGTTCGATCCGGCCGCCGTTAATCGCGAGCGCGGGGTCATCCTCGGCGAGGAACGTTCGCGCGACAATTTCCAGTACCACCAGTTCGTCGACCAGCTCGGCTTCCAGGTTCCGGAGACGCCCTATCCGAAACGGCTGCCGATCGGCGTCGACGCGGTGCTCAAGGGCGCAACCGCCGACACGATCCGCGGCCTCTACCATCGCTATTACCGGCCGGAAAACGCGACCCTCGTGTTCGTGGGTGACGCCGACCCGGCGGCGGTCGAAGCGAAGATAAAGAAGGTCTTTTCGGACTGGAAAGGCGTCGGCACGTCCGGAGCGCCCCTGCCCCGCGGCAAGGTCGATCTGTCGCGGCCGGCTTCGTTCGACACCTTCGTCGACCCGGCGGTGGCGACGACCGTAAATTATACGGTCGAGCGGCCGTGGAAGGATCCGGCGGATACGCTCGCCGAGCGCCGCCACAAGATCGTCGAGGCGCTGGCTACCGCAATGTTTAACCGGAGGCTGGCCAAGATCATGAACGCGCCGGGCTCGCCGCTAATCAACGGTGGAATGGGCCTCGACGAGCAGCGCGACGCAGCGCTGACCACCGCCATCACCCTCGCGGCCAAGGACGGCGCCTGGAAGGACGCGCTCGATACGGTCGAGCAGGAGATCCGCAAGGCTCAGAAGTTCGGCTTCACTTCCGACGAGCTCAAGACGGTGATCACCTCCACGACTGGCGCGCTTCACGCTGCTGCTGAGATGGAAGGCACGCGCTCCAATCCCTCGTTGGCGAATGCCATCGTGAGCGTCGTCGGACAGAAGGATTTCATCACTACGCCGAAGCAGAAGGCGGCCTATTTCGACTCCATCGCGAAATCGATCACGCTGGCTCAGGCCAACGCGGCGTTCCGCGAGCTGTGGACAGGGAGCGCCCCGCTCATCCACGTCAGCGACAAGCAGGATATTTCCAGCAAGCA
>Ga0105238_10008446_pt1 | contig 10311 bp, 7 predicted proteins | sample KBSC34metaG_FD_81526 | JGI IMG/M metagenome (GOLD analysis project Ga0105238, IMG submission 81526) | Corn rhizosphere microbial communities from Kellogg Biological Station, Michigan, USA - KBS C3-4 metaG | ecosystem: Host-associated > Plants > Roots > Rhizosphere > Soil | place: Michigan, USA...
CATTTGGTGTTGGGCGCGTTGCATACGTTCCCGCAGCAGCTCTGTCCGCTGGAGCCGCAGCCCTGGCATCGGCCGTCGGCGCAGGTTCCGAACGTGCTGCCGCACATGCTGCCCGACGCCAGGCACGTCCCCGAGTAACAGCACGCGCCGCCCTTGCAGGCGTTCGTTCCGGGGCAGCAGGGCTCGCCCGCGCCCCCGCAATGCGCGCAGACCTGGCCCGTGGCGTTGCAATACGTGTCGGGGGCGCTGCATGTCCCGTCGGCACAGCAGGCCGAGCCGGCTCCCATGCCACAGGCGCCGCACACGTACGGCGAAATCGTGGTGATGCACCGGGTGCTGGGGGCCGTGCACAGGGTGCCCGTCACGCTGCCGGTCGGGCCGCAGCAGGCCTGCGACAGGCCGCCGCAGGTGCCGCACGCGCCGTTCTTGCAAACGCTGCTGCCGGCCGTGGTCCCACAGTCGCTTCCGGAGGCGACGCAGCGATTGGACACGCAGCAGCCGCCGCTGTCGCAGGCGTTGCCCGCGCAGCAGGCATCGCCCGGGCGCCCGCAAATGACACCGTCGACGGTGTTCCCGTCCTTCGTCCCGCCGTCCGGGGGCGGGGCGCCGCCGGTGCCCACCGGCACGTCGACGCTGCCGTCAGGGATCATGCCGCCGGTGCCCGGGCCCACGATGATTCCGCCCGCGCCGCCCGTACCGGGGCCGACGATCGCGCCGCTCCCTCCCTTGCCCCCCGTGCCCGGCGCGCCCGCCGCGCCCGTCGTCCCGGCGCTGGAGGAGCCGGCCAGGCCCGTGACGTTGCCGCCCGCGCCCGGCATGTCCTTCTTGCTGCTGCTGCAGCCCAGGCCCGCGGATGCGGCGACGGCAAGGGCCAGTGAGGCGACGACCCACGCGAACCGACCCGGGGCACCAACGGCAGCGCTCGATTTCATCGAATCCCCCATCGCTAAGCAAATGAAGACGCCAACGACGTCAGCGTCTGCGGTCACGAACCGGATGCGCGTCTTGCCCGGCCGCAGCAACCCAGGCGGCGCCATCTTCTCACGAGCGCTTTGGTATTGTCCACATCCAGCCGCGGACGGGCCGACCGCGTTCGACCTCTGGCGAGAGAGGCCGTCCGGCGGGCGCGGTCCAGACGGCCTGGAAACGGCGGTGCGGGTCCTCTAAACTGCCCGGTTTCTCGAAGGAGGCCCGGATCATGGACGTTCAGCTGTTCGACACCACCCTGCGCGACGGTACGCAGAGCGAGGGGCTGTCCCTCTCGGTCGAGGACAAGCTGAAGATCGCGCGCCTGCTGGACGGGTTCGGGATTCACTTCATCGAGGGCGGATACCCCGGGTCGAACCCCAAGGACATCGAGTTCTTCCGCCGGGCGCGCGCGCTGCGCCTCAAGCACGCCAAGCTGACGGCCTTCGGGAGCACGCGCAAGGCGGGGGCGCCGGCCGCGGACGACGCGAACCTGCGGGCTCTCGTCGACGCGGACACGCCGGCCGTGTGCATCTTCGGGAAATCCTGGCTGCTGCACGTGACGAAGGTGCTCGGCACCACCGCCGAGGAGAACCTGGCCATGATCGCCGACAGCGTTCGCTTCCTGAAGGCGGCCGGGCGGGAGGTCGTCTACGACGCCGAGCACTTCTTCGACGGCTACCGTGCCAACCCGGCCTACGCCCTGTCCACCCTGCGCGCGGCGGCCGACGCCGGGGCCGACTGGATCACCCTGTGCGACACCAACGGGGGCAGCCTGCCCAGCCAGATCGCGGAGATCGTGAAGACCGTGCGCGGGGCGGTGTCCCCGCCGCTCGGCATCCATTCCCACAACGACAGTGATCTGGCCGTCGCGAACGCGCTGGCGGCCGTCGAGGCGGGCGCCACGCAGGTGCAGGGGACCATGAACGGCTGGGGAGAGCGCTGCGGGAACGCCAACCTCATCTCGATCATCCCGGCGCTGCAGCTCAAGATGCAGCGGCGCTGCGTGCCGGACGAGAACCTGGCGCGGCTGACCGAGCTGTCGCGGGCGGTCAGCGAGATCGCGAACATCCGCCCGCGCGCGCACGCGCCCTACGTGGGCGCCTCCGCGTTCGCCCACAAGGGCGGGGCCCACGTGGCCGCCATCGAGAAGGTCACCGAGAGCTACGAGCACATCCCACCCGAGGCGGTCGGCAACACCCGCAAGGTGGTGGTCTCGGAGCTGTCGGGCCGCGGCAACGTGCGCCTGCGGGCTGGCGAGATGGGCGTCGACGCCGGGGGCAACGAGCGCGCGGTGGTGAACCGGATCAAGGAGCTGGAGAACCAGGGCTACCAGTTCGAGGCGGCCGACGGCTCGTTCGAGCTGCTGGTCCGGCGCGACAAGCCGGACTACGTCGCGCCCTTCGAGGTGCTGGACGTGGTGGTGATCTCCGAGCAGCGCCGGGGCAACAGCATGTTCGCCGAGGCGACCGTGAAGCTGAAGATCGGCGAGCAGATCATCCACACGGTCGCCGAGGGCACCGGGCCGGTACACGCCCTCGACGGCGCCTTCCACAAGGCGCTCAACGAGACGTTCCCGCTGCTGAAGGACGTTCACCTGGCCGACTACAAGGTCCGCATCCTGGATCCGGAGGCGGCGACCGGCGCCAAGACGCGCGTCCTCATCGAGGCGGCGCGGGGTGAGGAGCGCTGGAGCACGATCGGCGTCTCGCAGAACATCATCGAGGCGAGCGCCGAGGCGCTGGCCGACGCGCTCGAGCTGCCGCTGGCGCGGGCGCGGGCGGCCGAGGCCCAGCGCGGCGCCGTGGCCAGGGGCTAGGCCAGAGCCGATCTTCGAGACGGTCTTTCCAGACCATTGTTTTCAAAAGCGGCCGCTCGGATATATCCTGACGTTGCTTGGGAGCTGAGCTTGGCCGGTGTCGGTCGGATAAGCGTAGCTGCACTTATTCGGGGCGCGAATGCGGAGCCGGTCCGCAATGAATGGACCTCGCACCCCAGGCGCCGGCAAAGACCGTCCGTCCGGCGATCGTGGCGCTCAGTTTGTTCGCCAGTGGCGAATTCTCCGGCTGCTCGAAGGATCGAGACGAGGTCTGACGGCGGCCGAGGTGAGAAGCGCGCTCGAGGAGATCTGCTCCGCCAGAACGATCTATCGCGATCTGATCGTCCTTCAGGAGGCCGGTTTCCCCCTGACGAACCAGGACAAGCGCTGGCAGTTCTTGGAGTCGGGGGCCGGGTCCTGGGTCGTGCCGGTGAACCCCACGGAGGTCGTGGGACTGATGCTCGCCGAAGACGTCTTCGAGCCCGCGTCGGGATCCTGGTTGCTCGAGCCCCTTCGAAAGCTTCGGCAACGCCTCTCGGCGATGCTGACTCCCGTGGGAAGGCAATACTGCCAGGAGCTCCGGCGCAGCAACGTCGCGACGCTGTTTGGAACGGGCCGATATGGTGAGAAGCGGGCCGAGATCGAAGCCCTGCACGAGGCCATCGAGAAGCAGCATCGGCTGCGAATCCGCTACTCGACGCCAGGTAAGGCCGCCTCCGACCGGACGGTGGACCCTTACTGCACCTGGTTCGCGGCGGGCCGGATGTACTTGGTCGCCTATTGCCACAAGGCCGAAGAGATCCGGACGTTCGCCGTCGAGCGCATTGTCAGTGCCCGGGTCCTCGACGAAGCGTTCGACGTCGACCCGTCCTTCGACGCCGCCGCGTTCACACGGAAAGGTTTCGGCGTGTTTCACGGCCCTGTCCACCAGATCGTCGTCGACTTTTCCCCACGGGTCGCTCACCTGATTCGGGAGCGCCGTTACCACGCCACACAGCAGGTGGCCGATCGCGGCCAGGGCGTGAGGCTGAAGATGGAAGCGGCCGGCCTTCCAGAGATAGCGGCGTGGATCGCCGGGTTCGGCGGCGACGCCCGTGCCGTCTCGCCGCGCGAGCTGGTCGACCGGGTTCTGAAACTGCACCTCGAAGGCCAGGCTGCTATCGCGACGAAACGGGACGTGACCTCGGATGACACGAACGTCTGATAGTCAGGAGGCCTCGCATGATGGTGGATCTCTGGTTCCCAGCCGTCGGTCGAACGCTCCCCTCTGATCACGGGTACACGCTGTACGGCGCCCTATGCCGCGTCTTGCCCGCGCTGCACGACGCGGATTGGTGGGGCCTGCACACGGTCCGAGGAACACGCGTGATGGCCGGAATGATTGCGCTCTCGCGGGCGCCGCGTATCGGGATCCGGTTGCCGGCCGAACAAATCCAGACGGTGCTGCCCCTGGCTGGCCGTCGGCTCGATGTCGCGGGTTATGGGATCGGCCTCGGCGCACCGACCGTCGAGGCCCTGGCGCCGACCAACGCGGTGTCGGCGCGGATCGCGACAATCAAGCCCTTCATGGAGCCAAATCCTTTCGGTTCCGCGGTCGAGAAGCAGCTGGCCGAGATGGAGATCTCGGGAACTGTCACCGTCGGCGCGCGAAAGATCGTTCGCATCGGAGGGCGGAGCGTCGTCGGGTTCTCGCTCCGCGTGGCCGGACTCTCGCCCGAGGCATCGATCTGTCTTCAGGAGAAGGGGCTCGGGGGGCGCCGGCACATGGGGTGCGGGGTATTTCGGAGATCGGAAGGGGAGCTGGCGGCGGACGCGCGGCCGGCCGGCGAGGGGCCCTGATGAATGGAGGCCCTTTGGACGAGGCGATGCTGAATGGTCGACCTTTCTCCGCGGCTCGGAGACCACTGCTCGCCAAGAGTCCCCGTGGCCGGGCTACCCTGACCTTGTTGAAGCACCTGCGAGACACCGAGCAGGCCGCGTCGGAGATCTTTCGGGACGGAACGCGCTGGGCCCGTTCGTACCTTCGTTTCTTTCGGATGTCACCCGGGGCTCATGCCACCTTCCTGCTCAATCTGCGGATAGCCGCTCTATTCCACGACATCGGGAAAGCAAACGAAGACTTTCAGGCCGCCATGGTCGCCAAGACGTTCAAGACGCAGTCACTGCGTCACGAGCACCTCAGCGCTCTCCTTCTTTGTGAGCCGTCCCTCGCATCGTGGTTGGCGGGTGCAGTCGACATCGACGTCGATGTCATAACGGCGGCGGTCCTGAGTCATCATCTGAAGGCAAGCGAGGACGGCGAGTGGGTGGTCCTTCAGCCCAGGCACGCCGCCCCGACGGAGCTCTTCTTCGACGACCAGCAGGTTGAAGATGCACTCACTCGGATCGCCGCCGTCGCCGGTATTCCTCCCTTCGCCGGGGCAATTCCCGCGAGGCGTTACGTCGACGATGCCTGGACGCCTGCATGGGAAGCCTTGTTTTCCAGGGCGACGCGTTTCGATCGCGACATCAGGAAGAAGAATCCGGAACGCTTGAAGCTCACGCTGGCCGTCAAGGCCGGCCTCATCGTCAGCGATTCCGTCTCGTCCGGGCTGGTGCGGGAAGGTTTGGATATCTCGACCTGGATCGAGGGCGTCGCACATCGGGAAGCCCTCAAGGTCGATGAGGTCGAGGCGAAGGTCATCGATCCTCGAAAAGCGCAGCTCAGCAGATCGAGGCCCTTTGCTTGGCATTCCTTCCAAAATGGCGCTGCAGAACTGGGGCGCCGTGGCCTGTTGCTTGCCGCTTGCGGCGCCGGAAAGACTCTCGCCGCCTGGCGATGGGCTTCTTCGGTGAGTAAGAAGGAGGAGCTTGGTCGGGTCATCTTTCTCTACCCGACCCGCGGCACCGCGACCGAGGGATTCCGTGACTACGTAGCCCATGCCCCCGAGGGAGAGGCAGCGCTTGTACACGGTACCTCCGCATACGAACTGGCGGGGATGATGGAGAACCCCCCCGAGTCGTTGCGGGGGAAGGACGTCGTGGACGAGGCCGAAGAGCGTCTCTTCTCCCTGGGCCTGTGGAACAAGCGATTCTTCTCGGCGACCGTCGACCAGTTCCTCGGCTTTCTGGAACACGGTTACGGTGGACTGTGTTTGTTGCCGGCGCTCGCGGACGCTGCCGTGGTGTTCGACGAGATCCACAGCTACGACTCCAAGATGTGGAATGCGCTCGTGACCTTCCTCGACCGCTTTGATCTGCCGGTCCTGTGCATGACGGCGACGCTCCCTCCGTCTCGGCGCCAGGAGATCGAGAAGCACCTGCGCGCCTATCCATCATCTTCGGAGATCGCGGACCTTCAGGACCTTGTTGCGGCCGAGGAGCACCCACGATATCGGCTGTCGGCGGCGACCCGAGACCAGGCGATCGACGCGGCCATCGCGGCGGTTCGCGAAGGCCAGAGGGTCTTGTGGGTCGTGAACACGGTGAAGCGCTGCCAGCAACTCGCGCGCCTGCTGCGATCGGCGCTTCGATCCGATGTCAGCGTCGGCGTCTACCATTCGCGGTTCAAGCTCGAGGATCGGCAGCGGCGTCATCGAGAGACCGTCGATGCGTTTCGGGCACCTGCCCAGGGAGAGTGCCCGCCCGCCATCGCCGTCACGACCCAGGTCTGCGAGATGAGCCTTGACCTCGACGCTGACGTCCTCGTCAGCGAGCACGCTCCGATATCGTCCCTCGTGCAGCGCTTCGGTCGCGCCAACCGCCATCTCCGTCGCGGTAAGGACTTTCGCGCGAAGTTGTTCACGTACGCCCCGGAATCAGGCCGCCCCTACGACAAGCGAGATCTCGACGCGTCGGCGACGTTTCTCGCGGAGTTGACCGGACGGGACGTGAGCCAGCGAGACCTCGCCGTTGGTCTGGAGCATCACGCCGTCGGCGAGCGCGCCTCCAGCGGTCACACCAAATTCGTCGACGGCGGCTACTTCGCCACGCCAGGCGCCTTGCGCGACAGCGACGACATCGGCGCCGCTGTGGTCCTCGACCGCGACATTGAGCTCTTCAAAAGGCTGAAGGCGGCGAACAAGCCGGCGGACGGCCTCATGGTGACCGTTCCGAGGAAGTTCGCGCGGTGGCCAGACGGGACCGGCTTGCCACCCTGGCTCGGCGTGGCCGAAGCCGAGCGATACGATCCATGGCTCGGGTTCATGGTCGATGAGGACGTCAGCCAGTGACCGCGGAGGACGGGATGGTTGAAACCAGTGAGTCAAGTGCGAGCTCCAGCAAGAAGGCGGTCAAAGGCCGACGAAGACCCGCCGCGCCCGCCGACGACACGACGGTTCTGAAGCTGCGTTGGGTCCTGCACGAGCTGCCCTCGTCTCAGCACAAAGCAGGCCTAGCTGGCCTGGCCTTATGCGTGGACTTCCTGAAACGTAAGCCTGACCGCAAGGGCATCTGTGAGATCGACAGTATCGACGGGCGCGGGTTGACCCTCGCCGTCGATCGCCCCGGCATGCAGAGCTTGTTCGACGATGTCTACGACGCCTCTCTCGACGAGCAGGAACGCGACAAGAAGCTTCAGAAGGGCAAAGGGGAAGCAAAGGCCGATATTCCCCCAAAACGAACCGAGGAACGGGTCATAGTTGATCCGAAGACGCAGAAGTCGAAGACGAAGACCGTCTACGTGTACGACCAAGTTGTCCCGCGCGGGGCGCTGATCGAAGACTTGGAGAGCGGCAATAACGGAAACAAGCTGTGGCTCAAGCTCTGGAGAGACGTCGTTTGGTCCGCCTTGCGGGCCGTGCCTGCGACCCGTGAGCCCTACGATGCGAGGGCCGAAAAGCGCACGTCGACGGATGGCATCGACGCATACAACGCTCTCGCCCAGGCTCCGCATGAGAGTGTCGAACTGCCCAGTACCTATGCCATCGGGGCGCAGGCGAAGAGCGCGGAGGATGTCCCCTTCAAGGACGTCGAGCGATTCCGCTTCCTCTTGAACTTCTGGCCGTTCGTGGCAGCCATATATGTTCCGGCGACCCTGGATCGCGAAGGAAAGCGAGACTTCAATGGATTCGCGTTGGCCATGCCGGACCTGAGAGATCTGGAAGCGTTCGTCGAGGATTGGCCGAAAGTGCTCCGAGGGCGCGGCGGTGAAGCATCTGGATACCGTCCCCGCGATGCCGTCATAGATGTCGCTGGCGAAGGTGGTCTCGACGTATTCCGCCGAAGCCTCGACGTTATCACCAACAGGCAAGGGGCGGTGAGGACTCGCGAGTGGCTGACGGCTGTGGATGTCTTCCACCTCGAGCGAGAGGGGAACAACGTTCGGCTCCGGGGGATGACGCGTATTGACCCCGAACGGAAGATGGTCGACGAGTATTCTCGGATTCGGGGCCCCTATTGGAGCCCGATCTTTCGTCACCAGCGGATCGCCAATGTGCTCGATGGCAAGCCATGGTGGTTCGGGTTTGCTCGGCTGTGCTCCCTCACATCCGAAACGATGACCATCAAGCACGATCCCTTTCGACACGACTGTAGGGCGGCCATGACGGAGGTTGAGATGAAACAAGATGTTTCGGATTCAGAGGGAACGCTCGAGCAACTCATCTACCAGAGGGTTCAGGCCTATGTGCTCGGCAAGACGGAGCGGAAATACGACCTCTCCTGGTCGAAGGTCCAGGGCAATCCAGGGCAGGAGAAAGAATACCGGGAGAAGAAAGAGAAGGTGGGCCGCGAGGCATTCCTGGCCGTCAGGTCGCGGACCGGCGCTGATTTCGTCGCCTATTTTACGTCGACCATCTGTTCGATTCCGCACCACTCCAGTCAGGAGAAGTACCTCGAGGTAGCTCGTGCGCTGATGGAACCGAAGGAAACCGAGAAGGTCCGTAGCCTGACGCTGCTCGCGCTGTCCGCGGTCTCGTAGAACCGTGCTCGATCAACCCAAAGGAACGACATGGACAAGCTCAAGAATCTATTCTGTACGGTGCTCACGAATGCTGCTCCGAGCTCCAACTATCGCGGTGAAAGCGAGGAGAATCGGACTATCATCCAGAAGATTTCGAAAGGTGAGCACGAGTTCGCCGTCATCAGCCCGGAGTCGATGCGCAATGCGCTTCGCGACATCCTGGCCCTTCGCGAACTGCCCATGAATCGTACCCGGCTTCGTGACGAGGATCAGCTCGCCGTCGAGTTCAAGGACTTTCCGAATCCGGAGGTCTATGCCGACGACTTCTTGTTTGGCTATCTGGTGGCCGACAACAAGGAGATGAAGAAGCAGAAGCGGCCGGCCAAGCGCGACAGCGTCCTGCGGATGAACATGGCGGTCGCACTCAGTCCGTACCGGTTCGATGCAACGTTTCACCAGTCGCCTTTGAACGGCGGCGCCAGCCCGTGGAAGAATTCTGCGACCTCCGCCCTGCTTCATCGAGAGGTGTCGCACACCGCCTATCAGTATCCGTTCGCCCTGAATCTGAATGATTGCGCGGCTCCTGACGCGCGTAAGTGGACGCGGGCACTGCTCGCCGCCATCGGAGAGCTCTCGAACGTCGCGGGTGGCCATGCCCGAAGCTACTTCGAGATGGCACCCAAATCACTGGTGGCGCGCCTGACCCCGTCTCTTGTCTGCGGTTTCGATACCTACGGCTTCGGTGTCGACGGTGGGTTTGCTGACCTGGCCCGCATCAACAAGGGGGACCTGCCGGGCGGCGAGTTCGTGGTCGCGGGGGCGCTGGCGCGCGAGATGGAGACAGAGGGGAAGACGCGCCTGCAAGGCGAGGGCGTTCGATTCTTCGATAGCCCTCAAGCAGCGCTTCGGCAGCTCGGGATGGACGGACTCGGTGCATGAGTCACCGCGTCCTCTTCTTGCAAGCGGAAGCGCCTTTCGCGGCCTTTCGTTGGATGCAGGCCGGCGTCTATCGTGGGACCTTTCCGGTCATCCCGCCATCAGCGGCGTGGGGGTTAGTGTTGAACCTTGCCGGCATCGAGACACGAGGGCCGCTCGACGAGGTGACCACGGCCATCCGTCCAGACGCTCCCCACCTTGATGTTGCCGTCGGCGTCGTTCGTTCCGGTCAACGTTCGACGCTTTACCAGCAGTTGCACGGCTATCCTGTCGGGAACTCCGGAAAGGAGTTTCAGGCCCGATCTCACGGCGCCAAATATTGGATCGCGCCCGCGAAGCGAGAGATCTTGGTCGGCCTTTGCTGCGTCGTGGGTGTTCGCGGCGAAGGCAGCCTCGTGGACCGAATTCCCAAGGGGTTGGACGGAACACTCGGGAATGTTCGATACGGCCTGCCTTTCGCTGGCGACAATCAGCTGATGTTCAGCCGCATAGATGTCGTCGCTGACCCGACGAACGTACGGTGGTTCGTTCCCCTGAGCGAAGGGGAGGTGAGAAAGGAGTCGACGCGTCTGACCACGAACATTGATCGCCGGGATGCCAGTCGAACTGACGCTCCGCTGTTCGCCCCTACTCCCCCAGGAGCTTGCCCGGAAGCGGCCTGGATCGAGGTGGGGCCCTCTAACGGGTAGGGCGGACAGTCCCCGCGGGG
>Ga0105238_10008448_pt1 | contig 10310 bp, 7 predicted proteins | sample KBSC34metaG_FD_81526 | JGI IMG/M metagenome (GOLD analysis project Ga0105238, IMG submission 81526) | Corn rhizosphere microbial communities from Kellogg Biological Station, Michigan, USA - KBS C3-4 metaG | ecosystem: Host-associated > Plants > Roots > Rhizosphere > Soil | place: Michigan, USA...
GAAATTGCCAAAAGCACCCAGGTATTCCAGCCCGCAGCATGAAAGAACTTTTCGAGGCGGTGCGCGCCGGGGATCTCGCGCGCGTCCAAACTCTTGTCGAAGCCGACCCGACGCTGGCCATCTTCGCCGCGTCGATCCTGGGCGATATTCCGCGCCTGGAAGAATTGCTTACGGCGAATCGATCGCTGGTATCGGCCATTAGTTCGGACGGTTGGACGCCGCTGCATTTGGCTGCATTCTTCGGAAAAGAGGATGCGGTACGGCTGTTGCTGAACAAAGGTGCTTCGGTGAAGGCTCGATCTACGAATCCCATGACCAATACGCCTCTGCACGCCGCGGCCGCGGGCAAACACGCCGAAATCGTGACGCTGCTTCTGGAGCACGGCGCCAACGCCAATGCGCAGCAGAGCGGCGGCTGGACTCCGCTGCACTCGGCGGCACAGAACGGCGATGTCGAAAGCGCCCGCGCATTGCTGGCAGCCGGCGCCGATGCCTCCGCTCGAGCCGATAATCAGCAGAAGCCGCTGGATCTCGCACTGACTCAGGGGCGTCAGGCCATGGTCGAATTCCTGGAAGCCGTTGGAGCGAAGCTGTAGCGTGGGGCCGGAACAGATTATTTCCGAATTGCACGCGGCGGCACTTTCCTCGCTGGAGCGCGCCACTACTCTCGATGCGATCGAAGCCATTCGCGTCGAGGCGCTCGGCCGCAAGGGCAAGCTGGCTGAGGTCAGCAAGACCTTCGGAAAGCTAACGCCGGAAGAACGCGCCAGCGTCGGCAAGCTGCTGAACAGCGTCAAGCAGGATCTGGAATTACGATTGGATCAACGTCGCGAGGCGCTAGCCTCCGTGGAACGTGACGCGCGGCTGGAAGCGGAATGGATCGATCTAACCGCGCCCGCGCCCGGTGTGCGTCCCGGCAGCCTGCATCCGATCACCCAGATCCAGCGCGAGCTGGAGGAACTGTTCGTCTCGCTAGGCTTCGCAATCATGGACGGCCCCGAGGTCGAGACCGAACACTACAATTTCGATGCGCTGAACATTCCTGCCGATCATCCCGCCCGCGATGCGCAGGACACTTTCTGGTTGAAGGATGGCCGCCTGCTGCGCACCCATACTTCGCCGGTCCAGATACACGCGCTCGAAAAGCTTGGCCCGCCGCTAAAGGTGATCGCACCGGGACGCGTATTCCGCAACGAAGAAGTGGACGCATCGCACGAGCACACGTTTTATCAGCTGGAAGGCATGATGGTCGATCGTGACGTCTCGGTCGCGCATCTGCTGTACTTCATGAAGACGCTGCTTTCGGCGATCTTCCATCGCGACGTAACGGTGCGTCTGCGGCCCGGATTCTTCCCCTTCGTCGAACCCGGGTTCGAGCTCGATATTCAGTGCCTGATCTGCGGTGGCAAGGGTTGCCCTGTCTGCAAACAGTCCGGCTGGGTGGAACTGCTGCCCTGCGGCCTGGTGAATCCCGCGGTGCTGCGCGCCGGCGGCGTGGATCCCGAACAATGGAACGGTTTCGCGTTCGGACTTGGGCTCACGCGCCTGGCCATGATGCGCTACGGCGTCGACGATATTCGCCTGTTCGCCGGCGGCGACCTCCGTTTCCTGGGGCAGTTTTAAAACGCCGATGAAATTTTCCTACAACTGGCTGCGCGATCTGGTCGAGGGACTCGATACGCCGCCGCGTGAACTCGCCCAGCTCATTACGTTGAAGACCGCCGAGTCCGAAGGCGTCGAGACGCACGGCAACGATCACGTCATCGAAATCGACAACAAATCGCTGACGCATCGTCCCGATCTGTGGGGTCATCACGGCATGGCGCGCGAGGTTGGGGCGATTCTCGGCAAGAAGCTGATCGATCCCGTGAAGCACGTCGAATTTTCAGGCGCCGCGCCGATACGGGTGAGCATCGAAGACTACGGCCTGTCGCCGCGCTACTCCGCGCTGGTATTCGAGAACGTCACGGTGAAGCCTTCGCCGCCGTGGCTTGCTCAGCGCCTGGAAGCCGTCGGGCTGAATCCGATTAACAACATCGTCGATGTGACCAACTTCGTGCTGGCGGAAATTGCCCAGCCGATGCACGCTTTCGATGCCGATAAGCTCAACGGGGAAGAGATTATCGTTCGTTCAGCGCGAGCCGGCGAAGTCATCAAAGCCCTGAACGACGAGAGCTATACGCTCGACCCATCCAACCTGGTGATTGCCGACCCTGCCGGTCCCGTGGCCATCGCGGGCATCATCGGCGGCGCGGATAGCGCGATTTCGGATTCCACCACGCGCATCGTTCTCGAGAGTGCGAACTTCAACGCATCGAGTGTGCGCAAGACTTCAGCCAAGCTCAGGCTCCGCACGGACGCCTCCATGCGCTTCGAAAAGGCGCAAGATCCGGTGAACACCATCCGCGGCCTGGAGCGGGCTTTCGAGCTTTTGCAGGAAGTTTCCCCCGGCATCCGCTTAGTCGGCGGCCTGGCTGATAACGCTCGCCTGCCGGCTCCGCAGCCGCCGATTGTGCTGCCGCTTGACTGGCTGAATCGCAAGCTCGGCCGCGCGATCCCCGCTGAAGAAGTCCGGCGAATTCTGGAGTCGTTGGAGTTCCGAGTCGAAGAGATTGAACCCCGCATCCTTTCGGTGTTCGTGCCCAGTTGGCGCGCCACCAAGGACGTCTCAATCAAAGAAGACTTAGTGGAAGAAGTCGGCCGCATGGTGGGCTACGCTTCCATCCCGCCTGTGGCTCCGCTCACGCCGGCCACCGTACCGCCGGCTAGTCCGGAGCGGGAATTTCATCACATCGTGCGGAAGATGGCTGCCGCGCAAGGATTTACCGAAGTTCAAAACTATTCTTTCGTCAGCGAGGAAATGGCTCGGGCGTTCTCGCTGGATCTGGCCGCGCACGTGCAAGTGGTCAGTCCCATTGCGTCCGATCAGAACCTGCTGCGCACCAGCCTGCTGCCGGGCATTTGGAAGAACATCAACGACAACGCCCGCCACCTCGAGCAGTTCCGTTTGTTCGAAATCGGCCGCGCGATCTATCCTGACCGCGAAGTTCTGCGTTTCGCTGCCGCGCTTTATTCGAAAGACGATGGAGCCGCCGGCCTTTTCGAGCTAAAGCGTCTGGCTGAGTGTCTTCTGCCGGGCGTCTCGATCCGCCCAACGGATTCGTCGGCATCTTACGAGCATCCGCGACGAGCCGCCGACGTCGTCTTTGTTGATTCAAAGCAGGGCGATACCAAGCTCGGCCGCCTGTTCGAATTCCATCCGCGCATGGTCGAAGGCGGGCGCGCTGCGGTCTTGGATCTGGATCTCAGCCGTCTGTTCGAGTGTCAGCCCAGCTCGAAGCGCTATCGGCCGCTGCGCAGATTCCCGGAGAGCGCCTTCGATTTGTCGGTTCTCGCCGGGTCCCGCGCTCTGATCGCCGATGTGCAGGCGGCCATGGCGAAACTTGCCGGCGAGCCGCTGCTCTCGATCGCCTTCCTGCGGGAGTTCACTCTCCCCACACCATCGGGTGAAAAAGCCCGGAGCCTTTCCTACCGGCTCACCGTGGGCGCTCCCGATCGGACGCTTTCCGCGGACGAAGTCGGGGCCATTCGCTCACGCATTATCGAGGGAATGCGCGCGGCGGGTTACGAACTCAAAGTCTGACTTCACTTCACCGACATCCCGAATTCCCGTAGCTGCCGGCCTTCTGAATCGTATAGCCGGATCCAATACATGCCGATCGCGAGGCGCTTCGGTTCCTGCGCCGAGATTTTGCCGCCCGCATCCGTCGCTGCGCCTGTCCATACGACTCCGCCGGCCGCATCCACCACCGCGATTCGGTAGGCCTGTCCACTCACCAGATCCGGAGCTTCGATGTTGAGTTGAAGCGGCTTCCTGGCAGGAGCTTCCGCTCTGGACTCGAGACCGCGAATGGAGGAGAGCGTCACCTCAGCCGGCGCTGGATTGTCGAGCGGGCGCGTCCGGAACACAACTAGTGCGACAAGCAGCAGGGCCACTGTAGACGCCACGCCGATCCTGTTCGCAATGGGCAAGTTCCTGTGCTGGCTCCCGGTTGGGCGAGCGGCTGCGGCCTTCATGCTCGGAATGAACGCGTCCAATTCCCGTACCGCGTTCCTGCAGGCTTCGCAAATGAGCAGGTGTTCTTCGACCTCAGCGAGTCGCGCCTCCTCGAGGCGGTGAAAGAAGTACTCCTCGAGGAGCTCGTCGCTAGGATGGGTCGGGAACCGTTTCGTCACTGAATTTCCCAAAACGGAGCATCAAACGAGACCTCCGTTCCAACTTGGACTACGTGTCTTAGTGGGACACGCTCCCCGATGTTCTCAAAAAAAGCGCGTGCAGGCTTCTGTTCACCAGCTTTTTCTTCCCCAATTCGCCGAAACGGGCCTTTGCGCGGGATTTCAGCAGGCGAAACTGTGTCTCCGTGAGCGCCATTTCCGAGCAGATCTGATCCTGCCCCTGCTCGTCCACGTAGAATCGCGTCAGAATCTCCCGGTCGCGGTCGGATAGCTCCGCTAGCACCTGCCGGATGAGTCCGATCCGCTGGCGGAAAATCGCCGTCTCTTCAGGATTTCCACGGGGATCTGGCACTCGGATGGTGGTGTCGAACTCTGCCTGCTCGCGGCGGCTGTGCACCACCTTGTCGATGTGCGCGGCCACTTGGCGGCGGACAATGGTCCGCACAAACCCCATTAAGCGTTCGGGTTCCCGCAGTTCTCCGCGGCGAATCGCCAGCACCACGACGACAAAAGTATCGTGGACCTTGTCATCCAATTCCTGGGGACCCAGCTGGCGGCACAGGTAGAAGCGGATTCCTCGAGAGAAGAGCTGATACAGCTCCTCCATCCCGTCGATTTTTCCGCTCCGGATCCGGTCCACCAGAGCAACCCAGCCGGCGTGGACATCGGCAGTTTCCTCCACCGGCTCGCCCAGCGTCCCGTCGCTTTCAGCTTCATCCAGCGGCGGATCGCTCAGTTCTCCGGTGTCGTCGGTGGGCTCCGGCGAATAGCCGGCAGAATTAATGAGTGCTGTGGCCGCATCCGGAGGCGGCCTGACCGCCAGCGATAATATTCGACGGCGCGGACGGATCATCGGCCACCTCCTATCACCTGAAACGCGGCCCAGTAGGAAGGCGAGGACTGCCAGGTGCCTGAATGAATAAGCTCTACTTGACTGCGGCGCAAAGCTTCCGCCGCGGATGTGCCCCGCAGAGTCCGGTAGAACGCGGGAATAAGATCGCCGTCTGCATCCGGAACGGGCCAGTTCGTTGCCAATACCGTTCTAGCGCCCGCCATCATCCAGGCCTGCGAAAGCCCCAGTAATCCAACTCCGGGTCGGATGTCTCCGGTCGCAGTGGCGCACCCGGTCATCACCACCAACGCGCCCGGTACGTGCAGCAGCCCTATCTCGGACGTGGATAACAGGCCCGGGCTGCCACTTGCCTCCAGCGAGAAGGCCAAAAAACCTTGCTCCGGTTGCAGTGCCGGCGCCAGAACATGCGTCGCCAGATGGATCGTCAATGGAGCCTGCCGCGTCCCTGAAGCGTTGATCTCCGCGAGAAACGCCTCGCGCGATGCTGCGGTTCCCTCTAAGATTTGCATAGGTGGGATCTGAATCTGCCCTGCCGACCCCATATCGGCCTGCCAGCTTTGAGTACTACGGCTCAATTCACGCGACGTGCTTACCAGGCGGTTCAGTTGCCGGGGCGATCCTGCCCCGCTTGAGGCCAGCACAGTTTCAGGCGGCGACATTGCTTCGGCCCGCGGCCCGCTCGGTTTCCATCTCTGTTTCCATCTTGGATCGGCTGCGTTGTACACCGGATCCGCCACTCCCAGGAAGCCTCCCGAAGCTCCCGTGGGCACGGAAGGCGAATTCAAGAACATTGCGCCCGGAATCCCCTGTATGGAATGTCGTTCCACGGTATACACCGGCCGGCCGTTCACATAGCTGCTCACCAGCGCCGCGAAAGGAAGCTCGAACGTCGAACCGTCCAGGGACACCAGCCACGACGTCTTGGCAGCTTTTTTTGAATCGAGCCAGCCCAGCAAGCGTTGATAAAGCTCCGCGCCCAATTGATCCCTTGCGGAGGAGTCTGCCTTCGTCAGAAGCGCCTTGCGAAAACGCCCTATTTCTTCGCCCAGCTCCCCTGCCGGCGGCAGCCTGTGTAAGTCCAAACTGCTTTTCGTCACGGCCCAAACATAGGACTCTCGCTTGCCCAGGTAAAAGCTCAATAACAAATCCGATTCACTTAGGCCATCTTGAATATGAGTAAGTGAACTCCGAGTTCGGAAATTCTCGCTTGAATTCAGGGAAACTCCCAGTCCCGCAATTGATTCCATTTCGGTGAGTACCAAACGGAGACGCTTGGATTCAGGACTGACAGTACTTGTGTCCAGTCCCCGGACGTCTTCGCGGTTGAGCTTTGCCAGCGTTTCCCAGTACGTCACCGGTAGTTTTTTCTTCCATACGGGTGCAAGCGCCCGGCTTTCCCGCAAGCTTGCGGCCCGATTGGCCTCCAGAGCCAGGAAGGCATCCGCAGCTCTGGTTGGGTTCCGGGTGCGTAGCGCTTGGCGCGACGCGGCTTCCACGAAAGACTCGTATACCTGATGCTGTAGTCCAACATGTATGCCGGTCATCATCGATTGCCCTGGGGGCACTCCCGCGCTCCACTGACTGGCCCTGTCCACCGCCGCACTGAAATCCTCCAGCGCTAGCTGAGTCTCACCAAGCATTTCGCGTATCTGACCCCGCTGATGGAGAAGCATGTAGCGTGCCGGATCGGAAGGGCCCGCTGTCAGCGCACGTTCTGTAAAGAGAAATGCTTGACGAGCTCGCTCCAGCCGCTGCTCCCCGATTGCTAAATCGGCCTGGCGCAGCCTTAGTTCGCCTATTCCGGCATAGGAGAAGCTAAGACTTTTCCTGGAATATTTAGAACGCAGCCGCAAGGCCCGGCCCAGCGCGGCTTCAGCATCCTCCAGCTCTCCCGCCGCCATCTCCTGATCGCTCAATAAATCCCACGCCGCAGCCTCCGCCTCGGGATCGCCGGTTCGCCGCGCTGCCTCGATCGCGTCCTGGTACCGGATTCCCCCTGAATCTTCTTCTAAATCTGCTCGCACGCTCCGAAGGCGCATCAGCAGCTGCGCCATATAGCGCGGCGGAGCGGGCAATCGATCCACTGCCGCTTTCCCGCGCTCCAACGCGCTCAAGGCGGATTCTGCATCGCCCACCTGCTGGTAAATGAGGGATAGATTCACGGCAATGGCTCCTGATGCGGCCCAGTCCCCCGATTCCTCGGCCAAAAGGTTTGCACCTAGATAAGCCTCAAGCGCCGAGGCGTATTGTAATGAGAACATTCGCGCGGTCCCTAGATTCGTCAAGTAGTTAATTTGTGCCGGTATGTGACCCAACGCCTTCGCTCGCTGGTAACCCGCGACGTAGACCGATTCCAGACCCGCAAAATCACCGGCCTCCCGTAGCGTGTGGGCGGTCTCGGTAAAGCGGGCGAATTCTTTGGTCTCCCACCAGGAGCTGGAGTCAGACGAACCAGCCCGTATGGCTGACGACGGACGCGTAGCAGCCATGCTAACGGTGAGGACAAGACAAAGGCCTCGGAAAAAACTGGCCAGTGCAACCTCTTCCCTTACTCTATTGGTGCGTACTGATACTACCAGGAATCCAGAGAGTCTCCAAGTTCAAATGTCAAAGGGAATATCTGAAATGTCGATCCCGAAATGATTATTTATCGGCGCAAAGGCCGGGTGCGTCATAAAATGGGACACAAAAAAGGCGGTCTCCGCTAGAATCCCGCTGAAAACAGGATGTCGGATGTAGGAGCCGGCGAGCCTGTTTCGGGTTCCACGGTCACGGCCAGAGTCACACTGGAATCCACCGTTCCGTTCAGGATATGCATCGTCGTGCCCTGAGGATCCGCTCGAAATGTTCCCGCGGGACGCGGAGCGCCGCCTTTCGGGATCACCCATAGTTCATACGCTTTACCCGCGGGCAGCGCCGGCAAGTTGGAAGCGATCAGCAAAACTCCCAGACGCGGATTCAGGAAGAAGTTCCCTCGCGGCGGAGCCGGCTTATCCAGGCCGAAGTTCACCTGCCGCGTCTCCGGCTGATTCAGGAAAGTGAGCGCTTGCTCCAGGCGATCGCGTTCACCGGCGGATTGTTGCAGATCCACGCGCACCTTCGCCAGTTCCCGATCCGTCGTTCGCTGTTGAATACCCAGCCATAGCGCCACGATCACCGCCGCGGCGGCCGCCAGCGCCGCGATCCACGCAAAACCCGAACGTTCGCGTCCCACCGACGCCATCACACGCCTCTTGAGCCGCGACGGAGGCACTACCTGTGGCGCCTGGCTTAGCAGAAGTGCGTTGATTGCCAGCGCGTTCTTCAGATGCTTCTGGCAATCTACGCAATTCCGGGCCAGGTGCTCGTCTATCTCTCGTTTTTCCTCGCCATCCAGAAGCCCCAACGCGTACAGCTCATAGCTTTCACGCAGGTTTTCGCAGCTCATACGGTAGCGGCCTCCGTGAGTTGTTCCCGCAATACCTTTAGCGCCGAACGGACCCATGTCTTGATGGTTCCCAGCGGCTGCTGCATGCGATCGGCCATTTCAGTTTGCGAAAGACCCTCGTAATAGGCCAGCTCGATAACTGTCTTTTGATTCGGAGTTAGCTTCTCAAAAGCTTCTTTGAGCATCCGCGCCCGGTCCAGTGAAAGTGCCCGATTGTCGAAATCGCAGAACTGCCCGGGATGCTCCAACCGGTCCAAATCCAGCGCGCCTGCCGACATTCGGCCGTCGGCGGATCGCAAATAATCAATAGCCCGGTTGCGCGCTACCGTCAGCACCCAGGGTCCCAGCGCTCCGCGCTCTTGATCGAAGGCCGGCATGCGGTTCCAGATTCGCAGGAAGGTTTCCTGAACCAGGTCTTCCGCCGCCGCCGAGTTCCGCACCATGCGCTGAATCAGCGAATAAATCAACCGGCCATAGTGGTCGTACAGTTCCCGCATGGCTCCGGCATCGCGCTCTCGAAGCCGCCGAGCCAGATCAGCGTCATCCCGGAAGCGCAGGGCTACCTGCAACAGCGCCAGGGCCAGGGAAATCGGGATCAATCGGGCCAGCATCGCGCTTCTAATCACAAGTACGTCTTTGATCCGCTGAACGGATTCAACTGGGGATTATACCCTAGCCCTCACCAGGCACCTCACCAAGCAAGGACTGCGCTGACGACCTGATGCACCTCGCTGTCAGTCAGATAAGGGTGAATCGGAAGGCTTATTTCACTGGCGCAAAAGCGGCGGGCCACCTGACAATCGTCTGCCAACTCGTAGGCCGCATCCTTTAGCGCCGGTTGATCCGGGATGGCAATCGGGTAATGGATCCCGGCGCTGATTCCGGATGCCTTCAGGTGCCCCAGAAGGCCGCTTTGGTCCACACTCTCCACACGAACGGGAAAAAGATGCCAGCAGGATTCGGAACCCTCTGGCGCGGAAACCACGCTGACGTCCTCGTGCCGGATTCCAGCCAGATATGCCGCAGCGATCTCGCGCCTGCGCCGGGTCCATTGTTCCAGGTGAGGCAGGCAGGCTTGGCGAAGAAAAGCAGCCTGCAGTTCATCCAGGCGGCTGTTATAGCCGGAGTATTGGTGACAGTACTTGGAACTCTGACCGTAGTCGCGTAGTGCCCGGGCGTGCGCCGCCAGATTTGGATCGCGCGTTAGTATCGCGCCGCCGTCCCCCATTGCCCCCAAGTTCTTGGTTGGATAAAAACTGGTCGCGGCCATCTGGCCGGCAGAACCGGTATATTCACCGCGAAAACGAGCGTCAATCGATTGGGCGCAATCCTCCACGATCTTCAGGTCAAATTCTTCCCGCATCCTCCGCAGTTTGACGAGATCGAGCGCGTGCCCGAACAAGTGCACCGGAACCAGGAAGCGGATCTGCGGCCTTTGGCGCACCACTTCGCTGCAGCGGTCCAGGTCGAGCAGACCGCGCTCATCGGTATCCGCGAACACCGGTATGGCGCCGAGTTTCAGAATCGCCAACGTCGTCGCGAAAGCCGATACGGGAGTGGTCAGCACACGATCTCCCGGCCGGCACCCCAGCGCGCGTAGCGAGATTTCGATGGCGTCCAGGCCGCTGGCGACGCCAATGCAGTGCTCCAATCTCCAGCGCGAAGCCAAGGCCTCTTCGAAGGTGCGTACTTCTTGGCCCAGCACATACCAACCGCTCGCGCCCACTCTTTCAAAAGCGTCCAGGGCGTCTTGGCGGATCTCTTGCCACTGTCTTTGGAAATCGTTTGCCAAAA
>Ga0105238_10008454_pt1 | contig 10307 bp, 7 predicted proteins | sample KBSC34metaG_FD_81526 | JGI IMG/M metagenome (GOLD analysis project Ga0105238, IMG submission 81526) | Corn rhizosphere microbial communities from Kellogg Biological Station, Michigan, USA - KBS C3-4 metaG | ecosystem: Host-associated > Plants > Roots > Rhizosphere > Soil | place: Michigan, USA...
CTCGACGAGCACGCGTCCGTCGAGCGTGCGGCCGATGAGCGGCCCGATGTCCGCCAGACGCGTCATCGACGCGCTGTATTTCAGATTGGACTGCCCCTGATCGCCGAGCGCGAGACGTCCGCTCGCCATGGCGGTCAACCGCGGACCCATGGCCTCGAACATCGTGACATCGACCTGCCGGTTCGCGAGGCTGCCCTCGACCCGTGCCACGTCGAGCGCGAGCGGTCCGATGGTGGAGGGATCGAGCTCCACCGTGCCGTGCGCCGACAGCCGCCCGAGATCGAATGGGTCGCCGAGGCGGACCAGCGTGCCCTGAATGTCGACGGTGCCGGCGACCATGCCTGCCAGATCGGCGCGGCCTGTGAGCCGTTGCGCGTCGAAGCCGCCGGCTTTCCCGCGGTACGACGCGGTCAGCGTCCGGTTGGAGATGGCCCCGGTCACGTCGGCGGGTCCGAAGGTCGCCGCAAACGCCGTCGACGGTTCCAGCTGGGCGGACGCGTCGAGCACGAGCGCGTCCATCGACGACCCCGATCCATCGACGGTGAGCTGTCCCGTCAGGCTCGAGGCGTAGTCGTCGCCCTTGATTGCCTCGATATCGAGCGCGCGGCCCCAGCGCTGCATGTCGGCGTGCGTGACGTGGCCGCTGAAGCCGTAGCGCATCACACCATCGAGATTGGAGAAGCGTCCCGTGCTGGCGGCCGCGACCTCGGTACCTTCGACGCTGGAATCGTCGAACGTCGCCGAGGCGTCGAGCCGCGCTCCGGCGCCGGTTGCGGTGTAGTTGCCGCTGATCCGGCTCTCGAGCGCCGGCAGATTGAGCTGCCGCGGCAGCTGCCGGACGTCGGCTCCGTTGATGTGGCCCGTGAGCGCGTAGCGGACCGGCTGCGCGGTAGGCTCGATGGTGCCTTTGGCCGTCGCGCGCGCGCCGTAGCCTTGCACGCTGCCGTCGATCGTCAGCGTCTTGCGCGCGATCCGGACATTGCCACGCACGGCGTCCCATCGATAGCCCCAGATGGTCGAGGCGTTGGACTGCAGGACCACGCTGCCGGCCAGCGTGTCGAACGACCACGGCCCGTTGAAGGTGAGGTCGATCCGGTCGGTCGACGTGAGCCGGCTCGCCAGCGCGCGGTTCTTGAGGATCGGCGCGAGGTCCAGACGTGTGGTCTGCACCTGCCCGGTGATGCGCTTGGCCGGGTCGCCGATCGCGAGCATGACGTCGGCCAGCACGGCCCCCGCCTGCGGATCGGTGAGATTGGCCTTGATGCCGAGGGCGTCGGCCGCGCCGTTGACGTCGACGGTGCCGGACAGCGCCAGCGGCCGCCCCTCGAGCGCGGGCACCAGTTCGGCGAACTCGGCGAGATCGATCGGGGCGGTTGTCAGATGCGCCGCAATCGTGCCGCGCGCGCCCGCCGACGCCGGCGGCTGGTAGGACACGTTGCCGGCCAGCGTGCTCGCGGCCGTGCGAAGGTGCAGATCGCGGACGTCGTGGCGGCCGTCCTGGGCGGTCCAGTGGCCGTCGAGCGAGGCGACCCGCAGCGCCGGCTGCGCGGCTTCGAACGCGGCGCGGCGGATGACGAGGTCGGTGAGGCCGCGCGCCAGCGTGAGTCCGAAGTCGCCGTCGAGCCGCTCGATACGCGCCGGGAAGCGTGGTCCGCCGGATGCCGCCGAGGCGTCCTCGATGGCGACCGTGCCTTGCTCGACGACAAGCGAGGGCAGTTCCACTGGTTGGGCGTCCCGCGAATCGTTGCGACGGGGGCGCAGCAGGTTGGCGATGTGCCAGCCGGCGGCGTCGTGAATCAGGACGATGGACGGACGCGTCAGCGTGATTTCCGGGAAGCGCCAGTGGCGCGACAGTAGCTGCCGCACGCTGTACGTGACGCGCACGCGCTCCACGCGAACCACCTCGCGTCCGTCCTGGGTGATGCGGACGTCGGTCAGCATCGCGCCCGACCACAGATTGCCGTCGAGACGGCCGATGTGCAGCTGCCCGTTGAGGAGACGCGCCGCCTGCTTTTCGCCGAAACCGCGGGCCCAGTCGCGGAACCACGACGTCTGCGTCGCGATGAGGACCGCTGCGATCAGGAGCACCAGCGTCAGGAGGGTGCCGCCCACGATCTTCACGGTGCGCCGTGCCCAGGGATGCATCAGAAAGCCTGTCCCAAACTGAAATGAATGCGCCAGCGGCGGGTCTCGGGCGTGCCGTCGACCTGCAAGCCGTCGATCGGATTCAGCTGAATGCCGAGGTCGACACGAATTGGCCCGATTGGCGTGAGGTAGCGAAGGCCGGGGCCGACGTCGTAGCGCAGGTCCTTGAGCGTGATGTCCCACGGCAGCATCGTCACGTTGCCGGCATCCAGGAACGCCACGCCGGTGACCTTGCCGATGAGCGGCGTGCGGATTTCGACTGACGACTCGAACATGCTGTGCCCGCCGATGGGAAGCCCGGACCCGCTCAAGTCCGACACTTCGAACCGTCCCCATCCGCGGAGACTGTTGGAGCCGCCAAGGAAGTAGCGCTTGAAGAAGGGGACCGGGCAGTGCGGGACAGGTTGCCCGGCCGGAATGAGGGTGGTGTCGAAGCAGACGGTGTCGTCGCCGCCGCCGTTGATCGTGCCCGCTCGTGCGCGAGTGGCCAGGATGCCGAACCGCCCGAGCGTCTGGTAGTGACGCCCCTCGAGCGTGTACTCCACGTACTCGAAGTCGCCGGGCAGGCCGCCGCCGGCGCGTTCGACGTGGGCGTTCACCATGTAGCCCTTTCGCGAGTCGATCACGTTGGCCGTGGTGCCGCGGCGAAAGTCGACCGCGATGGCGCCCAGCAGCCCTTCCCCGTGGCCCTTGGTCGGATCGAGCCCCAGTGCAATCAGCTGCGAGCGGAACGACAAGTCGCCCAGGAACTCCGGTCTGATGTTGTAGTCCTCGCGTTCGCCGATGAACGACACCGAGATCGACGACAAGCCGCCGCGCCCTGTCACGGGGTTTCGCTGGGTCAGCTCGTAGTTGATCGTGCTGCGCCCTCCGCTCGTGTTCATCTGGAAGGCCGGCTCGTCGGTGAACCACGCCTGGCCGAGAAAGGTGAGCGACACCTTCGGGCTGAACAGGTAGGGCTGAATCAACGACGTGCGCACACCGCGATCGAGCGACGACCACTTGGCTTCGACGTTGGCCGTGCGCGCCCCGCCAAGGAAGTTCACGTGCTTCCAATTCGCTTCGACGCGCGCCTTTTCCTCCGAGCCGTAACCGCCGCTCAACTTGATCTGCCGGTGCTTCGCCTCGGCGACGGTGATGTTCACCGGCACCACGTTGTCGACGACCTGCTCGGTCATCGGCTTCACGGTCGCGAGCTGGAAGAGGCCGAGATCGTAGAGCCGCCGCTGGCTCAGTTGGATCGTCTCGAGGCTGTAGCGGTTCCCTGGCTTGAAGGCGAGCGTGCGCGTGATGACGTCGTCGCCGACGCTCTTGTTGCCCGTGACCGTCACCTCGCCGTACCGCGCCTCCGCCCCCGGGGATGCATGCAGCGTGAGCGTCACGGTCCGGTCTTCCGGATGCCGGGTCTCTTCGGTCGAGACGAGGGCGATCGGGTAGCCACGATCCTGCAGCGCCCGCGCCGCCATGGTCTGTGTCGCCGTGATCTGCGCGCGGTCGGCAATGGCGCCGGGTTGCAGCGGCATCGCACGGCGCAGATCGCTGAGCGCGCGTCCGCGGAGGATGTCGAAGCCGTCGAGCGTGATGTGATCGACGCGCACCGGCTGCCCCTCGGTCACGGTGATGTCGATCTTGATCGCGTCCTGCCGATCGTTCAGTTTCGCGTCGAAGGCCGTGACCTTGGCGTCGGGGAAGCCGCGATCCTGGTAGTAGGCCTCGATGCGTCCCAGGTCGGCGTCGAAGACCTTGCGGTCGAAATAGCGGGCGCGCCCCCAGGGGATCCAGCTGCTGGCCTGTGTCCCGAGAATCCCTTTCACGCGTCCGGCACCGAGCTGGTCAGCGCCGTGAATGGTCACGCTGGTGACCTTGATACGTACCTGCGCCGGGCGCGCCACGCTCTTGGGGTCGGGGCGTGGCGGCAGCGCTTGCGGCGAGGGAGTGGTGCGCGCCGGTGGTTCCGGAGCCTGAGCGGCCGCCGGCACGGCTCCGAGCGTCCACAGCAGTACGACGGCAAGGTGCCGAAGACGTGGGCGGGCGGAGCGGGCGGGCATGAACGATCCGGTCGCCGTGGATCAGGGCTGCGAGACGGAGAGTTCCGACCGGACGTCGCTGACCCCAGACGTCTGGCGCGCAAGAGTCACGGCGCGGTCCCGTTCCGCAGCCGTCCGGACGCTGCCCGACAGTGTGACTACGCCGTTGGCGGCCGTCACGTTGATTTTACCGGCCGCGACCTGGGGGTCGTTGAGGAGCGCCGTGCGCACCCGCGTCGACACGCCAACGTCGTCAGTGGCCGGCCGGATGGATTTGCTGCCGCACGCCACCGACAGGCTCGCGGTCAGAACGAAAGCCGAGATAAAGCTGAGCGTACGCATTGTGCCTCCGCGGTGCCAGGGGCTGGAGCAACCCGTGTGCCACGCTCGACCGAGCGTACTCCGTTTACAAGTTGGAGTTTGGGCAGATCCCGCGACGGCAGACGAGGCCTCGACACGGTCGCACATTTCCTATTTACAAACTCAGCCGCCTTCTTTCAAACGGGACGCGATATGCTCCTGCCGTCCTCGAGGACCGTCCTCGGGCGCACGGCAAGGAGACGACGATGGACAGATGGGTCAGACGCGGCGCAATGGCAGCGCTACTGGTGGCAATGACCGCCGCTCCGGGAGCGGCGCAGAGCGCCATGAACGCCAAGGAAAAGGCGAACGTGCAGTTCGTACTCGACTGGTGGCGCGAGGTGATCCAGGCGCGGCACGTCGATCTCGCGCCGAAGTACCAGGCAGAGACCTACATTCAGCACAACATCAACATCCAGACGGGGCGCGACGGCTTCGTGAAGTTCTTCGGCTCGCTCGGCGCGCCGCAGCCGATTCAGCCCACGCTGGCCAATCCGCCGACGATCGCCTTCGGCAAGGGTGACTACGTCGTCATCATCTGGGAGCGCGAAGGCAAGGACCCGGCCGATCCCTCGAAGACTTACAAGTACAACACCTACGATCTGCTGCGGCTGCAGAACGGCAAAGTGCAGGAGCACTGGGACTGGGCGCTGAAGCAGCCCAAGGTTCCATATGGCGGCGCGCCTGACGGCGTCGACTACGCCAAGGTGAAGTTCGACATGTCGCCGCAGGAGAAGAAGAACCTCGAGATCGCGATTGTCGAGTTCAAGGACATCCTGCAGTATGGGCACGTGGAGCTGGCCGACAAGGTGATGGCGCCGGGATACATCCAGCACAACCCGAACGTGCCGACTGGGCGCGCGGCGTTCGTCGAGTTCTTCAGCAAGATCCGGAAGCCGGAGCCGATCAAGGCCGAGTGGAAGGACGCGCCCGAGATCACCATCGTGAGCGGCTCGTACGTCTTCATGATGTTCAAGCGCGAGAACAAGGATCCTGACGACGGGACGAAGACCTATCCCGCCTACTGGTTCGACATGGTGCGCGTGGACGACAGCATGATCCAGGAGCACTGGGACGCCGCGGTCAAGAATCCACCACCGGCCAGGTAACCGACAGTCGTGGGGGCCGCCCTCAGGCCGCCCCTTCATAACGATCCGCGCAGGCCGAGCGCGTCGGCTTCGACGCGCATGAAGTTGATAACGTTGGCGACGTGGACGTCGAGGGGCAGCCCGAGTTCCTCGGCGCCCTGTCTCAGGTCGTCGCGTGACACGGCGCGCGCGAACGCCTTGTCCTTCATCTTCTTGATCACCGATGGCGCTTCGAGGTCGAGCACGCTCTTCGACGGCCGCACGAGCGCAGCCGCGGTCACGAAGCCGGCCATCTCGTCGCACGCGAAGAGCGTCTTCTCCAGCGCGCTCTCGCGCAGCACCCCTGAATAGCTGGCGTGCGACAGGATCGCGCGGATCACCCATTCGGGATAGCCGCGCCGCCGCAGTTCCTCGCAGCCGCGAAAGGGATGATCGTCGAGCGACGGATAGCGCTCGTAGTCCATGTCGTGCAGCAGCGCCACAATGCCCCAGCCGATCTCGTCCTCGCCGGCCAGCCGGGCATAGCCGCGCACCGCGGCTTCGACCGCCAGCGCGTGCTTGCGCAGGCTCTCGCCCTGCGTCCATTCGGTGAGCAGGGACCACGCGTCTTCACGGGACAGGGAAGTCGTCACGGCGTCGCTAGTTGTACCATGACGGGTTGTGCACCGCATCGTCATCACCTGCCTGGGCTCGTACGGCGACGTCTTTCCGTACGTCGGGCTGGCCCTGGCGCTGAAGAACCAGGGGCACGAGCCGGTCATCGCTACTTCGCCGACATATCGGATTGCCATCGAGCAAGACGGAGTCGCCTTCGCGCCCTTGGGGCCCGATATCGACCTGCGCGACGAGGCGGCGCTGGCGCGCGTGATGGATCCGCGGCGGGGCGGCGAGGTCGTCGTCAAAGAGTTCGTGATTCCGGCGCTCGACCAGATGTGGGACGAGACATCTCGTCTGGCGGGCGATGCCGATCTGCTCGTCAGCCATCCGCTGACGTTTGCCACGCCCGCGGTCGCCACCGCCCGTGCCATGCCATGGGTCGCCACTCTGCTGGCACCGTTGTCGTTCTTTTCCGACACGGACTTTCCGGTCCTGCCAGCGCTGCCAGGTCTCGCGCCCGCCATGCGGGCATGGCCGTGGCTGCGGCGGATGCTGACGGGGGTTGTTCGTCGCGAGACGGCGAAGTGGGCAGTACCGCTGGATCAGATGCGCGCCCGCCACGGGCTGCCGCCGGCAGGCAACCCGCTACTCGAAGGGCAGTTTTCGCCATATCTGAACCTGGCGCTCTTTTCGCGGACGATCGGCGAGCCGCAGCCCGACTGGCCGGCGCACACGCGGGTGACTGGGTTCGTCTTCTACAACGGGCCGGCGTCGCTTTCTCCAGAGCTCGAATCGTTCCTGGCGTCGGGGCCACCTCCCGTCGTCTTCACGCTGGGTTCGTCTGCCGTCGGCGCCGCCGGCCGCTTCTATCACGAGAGCGCCGAGGCGGCGTCCAGGTTGGGCGTACGGGCGGTGCTGCTCACCGGCGGATTCGAAGCCAATCGCCCCGCGCGTGTGCCAGACGGCGTGCTGCTCGTCGATCGCGCGCCACACCAGCTGCTGTTTCCCCGCGCGCGTGCCGTTGTGCACCAGGGCGGCGCGGGCACCATGGCGCAGGCTCTGCGCGCCGGCTGCCCGATGATCGTCGTCCCGCACAGCCACGATCAGCCGGACAACGCCTGGCGCGTGGCACGGCTCGGCGTGTCGCGGACGCTCTATCCGAAGCGCTATACCGCCTCGCGTGCGGCGAACGAACTGCGGAGGCTGCTCGAAGGCCCGTCGTATTCAGCGCGGGCCAGTGACGTGGCCGGTATCGTGCGCGCCGAAGGCGGCGCGGACGCGGCCGCCGAGGCCATCGCGTCTGTTGCAGTGAACGCCGTCCTGACGGCGTAGGAGACCCTACACATGCCACTCGATCACTACGTCACGCTGGGCCGGTCCGGCCTTCGCGTCAGCCCGTTCTGCCTTGGCGCCATGACCTTCGGCGAAGACTGGGGCTTCGGCTCCACGGTCGCGGAGTCCGAGGCGATCATGGCCCGCTACTTCGAACGCGGCGGTAACTTCCTCGATACCGCCAACGCCTACACCGGTGGGCACTCGGAGCGGATCATCGGCAACTTCATCGCGCACGATCGCGCCCGTCGCGATGCGATCGTGATCGCAACGAAGTTCTTCAGCAATCTCTCGCGCCGGAATCCCAACGGCGGCGGCGCCAACCGCAAGGCGGTGGTGGCGTCCTGCGAGCAGTCGCTGCGTCGCCTGCGGACCGACTACATCGATCTGTACTGGATGCACGTGTGGGATCGCTTCACGCCGATCGACGAGACGATGATGGCGCTCGACGATCTCGTACGCGCCGGCAAGGTGCGCTACATAGGCTTCTCGGACACGCCCGCCTGGAAGGTGTCGCAGGCGCAGACGACCGCGCTCTTTCGCGGGTGGACGCCGCTCATCGCGCTTCAGATCGAATATTCGCTGCTGGAGCGCACGGTGGAAGGCGAGCTCGTACCGATGGCGCTCGAGCTCGGGCTTGGCATCACCCCGTGGTCGCCGATTGCCGGCGGCGTGCTGACCGGGAAGTTCACGCGCGAGGCCGCGGCCACGGCGACGTCGGACCGTGGGGCGCGGGCGCTGTCGCGGCTCACCGAGCGCACGTTCACGATTCTCGACGAGGTAAAGCGCGGCGCCGCAGCCCTCGACACGACGCCCGCGGCGGTCGCGCTGGCGTGGGTGCAGTCGCGCCCAGGCGTGGCGTCGACCATCATCGGCGCGCGCCGGCTCGATCAGCTCGACGCGAACCTGGCCGCGCTCGACCTTCGGCTGGCGCCCGAACAGGTGCAGGCGCTCGACGCCGTGTCGCAGCCTGCCCTCAATTTCCCGGCAAACTTCCTGGGCGGTTCGATCAACTTCATGCACAACGGGCTGACGGTGAACGGAGTTCCGTCGGAAGCCTTGCCGCTGCTGCAGCCGTCGCCGCACGCGATCGACTAGGGCAGGTAGGGCGGGTAGGGCGGGTAGCGCGGGGGAGAACCGCACTAGAATGCCGCCCATGCGAAAGGCTGTAACGGTTTGCATTGCGGTCGCCGCGGCCCTTGGTGCTCAGGGGGCGGAGGCGCAGAACGTCACGCGTGACGCGGCTGCCTGCGCGTCGCTGTCATCGCTGCAGCTGCCGGGTGTGCCGCTTTCGATTACCAAGGCCGAATGGTTCGCCGCCGGCTCACGGCCGCCGGCGCCACCCAACGCGCCGCCGAATGCCGCGCCGTCGTTCACGCTGCCAGCCTACTGCCGCCTCGATGGAGTGCTCGACAAACGCACCGGCGCTGACGGCAAGAGCTATGGCATCGGCTTCGCGCTGGCGCTGCCCGGTGACTGGAACGGCCGCTTCCTCTTTCAGGGCGGCGGTGGCCTGAACGGCAACGTCGGCTTCCCGGTTGGCGCGCAGGCCTCTGGTGGCACACCGGGGCTCGTTCGCGGCTTCGCGGTGGTGAGCACCGACACCGGCCATCAGGGCGGCGGCTTCGACGCCAGCTTCATGGCCGAGCAGCAGGCGAGCCTCGACTTCGCGTATCAGGCCGTCGGCCGCGTCGCCGAACTCGCCAAGCAGATCATCGCGCGCTACTACGCCAAGCCGCCGGATCGTTCCTACTTCGCCGGCTGCTCGACGGGCGGCCGCGAAGGGATGCTGATGACGCAGCGTTATCCGCGCTACTTCGACGGCGTGATCTCGGGTGCGCCCGCCATGCGCACCAACTATTCGGGCATCGGCGACGAGTGGGTGGCGACACAGCTCAATACCGTGGCGCCGAAGAATGACACGGGGGTGCCGCAGGTACGCCAGGCGCTGTCGGAGTCGGACAAGAAGCTGGTGATCGATGGCGCACTGAACGCCTGCGACGCGAACGACGGCGTGAAGGACGGCATGATCTTCGATCAGCTGTCGTGCAAGTTCGATCCGAAAGTACTGGCGTGCAAGGGCGCCAAGACCGACAGCTGCCTCACGATGGAGCAGGCGGTGGCCATCGAGAAGGGGTTCGCCGGACCGAAAGACTCGAAGGGGCGCCAGGTGTATCCGGGCTTTTTCTTCGACACTGGCATCGCGTCGACGGTGGGCATCCCCGGACTGCTCCATGGCGGACTGAATCCGGTGGGGCCGCCGTTTGCGTCCGCCTCGATGGACGTCGATGCTCGCGCGCTCGCGGCGGCCACCGACCAGGCGGAAGCGCTCACCGCCACGTCGCGGTGGACGAACCTGAACACGTTCTCGAGTCACGGCGGAAAGCTGATTTTCTTTCACGGTGTGAGCGACCCGTGGTTCTCCGCGCAGGACACGATCGACTACTACGAGCGGATGACGAAGGCGAACGGCGGCGCGCCGCAGGTGACGAACTGGAGCCGCCTATTCCTCGTGCCGGGTATGGGGCATTGTCAGGGCGGGCCCGCGACGCTCGACGAGTTCGATCTCCTCACGTCGCTCGTCGACTGGGTGGAGAAGGGGACGGCGCCGAACGCCGTGACCGCCACGGGGCGCGGACTGCCCGGTCGCAGCCGTCCGTTGTGCGCCTACCCGCAGCACGCGCATTACAAAGGCACGGGCGACAGCCAAGACGCCCGCAACTTCGAGTGCCGGCAATAATCGTTGGGCCGCCTAAAG
>Ga0105238_10008457_pt1 | contig 10303 bp, 7 predicted proteins | sample KBSC34metaG_FD_81526 | JGI IMG/M metagenome (GOLD analysis project Ga0105238, IMG submission 81526) | Corn rhizosphere microbial communities from Kellogg Biological Station, Michigan, USA - KBS C3-4 metaG | ecosystem: Host-associated > Plants > Roots > Rhizosphere > Soil | place: Michigan, USA...
CCGCGCCCAGTTGGAGAAGAAACTCCATCAGCTCCGGATGTTCCTGCGCCCAGCCCCTGGCGCTGAGCCGTGCCCAAAGCTCCGCCTCTTCCGGAGCGGCAACCCGTGCGCGGACAACTCCCCCGGATCCGGTTGTGGGCTTCTCCACCGGGCGGTAGAGCACGTTGCTGATCTCCAACGGCTGGTAGTTGCGGCGGCAGAGCAGGCCCAGAGCGGCGGCGCCGGCAAAAGGGCTGACTTCATGCAGCGCAGGCGCGCCGCGATCCCAAAAGAATCGCTCCAGTTCGTCGAGCGAAGCCGCGCTCAGTTCCTCAAAGAGGCCAAGCCCGAAACTCTGTGTCACCGGCGAGTCCACGCCGTCGAACACAGCATACGCTCCGCCGCATTGCATCCAGGCTGCGCCGCTGTCCGGAGTCAGGCGTTGCCGCGCCTGCGCGAACTCGACGCACGATTGTCCCTCCGCGCGCTCCAGCCGCCGCGACAGCGCAAGATCCGAAAACACCATCCTGTTTGAGCTCCACTTTCCCTATCCGCTGGCGGAGCGCAGGATCTGCTCCAGCGCGCTGCCGGCGGCGGCGTCCAGCTTATGCCGCTCGCGCGTCACATAGAACACGTCCAGGGCCTTGTGTCCCTCCGTGTTCACCAGCACCACCTCGATGTTGAGTCCTGCCGAGGAGATTGCCTGCGCCAGATCATGCAGCAATCCCGGGCGGTCCTGCGCCACGATCTCGATGAGGGTGGCATTCTCCGAGGCGTCGTTGTTGAAGCGAACCGAATGCTCCACTTCCGCCCCGTGCCGCCGTGAGGGCTTCGGCCGCGAGCGCAGCAGTTGCTCCGCATCCAGCGTTCCCAGCGCCGCATAGCGCAGCATGTCCGCCAGCCGGTCCGTCTCGCTCGGGTTGAGCTCGAGCGACCGGTGCGGATCGGAGAACACAAATGTGTCCAGACAGATTCCGCGCCCATTCGAAAAGGCCTCGGCGCGCGAAATATTCATCCCGAATCCCGCCAGCGTGCCGGACAGGGAGGCCAGCAGGAACGGACGGTCACGGGAAGCAATCTCCGCGCGGAAGAAGCCGTTCTCCTTGAGAATGCGCGCCACGGCGCCGGATGCGGCCGCCTCTCGCGCCAGCGCCACATGGGATTGAATCCTTTCCGGCGGGTGCGTCCGTGCGTAGCGCACCGGCAAGCCTTCCAGGAACTGCGCCGTCTCCGGATCGGCGGCGCCGGAGTGAATCCGGTCTGACTCCAGTTCTTTGGTGAACTCATAGTGGCCCACGCTGTAAAGCCGCCACAGGCGCTCCAGGCGCCACGGAGTCATGGCCTGCGGATTCACGGCGCTGATATCGGCGTAGGTCAGCAGGGTGAGCAGCACCAACCGCTCCACCGTCCCCATTTGCGCGGCGATGAAACGCGCCGTGGCCGGGTCCTCCAGGTCGCGTGTGTTCATCACGGATGAAAGATCCAGATGGCGCTCAATGAGGAACAGCACCGTTTCCTGGTCGGCCGCGGGTGCGTTCAGCCTGCCCAGCATATTCGTGGCGATCTCAACGGACTGCCGGGCATGCTCTCCCGTCCCACCGCCCTTGCCGATGTCGTGCAGCAGCAACGCCAGGCGCAGCAGGGCCGCGTTGTGGGCATCGTGGAGAAGTTCGGCGAAGCGGCGCTCCAGCGTGTTCCCGTTGGCTGCGCCCAGGGCCTCCAGGCTCTCCAGCGCTACCAGCGTGTGCTCGTCCACCGTGTAGCGGTGGTAGAAATCCCGCGTCACCAGGGCGTCGATCCGCGCCCATTCCGGGATGAGCGACGTGAGCAGGCCCGCCTCATGCAAAGCCCGAAACGCGGATGCCGACCCCGGGAGCTTCAGCAGATCCATCCAGGCGCGCCAGGCGGATCCGGACTGGGAATGCTGCGCCTGGAAGCGGGACAGCGCGCTTCCCAGCCGCTTCTCCGTGTCGCGCGCCAGCCGCACATGGTGCCGCGCCACGAATTGCAGCAGCCGCATCGCGGCCGACGAGTCACTCTCAAAAAGCCCCGGCTCTCTCAGCAGCACCCGCTCGCGCGATACCGTAAATTCGCTGTTGGAAAGCCGCGCGCGCCGCTCGCGGAATTGAGCCAGTAAGCCGCTTTCCGCGCTCTCCGCCTTGTACAAGGCGTGGCTTACCGTCCGGAATACCTCGCGCGCATTGCGATAGTACTCGCGCATCCAGGACGCAGGATCCTCGGACAGCGTCTCCTGGGCCTCGAAGCTGAGCAGGTTATTGTCGCGTGCCGAGTTGCGGTGAAGCGCGATGCGCACGGGATAAAGGAACTCTCGCGCGTCCTTCAGTCTGGCATCGTCGTGCGCGTCCGTGCTGCTCACGCCCAGAAGGCTCAGCCAGTGCAGCACATGCAGATCGCGCAGCCCGCCCGGATGCTCCTTTACGTTCGGCTCCAGGTGGTAAATGGTGCTGCCGTAATGCGCGTGGCGCGTGTGCGTCATCTGGCAGAGATGCCGGATGATGCCGTTCCGCTCCCTCGTGATGAATTTCGGGAATCGCTCCTGGAGCGCGCGGTGACGCCGCTCGTCGCCGGCCAGATACCGGTGGTCGAGCAGGCTGATCGTCAACTCCAGATTGCCCTCGTGGATCTCGCAGCACTCCTCCACCGTGCGGACGGACTGGCTCACGCGCAAGCCCGCATCCCAGAGTTGCTGTTGAAACCGGGAAATCGCGTCTTTCCCGGCCGCCGCCTCCGCGAAGGAGTCCACCAGAAGCAGGAGGTCCACGTCGGAGCAGGGGAATAACTCGCGCCGCCCGTAGCCCCCCACGGCCACTACGGTTACCGCGGGCTGCACTTCCGCGAAGGCGCGAAGCACCTCCTGGTCTACGAAAACGCAGCGCTCCAGTAACTGAAACTGCGCCGTGCCGCGCGGAATTGCAGATTCGGTCAAAATTGTTTACAGCGCACCCTCGCCGCGGTCTTCGTTGCGAATGCGGATGGCTTCCCGCACGTCCGAAACGAAGATCTTCCCGTCGCCAATCTTCCCGGTGCGCGCTGAAAGGAGGATTGTCTGCACCGCCTCCTCAAAGCGCGTGTCCGGCACCACCAGTTCCACCTTTACTTTCGGCAGGAGATCCACCTGATATTCCATGCCCCGGTAGACTTCCTTGTGGCCCTTCTGCCGCCCGTGGCCGCGCACCTCGGAGATGGTCATCCCGTCAATGCCGATTCCGGTAAGTGCTTTCTTTACGTCTTCCAGCTTGTGAGGCTGGATAATCGCTTCAATTTTTTTCATGGAGGTTCAGCCTGGAAGTTTTACGTCTCGAAATTGTACCCTTCTTCGCCGTGCATGCTGATATCCAGCCCCTCTCTTTCGTGCTCCGCGCTGGGCCGCAATCCAATAGTCACGTCGCAGATTTTCAGGATTACCAGCGACGCCACAATTGCCAGTACCCAGGAAATCGCCACGCCGCCCAACTGGTTGAGCACCTGTCCCGGGTTGCCGTCTACCCATCCCAGCGCCATCGTCTTGCCGCTCGCGTCCTTGAAGCTGTCGTTCACCTGATTGGTGGCAAAGACGCCCGTCAGGATTGCTCCCAGTGTCCCACCGATGCCGTGCACGCCGAAAGCGTCCAGGGTGTCGTCATAACCGAACCGCCGCTTTACGGCCGTCACCATGAAGAAGCAGAGGAGTCCCGCCGCGAATCCGATCAGCATCGCCGGGAACGGCTTTACGAACCCCGAAGCCGGTGTAATCGCCACCAGTCCCGCCACCGCTCCGGAGATTCCGCCGAGCATACTCGGCTTGCCGTTGTGAATCCACTCCGCCAGCAGCCAGCCCAGCGCCGCCGCGGCCGCTCCAAAGTGCGTTGCGACAAAGGCGCTGGTTGCAAGCGGAGATGCCGCCAGCGCGCTGCCCGCGTTGAAGCCGAACCAGCCCACCCACAGCAGGCACGCCCCCACAAAGCTGAACGTCAGGCTGTGCGGCTTCATCGGCTCGGTTGGGTAGCCGCGCCGTTTACCCAGGTACAGCGCGCAGATTAGTGCCGAAACACCGGATGTGATATGCACCACGGTGCCGCCCGCGAAGTCCAGGCAGGGAATCCTTCCGCCCAGAGCCGCGTTGAGGAACCCGCCTTTGCCCCACACCATGTGCGCCATCGGGAAGTACACCACCAGCGCCCACAGCACCGTGAAAAGCAGCATCGCGCTGAACTTGATGCGCTCCGCGTAGGCCCCGGAAATCAGCGCCGGTGTGATGATGGCAAACATCAACTGATACACCATGAACGTCTGCTGCGGAATCGTCGCCGCGTAGTCCGGGTTCGGAGCCGCGCCCACGTTTTGCAGGAAGAGATACCGCAAATCGCCCAGAAACGGCGTGCCGGCGCCGAACGCCAGGCTATATCCCACCACCGCCCACAGCACGGTGATCACGGCCATCAGAACATAGCTGTGCATCATCGTACTCAGCACGTTCTTTCGCCGCACCAGTCCGCCGTAGAAAAGCGCCAGCCCGGGGCCGGTCATCATCAGCACCAGGGCGGCGCTCATCAGCATCCAGGCGTTGTCCCCGGCGCTCTGCGCGGACTTCACCGCGGATTCTACCGCCGCGATGCGCGCGTTGGTAGCCGGAGGGATCGACTGTGCGCACAGCAGCGCCGGCACGAAACATGCCATCAGAAATGCCTGCCATAGGCGGATTCGCGTCATATGAGCCTCTATAATCCTTCATGAGAGAAGGCTCGCGCCAGCAGAAAAATCTATGGACCAGATTCAAAATTCTATGGCTGACGGCGAAGGCCGTTATGTGGAAGCGAACGGCGTAAGGCTGCACTATGTCGCTTCCGGCGTGCCGGGGCGGCCGCTTGTGCTTTTCCTTCATGGCTTTCCGGAATTCTGGTACGCCTGGAAGAATCAGCTCGCGGAGTTCGGAAAGGACTATTATGCCGTCGCGCTCGACATGCGCGGCTACAATCTCTCCTCGAAGCCGGAGGCCCTGGAACAGTACGCCGTGAAGCAACTGGTGGAGGATCTGCGCGCGTTCACGGAGCATCTCGGCTATCCCCGTTTCCATCTGGTGGGTCACGATTGGGGCGGCGCGGTCGCCTGGGCTTTCGCAATCGCTCATCCGGGCCGTCTGCGGCGGCTGGTCATCGTGAACGCCCCGCACCCGGCCATCTTCGCGCGCGAATTGCAGTCCAACCCGGCCCAGCAGAAGGCCAGCCAGTATATGATCGCCTTCCGCTCGCCCGGCGCCGAATCCATGCTCTCCGCCAACAACTACGCCATGCTGATCCAGGTGGTGATGGGCCAGGGGCTACAGACAGGTGTCTTCAACGATGCCGACAAAGAGGAGTATCTTAAGGCCTGGTCGCAGCCGGGAGCCCTGACCGGTGGTCTCAATTATTATCGTGCGTCGCGCCTCGGACCCGGCTCGGAAGCCTTTGTCGCGGGCAGCACCACCGTTCCTGTGCCCACTCTCGTCATCTGGGGAGAAAAAGACACGGCCCTGCTGCCCGGCAACCTGGATGGCCTGCGGGAATACGTTCCCGATCTTCGCATCGAGCGCATTCCGGACGCCAGCCACTGGGTGGTCCACGAAAAGCCGGCGCAGGTGAACGCGCTGATTCGCGGATTTCTGGATCAGTCCGAAGTGCCGTTCGGGGGCGGAGGCACGCCGTAGCGTTCCAGGATGGAACTGATCGCTTCGAAAATATACTTCGGCGACCGGTCGCCGGAGATCTGGTAGTAATGCCGGTCGTTGTAATAAGCCAGCACGGGCCGCGTCATCTCGTCATACGTGCGCAGGCGCTCCGTGAAGATCTCCACCTGATCGTCCTTCCGCACCACCAGCGGAGTCCCGTCGTCGTCGCAAACATTGTCGTGCTTGGGCGGGTTCGAAAGAATGTTGTACACTCGCCCGCACTTGGGACACTGCCGCCGCGAAGTCATCCGCGCGATGAGCGCCGCGTAGGGAACGTCCAGGTGCAGAATTACCGGCAGCGGGAACTTTCGCTCGGCCAGGACCTGGTCGAGGTACTCCGCCTGTTCCACGGTACGCGGATATCCGTCCAGCAGGAAGCCGTTTTGGCAGTCCGGCTGCGCAATCCGGCCCAGCAGCATTTTATTAACGAGATCGTCTCCAACCAAACCGCCTCTGGCCATCACAGACTGGGCGGATTTCCCCAACTCGGTCTGAGCCTGAATTTCGGCCCGCAACATCTCCCCGGTGGATATCGCGGGTATTTTCAACCAGTTAGTGATCAGGCGAGACTGCGTCCCTTTGCCGCTACCTGGCGGCCCAAAGAGCAGTAGGACCAAGTAACCTCCATAGTCTTTCAGGCTAACGAATTCGCGAGAGGTCCGTCAAGGCGAGTCCGGCGCAGTGCCGGAAAATCCGCGTGATCCGCGAATAAATCACGTTGGGCCGCCAACTTCGTAACAGGCAGGACGCAATCGGAGGCTTCATCCCCGCCGCGGGTATCGGACAATAGGGAGTTGCTATGTCTGAGTCCTTCTGGATTGCCGTCGCCGCGCTGTCGGCGCTGGCCATCCTCCTCTTTCAGTTTCTGATCTGGAAACGCTTGGCCGAATCGGCCCGCGCCCAGCCGGACTTCTCGCCCGTGCTGGCGCGCATCGATCTGTTGAACGAACTGCTCCGGCAAACGGATCGCAATCTCCGCGATGAATTCTCGCGGCTCCGCCAGGAATTGCTGCCGCAGTTGGAGCAGCGCTTCGACAGCCTCCGGGCCGGAGCGAATCAAAGCAGCGAACTGCTTCGCAACAGCATGAGCCAGGCGGCTCAGCAGTCGCGCGAGGAAACGTCCGCGGCTCTCAAAGCCACCAGCGATAGCCTCCGCGAGACCGTCGAAGCGCGCCTCGAACAGATCCGCCAGACGGTGGACGAAAAGCTGCAAGGCACGCTCGAAGCGCGGCTGGGCGAATCCTTCAAGCTCGTTAGCGAGCGTCTGGAGCAGGTTCACCGCGGATTGGGTGAAATGCAGAGCCTTGCCGCCGGCGTCGGCGATCTCAAGCGTGTCCTTACCAATGTGAAGACGCGCGGCACATGGGGCGAAGTCCAGCTCGGAAGCCTTCTCGATCAGATGCTGGCGCCGGACCAGTTTGAGCGCAACGTCAGCACCACCGGCACGCTGGAGCGCGTCGAGTTTGCCATCAAACTTCCCGGAAGCGCTCCCGGACTCACCTGCTGGCTGCCGGTGGACGCCAAGTTTCCGGTCGAGGATTACCAGCGCCTCATGGAAGCTTCCGAAAAGGGCGATCCGGACGCTGTGGACGCCGCGGGCAAGGCCCTCGAAAACACAGTGAGGCTTTGCGCCCGCGCCATCAGCGAAAAATATCTTGCTCCGCCCGCCACCACCGATTTCGGCATTCTCTTCCTGGCCACCGAGGGTCTTTACGCGGAAACCATTCGCCGCACTGGCCTGGCGGAAACGCTGCAGCGCGACTATCGAGTCATCCTCACCGGGCCAAATACCTTCGCCGCCATCCTGAATAGTCTTCAGGTCGGCTTTCGCACCCTCGCCATTCAGCAGCGTTCCAGCGAGGTCTGGGAAACGCTTGCGGTGGTGAAAACGGAATTCGCCAAGTACGCGGGCGTGCTCGCGAAAGTAAGGAAGAAACTGCAGGAAGCCAGCAATACCGTGGAGCGCGCCGAAGGCCGCACCCGCGTTCTCCAGCGTCACCTCCGCGGCGTGGAGGAGGGCCCCGCCGCCGCTCTGGATCTCCCGCTTTTTGACGGAGAAGAGGAAGATCCGGCTGTCCCCGGGCTGCCTATCGCTTAGCGGTGGCCAGAAACTCGTCCCGGCAGCGCGGCGAGCAGAAGTAGTGCGTCTCGCCGTTCACTGTCTGGTGCAGGGACGTCGCCGCCACAGTGTAGGTGCCGCACACCGGATCGCGCTTCAACTCGCCGGTTAACGGAAGATTCGAAGCCTCCGGCCGGCGCTGCGGCGGCGGAGCGGCGCTGAAGAAGGATCCAAAGCTCCGGAAAAGAAAGCTGGCCACCGCCCGGATGATCGCGATCAGGAAAATGCTGATCAGAAGTTCAAAAACAAGGCGGATCATTTCACTACCTTCCATTCTATCCCCCGCGCCGCCCGGCGTTGTATTTTTAGACCTTGAGGATTCCATCGTTGCCAGCCCTCCGTTCCGTCGCCCTTTTCCTTCTTGTGCGTTGCGCCTTCGCCCAGGTCCCGCCCTCCGCCGCGGCGGTGGAGAATTCCGCCAATCGCGGCGCGGCAGCCGTCTGGCAGAGTCTCAAGAAACTCCACACCCGCGCCAGCCTGATCATGATCACCGCCCATCCCGACGACGAGGACGGCGGCATGCTCGTCTGGGCCTCCCGCGGCTTCGGCGCTCGCGTCGCGCTCCTCACCTTGAATCGCGGCGAAGGCGGCGCCAACGTCATGTCTTCGGATTTCTTCGACGCCCTCGGCCTGGTGCGCACCCAGGAACTCCTCGCTGCCGGGAGCTACTACGGCGTCGATCAATACTGGACCCGCATGATTGACTACGGCTTCTCCAAAACCCTGGAAGAATCCCTGCGGAAGTGGGGCCGTGAAAACGTGCTGCGCGATGTCGTCCGCGTGGTGCGCCTCACGCGTCCGCTCGTCATTACTTCCGTCTTCGTGGGCGGTCCCTCGGACGGCCACGGCAACCACCAGGCGGCGGGCCTGATGGCCAGGGAGGTCTTTGAGGCCGCTGCCGACCCGAACCGGTTTCCGGATCAGATTCGCGAGGGGCTCCGCCCGTGGCAGGCGCTGAAGCAATACGCGCGCCTCCCCTTTTTCGGTCCCGACAAGGAGCGCTTAACCGTCAATGTCGAAGTCCCCGAGGGCGCCTACGATCCCTTGCTCGGCTTCACTTACGCGCAAGTGGCGCGGGAAGGGCTTGGCTATCAGAAGTCGCAGAACGGCGGAACCGGCATCCCCGCCGCCGGACCGTTTCCCAGTCCCTACCACCGCTTCGCTTCGAAGCTTCCCTCGCAGGCGAGGGAGGAGACCTTCTTCGACGGCATCGACACTTCCCTCCAGGGCATTGCATCGCTCGCCCGCGGCGGCGACGCCGGCTTCCTGGCCGTGGCTCTCCGCTCCATCGGCGCGGATATCGATAAAGCGATGGCGCAATTCGATGCGCGCCATCCCGAAGCCATCGCCGGCCTGCTCGCGGACGGATCGAAGCAGACCGCAAAATTGATCGCTGGAGTCGAACGGAGCAATCTCTCCGCGGACAGCAAATACGACATCCTCCACGAGCTCAACGTCAAACAGCGGCAGTTCAACGATGCTCTCGTCCAGGCGCTGGGCGTCTCTCTCCGCGCGACCGTCGCGCCGGACAAGCCGGTGGATCCGCTCTATGCCATGTTCCTCGGCGAGCCGGATACGTTTCGCGCCGCCATCCCCGGACAGACCTTTCGCGTCCAGGTCCAGGCCATCGCGCAAAGCCCTGACGCGAAGCTGGAGAGCGTGCAGCTGAAAAACACGGACGGAAAAGCCTGGACCATCGCACAAAAGTCCGCTTCGGATTTTCAGGTCATCGTGCCTGCGGACGCCGTCTTCACGCGCCCCTATTTCTCCCGCCCCGGCATCGAGCAGACCGCCTACACCTTGGACGACCAGCGCTATCAGAATCTCCCGTTGGCCCCGTATCCGCTGGAGGCCTGGGCGGAGTTCGCCTATCACGGAACGTTGTTCCGCGCCGGTCAGGTGGTGCAATCCTCCCAGCACGTCAACGGATACGGTACGGTTCTGGAGCCGCTGGTGGTCGCTCCCGCGATCTCGGTCGGAATTTCCCCACACGCCGGCGTCGTGCCTCTTCAGTCGGAATCCTTCGCGGTTACGGCCGTCGTCCACAGCAACGTCAAGGGCCCGGCGCAAGGCTCTGTGCGTCTGGAGTTGCCGGAAGGCTGGACCAGCGCGCCCGCCTCGGCCGCTTTCTCGACCGTGCAGGACGGCGAGGACCGTAGCCTCCAGTTTCAGGTAACCCCTGTGCATCTGTCCCGGCGGGAATACCGCGTCACCGCTGTCGCGGAGTACGCCGGGCGGCAGTTCCGCGAAGGCTACCGCTCTGTCGGGTATCCGGGGCTGCGGCCCTATTTCCTCTACACTCCTTCCACGTACCGCACCTCCGGCGTGGACGTGAAGACCGCGCCTGGGCTCAAGGCCGCCTACATCATGGGCAGCGGCGACGACGTTCCGGCCTCGCTGGAGCATCTCGGCGTCAAGGTGGTCTCTCTCGGGCCTCCGGACCTCGCCGGAGCGGATCTCGGACAGTTCGATGTGATTCTCCTGGGCGTTCGCGCCTACGC
>Ga0105238_10008458_pt1 | contig 10303 bp, 7 predicted proteins | sample KBSC34metaG_FD_81526 | JGI IMG/M metagenome (GOLD analysis project Ga0105238, IMG submission 81526) | Corn rhizosphere microbial communities from Kellogg Biological Station, Michigan, USA - KBS C3-4 metaG | ecosystem: Host-associated > Plants > Roots > Rhizosphere > Soil | place: Michigan, USA...
ACGGCCCGATGGGTGCGCGGGCGATGAACGTGCCGACGGTGGAGCACTTCGACCGGCGTGGCCTGCTGCCGGCGGTGCGCAAGGCCCAGGCGAACGCCCCCGAGCTGTGGGGCGACGGCGAAGGTGCGGACGCGGCCAACATCGGGCACTTCTCGCTGCTGTTCGTGCGGAACTCGTTGCTGGACCGGGACGATCCCGACCTGCGCCGGGTTGTCAGCCGGGCCAACGGCGGCGGCTTCATGTACCGGGCGGACCTGGTGGACCTGCTGGCCGACCGGGCCGTCGAGCTCGGCGTCGAGATCCGGCACGGCATGGCGGTGACCGGCTTCGACGCCGATGCCGACGGTGTGACGGTGCGGGCCGACGGGCAGCGGATCAGGGCCGGCTGGCTGGTCGGCTGCGACGGCGCGCACAGCGCGGTGCGGCGGCTGGCCGACATCGACTTTCCCGGCCTGGAGCCGGAACAGGTGTCCTACCAGGCCGTGGTGGACCTGGACGGTGATCTGCCCGCGGACGGGGCCACCGACAACGGTTTCCACCTGCGCCGTCCGCTGTCCGGCGGCCGGCAGCTGCTCGGCCTCACCGAGTACGTCAGCGGCCCCGTGGCTCGGGACGCGGTCGTGACGGCCGAGCTGGTGCGGGACGTGACACGCCGGGTCAGCGGTGTGCCGGTGAGGATCACGCACCTCTACTACGGCTCCCGGTCGACGGACACGACCCGGCAGGCCGTCGAGTACCGGCGCGGCCGGGTACTGCTGGCCGGCGACGCGGCCCACGTGCACCCGCCCTATGGCGGCCAGGGTATGAACCTCGGCATCGGCGACGCCGTCAACCTCGGCTGGAAGTTGGCCGCCACGATCCGAGGCGCGGCAACGGAAGGGCTGCTCGACACGTATCACCAGGAGCGGCATCCGGTCGGGAAGTGGGTGCAGGACTGGGCGATGGCCCAGGTGGCGCTGCTGCGGCCGGATCCGCGGAGCCGGGCGTTGCGGGCGGTGATGCGAGAGCTGCTCGACACTGCCGACGGTGCGACCCATGTGGTCAAGAACGTCTCCGGCGTCGGTCGGACCGAGGGGTCGGCGCTGACGTTCGAGGACGGCTCACGTCTTGCTGATCACTGTCACGACGGCCGGCCGGTGCTGGTCGGCAATGCGGAACTCGCTGGTGTCGCAACAAAGTTCGGGATCGCCTTCGTCGAGGGCTCCGAGCCGCTGCTGCTCCGGCCGGACGGAGTGGTCGCCTGGCGCGGCGAGGGCGATGTGGAATCCGCGCTCCGGCAATGGTTTCTTCACTCGATCGAGTGAAGATCAGCTAGGCACACACGATCCCCGCCCGGCGATGGTCTTGGGAGTGGGGCGGGGATCGCGTGTGTGTCCCGGGTGGCGCGGGGAGGGGGCGTACGGGGGTGATGCACCACCCGGATCGACCACGGACTCGGGGTCCGCGGCGTCTGGTGTCGTCGGCTGGACCCTCAGCCGGCGCTGCGGAGATGGTTGGGGCGGCGGCTGCTCGACTGCTCTGACCTGGTCGCACGCTCGTCGCGGGTGATCGTCAGGCACAGGTGCGCGGCCAGGTAGGCGCGGCACGGCGAGGGCAGGCGCCGGCTGAAGCGGCGGGTGCGGCAGGTGGGGCAGCGGCCGTTCTCGTCCGGCGAGTGCTCGTCCAGCAACGCCTTGAGTGCGGTCACCATGCGGGGTAGTTCGGCCCGGGCCAGGCTGATGGCGGTACGGTCGTCAGCCTTGGCGGCCAGTCGCATCAGGTCGGACAAATGCTCGTGCAGGGACTTGTCGAGTTGACTGAACACGCTGGTGGGCATGGGGTGGGGTCACCCCACCCGGTTCACGAGCAGGGCGGTTGCCTCTTCGATGGCGCGTTCCAGGCTCTTGCGGAGCTGGGTGGCCTCGGCGATCGACAGGGTGGAGGTCTCGGCAGGCGGTGAGATCATGACGATCCGGCCGGGGCAGGACCACACCTGCACCTGCCGCTTCCGGTCGAGCGCGTCCAGGCAGGCGATGTCCCAACGACGTCCGGTGAACTCGGTCATCCTTGGTCCTTCCACTGTTGGTGGGTGGCATCCGCTTGACATCCCCGGAGCGGCGTGTTGGCTAGCAGCCTGCGACTGGCCGGCGGGTTTCTGCAAGTTGCACTACACGATTGGATGACAGGTCTTTGCGGCCCCTCAAGTCCCGTTCCACACTGAGGTTCGTGCGAAAGGCGGTTGACAGGTGACCATGCAACCGAGCCCCACGGTTCGCAAGCGTCGTCTCGCCAGTGAGCTGCGTCGGCTGCGAGAGGCGGCCGGGCTGACCATCGAGGACGTCGGCGAGAAATTGGAGTGCTCGCCGTCCAAGATCAGTCGCATCGAGACGCTGCGGGTCGGGGTAACACCTCGGGACGTGCGCGACATGCTACTGCTCTACGGGGTGCCGGAGGAACAGCGAGAGTATCTCGTGCAGATCGCCCGCGAGGCCCGGATCAAGGGCTGGTGGGAATCCTTCGGCGACGTCGGCCGCGGAGCCTTCCTCGGCTTCGAGGCCGAGGCGGCCATCCTGCGCACCTACAACGCGATGCTGGTGCCCGGACTCGCGCAGAGCGAGGCCTACATCCGGGCCCTGATCGCCGAGGGCGCGCCGGACATGTCGCCGGACGAGGCGGAACGCCGGATCACGATGCGCCTGACGCGCAAGCGGATCCTGGAGCGCGACGACCCGCCCCGGGTCTCGTTCGTGCTCGACGAGAGCGTGCTGCGACGTCCGGTCGGCGGCCCCGACGTCATGCGGACCCAGCTGGAACACCTGGTGGACCTGTCCACCCGACCGAACGTCACCTTCCAGGTGATCCCCTTCGCACACCGCTCGTACCCCGGTATGGGCGCGTCATTCGTGATCATGGAATTCCCCGATCCCGCCGACCGCGACGTGGTCTACGTCGAAGGCACGGTCGACGGGACGTTCCAGGAGAACGCCGATGAGGTCGACTACTACTCGATGCTGTGGGGGCATCTGGTCGCCGCGGGGCTGAGCCCCAAGGACTCGACGGCCTTCATCGCGGACGCGGCCGGTCAATTCGACTAGGCCCCGGCCGGGCCGTGCGGCAGGCGGCGCGCGAGGGGCTGCAACCAAGGAGTGTGCTGTCGTGATCGAAAACCAGGCCGAGCTGACCTGGCGGAAGAGCAGCTACAGCGGTCCCCGCGACGTGTGCTGCGTGGAGATCGCCTTCGCCGGTGCGGACACCGCGGTCCGCGACTCGAAGAACCCGGCCGGCGGCTCGCTGCTGGTCGGCGAGGCCGGCTGGCGCCGGTTCCTGGCCACCGCGAGCCGGGACGGTTTCGCCCGGGACTGACCCGTCGACATCGGCGCCGTGGGGACACCGCCCCACGGCGCGCCGACGGCCTCGGACGAAGGCGCGCGTCCGAGGCCGGTGATGGGGGACGCGAACCGATCGATGTTCCGCCGCCGCGGGCTGTTGCCCTCTGCACATCGATCGGCCCGCGTCGTCTGTGGGGAGCTTGCGGGCTCCTTGCTGGTTCCATCGGGTGGAACTGGTAACAATGATTACTGAACCGTCCACACAACCTCTGGAGTACGTCTGGAGGCCCGATTAGGCTCTGATCGCCGCACGTGGCGGCCTGGAGGACTGATCGCTTGTCGGACGGTGGATCAACCTGGTGGTTCGAGGTGCTGGGCGCGCTGCGCGCCAGCCGGGACGGCCAGGACGTGGCGCTGGGGGCGCCCAAGCAGCGGGTCGTGTTCGCGGTCCTGGTGCTGGGGCGCAACACAGTCGTGGGCCGCGACCAGATCATCGACGCGCTGTGGGGCGAGGCCGCCCCGAGCAGCGCGGTCAACGTCGTGCACACCTATGTGGCCGGCCTGCGTAGAGCGCTGGAGCCGGCTCGGGCCAGCCGCGAGCAGGGCGACCTGCTGCGGTCGGCCGGCGACGGCTACCGGCTCAAGCTGGACCCGTCCTGGGTGGACCTGGACGTCTTCGACAGCCGCACCGCCGCGGCCGCGCGGCTGCGGGCCGCCGGCGACCTGGTCGCCGCCGGTGAGGAGCTGGACGCCGCCCTCGCGCTGTGGCGGGGCGACCCGCTCGGCGGGCTGCCCGGCCTGTTCGCCGAGGTGGAGCGCAGCCGGCTGGTCGAGCGGCGCCTGACCGTGCTGGAAGAGCGTGCCGACCTGCGGCTGGCGCTGGGGCGCGGGGCCGACGTGGTGGGCGAGCTGTCCCGGCTCGTGGACGAGTACCCGCTGCGGGAGCGCCTGTACGGCATGACGATGCGGGCCCTGTGCCAGACCGGCCGGCAGGCCGAGGCGCTGGCGACGTACCGGCTGGCCCGCGAGGTGCTGATCGACGAGCTGGGCGTGGAGCCGGGGCCCGAGCTCCAGAAGCTGCACCAGGCCGTGCTGGCCGGCGAGGACCTCACCGGCAGCGCCGAGCAGCGGCCGCAGGTCGTCGTGCAGGCGGCCGGGCCCGGGCAGCTGCCGCCCGATCCGGCCAGCTTCGTCGGCCGGGAGGACCTGCTCGACCGGCTCGACGAGCTGCGCGCCGAGACCCCGTCGGGCCTGGTCGTGGCCATCACCGGGCCGGCCGGCGTCGGCAAGACGGCGCTGGCCGTGCACTGGGCGCACCGCGTGCGTGCCGACTTCCCCGACGGCCAGCTGCACGTCGACCTGCACGGCTACGACCCGCAGCGTGACCCGCTGGACGCCAACGAGGTGCTGCGGCGCTTCCTGCGCGCGTTGGGCGTGGCCGCGGGCGAGGTGCCGTCGACCGTGGACGAGCGGTCGGCGCTGTTCCGGACGCTGGTCTCGGACCGCCGGATGATCATCGTGCTGGACAACGCGCGCGGCTCCGACGAGCTGATGCCGCTGCTGGCCGGCTCCGGCTGCTGCGTGCTGGTGACCAGCCGGCGGCGGCTGGACGGGCTGGTCGCGCACGCCGACGCCAAGCTGCTGGACGTCGACCTGCTCAGCGACGACGAGGCCGTCAACCTGCTCGGGCGCATCGCCGGCAGCGCACGGCTGCGTGAGGAGCCGGCGCAGATCGCGCGGCTGGCGTCGCTGTGCGACCGGCTGCCGCTGGCGCTGCGCATCGCCGCCGCGCGGCTGGCCGTCGCGCCACGGCAGCCCGTGGCGGCGCTGGTGTCTGAGCTGGACGACGAGCAGGGGCGGCTGGCCGCGCTCGGGTTGGAGGAGGGCGCCAGCGCCGTGCGGTCGGCGTTCGATGCCTCGCGCCGTGCGCTACCGCCGCTACCAGCGCGGCTGCTGGCGCTGCTGGGCCTGCACCCGGGGCACGACATCACGCCGCACATGGTCGCCGCGCTGGCCGAGGTACGGCTGTGCGACGCCAGCCGCGCGCTGGACTCCCTGGAGGCCGCGCACCTGCTGACCGTCAGCGAACCCGGGCGGTACATGCCGCACGACCTCATGCGCGCCTACTGCGTCACCCTCGCCGGTGAGGAACTGAGCGAGGACGAGCAGCGGGTCGTGGCCGGACGGATGCTCGACTACTACCTGTACTGCGCCGACCTGGCCGACGGACTGCTGCCGATCACGCGAGGAACCGTCGAGATCGCGCCGTCCTTCGTGCCGGCCGAGATCCCGGTCATCGACTCCGCGGCCACCGCCATGGCGTGGCTGGAGGCCGAGCGGGTCAACCTGCTGGCCGCCGCCGGGTACGCCGTCACGCACGACTGGCCCGTGCACGCGTGGCAGCTGCCGTACACGCTGAGCCGGCTGTTCTGGCTGCTGGCCGACCGTGACTCGTGGCTGGCCACGCACGAGGCCGCCACGCCCGTGGTGCGTAGGTTGAAGGATCCGCTGGCGCAGTTCGTCACCTTGCACAACCTGGGCGTCGTGCTGACGCTGCACGAGCGTTACGACGAGGCACTGGAGGCGGAACGGGAAGCGCTTTCCGTGAGCCGGCGGCAGGGCCACGGCGAATGGCAGGCCCGGGCGTACACCTCGATCGCCAACATCCTCACGTCCACCGGCCGCGCCGGCGAGGCCGAGGTGCAGTACCTGCGCGCCGCCGAGATCAGCAAGCGCACCGGGTCGCTGTTCGCCGAGGCCAACAACCTGCACAACCTGGCCTGTCTGTACGCCGGGGAGCAGCGGCACACCGAGGCCGTGCAGCAGTTGCGGGCGGCCATGGACATCTACCGGGAGCTCGGCGACGCCGTCGGCCAGACCGCCGGCCTGAGCACCCTGGCCGAGTCACTGATCGCCCTCGGCCAGGGGCCCGACGCGCTGACCGCGGCCAAGGAGGCGCTGGAGGTCGCCGTCGAGGCCAGCAGCGTCTACCACCAGGGCATCGCCCACGACCGCATCGCCCAGGCCCTCGACTTCCTCGGCGACCAGTCGGCCGTGCCGCACTGGCAGCGTTCGCTGTCCGTGTTGAGCGACCTCGGCGCCCCCGAGGCCGACGGCGTCCGGGCCCGCCTGGCTCAGGCCCGGGTCTCAGTCCGCACCCCCGCCTGAGGGCCTTACCCGGCCCTCAGGCCTGGTCACGGTCCGCGGGTAAGGGATCGGGTAGGTGATCGTCGGATGCCGGCCGGCCGGCCTCAGTACGACTCTCCACCTTGTCGGAAACCGATGAGGAGGAAGAAATGTTGGAGTACAGCGCGCCGGAGTCGATCAAGGCTGAGGTCGAGTACCGGCAGGTGCGGGCCCGTGAGCTGGCGCGGCCGATGGGCCGCGTGGTCCGGCTGCCACGGCTGTTCCGCTGGCACCGGTCCAGTGACGGGCATGACGTGAAAGTAGCCCGCCACGCGGCCTGAGGTGTGCGACCATGCCCACCGTGCCGCGCCTGGGATCGGGAATTCCGCTGGTGGCACGCAGCGCGGAGATCGGCCGCCTGCGTGCCGCCCTCGCGCGGGCGGCCGCCGGTGAAGCCGGGGCCGTGCTGGTGTCGGGGGACGCCGGCGTCGGCAAGACCCGGCTGCTGACCGACCTCGCCGCCACCGCCGAGCAGGCCGGGGCGCTCGTCCTGACCGGGCGGTGCGTCGGCTCCGGGGCCGGCCTGCCGTACCTGCCGTTCGCCGACGTGCTTGGGCAGCTGCGCGGCGACCATCCCGAGGCCCTGCGCAGCCGGCCCGCGCTGGCCCGGCTGCTGCCGGACCTGGCGGTCCAGCCGTTGAGCCGTGAGGACGACGCCGAGCTGGGGCAGCTCCAGCTGTTCGACGCCGTGCACAGCCTGCTGGTGGAGCTGTCGTCCGAGCGCACGGTCGTGCTGACCGTCGAGGACGTGCACTGGGCCGACTCCTCGTCCCGGAACCTGTTGACCTTCCTGCTGTCCCGGCTGAGCACGCAACGTCTGCTCGTCGCCGTCACCTATCGGGCCGACGAGTTGCACCGACGGCATCCGTTGCGTCCCGTGCTGGCCGAGTTGGTTCGGCTGACCGCCGTGGAACGCCTTGATCTGACGCCGTTCAACAGCGCCGACGCGGCGTTGTTCGTTCGCGCGCTGGCCGACGACGATCTCACCGACGTGCAGGTGCAACGGATCGCGGAACGGTCCGAGGGCAACGCTTTCTTCGCCGAGGAGCTGTTGGCCAGCACCGCCGACTGCGGCTGCGACGACCCGGGCATGCCGACCGCGCTGGCCGACGTGCTGCTGGCCCGGATCGAACGCCTCAGCCCGCAGGCCCAGCAGGTGCTCCGCGCCGCGTCCGCCGGTGGGCGTCGAGTTCGCTACGAGCGGCTGCACGAGGTCGCCGGCATGGCCCCGCCCGAGCTGGAAGAGGCGATGCGGGAAGCCGTGCAGCACAACGTGTTGGTCGACGTGAACGAGCACTATGCGTTCCGGCACGCCCTGTTGCGCGAGGCCATCTACACCGACCTGCTGCCGGGTGAGCGGGTCCGGTTGCACGCCGCCTACGCCCGTCTCCTCAAGGAGGAGCCGGGAATCCGTGGCACTGCGGCGAAGTTGGCGTACCACAGCATGGAGAGCCACGATCTGCCGCAGGCGCTGGCCGCTTCCGTGCAGGCCGCCAGCGAGGCCGATGACGCCGGCGCTCCTTCCGAGGCGTTGCACTACACCGAGCAGGCCCTGAAGATCTGGGCCGCCGTCGCCGATCCCGAGGTTCATGCCGGCGTCACCGAGCTGGCGCTGATCAGGAAGGCCAGCTGGTACGCCATCAGCGCCGGCGAGTTGGAGCGGGGCATCGCCTTCGCCCGCCAGGCCGTTCGGGTCGCCACCGGCGACGCGAAGATCGAAGCCTTGCGGCGCCTGGCCATGGCTGTGGCCAATTTGGACGGTCGCGAGCACGAGGCCACCGCCGTGATCGACGAGGCGTGGGAGCTCGTGCACGACCAGCCCTCCTCGGTGCACAAGGCCTGGGTGATGGCCGTTCGGTCCCGACTGATGCGCGCCGTCTGCCGGCCCGGTGCCCGGGAGGCCGCCGAGGAGGCCGTGCGTTCGGCCGTGCAGATCGGTTCCCGTAGCGCCGAGGCCGACGCGCTGATCACCATCGCCGTGATCGACGAGAAGGCCGGGCTGGTCGAGGACGCCTGCTCCCGGCTGATCGTCGCCCGGGACCGGGCCATCGAGGCCGGGGCGTTGAACGTCGAGCTGCGGGCGTGGTTCAACCTCGGCGTCAACCGCTACGAGCAGGGGCTCATCGGCGAGGCCGTCAAGGTCTTCTCCGAGGGGCTTCGGCGTTCCGAGCAGAACGGATTGTCTTGGAGCCCTTCGGGTTTCCAGCTCCGGGCGCTGCTCGCCATCGCCCGTTACGTCGACGGCGACTGGGCCGGCAGCGCTGCCGCCGCGCAGCTGCCCGGTGATCCCGTCGCCAACCTCGGCACCGCCATCGTCGCTGCCTCCGGGCTGCCCACCGAGGTCGGCGCCGGCCGTCTCGACCGGGCCGAGTTCTTGCTCCAGCGTCTGCGCCCCGAGTGGCGACGCGACTTCCAGCTGCCGCTTTTCTGCACCGCCGCCGCCGTCGAGCTGCACCTGTGGCGTGGCCGTCCCGAGCTCGGGATCGCCGCCGCGCAGGACGGTCTGGACACCCTGGAGGCCCTCGAAACCGGGCTCACCGCCGGCATTCGCCTTGCCGCTCTTGGCGTTTCCGCCGCCGCCGACTTCGCCCGCCTCGCCCGTCGCCGTCGTGACACCGACTCTTCGGCTCTCGATTCCGCCGCCCGGTTCCTCTCCCTCGGCCAGGCTGCCGCCACCGCTCGTCCCCGCAGCGGCAAGCTCGGTCCCGAGGGCGTCGCTTGGCGCCTTCGCCTCGCCGCCGAGGCCACCCGCCTCGACGACGGCACCGGCGACCCCGCCGCTTGGCGTCGCGTCGTCGACGCCTTCGGCTACGGCCACGCCTACGAACGCGCCCTCTCCCGCTGGCGCCTGGCCGCTGCCCTGCTCGCCGACGACGCCCGTGACGAGGCCGCCCAGCAACTCCGCCTCGCCGCCGACTCCGCCTCCCGCCTCGGCGCCGTCCCTCTTTCCGGCGCCGTCGCCGAGCTGGCCAAACGCTCCCGCATCCAGCTCGGCGAGACCGTCCCCCGCGACACCGTCGACCTCCTCACCCCTCGGGAGCGCTCCGTCCTCTCCCTCGTCGCTCTCGGCCGCACCAACCGCGAGGTCGGCGAGGAGCTCTTCATCAGCGAGAAGACCGTCAGCGTCCACCTCTCCCGCATCATGGCCAAACTCGGCGCCAGCCGCCGCGCCGAAGCCGTGGCCACCGCTTACGACCGCGGCCTGCTGGAGTCCTGAGCCGCCAAGAAAATGGCCGTCGACCTCGCCGAAGCGGCATGTCCGCCGCAGGTTGTACGCCTGAGGGATGACGTGCGTCAGCCCTGGGGACGACGGGGGTTCCCGCCCGCGAGTGGATGTTGACGGACGGGGGCCGGCCATAGGTTCTGCCTCATCGACTTCCAGGTGAGGAGCAAGGCATGTCTGCTGTGGCGTCCGACGTCGGACTCCGGACCGCTGTTCAGGCGCGGGAGCTGGTGAAGGTGTACGGCCGGGGGGACACGGCGGTGCGGGCCCTGGACGGGGTGAACGTGTCGTTCCAGGCGGGGCGGTTCACGGCGATCATGGGGCCGTCGGGCTCGGGCAAGTCGACGCTGATGCATTGTCTGGCCGGCCTGGACTCGGTGGACCACGGGCAGGTCTACATCGGACAGACGGACATCACGAAGCTGTCGGACCGGGACCTGACGCGGCTGCGGCGGGATCGGGTGGGCTTCGTGTTCCAGTCGTTCAACCTGCTGCCCACGCTGACGGCGGAGCAGAACATCCTGCTGGGCCTGGAACTGGCCGGCAAGAAGCCGGACAAGGCTTGGTACGACACGATTGTGGACAC